>JAAUYD010060828.1_pt1 | contig 186200 bp, 146 predicted proteins | sample 7278101 | NCBI WGS metagenome assembly JAAUYD01 (sample SAMN14350128, study PRJNA611818) | marine sediment metagenome | isolation source: surface marine sediment (0.6m) | place: French Polynesia: Moorea | collected 2018-08
AGTATGATCCGGGTGAGCGTGGGTATGGGTGATCTGGGTTATCTCGAGACCTTGGGCGCGGGCATGGTCACAGATGGCGTCCACGGCGCCACCGTCGATGACCACGGCTTGACCCTTGTGGGAGACGAGATAGGACAGGTTGTCCATGCTGTACCGAAATTGACGAATCTCCACGGCGGCCTACTCCCTGGTCTGCGCCGCTCGGTGCGAGCGCCGATATTCTTCAAAGTCCAATTTGATGGGCTCACCGCCCCCCTGGCGGCGCCCCTCCGGATCCCCCTCATCGCCGAGGTCGAATTTGGCTGTCAGATCGCTGCGCAGGCGGCCCACCTCCTCGGTTAGGGAGGCCAGGCTGCTTGCGATGCGGTTCAGCTGGGTCGCCAATTCCGGTATGGGCGCCACCGCGGGGGGCGTCTGGCCATGGGACGCGTCCTCGGATTCGATGGATAGCGGCGGTTGGTGCTCCAGGCGTTGCTTGCGCGACGGGAGCGATCTGGCGGCCGGCTGCTGTAAGAGGGTCTGCAACTGCTCCCAAAAGACCATTGTCACCGGTGCCGTGGCTGCGGTGGCATCCCCGTTCAAGGCGTCGGCCAGCTCGGGCATGGCCCTGACCAGGGCGGCCGTGGGCAGGGTCATGCTGAGCAGGGCCGAGGGATCCTGCAGGGCGGCCAAATCAGGATCCCAGGGCAGGGTCGCGGATAGATGTGCGCGAAGCTTGAGCTTCTGCTCGATACTTGCGATCAGACGTTCTGCCGCCGCAATGGCGGCGGCGCTGTTGCGCACCTGGTTCAGCACCAGCTGGATGGGCCGCGGCGGTGGTTGACGGGCGATCTCTCGGAACAGAGCGCCGACATCGCTCAAAGCCCCCTGCTCGACCTGCAGGGGAACGACCAGCTCTGCCCCCGAGAGACTCGCCGCGATGGCCAGATCGACGCTTCCCGGCGGCAGATCCAGGATGAAATAATCGTAATCATCCAATTGGGCCAGATCTGCGGCCAGAGCGGACAGGTTGCGCTGGCCGCCGGCCTCGGGTGGCGCTAGTTCGCTGAGTTCAAAGCAGTCGAAGCCCATGGTCTCAATCTGGGAGCGGCTGGTCAGGATGCAGGCGCTGGCACCCCGCTTGACCCACTCGAAGGCCAGCTCCGCAGTGATGGTGCTCTGTCCCACCTGCGGCCGGCCGCCGATGAATGCGAAGACCCGTGTCATGCCCCCCCCCATTGCGGCCGCGCGGCGATTTCTACCGCGTCCGCCCGTTTCTGCAGGATAAACTCGATGCGGTTGCAGCGATGGGCCCGCTGGATGGCGCCAAAATGCTCCCGGATAAACTTCCGGAACAGATCGGCATCCCCTTTGTTCAATGACTGCCCCACCTCCTCGCTGAGTCGCCGGTAGGTTTCATAGAGCTTGTCGATGAGGGGCCAATCGTCTTCGGGATCGGCGATGAGCAGCGTGGCATCCGGGGATGCAAAGTCATCGCCTGCGTCGGCAGGGCGAAGGGCGCTGCGCTGGCTGAACTCCTTGACCATTTCGATTGGGACCACCCGTAGTATTTCGCTCAGGGTGGTTTGGTCGAGTTTGCGCAGCCCATCATCGATCATGGTCCGCATGCCGGTCTCCAGGGCGATCTGTTTGAGCTGGCGTTCGCTGGCACCAGCACTCATGGCCAAGGCGATATCGCGGTTAATTTCAAAGAGCTCGGAGATCACCGTGCGACCGCTGTAGCCGGAAAAGCCGCAGGCCTTGCAGCCAATCCCCCGATGGAACCGGAGATGATCGGGGTAGTTGCGAAAGAAGAGCCGCCACTCGGCGCGGGCAGGGCGGTATTCGCGGGCACATTTTAGACAATTGCGGCGCACCAGGCGCTGCGCCAGAACGCCGATGAGGCTGGCGGCGATCTGATTGGGTTCGATCGCCAGGTCGAGCAACCGGCTGACGGCGCTGACGGCATCGTTGGTATGGATGGTGGAGAGAAGCAGATGGCCGGTTTGGGCGGCATCAAACCCGATGGCGGCGGTCTCGGGATCACGGATCTCACCCACCAGTATCACGTCGGGATCCAGGCGCAAGAAGGAGCGCAGCAAACGGGCGAAGGTCAATCCGATCTTCGGCTTGACCTGCGTTTGCATGATCCCCGGAAAGCTGTACTCGATGGGATCCTCGGCGGTGATGATCTTGATTCCCGGATGGTAGATATACTGCAGGGCGCCGTAAAGGGTGGAAGACTTGCCGCTCCCGGTGGGGCCTGAGACCAGCACCATGCCGGCCGAACTCTTGAACAGCCGCTTGAGGGGACTCAAAACCTCCTCGGAGTGGTTGAGGTTCTCGAGACCCACCTTGGCCTTGCGCGAATCGAGAATCCGAATCGTGACGTTCTCACCGGAAATGGCCGGGCAGGTGGCGACCCGGAAGTCCAGGTCGAAGCGCTTTTTCGATCCCCGATCCAGATAGTTGATGCGAAAGACACCATCCTGCGGCAGCCGCCGTTCGGCGATGTCCAGGTTGGACATCACCTTGATCCGCGAGATGATGGCGCCGGGCATCGCCTGAAGCTTCTCGTCCAGCCAGGCGGGGTTGTGCTCTTCACAGACGCCGTCCAGACGGTACCGTAGGGTAGTCTTCTCGCGATCCTGCTCCAAATGGATATCGCTGGCCCCATTGATGATGCCGTATTTGATGATGTGATCCACCACCTGCTCCGCCATCAGGTCGGTGCCGCCATACAGGTTGGCCCCCGCCTCGCCCTTGGTTTGGTCCAGGTCGATCTCCACCAGATCGCCCCCATCGACGCTCATCGGCATCTCCACGCCGTCTGCCCCAGGAAGCGTTCGACCGTAAAGGAGCGTGAACAGCTCGGCGAACTTGCCGTCGTTGATGAAGACGGTGGAGATGTTGCGTTCGCCGTACATCGGCTTGATGTCCTGAAGGGCCGCCAGGCTCTTGGGGTGGGTAATGCCGATGGTCAGGGTCTCGCGATCCAGCGAGAGGGGCAAAAGGCGGTTGCGCAGCGAGAACTTCTCCCCCACCACGCGGGTCAGGGCGCTCTTCTCGGTTCCGGCGTAAGAGAAGTCCGCCAGGTCGCGGTAGGGAATGTTGTATTGACGGCTGAGGGCCTCGAAGAGCTGGTCGATGGTCACCAGTTCCTTGCCCAGAAGGACCTGGCCCAGGGCGGTATTGGTCTGGCCCTGCTCCTGGATGGCCGCCTGGAAATCACGTTCGCTGATCACCTGCTGCTTGATGAGAATCTCACCCAGCTTAAGCTGCTTGTCATATTTGCGCAGGATGAAGTTGAGGTCTTCGGCGCGAACCAGTTCAAGATCCACCAGTACTTCACCCAGCGTCCGGTGCATGCTCTTGGCGGCCAGGAGTTGATCCAGTTTACGGCGGGTGATCATGTTGAGGCGGAAAGCCAGCTCACCGATTTTAATGCCCTCGGCCTGTTGACGCAGAAACTCCTCCAGAACCTCCTTGGTGATCAACTTCTTCCTCACCAGGACGCGTCCAATGGGAATCCCCGGGGTTTTCTCCTTCAGTGCAGCGATCAACTCCTTGGGCTTGAGAAGCCCCTCGTCCACCAGCAGGGTGCCGATGTGACGCCGCAGATCGGGGTGATTGAGGAGGGTCTGCAACTGCTCCTGCGAGATCAAACCCCGCTGAACCATCATCTCACCCAGGGGCAAAGCGGCCGCTTCAGCTTCCTTCCGCTGCACCGCGAGGGACCGCCTCAGGTCCTGCTGCTGGAGGAAGCCTTCCCGCACCAACAGCTCGCCAATACGGGGGGCGGTTTTCTTTTGAATCCTTTTCGTGGTCATGCAGGCTCCGTCGGAGGTCGATGGCGTGTCGGCCCGACATGGGACAGCCGGTGTCGATCCCGCAGGGGGGCAGCCGACGACGAACGGGCGTGCCGACGGCGGATGCCCACCACTGCGCCTCCCGGGGAGGCCAGCGGCGTTGACCCGGTCCACGTGCGGGTGGCAGCACTGGGTTGTCGCAGGAACGGATGGGCGGTGCGTCGCGCTTCCATCCCGGGAGGGTGTTGGCGCTTGCCCGGCCGGGGAAGGATTCCCGTTGGATAGAATTACTGAAAACTCAGCCGGATTGTCAATCCTGTGTCGGGAATTCCGCACTGCGCGGCACTGCATGGGATCGGGCGACCGCGGCGGAAGGATCGGCCGTGTGGCGAAGAATTCGCCTGCCGAATGTCCCGCAAGCGGCATCGCATCCCAACCCCACGAGCACCCACCGGCTACCCCCAGAGTCCCTCCGCAAACTAACCTCCCTTTATTGCAGGTATTTCCATATACCCACAATTTACCACTCTACCTTATCATTGCAAAAATCAATTAACATGATATAATTATTAGAAAAAATTTTGCATTTGCCAACCTTTTTTCTTGACACTTCTTTAGTAATAGTCTTTATTGCCAATATAGTGGTAAATAGTAGTAGAAATGTGGGAAACATGTTTAGAGGCAGCTCATACCATACCATCGACGCCAAGGGGCGGATCATGCTTCCGCCCCGATTCCGCGATATCATCCGGCTCAGCGATGTGGAGGCCGTGATGGTGACGGGGGTGGACAATGGATTGGCTGCCTATCCGTTCGACGTATGGCGAGGAATCGAAGCGAAATTCGAAGCGCTCACAGAGACCAGTGTACAGCTCCGCCGCTTCCGCCGTATGTTCATCGGCAATGCGTCCAAGTGCGCGCTCGACAAACAGGGCCGCATTTTGATTCCGCAGACCTTGCGGGACTATGGCGGCTTGGCGAAAGAGACGGTTTTGGTGGGTGTTCTGAAGCATTTCGAGATCTGGTCAAGAAGCCGCTTGGAGGAGCAGAACGCCCTCGTGGATGAAGACATGCAGAAGGAGGAAGTGCGACTGGAAATTGCCCGGCTAGGACTATAGGCCCCATGCCCTATCACCATATCACCGCCATGCGCGATGCGGCAGTCGCGCAGCTGAATTGTCGACCGGGGAAAACTTACGTCGACGGCACGCTCGGTGGTTGTGGTCACGCCCGCATCATTTGCGAACAGATCCGGCCTGGTGGACGCTTCATCGGTGTGGACCAGGACAGCGACGCCATCGCCAATGCCCGCACGGTGCTGGCACCCTACGAAGATCAGATCGCGCTGGAGCTGATCCACGGTAATTTTAGCCGCCTGACCGATTATCTTTCACAACTGAAGATCACAACCGTTGATGGCATCCTGCTTGATCTGGGCATCTCCCTGCACCATTTGCAAAATAGTGGCCGAGGGTTCAGCTTCCAGCGGGAGGAACCGCTCGATATGCGCATGAACGTGGGAGATGAACAGACTGCGGCCGATCTGGTCAACGGTAGCAGCGCCGCCGATCTGGAGAAGATCTTTCGCGAATACGGTGAGGAGCGCTATGCCGGACGAATTGCGCGGGCCGTAGCGGCGGCGCGCCGACAGGCGCCCATCCGCACCAGCCGGGAGCTGGCCGCCATCGTCTCCCGGGCGATCCCGCGACGCAGCGCCGTCAGCCAGGCCATCCATCCTGCCACGCGGGTGTTCATGGCCCTGCGCATCGCCGTCAATCGGGAGCTGGAAGTTCTCCAGCAGTTTCTGGCAACCGCCCTGGATCTCCTGGCACGGCAGGGCCGTCTGTGCTTCCTCTCCTTCCATTCCCTTGAAGACCGGATCGTCAAACAGTGGATCAACCGTGAGGCGAAAGGCTGCACCTGTCCATCGGACTTTCCCCAATGCACCTGCGGGAGACAGCCGCGCCTGCGCATTCTGACCCGCAAACCCCTGCGGCCCGATGCCGGTGAGGTGGCGCGCAATCCCATGGCGCGCAGCACTCGCCTGCGCGCCGCGGAGAAGTTATGAACCTCGCGGAGGAGAGGCCAGGGGTTTCGCCATGGCGCTATGGAAAAAAAAACGAAGCGGTGCGAAGCGATCCCGGGGCCGACGAAGGTCCCAGACCATGACCTGGTTGGTCGTCATGGGCGTCTTCTTCGCAGTGGCGGGTTTTCACACCTGGTGCCGGCTGCTCTGCACCCAGGAGAGTGTCCGCATCGACGAGGCGCGGCAGCAGCAGCAGGCTCTGCTGCAATTGCAGACCAAATTGAAGGTCGAACTGGCGCGTCTCAAGTCCCCGGCGCGGATCACGACCATCGCCCGCGAACGGCTTGGCTTGCGAATGCCGCTGCCCGGTCAAGTCATCGTCCTGAAGTAGGCCGCATGGAGAGAAGATCCCGGTGCCACGGCTCCAGCCGAGCACCGGTTGCCACCTGAGAATACGAAAGTTATCGATGAAAACCGATCCCTCGCGAAAAGTCCGTCTGCGCAGCGCCGTGGTCAGCCTGCTCTTCGTGGCCCTCTTCGGCACCATTGCCGTCCGCGCGGCCCAGCTTCAGGTGGTGAAGGGCTCTTGGTTGTCCAGCCGCGCCGAGCGACAGTATCAGCGCGTACTGACCGTCACCGGCAAACGCGGCACCATAGTGGACACCAACGGGGATCCGCTGGCAGTGAGCGTTCAGGCCACTTCCATCGCCGCCGACCCGCGTTTGATCAAGGATCCCTATGGTGCGGCGAAGCGAATGGCCCCCAGGCTCAACATCAGCCGCAAGGTCCTCCAGAAAAAGCTGGCCAGCAAGCGTCACTTCGTCTGGCTCAAGCGGGAGGTCACCCCCGATGTCGTCGAGGCGATTCGGGGACTGGACATTGCCGGCCTGCACTTCATGGCGGAGACCAGCCGCGTCTATCCGGCCAAAACCCAGGCCGGCCAACTGTTGGGATTTGCCAGTATCGACGGCCGCGGCCTTGAGGGAGTGGAGTTCTTCTATGAAAAACAGCTGCAGGCCAGCAGCCACAAGATTCAGGTCGCCAAGGACGCCCTGGGCCGCGGTTTCGACGGCCCTCCGCGGGAGACGACCGCGCTGAACGGAAAAGATGTCCAATTGACCATCGATCGCAACATTCAGTTCATCACCGAAAAAGCCCTCGAGGAGGCGGTCACCACCCATGAGGCACGCAATGGACTGGCCGTGGTGATGGCGCCGGACAGCGGTGCGGTGCTGGCCCTGGCCCACTACCCCTACTTCAATCCCAACGCCTTTGGAGATTTCCAACGCGACGACTGGCGCAATCGGGCCGTCACCGATCCCTTCGAGCCGGGATCGACCATGAAGATCTTCAGTGCAGCCGCCGCCATCGATTCAGGCTTGGTGCGCGCCGATTCGATCTTCTATTGCGAAAATGGCGCCTACCGCATCGGCCGCAACACGGTTCACGACACAAAGGAGCACGGCTGGCTCTCCTTGCAGCAGATCGTCAAATACAGCAGCAATATCGGATCGGTGAAGGTGGCCGAGACCATCGGCGCCAAGACGCTGCATCGCTATCTGACCGCTTTCGGCTTCGGCAGCCGCACCGGCATCGACTGCCCCGGTGAGACGCCCGGGCGGCTGTCCGGCTACAAAAGCTGGTCCGCCATCGACAACGGCGCCATCTCTTTCGGTCAGGGGGTGAGCGTTTCGGCCTTGCAGCTTACGGCGGCGGCGGCCGCCATCGCCAATGGCGGACGGCTCATGCAGCCCTATCTGGTAAAGGCGATCATTGACGCCAGCGGGAAGGTGGTGCAGCAGCGCTCGCCGAAGACCGTCCGGCGGGTGGTCTCGCCCCAGACGGCCCGCACCATCCAAAAGATTCTGCACACCGTGACCACCTCCGGCGGCACGGGCGAGGCGGCCGCCCTCGAGGGATATACCGTCTGCGGCAAAACCGGGACCGCACAGAAGATCGGACCCGATGGTCGCTATGCCCCGGGAAAATATGTCTCCTCCTTTCTGGGGTTTGCCCCGGCGGAAGCCCCTGCCCTGGCGATCCTGGTCGTGGTGGATGAGCCCAGAAAAAGTCACTATGGGGGCCAGGTGGCGGGACCGGCCTTTCGCACCATCGCCCAGGAGACCCTGCACTATCTCAATGTCATGCCAGCCCACGGGATGGAGCGTCTGCGGGTGGCCATCGACGAAGAGGTCAAAGGATAAGCCTGATTTGACGAAGCTCAGCACCCTGACCGCAGCACTGGCGCCGATCCGGATCGAGATGCCCACTGGTGAGACGCCTGCGGCCGCGGCAGCGGTGGCGATTACCGGTCTGCACTACGACTCGCGAGCGGTGAAATCGGGCGGACTCTTCGTGGCGATCCGCGGTATGGCCACCGACGGCCACCGGTTTATCAAGAATGCCATCGACCGGGGGGCGGCGGCCGTCGTCGCCGAAACGCCGGTTGCGGCTCCGGTCCCCGTGATCCAGGTCGCGGACAGCCGCCGGGCCCTGGCGGAGCTCGCCGATGCCTTCTATGGGCACCCGTCGAAAATGGTGACCGTCATCGCCGTGACCGGGACCAATGGCAAGACCACGGTCACCTATTTGATCGAAAGCATTCTCATGGCGGCCGGTGTGGCCACCGGCGTCATCGGCACAGTGAACTACCGCTACGCGGGCCGGGTCTTTGACAACCCCGTCACCACGCCCGAGTCCCTCGATCTCCAGCGGATTCTGGCCGAGATGCGCGACGCCGGTATCACCCATGTGGTGATGGAGGCGTCCTCCCACGCGCTGGATCTCCAGCGCGTCCACTGCTGCCGCATCCGCGTGGGGGCCTATACCAACATTACCCAGGATCACCTGGACTATCATGCGGACATGACCGCTTACCAGGCCGCCAAGGCCCTCCTCTTCGACCGCTACTTGCCGCCGAGCGGTGCGGATCAGATTCAAGCGGTGATCAATGTGGACGACAGTTTCGGCCGGGAGCTGCATACCCGCCTGCCCCACGGACGCCTGAGCTGCAGCGCCAGGCCCGACCTGCAGCCCAAGGCCGATATACAGGCGGCGATCACGCGCGCCGACGCAGAGGGATTCAGGGGACGCCTGATCACACCGGCAGGGCCCATCGCCCTGGCGTCGCCGCTGGTAGGTGCCTACAATTTGGAAAATATCCTCTGCGCCGCGGGCACTGCCGTGGCGCTGGGAATCGACGGCGCAGCCATCGCCGAAGGCATCCGGCGGACGCGGCGGGTACCGGGCCGACTGGAAGCGGTCCCCAACAACAGCGGCCGCCAGGTGTACGTAGATTACGCCCACACCCCGGACGCCCTGGACAACGTCCTTAGGGCGGTCCGACCCCTGACCGAGGGACGGCTCTGGTGCGTCTTCGGCTGCGGAGGAGACCGGGACGCCACCAAGCGCCCCCTAATGGGAGAGATCGCCGCCCGCCGCAGCGACGTGGTCCTGGTGACATCGGACAACCCCCGCTCCGAGGACCCGTCGGCCATCATCGCCCAGATCATCCCGGGAGTGACGAAAACCCTGGACCAGCGGCTAGCGGCCGCCGAGTTGGACGGCGAGGCCAGTCCGACAGGATATCTGGTGGAGGTCGACCGCCGGCGGGCGATCGAACTGGCCATTCGCGGGGCCCACCCCGGCGAGGCGGTCCTCATTGCCGGCAAGGGGCATGAAACCTACCAAATCGTGGGAGATGCCATCCTCGACTTCGATGACAGCGCCGAAGCGCTTCGGGTTCTGCAAAAGCTGGAGGCCTCATGACGACAACCGCCAATTGGGCACTCGACGATCTGCTCAGGGCCACCCGGGGCCGTCTGGCCTATGGCGATCCCGGTGCGGGATTTGAATCGGTGGGCATCGATTCGCGTCGGCTGGCCCCCGGCGCCGTGTTCGTCGCCATACAGGGCGAGGTGCACGACGGCCATCGCTTTTGCGGCGATGTGGTCGCCGGCGGCTGCCGCTGCCTGGTGGTCAACCCCAAAACAGAGATCGTCCTGGACCATGCGGCCTGGAGGGCGGCCGGCGTCGCCTGTATCGAGGTGGACGATACCACCCGTGCACTGGGTGCGCTGGCACGCTACCACCGTCGACGCTGCCCGGCAAAGGTGGTGGCCATTACCGGTTCCAACGGCAAGACCAGCACCCGCCGCATGACGGCCGGGGTGGCGGCGGAGGGCTTCAGGACCCACGCCACCAAGGGCAACTTCAACAACGAAATCGGCCTGCCGCTCTCCCTGCTGGCCCTGAACGCCGACCATGAGGTCGCCATTTTGGAACTGGGCATGAACCACTTCGGCGAGATCCAGCGCCTGGGAGAGATGTGCGAGCCCGACCTCGGCGTGATCACCAACGTCGGTCCGGTGCATTTGGAGGGAGTGGGCACCATCGATGGGGTCGCCCGGGCCAAAAGTGAGCTGCTGGCCACCATCGCCCCCGGCGGGATAGCGGTCCTCAATGCCGATGATCCGCGGGTAGCCGCCATGGCCAGCCAGACCGACCGAACGGTCTTGACATACGGGTTGGGGCCTTCGGCACGGGTGCGGGCGGAGATGGTCCGACCGGCCGCCCACGGATTGGATTTTCTGCTCCTGAGCCCCACGGGACGCAGTCCGGTACAACTTCACACCCCGGCCCACTTCATGGTCAGCAACGCCCTGGCCGCGGCCGCCGTGGGGGAGGTCCTGGGATTGCGCCCCGAGACCGTCGCCGAGGGGCTGGCCAATTTTCGGCCGGGACCGGGCCGGTTGCAATTGCGGGAACTGACCGGCGGGATCCGCCTCATCGACGACAGCTACAACGCCAATCCGGCCTCCATGGCTGCCGCCCTCACGACGCTGAACCTGTTCAAGGAGGAGGGCCAGCGCACGGTGGCCGCCCTGGGGGGTATGCTCGAGTTGGGAGAGACCTCCGCCGAACTGCACCGTCAGCTGGGAGAGAGAGTGGCCCGCAGCGGGGTCGACCGGCTGTACGCATATGGTGAGCTGGCCGCCGACATTCTTACCGGTGCCCAGGCGGCAGGCTTCGCCGATGAGGGCCTTTTCAGCGGCAGCCACAGCGAGATCGCCGCCGACCTGAAAAACTGGCTCCAACCGGGCGACTGCCTGCTGGTCAAAGGCTCCCGCGGAATGAAGATGGAGGTGACCATTCACCACCTGGAGCAATTGTTGGCGGCGGGTGCAGGTGCATGATCTGAGGCCGGCGCATCTCCATGGAAGGGCCGGCCGGGGCCCAGCACCTTCCCATGGGGAGCTGAAGCGTTCGTAAGGATGATCGGGCGGCGGGCAACTACGGCGCATTTAACGGGAGACCCCTGAATGATTACACGCTGGTGGGCAACCGATGGCGGCTGGAAATCGATCACCGCAACAGCGCAGCATCGCGGGCTGGGCGGCGGCGATCCTCGCCGGCTGGGCAGTGATCAAGCTCTCCGCTGGTGGCGGAACGAAATGGCCCTCACCGCGGCGCCCATCCTGACGGTGATCGATCTCGCCGGCGGCGGCGCCCGCAAAACCCTATTCACCTATTTTTCCATTGGCGACAGAATGCACAGGCCGCAATGATCTATCACCTCCTATATCCGCTGCACACCAGCATCTCGGCGTTCAACGTCTTCCGGTACATCACCTTCCGGACGATCTACGCCAGCCTGACGGCCTTTTTCATCTGCTTTATCCTTGGCCCCTGGATGATCCGTCAGTTGGCCGCCCTCCAGGTGGGCCAATACGTGCGCGATGACGGCCCCGAAACCCATCTGAAAAAAGCGGGCACGCCCACCATGGGCGGCTGCCTCATCATCGTGGGGGTGGCGGCGGCCACCCTTTTATGGGCGGATCTGACCAACATCTACATCTGGATTCTGCTCCTCAGTCTGTCGGGATTCGGCCTGATCGGCTTCATCGACGACTACCTGATGCAGGTCAAAAAACGCTCCAAAGGGCTCACCGCCCGGGGCAAGATGACGTTCCAGATCCTCCTGGCCTTGGGAATCGGCACCCTGGTGTTGATCCGGCCGGATTTCGATACCCATGTGACGATCCCCTTCCTGAAGAAGGTCTCTCCCGACCTGGGCTGGTGGTACGTGCCGTTCGCCGCGCTGGTCATCGTGGGTGCCTCCAACGCCGTAAATCTCACCGACGGCCTGGACGGTTTGGCGATCGGGCCCACCACCGTGGCGGCGGTCACGTACATGATCTTCGCCTACGTGGCGGGTCACGTGAAGATCGCCGAGTATCTCCAGATCAATTACGTGGCCGGCTGCGGGGAGGTCACCATCTTCTGCGGCGCCCTGGCTGGAGCGGGGCTTGGCTTTTTGTGGTTCAACGCCTATCCGGCCCAGGTGTTCATGGGGGATACCGGCTCCCTCAGCCTGGGGGCGGCCCTGGGCGCCCTGGCGGTAATCACCAAACAGGAGATTCTCCTGGTGCTGGTGGGGGGCCTCTTCGTCATCGAAGCCCTCTCGGTGATATTTCAAGTGAGCTTCTTCAAGGTCACCAAAGGCAAACGGATCTTTCGAATGGCGCCCTTGCACCACCACTTTGAACTCAAAGGCTGGCCGGAGCCGAAGGTCATCGTCCGATTTTGGATTATTGCCATAGCGCTGGCGCTGGTTTCCATGAGTACCCTTAAATTACGCTGATGAATCTGAGGGACCAACATACCGTTGTGGTCGGGCTGGGCCGGTCGGGTCTGGCCGCCGCCCGGCTCTTGGGGGAGAAGGGTGCCCGGGTAACGGTCACCGACAACCGCGATGCCGCCACCCTGGGCGAGGCGGTCGCGGTGGCCGAGAAGCTGGGTTGCGCCCTCGAGTTGGGCGGCCACCAACAGGCCACCCTCGATGGGGCCGACCTCATCGTCATCAGTCCCGGTGTGCCCCACACCATCGCCCCCCTGACGGCGGCGCGCGCCAACGGCGTTCCCGTCATCGGCGAGGTGGAGCTGGCGGCCCGCTTCATCACGGTACCCATCGTGGCAGTGACGGGCACCAATGGAAAAACCACCGCCACCGAACTCATCGGCGAGATGCTCGACGCTTCGGGGATAGCGACCTTTGTGGGCGGCAACATCGGCCGAGCCCTCAGCGAGTATGTCACCTCGGGCGGTGCCGCCGAGGTGGTGGTGGCCGAGATCTCCAGCTTTCAGCTGGATACGATGGAACGGTTTCATCCCCGAGTGGGCGTGCTGCTCAACATCAGCGCCGATCACCTGGACCGCTACGCGGGCATGGCGGCCTATGCGGCCAGCAAAGCACGCCTGTGGTCCCGCATGGGAGCGGCGGACACCCTGGTCTACAACGGCATGGACCCGAACATCGCCGCCCTCGTCACCGAGGCGCCGGGCTGTCACCTTCCCTTCTGGAGTGCGGCCGAGGCGACAGATGCACCGGCGCAGGGCGCCCAAATCGATCCGCAGCGGATCCGCCTGGCGTTGCCGGCGGCGAACGCCATCGCCATCGACCTGCGCAAAACCCGACTTCTGGGGCCCCACAATCGCGAGAACATCGCCGCCGCGGCGCTGGCGGCCATGGCCGCAGGGGCGGTGCCAGAGGGGATTCAGCAGGCGGTTGACGCCTTCAGTCCCCTGCCCCACCGCCTGGAGCCGGTGGGAAGCGTGGATGGGGTGGTCTACATCAACGACTCCAAGGCCACCAACGTGGATGCCACCGTTCGGGCCCTGGACTGCTTCGATGGACCAGTGGTCCTCATCGTGGGCGGACGTAACAAGGACAACGATTTCAGTGAGCTGCGCGGCGCCGTTGCCGCCGGTGCCGCACTGGTGGTGGCCAACGGCGAGGCCGGTGATGAGATCGCCGCCGCCCTGGCGGACAGCGGCGTGCCCCTGGAGATCGTGGGCACCCAGGGGGAAGCCCTGGCCAGGGCGCGAGAGGTGGCCCGACCCGGCTGGACGGTCCTCCTCTCACCGGCCTGTGCCAGCTTCGATCAATTCGACAACTATGCCGCCAGAGGGATGGCATTTCGGAAAATCGTGGAGGAGTGGTCGTGAACGCCGTTGCCGATGCGCCCCGCGCGACCCGAATCAGTGGATTGACCTATGATACCAAACTGCTCTTCTGCGTCCTCTTCTTGGTGGGCGTCGGCATCGTCATGGTCTTCAGTTCCAGCAGCGCCCTGGCCCTGAAGCATTACGACACCAGCTACTACTTTCTCAAGCGCCAGACCCTCTTCTCCCTCTTGGGGATCTGTGCCCTGGTGATCTGCAGCCATCTGCCCTATCGCCTCTACCGGCTGCTGGCCTACCCCATCCTGCTCGGCGCCATCGGTGCCCTGCTCATGGTCCAGTTCAGCAGCCTGGGAGTGACCGCCGGCGGTGCGCGGCGGTGGCTCGATCTCGGTTTCCTGCGCTTCCAGCCATCGGAGCTGGCGCGCATGGCCTTGGTGATCTATCTGGCCTATTCGCTCTCTAAAAAGCAGGCCAATATCCGACGATTGAGCGTGGGCTTTCTGCCCCATGTCGTCGTTCTGGGGATCTTTACCGCGCTCCTACTGGCCCAGCCCGATTTCGGCTCGGTGGTGATCTTTACCACCATCACCTGGATCCTCATGTTCGTGGGCGGCGTGCCCCTGCGCTGGCTGCTGGGCTTTCTACTGCCCCTGCTGCCGCTGGGGTATTACTACATGATGTCGGCCCCCTATCGTGTCCGACGCTTGCTCAGCTTTCTGGACCCCTGGCAGTATCCGGCCGACGCCGGCTATCAGACCATCCACAGTCTGATGGCCTTCGGTTCGGGCGGGGTCGTGGGCACCGGTATCGGCAAGGGGGTTCAGAAGCTCTTCTACCTGCCCGAATCGCACACCGACTTCATCTTTTCGGTGATCGGCGAGGAGCTCGGCCTGGTGGGGGTCTGGATCATCATCGCACTGTACACCGTCCTCTTCTGGCGCGGGGTACGCATCGCCAGAGGTTGCGACGATCTCTTCGGCGCTCTCTTGGCCATGGGCATCACCACCGCCATCGGCCTCCAGGTGGTGATCAACATGGGGGTCACCCTGGGGCTGCTCCCCACAAAGGGACTGACCCTGCCCTTCCTGAGCTACGGGGGCACCTCCCTGCTGCTCAACATGGGCGCCATCGGCATCTTGATGAATATCGGCATGGCCAGACACAGAGGGGGAGGCGATCGTGTTCATCGTGGGTAGGCTCACCCGGCAGGCGCGAAAGGCGCCTCAACACAGGGGACACCATGGGGACCACCACGCCGTGGGGAGCGTCTTGCGGGTGGTGATCGCCGGCGGGGGGACGGGCGGACACCTGTTTCCCGGTATCGCCATTGCCGAGACCTTTTGCGAGCGGCGGCCCGGCGCCGAGGTCATGTTCATCGGATCGGGCCGGCCCTTGGAGATCTCAGTGCTCTCCCAGACGGGATTCCGCTTCGACACCATCGCCATTGAGGGTCTCAAGGGGCGCGGCCGCTGGCATCAGCTGCAGGCGGCGTTCAAAATTCCCGGTGCGGTCTGGTCGTCGCTCCGTAAACTGTGGGCCTTCCGACCCCATCTGGTGGTGGGCGTGGGGGGCTACTCGGCCGGACCGGTGGTGACCGCCGCCTGGATATTGCGCATTCCGCGGGTACTCCACGAACAGAACCTGCTGCCCGGTGTCACCAACCGCATCTTGGCCCGCCTTGCCAACCGTATCTACACCAGCTTCGCCGATACGGAGCGGCGCTGGCGGACCGGCCGATCGCGCCTCACGGGCAATCCGGTTCGCCGGGCCCTGATCCAGGAACAAGATCCGCTGGGAAAGGGGGAGGAGACCCTGCACCTTCTGGTAATGGGGGGCAGCCAGGGGGCCCACGCGCTGAACATGGCCCTCATCGACACCATGGAGAACCTGTCCCAGCGGGCCGGCGCCAGGCTGCGGGTACGGCACCAAACGGGAACCAAGGATCTGGGAATGGTCCAGGCCGCTTATGCGCGCCACGGTATCGCGGCCGAGGTGCGGCCCTTTTTCGACGACATGGCCGACTGTTATCGGTGGGCCGATCTGGCCATCTGCCGCGCCGGCGCCACTACCGTGGCGGAGGTGACGGCGGTGGGGGTACCAGCGATTTTCGTCCCGTTCCCGTTTGCCGCCGATGACCACCAGCGGTTGAACGCCCTGGCCGTGGTCAAGGCCGGTGGCGCTGAGATGTTGCTGGAGCAGGATCTGGACGGTGCTCGACTGGCCGAGCGCCTGAAGCGCTACCTGTCCGATCGCGGGGAGCTGGCGCAGATGGCCGCGGCAGCCCGCACCCTGGGACAGCCGGAAGCGGCGGAAAAGATCGTTATGGATAGTCTGGCGCTGATTGAGGGGGAATCGGTGCACCCGTAGCACTGGCGGTTGCAGCCGGTCGTTGCGTCAAGGGCCATTGGACCTAAGACTGCCGCTTCGGCGGGCGCCGCTCAGAGCGACAGATTATCTTTGCCGGCATACCGGCGCAACAGCGAACAGACGCACCGATTCGGATGAAGCAGGGGATCCCGACGCTGACCGCAAAGCAGTACAAGAGATAGGCGCATGTACCTAAAAAAATACCACATCCACTTCGTTGGCATCGGCGGCATCGGCATGAGTGGCATCGCCGAATTGCTCCTCAACCTGGGCTACCGGGTGAGCGGGTCCGACCTGCGCACCTCGGAGATCACCCGTCGTTTGGAGCGTCTGGGGGGCACGGTCTTCGAGGGGCACCGGGCCGAGCAGATCGCGGGCGCCGATGTCGTGGTGACCAGTTCGGCCGTCAATCCCAGCAATCCTGAGGTGGCCGGCGCTCAGACGGCCGGTATTCCTGTCATCCCGCGGGCCGAAATGTTGGCCGAACTGATGCGCATCAAATTCAGTATCGCCATTGCCGGTGCCCACGGGAAAACCTCCACCACCAGTCTGGTGGCGGCGGTCCTGGCGGCCGGCCGGTTGGATCCCACCGTCGTGATCGGGGGCAAGCTTCTGGGGATCGGCACCAACGCCGTTCTGGGGAAGGGCGACTTCCTGGTGGCCGAGGCGGACGAGAGTGATGGTTCCTTCCTGAAGTACAATCCGGCCATCGCCGTGGTCACCAATATCGATCGGGAGCATTTGGATTTCTACCCCGATCTGGACGCCATCAAGGCGGTGTTCCTCGACTTTATCGAACGGATCCCCTTTTACGGCCTGGCAGTGCTCTGTTTGGACAACGAGGCGGTCCAGGATCTGCTGCCGCAGATCAAGAAACGTCTGGCCACCTACGGCACCACCAGCCAGGCCGATTTCCAGGCCACGGAGGTGCGGTTCGAGGGGCTCACCTCCACCTTTACGGTCAACCACAACGGGGAGGTGCTCGGCGAGATCCGTCTCAACCTGCCGGGGATGCACAATGTCTACAACGCCATGGCCAGCGTGGTGGTGGGACGCGAACTGGATCTGCCCTTCGCCACCATCAAGAAGGCCTTGGAGACCGTCAAAGGCGTGGGACGCCGCATTGAGATCAAGGGCGAGGTGGGCGGCATCATCGTGGTGGACGACTACGGCCACCACCCGACGGAGATCAAGACCACCTTGGCGGCCGTGGCCCAGAGCTGGCCGGGCAGGCGCAAGGTCGTCGTCTTTCAGCCGCACCGGTACACCCGCACCCAGAGTCTTTTTGACGAGTTCACACGGGCCTTTTACCAGAGCGACCAGCTGGTGGTGCTGCCCATCTACGCGGCCAGCGAATCGCCGATCGAGGGGGTGGAGAGCCGACAGCTCAGTGACCAGATTCGTGCCCATGGGCACAAAGAGGTCCATTACATGGAAAGCTTCGAGGCCTGCGAAGCCTTCCTGATGGAGATCCTTCAGGCCCAGGACCTGCTTCTCACGTTGGGGGCGGGCGATGTCTATCAGATCGGCGAGCGCATGCTGACCCAACTCAAAGCGGGTGGAGCGACACGATGAGGTGGCCGGGGCCAAAGCGCACACGCAAGAACCGCTACAAGAAGCGCCCGCGGAGCGGCAGAGCGGGCGCCGGCGCCAGGCGTTTGCTGACCCTGGCCATCACCCTTCTCGGGGTGACGGCGTACAGCCTATTGCTGATTGTGGCCTACGGGCTCTTGACCCAGAGCCGCTACTATCGCGCCAAACACCTGCCGGTGAGCGGAAACCAGCGACTCAGCGCCAACGCCATCATGACCCAGGCCGGCCTGAATCCGGGGGTGCAGATCCTGGACCTCAACTTGAGCGTCGTCCATCGCCGCCTGTTGGCCCATCCCTGGATCGCAGAGGCCCGCGTGGCGCGGGAGATTCCGGATACCTTAAGGGTGTGGGTGCGCGAACACCGGCCCCTGGCGGTCATGGACATGCAGCTGGGTCGGCGGTACCTGCTCAACGCGGCGGGGCGCCTGTTCAAAACCTGGGATGCGACAGACCCCCAGGATCTTCCGGTGGTCACGGGGCTTGCCTACCGGGACCTGCCGGTGGCGCAGAGCGGAGGGAGTGCACCGTTTCAGGCGGTGATGGCCCTGCTCACCGGTACCGGCGCTTGGGAAGACCTCTCACTGACCCGGATCGAGGCCGATGCGGAGATCGGTTTGACCCTCGTGGTCGCCGGCAGCGATCAGCGTATTCGGATGGGATACGGCCAATATCCGCAAAAACTGACCCGTCTGACAGCCCTAAAGACACGGTTGAAGGCGGGCAATCACCTGCACGATTTCGCGTCCATCGACGTGAGCGATCTGGAACGGATCGTGGTGGCACCCAAGCAGACGCCCGCCAGCGGGAACGGAGATCAGCAGCGATCGGATCAGCACAGATCGGCGCTGCACAGTTCGGATCGGTACAGCTCATAGGAGGATTGCGTGCAGCGAAAAGAGAACATCATCGTCGGGTTGGACATCGGTACCACCAAGATCTGCTGCGTTGTGGGGGAAGTTGGTTCGGGGGAGATCAACATCGTCGGCATCGGCACCTGCCCCTCCATCGGTTTGCGCAAGGGGGTCGTGGTCAACATCGAGTCCACCGTCGAGTCGATCAAAAAGGCGGTCGAGGAGGCCGAGCTCATGGCCGGCTGCGAAATTTCCTCGGTCTACGCCGGCATCGCCGGGGGACACATCACCGGCTTCAACAGCCGCGGCATCGTGGCCATCAAAGGCAGCGAAATCACTCCCGGCGATGTTGAGCGCGTCATCGACGCCGCCCGCGCAGTGGCCATCCCCATGGACCGGGAAGTGATCCACGTGCTGCCCCAGGAGTACATCGTGGACGACCAGACCGGTATCCAAAATCCGGTGGGCATGGCCGGCGTACGGCTGGAGGCCAAGATTCACATCGTCACCGGCGCCGTCACCTCGGCCCACAATATCGTCAAGTGCGCCAACCGGGCCGGCCTGGACGTATGCGACATCGTCCTGGAGAGTCTGGCCTCGGGGGAGGCGGTCCTCAGCAACGAGGAGCGCGAACTGGGCACCGCCCTCCTGGACATCGGGGGCGGCACGACCGACCTGGCGGTCTTCTCCGGCAAAAACATCCGCCACACCTTCGTACTGGCCCTGGGAGGCGACACCATCACCAACGACATCGCCATCGGCCTGCGGGCGCCGGTGGTGGAGGCGGAGAAGATCAAAAAGAAATTTGGTTCCTGCCTGAGCAGGGAGATCTCCAGCGAGGAGACCATCGAGGTGCCTGGAATGGGCGGCCGCGATGCACGCAAGCTGCCGCGCCAGATTCTGGGCGAAATTCTCGAGCCGCGCATGGAGGAGATCTTCAGCCTCTGCAACCGCGAGATTTACCGCGCCGGCATGGAGAACATGGTCAACTCCGGGGTGGTCATCACCGGCGGCAGCTCCCTCCTGGATGGCGCCACCGAGGTGGCCGAGGGGGTTTTCAGCCTGCCCACCCGCTTGGGACGCCCCAGGGGCATCAGTGGCCTCACCGATGTGGTCAACAATCCCATGTATGCCACCGGCGTGGGCCTGGTCATGTACGGGGCCCGCAAGGCACCCGAGAAGAAATTTCGCATCCGCGATCGCAATATCTTTAACAGCCTTATCGTGCGGATGAAGAAATGGTTCAAAGAGGTATTGTAACACGCTTGTGCACGGATCTTGGAGAGAAGGTCCATTCACATACCGGGGTCTTAAAAGAGAAGAAGAGATAGGATGGTTCGTTCGGCCGCACTGGGCGGCACCCGGACGGGTCTTCCGGCCATTGAACGGCCTGGGAGGGCCCGCCCGATCAAACCCGATGGTTTTTATCTCAACGCACGAAGTTGCCGACCGGGGCCTGCGGTTTCAATGCGGGCAACATTGAAGGGCAGACCGCGGCGCTCGCAACAGGTTCGGCAGCCAACCCAAGAAGGGGGGAAGCACTATGTTCAGCATGGTAGAAACAGATCACTCGGCCAAAATCAAGGTCATCGGCGTCGGCGGCGCCGGGGGCAACGCCATCAACAACATGATCGACAGCAGCTTGATGGGGGTGCGCTTCATCGCCGCCAATACCGATGCCCAGGCCCTGGAGGTGTCCAAAGCGGAGACGCGCATGCAGATCGGTGCCCAGCTCACCGAGGGCCTGGGCGCAGGGGCCAACCCGGGAGTGGGCCGTGAGGCCGCCATGGAGAGCGCCGGTGAGCTGCGCGAGGCGCTCGAAGGCAGCCACATGGTCTTCATCACCGCTGGATTCGGCGGCGGCACCGGCACCGGGGCAACACCCGTCATCGCCAACATCTGCAAGGAGCTGGGCATCCTCACCGTGGCGGTGGTGACCAAACCGTTTAGCTTCGAGGGCAAAAAGCGCCATCGCATGGCCCAGGAGGGGCTGGAGGAGCTCAAACAGGTGGCCGACACCGTCATCACGATTCCCAACGACCGCCTGCGCGGCCTGGCCTCCAAGAATGCCAAGATGCTCGACATGTTCCGGAAGGCCGACGAGATTTTGCTGCACTCGGTCAAGGGCATCACCGATCTGATCATGATGCCCGGCCTGGTCAACCTCGACTTCGCCGACGTGAAGACCACCATGGCCAAAGCCGGGATGGCCATCATGGGCATCGGCATCTCCAGTGGTGAAAATCGCGCCATCGAAGCCGCCGAGCGGGCCATCTCCCATCCGCTGCTGGAAGATGTCAATGTCCGCGGTGCCAAAGGGGTGCTGATGAATATCACCAGCAACAGCGAGCTGACCATGGACGAGATGACCGAGGCTTCCGAGCGAATCTACAACGAGGTGGGCGAGGACGCCGAGATCATTTGGGGCGCCGTCATCGACGACAACGTGGGCGACGAGATGCGGGTCACGGTCATCGCCACCGGCATCGGCATGGAGAAGGAGCTTCACCATGAGACGCCCAGGGGGGCGGTCAAGGACCCTACCTTCGGGGGCAAGGTCCGCGACCTCACCCCCGCGGATTTAAATAGCCAGAAGCTCGACCTGGATGAGCCGACCTATATCCGACGACGGCGTGTCGTGGGGGACCCCATGCGTGAGTTTCGTGATCTGGCCGTGGACACCGACGATCTGGAGGTCCCCACCTTCCTGCGCCGCAAGGCGGATTGATGCAGGTGTCGGGGCCAGGGTCCCATTGCACTTACTCCTGAGACGGGCGGAAGCGGCGCGCCGGCTTGAACCGGCAAGGCCGGTGCTATACCCTATTGGGGCAGGCCTTTCACCGCGATCAGACCGGACCGGGCGATGGGAAAACGGCGTACCCGACAGATAGACGGCTCCAAACAACACCCCGCGGCCGCCACAGGTGCCGGAGAGATCGGCGCCTTTAAAAAAGGCTGGGCCGGGCGGCTGCGGATCGCGCTGGTATACCCCAACACCTACGCCGTGGGGATGTCCAACCTGGGATTTCAAACGGTCTACCAGCAGTTCAATGCGATGGATGCGGTGGTCTGCGAGCGGGCGTTTCTGCCCGATGCGCCTGCCGGAGGCGCCAGCGAGCGGGTGGTCAGCCGAGAATCGGGAAGCGCGCTGATCGATTTTGACCTGATCGCCTTTTCGGTGGCCTTCGAAAACGACTACCCCAACGTGCTCAGCCTCATTGCCAAAGCAGGCCTCCCCCTGCGCGCAGACGACCGGGGCGCCCCCTTCCCCCTGGTCGTCGCAGGGGGAGTCACCTGCTTTCTCAATCCTGAACCCCTGGCCGCCTTCATCGATCTCTTCCTGGTGGGGGAGGCGGAACCCATCTTGCCAGGACTGGTCGAGCAGCTCTGCGGCGGTGATCTGAAAAGTTCGGCGGGACGTCGGCGGCTCCTCCTGACGATCGCCCGGGAAGTTCCCGGGGCATACGTTCCCGCCCACTATACGGCCCGCTACCACGAAAGCGGCACCCAGATCGCACTGCAGCCCACGGCAGACGTGCCCGTCAAGATCGAGCGGGTCTTTGCCGCCGACCTGGCGCATCTGCCCACCGCGACCACCATCCTCACCGCGCACACCACCTTCGACGCCACCTATCTGGTGGAGGTCTCCCGCGGCTGCCCCCACGGTTGTCGCTTCTGTAGCGCCGGCTATATCTACCGACCGCCCCGCTTCCGCCCCCTGGGTCTGCTCAAAGCGCAGCTGGATCGCGGTCGCACCCAAACCGACCGGGTTGGCCTAGTGGGCGCCGCGGTGAGCGACCTGCCCGAGTTGGCCGCCCTCTGTCGTCACGGGGCTGAAGCGGGTCTCAAGCTTGGTTTCAGCAGTCTGCGCGCCGACGCCCTGAGCGACACCCTCATCGCGCAATTGCGCCGTAGTCGGGTCAAAACCGCCACCATCGCCCCCGATGCCGGCAGCGAACGGCTGCGCCGGGTGATCAACAAGGGCCTGGACGAAATGGCCATCCTCGGCGCCGCCGAATCGCTGGTGGCCGGCGGTATCCCCAACCTCAAACTCTACTTCATGGTGGGGCTGCCCACGGAAACCGACGACGACATCGCGGCCGTCTCCCGCCTGGTGAAACGGGTGAAAGACCAATTCTTGCGCTCCAGCCGTGCCCGCGGCCGCATGGGGGACATCACCGTCAGCCTGAGCAGCTTCGTGCCCAAACCCGCCACGCCCTTTCAGTGGGTCCCCATGGCCGAGGAGCGGACGCTCAAGGCCCGTCTCAAGAAAATCAAGGGCGAACTACGCCGGGTGGCCAATGTGCGCGTCCACAGCGATATGCCCCGCTGGGCCTTCATTCAAGCCCTCCTCGCGCGGGGCGACCGCCGGGTGGCCGATCTCCTCGAGGCCGCCCACCGCAATCGGGGCAACTGGCCCCAGACCTTCAAGGCCGCCCTGCTCAATCCCCAGTTTTACGTCTACCGCGAGCGCGACCGCGACGAGATGCTGCCCTGGGATTTCATCGACCACGGGGTGCGTAAGCGCTTTTTGTGGAACGAGTATCAGCGTGCCCTGGCCGCCAAGCCTACCCCGCCCTGTCCGGCGTCACCGGAAACCTGTACTGTGTGTGGCGCCTGCGTAGCGGAAGGTGGCACCGCTGGCCGTCGGTAACGGCCCGAAGCGCTATTGACGCCTTGCCAAACGGAAATGTGCGCCCCTGACGGCTCGGCAATCCCCGTGGGGAGCCATGCGCACGACGGCGTATCAAGGATCGCGAGGATATGATACGCTGGGCCAGCGCTGAAACCATCCCCGCTCGGGAGGGTCGCAGCAGCGGCGTGCGTCGGCCTGGTCCTCGTGAACCACCCCTGAAGGAAGAAGATGCCCTTAGATCTATCAGACACCCTCGTCGTCGGGATTAGCTCGACGGCCCTATTCGACTTGAGTGAATCGGATGCCATTTTCCGGGCAAGGATAGACACCCATCCTGACGAAGCGATCGAGGCGTACAGAAGATATACCCTGGCGCACGAGATCGAGCATCTGGACGAGGGAACCGGCTTTCCGCTGGTGAAAGCGCTCTTGGGATTGAACACGTTCCAGCCCGAAAAGCAAAGCCCGCTGGTTCAGGTGGTGGTGATGTCGCGAAATTCACCGGAAACCGCCATCCGCGTCTTCCACAACATCAGAGCCAAGAACATTGATATCACGCGATCCGCCTTCACCGGCGGGGAATCGGTTGTCGACTATTTGGATGCCTACGATGTAGACCTGTTCCTGACGACCAATCCAAAAGATGCGCAAAAGGTCATTGACAGTGACATTTGCGCGGCGGCGCTCGTCAAGGAGCCCCCGACCAGCATCTCCGAAATTCCTGCAGGGCAGGTGCGGATCGCCTTTGACGGTGATGCCGTTCTATTCAGTGAAGAAAGTGAAATCGTCTACAAAGCGGAGGGGCTCGATAAATTCCTGGACGCTGAAAACCAATTGCAGGATACCCCGCTCAGTGATGGGCCGTATGCCACGCTTTTGAAGAAGTTATCCCGTCTCCAGGATCGGCTTCCGCACAAGGTCGATTATTCTCCCGTGCGGATCGCGATCGTGACGGCGCGCAACAGCCCGGCCGAGATGCGGGTCATCAAGACGCTCCGCCACTGGGGCGTCTACGTGGATGAAATATTCTTTCTGGGCGGGCTCGACAAATCCAAAATTCTCAAGGCGTTCAGACCGCACATCTATTTTGACGACCAAGATGGCCATCTGGATCCGGCTGCAAAGCATGTTCCCGCAGGCAAGGTTCCCTATAAATCAGATTCGCCCTTGAACCGCTGAAACGATTGGACCCTTCAGCAGGTCTGATCAGCCGACACGATCGGTTCGCAGCTGAATCTGGGCCTCAACAACGGCTGCCTCTGCGGAAACGGGCAACCCTGCCGGTGGTCCTGCTTCGATCTTTTACGGCGAACCGCTTTGGCGAAGAATTGGATCCTGTCACAAATATGATGGGGTTCGCTGTTGACGGTTGCACTTTCGTTTGAGGAAGAAAAATGAAAGAAAGCGTGTTTACCATCGCTGGTGTGGGATTGATCCTCCTGATCGCATCGGTCGCGCTGTGGCAGACGCCCATCACCAAATACACCCCCAGATCCCTGACAGAACGCGACATTTCCCAGCTATTTATCACCTACATCACCGCAAGGAATGCGCGCGATGTCGACACATTCTTGTCGACACTGCACAGCGAGTGTCAATATATGGTGGGAAGAGACATTGTCGTCAACAAGGAAGAACTCGCAGCGATGCTGCCCGACCTCTGGATGCAGAACGAAGATAACAATGCCGCCTTTGGCCGGTGCATGGCCTGGGAATGCTGGCATGAGAACTACTACCGAGACGTCATGCTGGTGAATCCGAAATTTCGCATCTTCGATCAGCATGCCGTTGTAGATTTTAAAATCGTTTCCGGCCTCTTCATGGATGACAACTATTTTCAATTGGTAAAAGAAAAAGAGGGTTGGCAGATCGTGAAATTCATGCGGCCATTATACTAGCCGGAGCGTTCCGGTTTCGGCGCGGTAGCCGATTTCAAGGCCCGGTGGTGGCGGTCTTCAAACGAGGCAATCGCGGCCGGGCAACTTCGGAAGGAATGCGGGAAATGCGCACCGAGAGACGCCACGATCTCGACTGGCTGCGGGTCATCGCGACCGTCCTGGTGTTCTTGTTTCACTGCGCGCGCTTCTACGGCGGCGGCGGCTGGCACCTCAAACACCCGGGGCCGGAAAGCCTGCCGGCAGGCCTCTTCATCGGGCTGCTCGACCTGTGGCTCATGCCCTTTTTCTTTCTGCTTTCCGGGGCGGCCAGTTTCTATGCCTTGGGCTCGCGGAGCGCCGGCCAGTATCTGCGCAGCCGCGTAAAGCGTATCCTTCTACCACTTTACGGGATGGGCGCTTTCGTGGTCCTCCTGCCCCAGGTCTATTTCGAGGCGGTCACCAACGGTGGGTACACGGGCGGTTTCTGGGAGGGACTGCCCCGATACCTTGCCCAGGTCTTCACGACGCCGCCCAGCCTGCGGACCCCTTTTTTCTTCAACCTTTTCTTCGGCCACCTGTGGTTTCTCCACTTTCTCTTCCTCATTTCCGTATTCAGCCTGCCCTTGCTCCTCTACCTCCGATCCGATGCGGGCCGCCAGCGGCTGGACCGCCTGGCCGCCCTCTGCGCCTACCGGGGCGGCATCCTGCTCATCATCCTCCCCCTGGCCGCGGTGCGCATCGCGTTCATCCATCTCTTTGACGGCCAGGCCCACTCCTGGGCCCACCTGCTTTACTTTGGCCTCTTTTTCATCATCGGGTATCTGCTGCCCATGGAACGCCGCTTCTCGCAGGGGATTCGCACCGTGGGCTGGTGGTGCCTCTTACTGGGCATTCTGGGTTTCGGGGCCGAGGGCTTTTTCATCCTCGGTTTGGAATACAACTATATGAATCTCTACCACTCCGGCGGCGAACCCCTCTCCTGGACATATGTGGCCTTCAACCTCCTCTTCAGCACCGCCAGTTGGAGCTGGGTGGTCTTCATGCTCAGTATGGGCCTGCGCTATATGCGCAGCGGCAGCCGTTTTCTCTTCTATGCCAACGAAGCGGTCCTGCCCTTCTATGTGCTGCATCAGACCGTGATCCTCTGCGTCGGGTGGCTGGTCCTCCCGTTGACCATTGGCCGGCTGCCCCAGTTTCTCCTCATCGCCACGGCCGCTTTCGCCGCCATCATGCTGCTCTACGAGGGCCTTATCCGGCGGGTCAACTGGTTGCGGTTTATTTCCGGCATGGGGCCCTTGTAGAAGCCGCTCAAGGAAGTGACCATGTTCATCAGCGTGCTCGATCTCTTCAAAATCGGTATCGGCCCCTCCAGCTCCCACACCGTGGGGCCCATGGTGGCCGCGCAGGCCTTTGTTGAGCGTATCCCGAGAATCCTCGGGAACGGCCCCCCACCTGCCGACCTGCGTCTGCGCTGCACCCTCAGGGGGTCTCTGGCCTATACCGGCCGGGGCCACGCCACCGATCGGGCGGTGGCGCTGGGCCTGCACGGCCATTCACCAGAAGCGGTCGCCGATGTGGATATGGAGGATCTGGTGGCCCAAATCTGGCAGCGGGTGACGATCTCGCCGGAGGGGTGCGGCCCGATTCGATTCACGCCAGCGGCGGACATCGTCTTCGACCGGGGCCCGGCCCTGCCGGAACACCCCAATGGGTTGGTCTTCGAACTGGTCGACGCCGCCGGCAAGATCATCGGCGCGGAAACCTATTTCTCCATCGGCGGCGGTTTTATTCGCCGGCGGGCGGAGATGGACCGGTTGGTGGCACCATTGCAGTTGGCCCCGTCGGCAGCCTGCCCCTATCCTTTCGATTCGGCCAAGGCGATGCTGGAGATGGCGGCCGACAGCGGACACTCCATCGCCGAGATGAAGATGGCCAACGAGGCGGAATTCTGTTCGACGGCAACGGTGGAAGCCGGTTTGGACGCCCTCTGGCGGGCCATGCAGCGCTGTGTGCGAAACGGTCTGGCCGCTGCGGGACCGCTGCCCGGCGGCCTGAAATTGCCCCGGCGGGCCAGGCGGTTGTACCACAGCATGGAGGATCAGCCCGACCGCGCCCAACTCAGCGAATGGCTGTGCGCCTACGCCCTGGCCGTCAGTGAGGAGAACGCCGCCGGGCACCTGGTGGTCACCGCCCCCACCAACGGCGCCGCCGGCGTCATTCCGGCCCTGCTCTTCCACGCCGTGACCCACGAGGGGGCGACCCCCACCGAGGTGCGCGACTTCCTGCTGACCGCCGGGGCCATCGGCGGCCTGATCAAGCACCGCAGTTCCATTTCGGGGGCCGAGGTGGGCTGCCAAGGGGAGGTGGGCTCGGCGGCCGCCATGGCCGCCGCCGGGCTCTGCGCCGCAAAGGGCGGCTCGCCCCGACAGGTGGAAAAAGCCGCCGAGATGGCGTTGGAGCACCATCTGGGAATGACCTGCGATCCGGTCAAGGGACTGGTGCAGGTGCCCTGCATCGAGCGCAACGCCTTTGGCGCCGTGAAGGCCCACACGGCCGCTGCCCTGGCCCTGCGCGAAACGGGCGATCACTTGATGCCCCTGGACAGCTGTATCCGCGCCATGCAGCAAATCGGCCAGGAGATGTCCCACAAGTTCAAGGAGACCGCCTTGGGCGGCCTGGCCACCAGCCTCACCGAGTGTTGATACCGGCCGACCCGACCATCAAAGCGCCGCGGGTCCGCCGCAGGCCCGGCCACCAATGCGAAGCGCAGCGGCGCCCTTTTTAGCCGTGACCTTTGCTGGATGCTGGCGAAGACGCCCGAGGCGGCCCTCGCCACTCAGAACCAGGGACAAGGCCCCGACCGAGATGCACACCGATGCGACAGATAACCATTGCCACCCTGGGATTCACCCTGTTGACGATCCTGGCGGCCCTTATCTTCGCGCACAGCAGGATGCCCATGACCCCAAATCTGCCCGCGTTGACGCTCCCCGAGGATCTCGATCGCTATCTGGCCGACCGGGAGGGCCGCTTCGACGACATTGTCGCCGGTACAGAGAAGAAGATTGTCTGGGCGGGTGAACCGGGCGTCCCGACCGAATCCGCCCTCGTCTACGTACACGGATTCTCGGCCACCCGCCAGGAGATGGCCCCACTGGCCGATCTGATCGCCGGGAAGCTGGAGGCCAACCTCTATTACGCCCGCCTGACGGGTCACGGCCGTTCGGGAGCGGCTATGCTGGCGGGCAGTGTCGACACCTGGCTGGGCGACACTTACGAGGCCTTTGAAATCGGCAGACGACTGGGGCGAAAAGTGGTCATGATCGGCGTCTCCACCGGCGGCACCGCCGTCACCTGGCTGGCCACCCGGCCGGAGATAGAGCGACTCGCGGCCTGCGTCCTCATCTCGCCCAATTTCGCCCCGGCGAACTGGACAGCCAACATCCTCACCCTGCCCGGCGGCCTGTGGCTGGCCGAACGCATCATCGGCAAGGAGCGCAGCTGGCAGGCGGAAAACGATCTTCACGCGCACTATTGGACCACCCGCTACCCGACGGCCGTGCTGGTGCCCATGATGCGCATGGTCAAGGGGGTCCGCGCACTGGACCTGGGCCGCATACGGACGCCAGTCCAGGTGATCTACGCCCCCGGTGATCGGGTGGTCAGCCCGCGGGCCATCGTCGCCGCTTTTGCCGCCATGGGAAGCGACCGCAAGGCGCTGGTGCCCTTCACCCGATCGGCGGATCCCAGTCAGCACGTTCTCGCCGGGGACATCCTCAGTCCAGGGACCACCGCCGAGATGGCCGCCATCATCGCCGATTTCGTGCGTCCCGAAACCTAGACGATCCAATACCCGCTCCACTGCGGGTCCACCCTCCCTTCCAAGGGAGTCAGCGACGCGAAGGGGCCCCGTGAGCCCCAGGAGGCGTGCCGACATGCCCGAGATCCATCGACTCGACTGCGATCTGCTGTTCTTCGATCTGGACGGCGTCCTGATCGACTCGACGCCCTGCATCATCCGCCACTGGCGCGAATGGGCCGCGCTGCACGACCTCGACCTCGACACCATCCTGGCCGCGGCCCACGGTGTTCGAACCGTCGAGACCATGCGGCGGGTGGCCCCGCATCTGGATGCGGAGGCCGAAGCAGCTCGCTTCAGCGCGCACGAGGTGGCCGATACGGCAGGGGTGACGGCCATCGCGGGTGCCCGATCGCTGCTGGCCGGCATCCCGCCCGAGGCCTGGGCCATCGTCACATCGGCGGGAGCGGCGCTGGCCAGAGCGCGCCTGCGGCAGGCCGGCCTGCCCAGCCCGGCGGTGATCATCAGCGCCGATGATGTGGCACGGGGCAAGCCCGATCCCGAGCCGTACATCACCGGCGCACGGCGCCTGGGCTGCCCCCCTGGCCGCAGCGTGGTCGTGGAGGACGCCCCGGCGGGCGTGGCGGCCGGCATCGCAGCCGGCATGCGGGTCATCGCCGTGGGCGGTACCCATTCGCGAAAAGCCCTTCTCGGGGCCGGTGCCACTGTTGCGACAGATCGCTTGCGCCGCCTGCGGATCGCCGCGGGCACCGCGGATTTTCGTCTGGCCATTCGGGTGCAGACGGGCTAAGCTGTTCTCCTCCAGACCATAACATCCATCTACTCGCATGAATGAAAGGGGGCCCCATGGGCGAGCCGAAGTGTAAATCCTGCGCGTTCCGCGGCAAATACGATAAAAATCCGCAATCGCTTCTGGGCCGGCTGTGGCGTTGGCATGCCAACTGGTGTCCGGGCTGGCGATCCTATATGCGGTCCCTTCCGGCGGAGGAGCGCAAGGCCATCGCCGAGGGGTACAAGATGGAGAAGTATCTGTAGACAGGTCACACGGGCCACTTTCCACCATCTGCGACGGGAACCACAGCATGCAGCGGCGCGCCTTGAGAGCGGAGATCCGACGGATCGGGATGGCTGCCGGCCTGGACGCCATTGGCTTCGCGGCGGCGGATCCGTTCAGCACCTATGCGCTGCGCGACTCTCCGCGGCGGGACCCGCGGATGAGCCTCCCCGGGGCCCGCGCCATCATCGTTGCGGGGGTCTATATCGGCGCTCTGGCTCTGCCGGTGTGGGAGAATCCCTGCTGGGGCCGCACCAGCCGTCTCTACCTCTCGGGCTTTTTCCTGGATGTGGTTGAGCCCCTCCAACCCATTGTGGAACTACTGGAGAACACCGGCCACAAAGCCGTCATCTGCGACGGCGCCGCTCCGGGCGGCTCCATCCTGCCCCTCAAGCTGGCCGCGGTCCGGGCGGGGCTGGGATGGCAGGGCAAGCACAGCCTGCTCATCTCCAAGGCGTATGGGACCTTCCTGGCGCTGGGGGGCATCGTCACCGATGCGGAGCTGGCGACCGAGACGCAGCGTGAGCCCAACCGCTGCAAGCGCTGTGACCTGTGCCAGACCGCCTGTCCCCTGGGCGCCCTGGAACAGCCCCACGTACTGAATAGGGAGCGCTGCCTCTCCTATCAATTGCAGGCGGAGGCGCTCTCATCGGCGGCCCGTATGGTCATGGGCAACCGGGTGGGGGATTGCGAGATCTGCCAAATCGCCTGCCCCTGGAACCGGCGGCACCTCCTCCATCCGCTGAAGAGCAGCCGCAACGCCGATTTTCAGGAGCAGGTTCCGACCTGGGAGCGGGTCTTTCGGCTAACCGCGCTGGCCGAGCTGTCCGAAGCACAATACCGGTCCCAGCTCGGCCCCTTGGGGACCCAGATCCCCTACCGGTTTTTTCGACGCAACGTCCAACTCGCCCTGGCCCATACAGCAGACCAAGGGTGCGGCTGAACCGCTCTGCCGCGCAACTTCGGGAGGCAAGCTGAAATGATCAAAACTGCCGTCATCGGCTACGGTTTGTCGGCCACGGTCTTCCACCTGCCCTTCATCGCAGCCGACCCCAATTTTGATCTGGTGGCCATCAGCACAGGTCATAAGGAGGCGGTGCGCCGGCAGTGGCCGCACATGGCGATCTACGCCACGGGTGAGGCCCTGCTCGCGGAGACCGATGCCGAGCTGGTGGTCGTCACAGCCCCCAATGCGGCCCACTTTGCCCTGACCAGGGCCGCCTTGACAGCGGGCCGCCATGTGGTCCTGGAGAAGCCCATCGTCACTTCCATTGCCGACGGCGAGACGCTCCGCTCCCTGGCGACGGACGCCGGCCGCTTGCTCATCCCCTATCACAACCGACGCTGGGACGGGGATTTTCTGACGGTGCGCAAATTGATCGCAGAGGGGCGCGTCGGAACCGTGCGCTGGCTCGAATCCCACTTCGACCGCTTCCGGCCCCAGCTCCAGGGTCGCTGGCGGGAGCAGCCCGGACCCGGCGCCGGGGCTTGGTTCGATCTGGGCCCCCACCTCGTCGACCAAGCCCTCTGCCTCTTTGGCCCGCCGGAAGCGGTCACGGCCCGCTGTCTGGCCCAGCGGGATGGCGCCCGCGCCACGGACAACTTTCATGTGATGCTGCACTATCCTGGCCAAGAGGTGATCCTCCACGGCAGCAGCTTTGCGGCAGGCCCCACCCTTCGCTTTCAGGTGCAGGGCACGGCGGGCAGTTTTGTGAAATATGGTCTGGATCCGCAGGAGGCGCGGCTCAAGAACGGCGTACGGCCCGATACTCCCGACTGGGCGGCCGAGCCACCGGACGCCTACGGCACCCTGTATACGGCTGGTGCGAGCGAGGTGATCCCCACCGAGCTGGGCGGCTACCAGAACTTCTATCATCGTCTGGCGCAGGCGATTCACGGTGGGGACGAAGTGCCCGTGACAATGACGGATGCCCTCGCGGGGATTGCGCTCATCCGCCTGGCCGAGGAGAGTGCCCAGCAGGGAAGGACCCTGGCGTTTGGTGACCCGCCCTGAAAGGGCAAGGTCTCACTCAAGCAGGTCGGCCACATATTCGGCAATGGCCAGGCAGCTGGTCAGGCCGGGACTCTCGATGCCGATGCAGTTGACCAGGCCCGGCAGGCCTTTGCCGCTCTCCTCGCTGATGACGAAGTCTCTGACCGCATCGCCCGGTTGCTGCAGCTTGGGGCGGATGCCGGCCATCTCCGGCTGGAGCCAGTCGGCCTGCAGCGAGGGCAGGTAGCGTGCCGCGGCGTGGAAGAAGCGGTCCCGATCGTCGCTGTTGACAGCGTAGTCCAGGACACCGTCCGGCAGGTAGGTGGCGTCGGGGCCAAACCGGATGCGACCGATCAGATCGATGGTGGCGTGGATCCCCAGGCCCACCGTATGGGGCGGGGGCACCGGGTAGACCAAGCGCTTGAGGTAACCGGATGGCGCCTGGCAGTTGAAATAGGCACCCTTCCAGAGATGGAGGCGGTACCCGTGGGCGTCGATGTCGATACCGGCCGAGGCCGCCACCTGATCGGCCGCCAGGCCGGCGCAGTTGACCACATGGCGGGAGAAGAAACAGTCCTGCGCGCCATCGGGATATCGCACCAGCACATCGAAACCGCCGCCATCCCGGGGACGGATCCTCTCCACCTTGGTCCGATAGACAAGCTCGCACCCCTTTCGGCGGGCCCGCGACAGCAGGTGGCGCATGAGCCGGTGGCTATCGAGAATGCCCGTCGAGGGAGAAAGAAGGGCCTCCACGGCCCGCACCTGGGGTTCCAGGGCCCGTACGCCGGCGCCGGAGAGGCGCTCCAAATCGTCAACGCCGTTGTCTGCCGCCCGCTGGCGGATGCTATCGAGTTGGTCGGCTTCCGCAGCTTCGGTGGCCACGAGCAGTTTACCGCAGCGGCGATGGGGGATGCGGGCCTCCTCCAGACGCTGGTAGAGTGCCTCTCGGCCCCGCACGCAGAGGCGTGCCTTGAGTGAGCCGGCAGGATAGTAAATGCCGGCGTGGATCACTTCGCTGTTACGGCTGCTCGTCTCCTGGCCGAAACTGGCGTTGCGCTCGACGACGAAAAGGGGCTGCCGGCGCTCGGAGAGTCTGGCGGCCACCGCCAGCCCGATCACCCCGGCCCCGACGATGGTGGTGTCGATCTGCATCTGGATCTCCGATCGAATGGGTCACGCGTCCGGTGAAATGCGTCTTTCAGGGCGCCGCTTGCAGGGCTCGGGTCGATCCCAACCAGCGCCGGTCTCCACACCCTCGCGACAAGGGTGCGCCCCAACGGTGCCTTACCCATACAAAGAGGCAGACACGCGATGTCCCATCAACAAAAGAGTGCCCCACCCCTGACACTCAAGGAGCTCCAAGCAGCCGTCCACCAGTGGGTTCAGACCTATGGGGTCCGCTATTTCTCCGAACTCACCAATACCGCCGTCCTCATGGAGGAGGTCGGCGAGCTGGCCCGCCTCATGGCGCGCCACTACGGCGACCAGAGCTTCAAACGGGCCGCCGCTCCCGGTGACATCACGGCCGCCTTGGGGGATGAGATGGCCGACATCCTCTTTGTCCTGGTCTGTCTGGCCAACCAGACGGGGGTGGATCTGGAAACCGCCGTCTCCCGCAATCTGGCCAAGAAGAGCGCGCGGGACAACCGGCGCCACCACCGCAATCCCAAATTGAGACCTAATTCGCCCCGCGATTTGGCGTGAGCCGCGGAACAGCGGCAATGGGCGCTCAGCCGTCTTGGGTACTGATCCCAACGGCGTCTTTGCCCTGAACCTTGATGCGAAACATGGCCGCGTCGGCAAGGGCCAGAAGCCCCACGCGATCCTGTGCGTCGTCGGGATAAGTGGCGATGCCGAAGCTGGCCGACAGCTTCACCCGCAGCCCCTGGCGCTCCAGATAAACCGTTTCCTTCATGCGCTGGCGAATGATCTCCACCCGTTCGAGGGCCCCCATTTTCCCGGTACGGGGCAGCACCAGGACGAATTCATCGCCACCGTAGGCCACGCCAAAGGCGGGGTCGCGCAGCTCGGCCTTCAGGGTCGCGGCGACCTCTTTCAGGGCCCGACTGCCGTTGAGGTGGCCGTAGGTATCCACCACCGTCTTGAAATTGTCCATATCGAGGAACACCAGCGAGAAGGGCTCGCCGCAGGCTTTACTATCTTGAATGAGCTGATCCAGGACTTTGTAGAGATAGCGGGTGTTGAACAGATCGGTGAGGCTGTCATGATTGGCCAGGTAGCGAAAGCGCTCACGGCTGCGGCGGAGCTGCTCCTCCGCCAACCGCTTGTCCGTATTGTCCACCAAAATACCCTCGATGAAGGCCTCCCCCCGTCGGTTCAGGGCCAGTCGGGCGTTGACCAGCGCCCACACCGGTTTGCCCTCCCGATGGCGTAGTTCCAGCTCGTAGTTGGTCAGCACCTTTCGTTTTTTCAGATCGGCCACCATGCGCTGGCGATCGGCAGGGTCGGCGTAGAGGGTCTTGGCGCCGCCGGGATGGCCGAGAAGTTCATTTTGTTCATATCCGAAGGTCCGCGCAAACGCAGGATTGACCCGTAGCAGACGTCCATCGAGGCTACTCTGGTACATGCCCTGGGCGGCGTTTTCGTACATTCCCCGATAGCGCGCCTCGGCTCGCGCGAGATCCTCCTGGGCCTGTTTGAGTTCGGTCAGATCGGTCAAAAAGACCAGGTAACCGAAGGGCCTGCCCTCACCATCGACGAGGACACTGCGTTTGAAGAGCAGCGGCATCCGCCCCTTGCCCGTTTCGAAGAGGGCTTCGAAGCTCAAATGCGCTTTGGAGGCGAAATGGATATACACGCCCTCTTTTTGATAGAATTCCTCCACCGAGCGCCCCAACAGGTCGTTGGCCTCGCAGCCCAGAAGCCCCTCCACAGCAGCGTTGGTGTCGACGATGCGGTGCTTCAGGTCAAGTTGCAGGAAGCCCTCCGAGGTGGCGTCGATGACGCGCCGGTATTTGGCCAGACTCGCCTTGATCTTTTCACGGCACTGCTGCCGCAGCGTTTCCATGGCGGTTTCCAGCTCGCGGATGCGTTCGGACGGTTCGCTGGCTGATGGTTCGGTTGCAGCGGGGTCAGGGTTCTCCATGGGGGCCATCCTTGGACGGATAATGAGGGCGGAGCACGCTTGTCCAACACGGCGATCGGTGCTAAGACCTGATTCTTCTTCATAATAACGTCGCAAAAAGAGAATAACAAGCGCTCGCAAGGCGGAAATATCAACCGATCCCGCGGGCCTGCATTTTCGTTTTTCAAACCGGGCGCGGCATGCTACCCTCTGCGCCACCGAAGCGGTTCCGACTAGACTGGGTGCACGTCGCTATGGGATCTTAAACCGGGCACGCGCGAAAAGGAGTGGATGGATGCAACCCTACCTGCAAATGGTCATCGAAAACCGTCTCGAGGCGCTCAATCATCTCATGGCGGTAACAAGGGCGTATGTGACGCCCTACGATCTGGGCGGCAAGTCCGAGTTCGCGGTGGAGCTGATCCTGGAGGAGGTGGTCACCAACGTCATCCATCACGCCTTCGCGGAAGCGGCCTCCAGCGAGACCGGTGCAGGCACCCCTCAGCCGGCTGTCGCGCCCCCCGACACAGGGGATCCACGCCATCTGATAGCGGTGCGGCTGAGCGTCTCCGACAAGCAGGTTCATCTGCGGGTCACCGATGACGGCCACCCCTTCAATCCCCTTTCAGCGCCGCGCCTGGATGTGGGCCGGCCCTTCATGGAACGGCTCGAAGGCGGAATTGGCATCCATCTGGTTCGCCAAATGATGAACTCCATGGCCTATCGCCGGGAAGCGGATCGCAACATCTTCGAGATCTGGATTCGGGGCCAAGACGGCCATTGAACGCGGCGCCGGCAGAGCGGGCAATCGTCTTGACCTTTATAGTTCCATGGGCGATATTGCAGTGCGAAAATTCAGGGTGCGACGGCGGATGGAACATCTGCGCTGCAGCGGCCGCCGGCGAGCATCCATCAGGAGGAACCATGCCCATTTACGAGTACCAATGCGAAGCGTGTCAATGCCAGTTCGAAACCCTGGTGTTTGGTGGAGAGGAAGCGGCGGTGGCCTGCCCAAGCTGCTGCGGCACCTCGGTCAAGAAGATGATATCGGCCGGTGCCATCCGGCCCCAGGGGATTCCCTCCGGCGGGGGCGGATTCAAGGCCCCGGCCTGCAAACCAAGAGCGGGCGGCTGAGGGATTTGAGGGCGGCTCCCCGGTGGGGAGCATAAAAGCGGGTGGGCGCGCAATGGCCCACCGTTCTGAGATGGGGGCGGAGACGAAAGTCTCGCCCCCATTTTTGCGGTGATCGATGGGGTCCTGCGGCGACGCCGTGCCATCACGGGCCAGAGGGCCCGACCACACCGATAGCGCATACCGGCTGACCCCGGACCGGCCGTTGCCGGACGTCACCCTTCATGGCTCAGCGCCTGCCAGCGCTCCGCAGGCCCGGCTTGGGTTGGATCCACCGTTGGGCGTAGCCATCGTAAAACCATTTATCGGGGAAACCGCTGCGACGCACGAAGGTGGGGTTGCGGGCCCAGTTGATCAGCGTTTCGTAGGCCTCCTGTATTTTGCGAAAGGCGGCCGGACTTCCGCCCAGGTCGGGATGGTGGCGCTTGACCTGTTCACGGTAGGCGGTCTTGATGCGACGCTTCAGGGTGGCCGGGTTGCAATTGCCATCCTTGCGGTCGAACTTAAGGGACATCATGGCGGCCCCTTTCACCGACGGTACGGCGGATTCGTAGGGAATCACCCCATGGGTGTCGGCGTCTGCCGGGGTGGCCAAGGTCAATACGTGCTGGCTGGCACGGTAACGCTTTTTGGTGCGATCCTGCTCGGCCCACCACGCTTTGCCGAGGGCTTCGGAGAGGGCACAAAAGTCACCCACCGGCTGACGCGCCGGCGTACGGGGAAGCATGAAGCTGTATATGGTATCCTCCCCGTGGGGCAGCACGTCCATGACCACCATGTAGTCGCTGAAATAGAAGGTGGCGTAGCGAATGTTGAGCGCAATGAGCAGACCGGAACGGCGGTTGAGAGCGGCCAGGAGTCGTTGGCGGCACTCGGTCGAGCAGTAGCGTCTGCGGGCCATATTGGCCGTGGTGCCGCAGGACAAGCAGCGCCGCCGGGCGGGTTTGTGCCGGGCCGGCACGCGGGTATGGGGGGAAGCAACCATGCCGGGCAGTATACCAGGAATGCCCCCCGAGGTGAACACCAAGCCCCACCGCCGTCAGCCACTGCCGGGACAGGGCGCTTGTCCCGGCCGGTCAGGCGGACGGCGATCGAAAGAGGGGCCGCCGGATGGCATGACGGCGGCTGCGCACCAGCCGGATCCCCATGATCAAGAGCACACTGGCCGCCACCAAACCCACATCGCGAAAACCCTCGAACACCACGCAGCGAATCACATCCGTCCAACCGCTGTGGCCGGCGGAGAAGTTTACCTCGAGCGGCCATAAAAAGGATACCGGCGCCGCCGTAAACAGCGCATCCGCAATGACATGGGAGAGAATCAGAGCGACGGCGGTGCGACAACGGATCGTCGGCAGCACACGCCAATAGCGGGATAGGAACGATATCAGGCAACCGGCCATCACCGCAAAGAGCAGGCTATGGGTGGGCCCGCGATGAAAGAGACTGCCGTTGCCATTCATCAGCAGTCCGAAGATCACGTCGGTGTCGGGCAGGTTGGCCAGTATGGTGACGATGAGAAACCATTTGAGACGCTCGCCCGCCGGCGGCGGCGCTTCAGCAGCCTCATGGGTGAGCAAACCGATGGCAGTATGTCCTAAGGGAAGCGGCATCTTCTCCTCCAAGAGCTTATATCGATGGAACCGGATTCGGTCAGTCGGTTCAGACAGGCCATTCAAGCCGTAGCGGGATGATCATCGTCCTCCGGGGCAGCTGTAGCGGTTTGAGAAACCGACCGATGTGACGAAATTAGCCTTACACGTCGTCGCCTGCACCGCCGGCGAAGCCCCGGTCGAGAGGGCCATGGGTGGGCCGCCAGAAGTCGGATCAGAAGGAGCGCGCAGCCAGAATTCGCCATTGGCGAATGTGTCCAGAACGTCGTGTCGCAGGAGCTGTCGCATCGACCGGGGTCGCCGCCAGGCGTCAGCTTATCGTATTAGCAGATTTGGTACCAACACCGTCGATCCGGTCGGATTACCGGTTTGGGCCGGATCGCCGTTATGGGCAGATGGATAGCTTTTTGCTGGAATTTAGGGTAGGTAAGCATGCGATGCGGCGTCGGAAGGGTGCTTCACCGTCGGTGGCAACTTGGGCCGCGACGGGCCGTCGCAGATGCCGACCCACGATTGATAGGAAAACCTTTTCCATAATAAATGGGGTAAAAAACTATCTCTTTACTCCTCGCCAATCCCTTCAGTGGAGGTATGTCAAATGGGGCAGGGTCGCTGTAGGATGATCTACCGGCCGCGGTGTATTCGCGGTGCATTCGTCTCGCTACTGCTGTTGACCGTCGTTTTCGGTCCGATCGCCTGCGGCGGCAGCAGTGGATCGGGGGCAGACACGCCCGGTGACGGCACCTCGGGCAACGACCACGATCCCATCGCCTTCAGCGACGATTGGCCCACCGCGGGCAGCGACGAGGCACCGTGTGCCGTGCCCGATGCGGCCCGCGAGGTGGACACCGGCCAACCCGACAGCGTGGTCGGCGACGGCACCCCGCAAAGCTGCACCAGTGAGGCTTTCGTGGACGCCGTGGCCCAGGGGGGCGTCATCACTTTCAACTGCGGCCCCGATCCGGTGACCATCACGCTCACCGAGACGGCCAAGATTTTCAACGATACCGGCCCGGAGATCGTCATCGACGGCGGTGCACGGGTCACCCTGGATGGGGACGGCCGCCACCGGATTCTCTACATGAACACCTGCGATCCGGATCAGGTCTGGACCACCCCCCATTGCCAGGACCAGGATCACCCCCGCCTGACGGTTCAGAATCTCACCTTCGTCAACGGCAATGCGACGGGAGCGGCGCCGGAGGGCAGTGGCGGGGCCATTTTCGTGCGCGGGGGACGCTTCAAGATCGTCAATTGCCGCTTCTTCAACAACCGCTGTGACACGGAGGGGCCCGATGTCGGCGGCGCGGCGGTGCGGGTGCTCAGCCAACATGACGATCAGCCGGTCTACGTGGTGGCATCGACTTTTGGGGGGCGCAGCGATCTGGCCAACGTCGCTGCAAACGGCGGGGCCTTGAGCAGCATTGGGGTCTCGTTCACCATCCTCAACACCCACATGAGTCACAATCAAGCGGTCGGCTACGGGGCCAATCCCCAACGCGCGGGCACCCCCGGCGGCGGCAGCGGCGGCGCCATCTACAACGACGGCAACACCTTCACCCTGAGTGTTTGCGGCAGCACCCTCACCGACAACACCGCCAACGAAGGGGGCGGGGCGATTTTTTTCGTGAGCAACGACCGCAGCGGCGTTCTGCACATCGAAGCGTCGGTGCTGCGCCGCAACCCCGAACTGGGATTTCGGACCCTCCCCGGCATTTTCGTGCTGGCGGGTGAAACCGAGTACATCGATTCGGTCATCGCGGAGTGACGAATTCTTCCGATGACGCCAACGGAGGACCCCTTGACGGCAATATCCGATTTGGGCACGCTCCTGGCGGGCCTGGCCCCCAACCTAAAAAAGGGGTGCTTCGTCTTTGTCTCACTGCCCGATGGCCGCTACGGAGACGGCGCCGAGCTGGCGCCTGTGGGAAGCTTCCAGGAGGAAGAGGGTCTGACCCTCATCGTGCCGCAGTCGCGGGCCGACGCCGCCGGCCTGGCCTACACGGCGGTCTTCCGCGCCATCACCCTCCAGGTCCACTCCAGCCTGAGCGCCGTGGGCCTCACCGCCGCCGTCACAGAGACGCTGGCAAACTGCGGCATCAGCGCCAACGTGGTGGCGGCCCGTTACCACGACCACATCTTTGTTCCCGCAGACCATGCCGACACGGCGTTCGCACTCCTCCAGCGGCTGCAACGCCAAGCGGATGCCCAGCGTTGAAACCGCAGTGACCACCAATGCCCGTTAAAGGAGCCCGCCTTGCCGTCCCAATCGATTGCCGCTCGCCCTCTGCGCCACCTGATCTTTCTCGCGCTGTTCGTTTTTATGGTCATCAACCGCTATCTGCTCATCTCCGTCCTGTCGCCGGAACTCTCCGACAGCGCCTGGGGCCGCGTCCTCGGCGCCAGCGCCGGTTATGTGCTGATCTGGGGCGTCGCCTACTGGCTGTGCCTCAGATCACCCGACAACAACCTGCTTCTGCTGCTGGGGGGGGCGGCGCTACCCGTCAGCCTCTACAGCGCACCCTTAGCGGGGTATCTCCTGCTGGCCCTCATGGCGGTGATCGGACGACCGCTGCGGGCCAAGCGGACCGTCGCTTCAGACGGGACGAAATATAAAATGCCCTCGCCCTGGCCCTTGCGCATCTCGCCCTTCCGCATCCTGTCGATCCTTTTTTGGAGCCTGCTGCTGTTCTACTTTTTCAGCCACTCGCGCGTCATTGCCGTTGTGCTGGTAATCGTACTGGTCCTGCTCGTCTGGTCACGCCTCAACCCCCTGTCCGCGCGCATCTTTTGGGTAAAGCTCACGGCACCCTTCAGCGGCGACGGCCGACGGGGCTTCACCGAAATGGTGGCGCGAGAGCCCCAAATCGCCAAGGCCAATGTGCCGCAACTGGTTCGGCTGCTGAATTCGCCCAATTTCTTCGTTCGCGGCAAGGTGCACAACGAACTGGTGAAAAGAGGTGATCCCAGCAGCGTGCCCCTGCTCATGGAAAAGCTTCCCAAGACCAATCCAGCCGCCTTGGCGTCCCATCTGAGTTGTGCCGGCCAGCTGGCCCGGCCGTCGCAGGCGCCGCTGCTGATCCCTTTCGTGGACCACGCTTTCAAAAAGGTTCGCCGCGTGATCGCCCGCGATTTGGGGCGCCTGGCCAACCCCATCGCCACCCAGCCCCTGGCGTCGGCCTTTGCCGCCGAAATCGATCCCGCTGCGCAAGCGCAGCAGTTCAAGGCCCTGTTGCAATTGGCGGCCGTCGAAGCCCTCACGCCGCTATGGTCCACCTTACCGGTGGCCGATCGCAAGCGGTTGCTGCGAGCCTTGTTGGATCCGGAAACCGACATCAACTCGGTATGGGCGCCAGTTCAACAGCTCATGGCAGAAGAGCGGAGCGCGGGCGTGAAAGCGGTCTTCGCCCATCTGCACACAGAAAAAATATGGGCCGACACCCGGCAGCAGTTTCCGGCGCTGGACACCTCGCAGAAGGCCCCGAAGCACCTCGCGGAGCAGGCGTCCTCCTTCAAGGCCCCTCTGCCGGACGCCCTGTGGCCGCAACTTCAGGAACAGATACCGGAACTGGTACCGACCCGGAACCCGCTGGAGATCCAACTACAGCTGCGCTTCGCGCATCGCAGCACGAACACGGACGACAGTTCGGATGTGATCCGCGCCGAGTTGGGTGTTGCCTTGCCCCAAGGGCAAGCGGTAACCGTGTCGGCCTATTTCTCCACCGAAGATCTGTTCGAAGCGGCGGCAGACCGCGGGCACGCCCCGCTGCACTTTCTGCCCACAGCACCTGCTACCTGGCGGCAAGCCTATGCGGCCCCACGGCTGGCCGACAACCTGTATTACTTCGACGATGGGCGCGACAATATGGCGCTGGTCATCGGCGACAAGACCCAGCCCATCCGTCGGAAGTATTTCGCCTGTCGCATGGATTTGGCCCTGGCGGCGACGGACGCCGAAAAGGGCCCGGCGCTGCTGGTGTGCCTCAAAGGCGTCTTTGAAAGTAAGGACTATACCGAATTGCCGCCCTTTTTGGTCCGCATGGACCTGATGGCCTTTCTGTGCGCCCGCAGGGAGATCGACCCTTGGGACGAGATTTCTGAGGAGAAGGGGCCGTTGCGGTCGCCCCAGGTCACAACATGAGAGGCGTCAGCGGGTTCCGGTGGATTGCAGCAGGCCGCAGGGGCTGGCGATCGGTCCGCCAGGACAGTGTTCGCCCCGTGGCGTTCGGTTGCGTCCTGAAGGTGCCTGGACGTGCTTACACCCGCCCGGTGTACTGCCCTTCATAATCGCGGGTGGTGAGGGGATCACCCTCTGCCGGACATCCGGCAGCGACCACTTCGGCGATGAAGAGGGTATGGTTCCCCGGGGCCAGACGGTCGACGACGCGGCATTCCAACCAGGCCAGACATTCGCGCAGCACGGGGCTGCCGGTTTGTCCCGGCAGCCAATCGATGCCATCGTACTTGAGAGCGGCATCCGGCCCTTTGAACCGGTGCAACATCTCCTGTTGGGAACGGTCCAGGACATGGAGGGCGAAAGCCTCGCTGTCATCCAGCAGGGTGTGGGTATAGCGGTTGGGGTGGATGGCGGCCATGATCAGGGGCGGTGTGTGGGAGATCTGGCTGACCCAGGAGGCGATCATGCCGTTCACGATCTCCGCCGATCGGGTTGTGAGGACGTAAATGCCGTAGTTCATGCGGCCCAAGGCCTTCTGCCAGACGGCTTCCATGAGGGATCCTCTCACAAGGGGGTTGCAGTCGCAGTGGGCGGCCCCGGCGCTACCGGCGGCGGCAGTTTAAGGGGAGTGCAGATGGCGGGACGCCGCCACTCGGCTCCTCTCATAGCCCAGGGCGCAAGAGAAGACAAGCATGCGGGCAGCACGCAAGCGGACGGGCAGGATTGCAGGACGGGGGCGGCTGAGGCCGCCCCCGTCGATGTGGTCGATGGCTAAACCGTAAAACCTGCCACCATCTCCTTGAGTTTCTCGGCCACCGTGGAGAGTTCGTCTGCGCTGAGATTCAACTGCTGGCTGCCGCTGGAGATCTCGGTCGCGCTCTGGTTCACCTCGGCGATGGACTTGGCGATCTCGTCCGCGACCGCCGCTCCCTGATCCACGTTGGCACTCACCTCCTGGATTCCCTGGTTGGCCTGCTGCACATTTTCGGCGATCTCTTTGGTGGCCGACGACTGCTCCTCCACCGCGGTGGCGATGGTACCGACGATGGCGTTGGTCTCCTCGATAATTTTCTGGACCTCGCCGATCTCGGGCAACGCCTGGGCCGTCGTCTGCTGGATGCTATCGATCTTGGATCGGATCTCCAGGGTGGCCTCGGCCGTCTGTTTGGCCAACTCCTTGATCTCGTTGGCCACCACGGCGAAGCCCTTGCCCGCCTCGCCGGCGCGGGCGGCCTCGATGGTGGCGTTGAGGGCCAGCAGGTTGGTCTGCTCGGAGATCTCGGTGATCACCTCCGTCACCTTGCCGATCTCATTGGCGGCACGGCCGAGGTCATTGACCCGCTCGGTGACGGCATTGGCCTGTGTCACCGCCTTGCCCGTGATGCTGCGGCCCGTCTCGGAGTTGCGGGCGATCTCGCCAATGGTGGCGCTCATCTCCTCAACGGCGGTGGCCACCATGCCCACGTTGGCCGAGGTCTGTGTGGCGGCCGAGGCCACCCCGCTCATATTGGCGTTCATCTCCTCGGCTGCCGCGGTCACCGTGGCCGAGCTCTGGGAAGTCTGTTCCGCCATGGCGGCGGATTGATTGGAGATGGCCGAAAGCTCCGTGGAGGAGCTGGCCAAGGTGTCCACGCTCCCCAAGGTGCTGCCGATCAGTTGGCGCAGACCACTGCTCATGCGGTTGAGGGCGGCAGCCAAGGTGCCGATCTCGTTCCGCTGGTCGATATCCACCGCACTGGTGAGATCGCCTGCGGCGATCTGTTCGGCCATGATCACGGATCGTTGAATCGGATCGACAATGGTGTCGGAGAGAAAGTAGGCGATGCTCAGACCGCAGAGGGTTGCCACTATGACAAGGCTGATGAGGGTCTTCTGGGCGTCTCGCTCATGTTTCTCGGCGGCGAGGCTGGACGAGGCGGTGAATGCCTCCACCTCGTGGAGCGTGGCGATGATGGTCTTGTCGAGGGAGTCCTCCTGCCGGGTGATCTCGGGCAGCATGCGCCGGGCGGCTTCGGCCTCCCCGGCCGAGAGCCGTTCAAAGAGCTGATGGACACGGTCCTCCAAGGCAGCGTGGGCCTTGTCGATGGCAGCCAGTTGCTGATTGAGCGCTTCAAACTCCCGCCGACTGGCGGTATTGGTGGCCGCAGCGACAGCATGTTTGGCCAGCGCGAGCCCCTTGTCCAACTGGGCATCCACCTCGTGCCCCAGTTTGCTGTGGTGGTCCACCGCTTTGTTGAACGCTTCCGTCTCGTTCAGGAGGGCATGGCGGGTCGCGCGCTCCATGAGGATGGCCTGTTCAAGCTGGAGCACCTCCACCTCGCTGATGGCCATGGTTAGCGGAATGTCCTCCTCGGCGATCTCCTTGATCTCGTGACCGATGCGGGAAAGGCTGGTGATGCCGACCAGCGATGAGGTGAGCAGTAGCGCCAGCATCGCACCGGCCAGCCCCATGAGGGCGACGCGCAACTTGAGATTACCGATGATCCGGCGCCCCTTTCCACTGCGCATGGCGGCGATGAGGGCGCCGATCAGCAGGGCGCCGATCAGCAGAACAATGCCATAGGCGGGCAGGCTCGCGGTGGTGGTCGCCGCCGAAGGCGCGCCAGTGGCTGCAGGCAGCATGGCGGGTATGAGCAATGAAACGGTTAGCCAAACAATTGTTAGCGGTACAACGCGAGCGTACATGTGATCCAAATCCTCTCAACAACCAGTTATCGAAAACAGCTAGCCTGAACCTATTACGTTTCAGTATCGGCTGCTGAGCGGATTTGTTTACGCGGGCATCAGCACATTCGACCGCGCGTCCTGGGTGGACAGGATCGGCGCGAACGCGACCCATCAGGCGGTGACCAGCTGAAAATCGGCCTCCGGATCCGCCGCCCGCATCCCCACGTTGACCGACAGGGCCATGGCCAGCATGGCGATGGCACCGATGAAGCTCGTGAGGATGGCGTTGGTGAGGTCGAACTGCCGGAAGTAGAAACTGGCGTACACCAGCGGGTAGGCGCACACACCGGCCACCGCCGCGGTGAGATAGCGGATCCGGACGCCGCCGAATCGCCGCCCCAGCCAGTACTTGAGGGCGAAGAGCAAAAGGGCCGTGACGATACCGAAAAAGAGGCCCAGCATGGGGGCCATCCAGAAGGCCACCGTCAGCTCGAGCTGCATTAGGGTTCCCTCTTGGATCCAGGTTTCGGTGACGATCCAGTGCAGATGGGCCAGATAGCCACCGGCGGCGGCCCAGGTCATCGCTTTGAACCAGCTGGCCGTGTGGATGCCGAAACTGATGAATCCCGTGAACAGCATCAGGGCGGTGGCGCCCAGGAAGCAATAGTTGGCCGCTTCGAGGCCCTTCATGATGCAGAACAGCGGCCCGAAGCATAGTCCGAACATGAAGCCCATCACCAGGCTGCGGGTGATGATGTTGGGCGGTTGGGGATCCGGATCCCCCCCGTCCGGATTGAGCACTTCGATCTTCACCAGAAAATCTTCCAGAAAGGCGTCGTCGCGGAAATTTTTAAAGGCGAAGGCCACCAGATATTTCTGCAGTTTGCGGATCAAGCTGCGGCGCAAATCGCCCACCCGGCGGCCCACTTTGCCGATAACGGCCGTCAATTGATCCCTGGCCTCGCTTGGGCCCCGCCACTGCTCACGGATGCGTCCGAGGTCGGCGTCGATGGTATTGAGGTAGCGGATCTGCTCGCTCAGCATCTTGTCATCTTCGCTAAACGTCTCCCACTTGGTATTGAGGAGATCCCATTTGTTATACTCCGCCTGACTGCGGAGGGTATCGGCGCGCTGCTTCAGTGTGCGGTAGGTCTCTTCAGCAACGGCGTTGGAGTAGGTGATGTCCTGCGAGACCACGCGGTGGTAGCTGAACATGTTCTGAAGCAGATCGATGAGGACCTTGTTCAGCCGGATCTCCTTGGGCCCCAAACGAAAAGTGCCGGCGCCCGCTCCGAAATAGACCACGGCCGCCAGGATGGGGGTGAGCAACTGCATGTGGTCGCCAGTGACGGGTGCCTTGCCGACGAAGATGGCCGAGACGGGCATCGGCATCACCACATGGAGCAGCAGGGTGTAGGCGAACGCGTTGAAGACGACAAAGATAAACCCCGCCAGGTAATACTGCCAGCGGTGTTTGGATTTGCGGACGTTCTTGCGAAAATCGTCGCAGCTCATGGCCACCAGCAGCACCCACCCCAGCAGTACCGCGGCCTTCATCCAAAGCGCCATATTCTCCATACCACTCCTCCTTTATGAAACGTGTCCGGTTGTCGGCCGGTATCGGCGAGCGCGGGCGGGAGTTGGATGAACGCATGGCGGTCTCGGGGCGGTGCAGTTCGGCCGTCAGCATCTATAGTGAATCAGAGGGCGCAAAAAACCGCTGTTACCCAGGGCGGCTTTTTTTTGTGAAGGATTACGCGAAACGCTGCCACCATCAGGCGGCGCAAAAGAGGGGGACGATCTCGAAGCGGTCCACATCCACCAATCCCCGATCGGTGATCTTGAGCTTGGGGATGACGGGCAAGGCGATGAAGCCCAAGGCCATAAAGGGATCGGACAGGGGCGCGCCCAGCTCGTGGGCCACCTGGATGATGGCGTCCAACTGATCGCGCACCGTCTCCATGGGGGCATCGCTCATGAGGCCGGCGATGGGCAGCGGCAGTGTGGCCGCCACCTGGCCGTTCGCCACGGCGGCGAATCCGCCGCCCATCTCGGCCACAGCCTGCAAGGCAAGGCGCATGTCGTCGTCGGTGGCCCCGATGACGATGAGGTTGTGGGAGTCGTGGGCCACGCTGGCGGCCAGCGCGCCCCGCTGCAGTCCAAAGCCGGTGGCCAGGCCCAGCCCCACGTTGCCGCTGCCGGTGTGGCGCTCCACGACGGCGAGTTTGAGGAGGTCGCGGGCGGGATCGGCCGCGACCGTGCCCTCGACGATGGTGGGTCTGACGATCTGTTCGCGGGTGACCACCTGGTCTGGAATCACTTCGATGACCCGTATCCGCTCCCCCTCAGCGGGGATGGTCAAATCGATTTGCTGCGGGTCCACCTGCATGCTGAGCGGCACAGCGATGGGGGCCGGCCGGGGGAGATCCGCCTTTAGTCGACCGCCGGCGGCCACCTCCCGCCCATTCACATAAACGGCGTCGATGGACAGTGCTGCCAGGTCGGAAACCACGAGCAGGTTGGCCTGACGCCCAGGCGCGACAGCCCCCACGCGCTCCAGTCGGAAATACTCGGCCGGATTGAGGGTGGCCATCTGGATGGCGGTGACCGGGTCGAGGCCCTTGCCGATCGCCTTGCGCACGGCAGCGTCCACATGCCCCTCATCCAGGAGGTCGTGGGGATGGCGGTCGTCGGTGCACCACATCATGCGGCGCGCCGTATGGGGATCGATGAGGTCGAAAAGGTCGTCCAGGTTGCGGGCACAGGTGCCCTCGCGCACCATGATGTGCATGCCGGCGGCGAGCTTTTCGGCGGCCTCGGCCAGATCGGTGCATTCATGGTCGCTGCGAATGCCCGTGCTGAGGTAGGCGTGCAGGGATGGTCCGCTGAGGCCGGGAGCGTGGCCGTCCACCGGTTTGCCGGCCCGATGGCTGGCGTCGATCTTGGCCAGCACCTGCGGGTCGCCTTGGATCACCCCGGGGAAATTCATCATCTCCGCGAGGGCCATCACCCGGGGATGGTTGAAAAACGGCGCCAGATCGGCGGCCTCTAAACGGGCGCCAGCGGTCTCCATTTCGGTGGCCGGGACGCAGGAGGGGAGACTGAAGCGCACGTCCAGGGGCTGATCTTCGGCGCTGTCGAGCATGTATTGAATCCCCGCTACGCCCAGCACGTTGGCGATCTCGTGGGGATCGGCGACCACCGTCGTCGTGCCGTGGGGCAGGACGGCACGGCAGAACTCGGTGATGCCCGTCATGGCGCTTTCGATGTGCAGGTGGCTGTCGATGAAGCCGGGAAGGAGATAGCGGCCGTCCAGGTCCACCCTTTTCTTGGCAGAATAGGTGTCGCCGAAGCCCACGACAACACCCTCCGCCACGGCCACGGACCGATCTTCGATCCGGCCGTTGAAGACATTGACCAGGCGAAGGTTGGTGAGCAGGAGGTCGACCGGTCGATCCCCTCTGGCGGCGGCGATGATAGCGGCCATTCCATTGTCCGTGGCCATTCCATTGTCCATGGATGATGATCCCCTTCTGCAGGTATTGTCTGAATTAGCGCGCGCCTTGAATCTGTTTGGCGACAGCCCTGGCATCGGCCATAACGGGCGCCGTAGCGAAGGTCAGCAGTTCACGGTTGCGGACCGCCCACTGCCCCCCCACCATCACGTCGCGCACATCACTGCTGCGGGCGGCGTAGACCAGGTGGGAGACCGGGTCGTAAATGGGCGTGAGCCTGGGATGACGGGTCTCCACCACGACCAGATCGGCCAGCTTGCCCGGTGTGATCGCGCCGATCCGGTCGCCCATCCCCAGGGCCCGCGCCCCTTCGCCGGTGGCCATCGCCAGGACCTCCCGGGCCGAGGCCACGGTGGGATCGCGGCGCACCGCCTTGTGCAGCTTGGCGGCCGTATCCATCTCCCCGAAGAGGTCCAGGTCGTTGTTGGAGGCAGCACCGTCGGTGCCCAGACCAACGGTGATGCCGGCGGCCAGCAGATCGGGCAGGGGCATCGCTCCTGACGCCAGCTTCATGTTGCTCTCCGGGCAGTGTACCATGGCCGCGCCGTTCGCGGCAATGCACTGGATGTCGGTCGCATCCAGCCACACCCCATGCACGAGGATGGTGTCGCTGTCCAGAAGGCCGAGGGCATCCAGATAGCGGGTGGGGCTGCGCCCCTCGGCCCCTGCGATCAACCCCGGCTCGCCCCTGGTCTCGGCCAGATGGATGAGAAAAGGGGCCCCCAGCTCGCGGGCGGCCTGCTTGGCCGCCGCGAGCGTATCGCCGCCGCAGGTGTAGGGCGAGTGGCAGAAGATGGCCGGCGTGATGCGGCCGTTGCGCCCCTGCCACCGCTTCACGAATTGCGCCGCATGGACGACGTTGTCGGCCGGATCCGATACGCCGGGGGCGGGAAAGTCGATCACGCCCTGGCCCAGAACGGCCCGCAGTCCGCTGTCGGCCACCGCAGCGGCCACCTCGTTCTCGCGGAAGTAGCCGTCGCAGCAGGTGGTTACCCCGCCGAGGAGCAGCTCGGCGCAGGCGAGGAGGGTGCCGGTGCGGACGTTGTCGGGGGTGATGAACCGGGCCTCGGCCGGAAAGATGTGCTCGTTGAGCCACACAGCCAGGGGCAGGTCGTCGGCCAACCCCCGGAAGAGGCTCATGGGCAGGTGGGTGTGGGCGTTGATCAGCCCGGGCATGAGGATGCCGCCCTGGGCGTTGACCGCCTCCCGCGTCTCGGGCGGCGTGCCGCCCCCCTCCCTCTCCACCAGCGCGATGCGGTCCCCGCGAACGCCCACCATACCGGCGGAGAGAACGCCCAGATCCTCGTCCTGGGTGACCACCACAGCGTTGTGAATCAAACAATCGAGCATCTCGATTCGCTTTCTTCTGTTTACCATAACACCGGGGCGGGCATCCGGACGCTGCGCGCGCTTTTTCGGGGGCCGGACCGTCGGCCGGGATCTACATTCTGTAAGCTGAAAACAGCTATACGTTTCTTTTGCTCACAATTCATCAAAGCCGATCAATGGGTGTGTTGCCCCGCAGCACACAGGCCTCCACACAAATAAGGAGCGGGCGCCTGACGCGCGGCGCTGGGCCATTGTGGAAAAAGGCGGGTCGGTGCCGGGGGATCTGGAAGCCGGCCATGTTTGAGGCGCAAAGCGCCGAGTTGGCAGTCTTCAGCCCCCGGTGGCGGACTGCCCCCGCAAGGTCCCGCAAAGCGGTCAGGCGTCTGCTCCGGTGTTTTGGGGGGATTTGGTTGACCTCGTGTACAAGGCCTACCGCCGTATCTTCTCCGCCGCCTGCCGCGCCTCCGCCATCACTTTTTCTTCATCAATGGTGCGCAGTTCGCCCTTCTCCATCACCACCCGGCCGTTGATGACCGAGGTCGTCACGTCGCTGCCCTTGACGCTGTAAACCAGGTGGGAGATGGGGCTGTACATGGGGGTCAGGTGGGGCTTGTCGGTGTCGACGACGATGAGGTCGGCCCGCTTGCCCGCCGCCAGTGTGCCGATCTGCGCCGCCAGCCCCAATGCCCGCGCGGCGTCCCGCGTGGCCATGGCCAGCACCGCCTCGGCCGAGGCCACGGTGGGGTCCAGATGATCCACCTTGTGCAGCTTGGCGGCCGTATCCATCTCGGCAAAGAGATCGAGATCGTTGTTGCTGCTGCAGCCGTCGGTGCCCAGACCAACACAGACACCCGCGGCGAGCAGCTGGGGTATGGGCGCCACCCCCGAAGCTAGCTTCATGTTGCTCTCGGGGTTGTGGGCCACCTTGGTGTCACTGCGACGCAGAAGATCGATATCCGCCTCGGTGAGCTCCACACAATGGCAGGCGACGGTGCGGTGGCCGAGGATCCCCAGATCGGCCAGATGCCCCACCGGGGTCTTCTGATAACGCTCCTGGATCGTGGCCACCTCGCTGCGGGTTTCGGAAAGATGGATGACCAGGGGAACCTGGTTCTCCTCCGCCAGGGCGGCCGCCTCCTGGAGCAGTTCCGGGGCACAGAGATAGGGGCTGTGGGGTTCGACGGCGATGGTGATGAGGTCATCGCCCTGCCATCGGGCAATCAGTTCACGTGTATAGGCGAACCCCTTATCGATGGGGCCGTAGTTGGGCGAGGGAAAATCGTAGAGCACTTCGCCCACCACCGCCCGCATGGCGGCGTCACGGGCCGCCTCGGCGACCGCTCCCTCGAAGAGGTACATGTCGCAGAAGCAGGTGGTTCCCGAGCGGATCATCTCGGCACAGGCCAGAGTGGTGCCGATTCGGACCATCTCAAGATCGAGCTTGGCTTCTGCCGGAAAGATATGGTCGTTGAGCCAGGTCATCAAGGGCAGATCGTCGGCCAGTCCCCGGAAAAGGGTCATGGCAGCGTGGGTATGGGTATTGATCAGGCCAGGCAGGATCAGGCCGCCCCGGGCATCGATGGCGGTGCCGATCTCCCAGTCGCCAAAATCGGCCGACGGCCCGATCGCCAGGATCCGGTCGCCGCCCACGGCCACGGCCCCGTCCTTGATCTCGGTGCCCTTCCCGTCCAGGGTGAGGACCCAGCCGTTGGTGACCAGCAGATCGGCCGTGTGTTCAGTCTCGCTGTGCACGTTTCTCTCCTCTATCGAAAGTGGGCGTGATGCCGGTGTAGGTCTCCGGCGTGATCCGTTTGAGTTCCACCTTGACCGCCGGCGTCACATCCAAACCATCGATGAAGTTCGCCATGGTATCGGCCGTGATGACCTCGTTGGTGCGGGTCAGGTCGCGCAAGACCTCGTAGGGCTTGGGATAGCCCTCGCGGCGAAGGATGGTCTGGACCGCTTCGGCCACCACCGCCCAATTGGCGGCCAGGTCGCCGGCCAGGGCGGCCTCGTTGAGGAGCAACTTGTCCAGGCCGCGCAGAAGGGAGGTGCAGGCGATGAGGGTGTGGGCCAGGGGCATGCCGAGGTTGCGCAGCACCGTGGAGTCGGTCAGGTCACGCTGGAGGCGGGAGATGGGCAGCTTGGCGGCCAGGTGTTCGCAGAGGGCGTTGGCCACACCCAGGTTGCCTTCAGCATTCTCGAAATCGATGGGGTTGACCTTGTGGGGCATGGCGCTGCTGCCCACCTCGCCGGCCGTTATCTTCTGCTTGAAATACTCCATGGCGATATAGGTCCACACATCGCGACAAAGATCGACGAGAATGGTGTTGATCCGCTTGAGGGCGTCGCAGAAGCCGGCCAGGTGATCGTAGTGCTCGATCTGGGTGGTCACCCGCGAGCGGTGGAGGCCGAGGTTATCGTTGACCAGTCGCTCGCCGAAGGCGATCCAGTCGACCTCGGGATAGGCGATGTGATGGGCATTGAAATTACCGGTGGCCCCGCCGAATTTGGCCGCCCAGGGAATCTGTCCCGCCTGGGCCAGCTGCTGGTCGAGGCGCTCCACGAAGACCAGGATCTCCTTGCCGAGGCGCGTGGGTGAGGCTGGCTGCCCGTGCGTGCGGGCCAGCATCGGCACCGCCGACCACTGGGCCGCCCGGTCGGCCAGCGCGTCGCGCACGGCCGTCAAGCGGGGCAGCAGGACGGAGGTCCACGCCTCCTTGAGGGCCAGTGGACAGGCCGTGTTGTTGATGTCCTGACTGGTGAGGCCGAAGTGGATGAACTCTCCGAAGCCGGTCAGTTGCAGACGATCGAAATGCTCTTTGAGGAAGTACTCCACCGCTTTGACGTCATGATTGGTCTCGCGCTCGATCGCCTTGACGCGTTGCGCGTCGGCTTCGCTGAAGTTGGCATACACCGCCCGTAAATTTGAAAAGTGTGCCTCGGGAAAGTCGGCCAGCTGCGGCAGCGGCAGCTCGCACAGGGCGATGAAGTACTCCACCTCCACCCGCACCCGATAGCGGATCAGGGCGCCTTCCGAGAAGTAATCGGCCAGGGGGGCCGTGGTGCGACGATAGCGCCCGTCCACGGGCGAGATGGCGTTCAGGCGGGTCAGGGACATGGCAACCTCGCGGCATAGTCCAACTAAATAGGGGTGATGCGCCGAGGCAACTCCGTGCGCGCTGGCCTTCGACGGTAACGAACCGGTCGGGAAGTATAGAAAATGGTCGCCTCGGGTGTCAAGCCGACAGCCGGGCGGGCGGCGGTTCAGCCCGCAGCCCGCCGCAGCCCGCTCCCCACGCCGATGGGCAGTCTCCGGCCGGCAGCGGACTGGCGGGCCTCAGGCCGGCGACCGGGCCATCGGCCGCCGCAGGGTTTACAGCGACACAAAGCGTGCCTAGCATCAGTGTTATTTTCACCTCAGTCCACGTACCAACGCATCGATAGGGCTCATTGCCGACAACACCTCACGTCAGAATATAAAAGGAGGACGCCCACCATGAAACGCCTCTTTCCCTACTTTTTAGCGCTGTCGCTCATCCCCTGGATGGTGTCGACGGCCGCCGCCGAACGTATGCACGTCACCTATCAGGTGGACGGTAAACCGTATGAAGGTTACTACACCAGTGAGAAACGTGGTGCCCCGCTCGTGCTATTGATTCACGATTGGGATGGTCTCACGGAATATGAGGTCAAACGCGCCGACATGCTGGCTGAAATGGGCTACGCCGTCTTGGCGGCGGATCTTTTCGGCGCCGGGGTCCGTCCCACGGAGGTCAAGGACAAGCGCCAGCATACGGGTGAACTCTACAAGGACCGCGAGAAGATGCGGGCGCTGCTCTTTGGCGCTCTCCAGGCCGCCAAGGGATGGGGCGCGGACACCTCCAAGGCCGTGGCCATGGGATACTGCTTCGGTGGCGCCGCCGTGCTGGAGTTCGCCCGGGCCGGCGCACCCCTCAAAGGGTTCGTGACCTTTCACGGGGGACTCAGTACGCCCGAGGGCCAGGACTACAGCCAGGCCAAGGGGAAGGTGCTCGTGTTCCACGGGACAGCCGACGCCAATATCACCATGGACCATTTTGCGGTCCTGGCCAAGGAGCTGGAAACCGCCGGAGTGGCCCACGAAATGGTCACTTACAGCGGCGCTCCCCACGCCTTCACGGTTTTCGGCAGCGACCGTTACCGGGCGGAAGCCGACACCCAATCGTGGACGCGGTTCACCGCTTTTCTCAAAGAGACCCTAAATTAGCGCCAGGCGCGCATCCAGACGTGTAAAACGGGCCGCCGTCTTGGCGTTGTTGACCGCCATGGCCAAGGCCCGTTTGCTGCCCACCACGACGACCAGCCGCCGCCCCCGCGTGATCGCTGTGTAGAGCAGATTGCGCTGCAGCAGAACGTAATGCTGGGTCATAAGGGCCAGGACCACGGCCGGGTATTCCGATCCCTGGGATTTGTGGACCGAGACGGCGTAGGCCAGGACCACTTCGTCGAGCTCGTGAAATTCATAGGTCAACAGGCGGTCGTCGAAGCCGATCACCACTGCCTGGGTCTCCCTATCCACATGGGCGATGCGCCCGATGTCACCGTTGAAGATCTCCTTGTCATAATTGTTGCGGATCTGCATCACCTTGTCGCCGATGCGGTAGTGGCGTTCGCCGCGCACCAGGACATCGCCCCGGGGGTTGAGGCGTTCCTGGAGCACCTGGTTGAGGTGGCCCGCACCGACCAGGCCGCGGTGCATGGGGGTGAGCACCTGGACATCGTCCACCGCATCGACACCGAAGCGCCGGGGAATCCGCTCCGCCACCAGCGTCGCGATCGTCTCGAGGGCCGACGCCGGAGTCTCCCGCTCGATGAAGAAGAAGTCGCTGTCGCCAGCGATGGGCCGCGTGATGGGCATCTGGCCGGCATTGATACGATGGGCGTTCACCACGATATGGCTGCGTTGCGCCTGGCGAAAGATCTCGGTCAGCATCACCACCGGGACGACGCCGGAGCTGATCATATCGGCCAGCACGCTACCCGCACCGACCGACGGCAACTGGTTGGCATCACCGACGAAGATCAGCGTGGCCTCGGGCGGTACCGCTTTGAGCAGATGGTGCAGGAGGATGGTATCCATCATCGACGCTTCGTCGATGATGAACAGACCACCGTCCAGCGGCTTCGCGTCATTGCGCTGAAAGCCGCCCTTTGAAGGACTGTACTCCAGGAGTCGGTGGATGGTCTTGGCCTCCCGGCCGGTGGCCTCGCTCATCCGCTTGGCGGCGCGCCCGGTGGGGGCTGCGAGGGCGGCCTGGACGCCGAGATATTGAAACAGCTCTAGGATGGCGGTGATAATAGTGGTCTTGCCCGTCCCCGGCCCACCGGTGAGCACCATGAGCTTGCTCTCCAGAGCGCAGGTCAGGGCCTCCCGCTGACGGGGCGCCAGCTCGATGGGCAGTTGCGCCCCTACAGCGGCCAAGGCCGCTGAAGGGGCTTGGGTGAAGGTCTGCTGAGGAGTGCGCTGCAGCGCCCGCAGCCGACGGGCGATCTCGGTCTCGCAAAGGTGGTACTTGGCGAGGTATACGGCTGAATCGCTGCGCGATTCAGCTTGCGAATTGCGCCGCAATTCTCTCTGGTGGTCGCTGTGCGATTCAGCCCGGTGGTGGCGGCGCGATCCGGCCGAGCCGGCGGATCCGGTAACCGCGTGGGGGCTGACGGGCATGCTGTCGGAAGGCACCGCCGGCAGCGGCTCGACGACCACCTGGCCGGCATTGGCCAGAACGCCCAGGGCACTGCCCACCGCCGCCCCCGCCACACCGAGCAGCTCGGTGCTGCGCGTGACGAGCGCTTCGAACGGGTAGTAAACATGCCCCTCATCGGCGAGCTGGTGCAGAAGGTAGACAATGCCCGCCTGAATGCGCATGGGCGTGTCGTCTGCGAAGCCCAGCTGGCTGGCGATGCGGTCTGCGGTGACGAAACCGATGCCGAAGATGTCCGAGGCCAGCCGGTAGGGGTTCTCCCTCATCACTTCAAGCGATGCCGACCCGTAGTGCTTGTATATCTTCACCGCGTAGGTGGTGCTGACGCCATGACCCAGGAGAAATTGCATCACCGTGCGGATCTCCCGCTGGGCGTCCCAGGCCTCACGAATCAGGGCCACGCGTTTGGGTCCGATGCCGGCCACTTCGGTCAGGCGATCGGGGTCCTCTTCGATGATCTGCAGGGCCGCCTTGCCGAAGTGGGTCACGATGCGGCCCGCCATGGTAGGACCGATGCCGCGTATGAGGCCCGAGCCCAAGTACTTGCGAATCCCCTGAACCGAGGCCGGCACGGCGGTCTCGTAATGGCCCACTTGAAACTGCTCGCCGAAGCGGGGATGCTGAATCCAGCGCCCGCGCAGGCGCAGCACCGCGCCGGCGGCAGGCGACATGAGATTGCCGACGATAGTGACCAACTCGGGACGCCCCCGGACCTTTAGCTTGGCAACCGTGTAGCCGGTCTTCTCGCTGGTATAGGTGATCCGCTCGAGCTGGCCGCGGAGGGTCACCTCGTCGGTCTCGTCCGGCGGGGGCATGGGCCCATGCTGTTTCAAGGGGTCACACCCAACGGGGCAGGCGCACCTGATCGGGATCGGGCTCGCCGGGAATGAAACCTTTGATATCCAGGACAGGCGAGCCGTCCAGGGCATCGAGCCCCGTCACGGTCAGGGTCAATCCATCGACGGCCAATAGTTGGCATCGGGTCAGGGCGACAAGATTGGGCCGTACGGGGGCGTGGGTGGCAAAGACACCCGTGAGGGGGTTGCCGCGATCCCCGCGGGGATATACCTGCAGGGTGCTGCGCCCTTCAGGCGTATCGTTGTGGTGGAACCAGTAGAGGACCATTATATGGGAGTAGTCTGCCAACCCCAGAAGCGCGTCGGCGTAGGCGGCATCAATTTCGATCCGGCTGGCGGTGTCGCTGCGGTGGACCCGGCCCACTGGTCGCAGCATCAGGGCATCACGCATGGCAAGGGCACTCTCGGGAATCGGGATGGTTGTTGCGGTTGCAGTATGCCAAAAGGCCGCTGAAAAGACAATCGGGACCCTGCGCGCCGAGGCGACCGTCCCCCTTGCATTCAACCGCCAAACCGCTTATTTTAGATCCGCAGCAATCGAAAAGCGCCTGGCACCAGGCTGCCGCCATGGAGCGAAAAACAGACGCGCAGACGAATGGCCTGGGACCTGTCTCTGACCGCCTAACGATCGAGTGTGGATTGGCCATGGGGTATGTCTTCGATTTTCATGACGCCAAAGCTTACGAGCGTTGGTGTGAGAATCGTCGCAATCGGCTGGCGGCTGAATTGGAAAGCCGGTTGATGCTCGACATGCTCAAACCCGCGTCCAATGAAACGGTTCTCGATATCGGCTGCGGCGTCGGCTCCATCCTGCAACCATTACTGGATCAGGATCTCTCTGTCACCGGTATCGACCCTTCCCCCTACATGCTCGATATCGTTTATGGCCGATTTGAAAACCAGGTGGACCTCTACCGCGGCTATGCCGAAGAGCTGCCCTTTGACGACAACAGCTTCAACCATGCCTGTTTCTTCACCAGCCTGGAGTTTGTGGAGGATCCCAAGAAGGCCCTTTCGGAAGCCTTTCGCGTGGCCAAGGACAAGGTCTTTCTCGGCGTCCTCAACCGCTATGCGCTGAAAGGTGTCCAGCGACGCGTGGTGGGGGTCTTCACCCAGACGATCTACAATCGCGCCCAATTCTACAGCATCTGGGAGCTCAAACGGATGGTGCGCGCGCTGCTTGGCGATGTGCCCATCCGCTGGCGCACGGTTTGCCTCTTCCCGCGGCCCGAAGGCCCCATCGTCAGCAGCATTGAACGCTCCGCCCTGGTGCAGCGATGCCCCTTCGGCACCTTCGCCGGCATGGTGGTCACGCTGGTGCCTCGGTTCCGAACGCGCCCGCTGGCCCTGCGATACCAAGCCAAGCCCTCACCCGGCGCCCTGCCCACCTGATCTCGTATGGCGGCGAGTGGAACCGATTGGCCGCGACATCGCCAGGAGGTGCACTGATGGAAGCCCAGCTTTACGATCGTCTTGAAAATGACAAGGTGCACTGCCGCCTCTGTAGTCAGGACTGCGTGATCACCCCGGGGCGGCGGGGCAAATGCGGGGTCCGCGAGAACCGGGACGGCACCTTGGTGAGTCTGGTGTATGGCCGGGTAATTGCGGCCAACGTGGATCCCATCGAGAAAAAACCCCTCTACCATCTGCTACCGGGCAGTCTCAGCTTCTCCATTGCCACGGTGGGCTGCAATCTGCGGTGTCGCTTCTGCCAAAATGCCGACATCGCCCAGATGCCCAGGGATTCGGCGGGCCGAATCACGGGTCGCTCTCAGACGCCGGCGGAGATCGTGGCCGCCGCCAAGGCCCACGACTGCGCCAGCATCGCCTATACCTACACCGAACCCACCATCTATTTCGAGTTCGCCCACGATACCGCCCGCGAAGCCCGCGCCGTCGGGCTGAAGAACGTGTGGGTTACCAATGGCGCCATGAGTGCCGACGCGCTGGCGATGGCGGCCCCATACCTGGATGCGGCCAACGTGGATCTGAAGGCCTTCAGCGACAGCTTCTACCGCCAATTGTGCGGTGCCCGGCTGGACCCGGTCCTGAAGACCCTGCGGGAAATGAAGCAGCGGGGGATCTGGGTGGAGGTGACCACGCTGCTCATCCCCGGTCTCAACGATGACGAGGACGAACTCGCCCGCTTGGCAACCTTCATTGTCGAGGATCTGGGCCCAGACACCCCATGGCACGTGAGCCGTTTTCACCCCACCTATCAACTCACCGACCGCCCCCCCACCCCTGTGGAGACGATTCTCAACGCCCGCCGAATCGGTCTGGCGGCGGGGCTGCGCTATGTTTACTGCGGCAATATCCCGGGCCGGGGCGGGGAGGACACCATCTGCTGGACGTGCGGCCAGCCGCTCGTTGAACGAACCGGTTTTACCATCCAACGCAATCGTGTAGCGGGAGGCCGCTGCCCCTATTGTCGCGCATCCGTGGCGGGTGTGGGGATGGACAGCGCTTCCGGACAATCCCACTGAGGCCATTCGGCCACGACAGCCACAACGGGCCGGTGCCATCCGGTACCAGACTCACCATAGCCGGCAACCTGCGCCGGAAAGGTAGAAAAATGGGGAAATATCTTGGATATGTGATCCTGATCCTCACCCTCCTGTTCGCTCTGGAGTGGTTCCAGGTTGTCGACGTCCCGGTGCTGGAGATACCCGATTACCTGTCGGGGAAACGGGATATGGTCGAGTCCACCGAAGCGGTATTGGATCAGATGGAGTGAGCGGCGGACGGATCGAGATCCTCCCGTCCGGTCGCGCCGCATCGCCCTCCGGTCGCACAGGGACCCGACCACCGTTTTGACACCCGTTCAAGCGTGGTGTAGAAATCGCGTATGGTTCCTTTCAGTTTCGACCGCGTTGCCCGTTCTTGGCAACGTGGGTGTACCCAATTCGCTGCTTCATCGGCCCGTTGAAACGGTTGCTGCGTCGATGCTGCGATTCTCCTGTCGATTACGTCTCCTTCGCTGAACTGGCCCAAGTGTCCAGATCGCCCTCTCTCTTTCCAACGCCGTACCGAAGTTGACCCAGGCGGTTTCCACCGATGGCGCCCCTTTCCTCGTCCGGTTGGCCGATCACCGAACGAATAACCGCGGGGTGGCGAATACAACGCGGGAATGCGTCACCTGTTCCTCATCACGGCGGATGCGGGCGAGCGGCGGTGTCCGGTTTCCACCTACTGCCGACTGCCGGCTCCATCGACAGCGATAGGAGGAGAAGAAGATGAAACCCATGAACAGACGCGCTTTTCTGAAGACCATGGCCGCCGGTGGAGCGGCTATCGGCGTGGGAAACCTGGCCGCCTGCACTTCGATGAAGGGTATCGCCGAGCCGCCGGCCCTCGCCCCCGGACCCGTGGTCAGTGTCGTGCGCATAGAGAAGGGCAAACTGGACCATGCGGTCAGCGAGGCCGTCGATCTGTTGGGGGGCGTGGAGACGGTGGCCAACGGCAAAGAGCGCATTTTGCTGAAGCCGAACCTCGTCAGTCCAGACATCCGCAACGTGACCAAGCCCGAGGTGGTCCGCTCTTTGGCGCACTTGCTGCAGAGGTCCGGTAAGGAAGTCCTCATCGGAGAGGGATCCGCTGCAGCGGCGCCCAATTATCGACCGGAAATCTTCGGCAGTGTCTGCCGGACGACAGACGTGGAGATGCTCGAAGCGATTCAGCGGGCTGTCTTCGATCGAGTGGGCTACAGCGAGCTTTCCCAATCCTTGCACATCCCGCTGATCAACCTGCATACCGGTGAAATGGTGGCGGTGTCCCTGCCCGACGGCTTTGTCTTCAAGGAGATCCTTCTGCACCGGTCACTCGTCGAGAGCGATCTCATCTGCTCGGTGCCGATGATGAAAACCCATGGGCTCGCGGGCGTCACCTTGGGGATGAAGAATCTGATTGGACTGTATCCAGGCCAGGTTTACGGCACCGTCCGCTCTTCGGTGCACCGCCTGGCGGCAACGGTCGAAGCATCGGGCACGGCGTCGGCCATCGTCGATATGGTCCGGGCGAGCCAGGTCGGATTGGTCGTAATCGACGCCTCCATGGCGATGCAGGCACAGGGGCCAACCGTTGGCGGCGGCGGGAGGCTGGTCGCGATGGATCTGATCATCGCGGGGACCAACGCCTTGGCGACGGATATGGTCGCCGCCCACTTGATGGGCTTTCAGCCCGATGAGATCGCAACCTTCTCCTGGGCCTGGAAGGCGGGACTGCGGCCGTGCCAGCTGGATGAAATCGAGATCCGCGGAGGGGATCTACACAGGCTTGGCCGGCATTTTGAACGCCCCCGGATCACCCCCTGGGAGGCGATCGCCAACTGGGGGCCGCCCTGCTGACCAGCACGCCCCTGCCAGGGACGGGAGATGAGGGCTGTGCGCGGACAGGCATGGTCGCGACCCTGTCAGTCGCCCTTCCAGAAGGCCGTCTGCCCCTGTAACCATTGGATCGCCTCGCTTCGCCGATAGAACAGTTTCACATCCCAAAATCTGTTCTGTGAAGTGATTTCGAGGAAGCTCACATCCTCCCGAATCAATGGCGGTGCCACAGGTGAAAGTAGCAGCGCCGCTTTATTCTGGCGGCTGAACCCCAATTGCGTCCACAGTTTGGGCTGATGGAGAATTTCCAGGGTGGTCAGTTCAGATTCTTTCGCCAACCGGAGATCGACGAGAAACCGGCTGCAACCGTCTATGGCCGCGTAGGCCTGTGCCCGTTCGGTTGCCGCTTGAACATCTTTCTTATCAATAGACGCCGAATAGGTGATCACGACGATATCCGTTGTGGTGTCTGGGCGCACAGTAATGGCCATCGCTCCTCACAATTGGCCGCATTGGGCCGGTCATGGTTGGTGGGATCTCCGATCCTGCCGGCCGCATGGCGGATGGCAGTCATCTGGTTTCAGATGTGGTCTCCAAACCCGATTCCTCGAGAGAAGGTGTCTGCATCACCCACCCCGTGTTTCACCCCGATCCAACGCTTCACGAACTTTTTCGGCCAAGTCCACAATTGAAAACGGTTTTGCGACAAAGATGATATCCTGACCCAAAACACCATTTCGAGCGATCACATCCGCCGGATAGCCTGACATGTAGAGAGCCTTGAGCCCAGGTCTGTCGTCGCGAAGGCGATCGGCCAATTCACGCCCATTCATCTTCGGCATCACCACATCGGTCAACACTAGATCGATGTGGCGTTGGGAGTTCTTAACGATTTGAATCGCTTCAATGGGGTCGTTGGCAACCATCACTTGGTAGCCCAATTTCTTGAGAATGGTGGTCGTTAATTCCAGCAGAATCTCGTCGTCTTCAACCAGGAGTACCGTCTCGCTCCCCGTTTGAATTGGCACTGGGTCGTCGCCGGATGCCGCACATTGCGCTTCATCCGATGCCACCGGGAAGAAAATTTTGAAGGCGGTCCCTTTGCCAAGCTCGCTGGTGGGGTAGATAAACCCATTGTTCTGTTTGACGATCCCGTAGACGGTGGCCAATCCGAGACCTGTACCCTGCCCCATCGGTTTGGTCGTAAAAAAAGGATCAAAAATCTGGGTCAGGGTGTTGGTGTCCATCCCACAGCCGGTATCACTTGCCGTCAGCCTCACATAGGTGCCGGGAATCAGGCCCGCAAACTGGCGGCAATAGGCGTCATCCACGGTCACACACTGGGTCTCCAAGGTAATGGTGCCGACATGGGCAATCGCGTCGCGGGCATTTACGCAGAGGTTGGTGATGATCTGGTCCAGTTGAGATGGATCGATGAGGATCTTCGGGAGATGATGGCCCGGAATCCATGCCAGCTCGATCGATTCGCCGATGAGACGGTGCAGCATCTGTATGGCTTGTGCAATGTGCTCATTTATCTGAATCAGTTCTGGCTGAACCGGTTGTTTACGGGCATAGGCGAGCAGCTGCCGCACCAGGTCCGATGATCTCAGCCCGGCCGTGTAAATGCTCTGAACCAGCGAACGGGAGGAAGCGTCCGCCGGCAGATCGTCCAAGAGCAACTCGGTGTTGCCGATGACGATGGACAGCATATTGTTAAAATCGTGCGCGATCCCGCCGGCCAGGTGGCCAACGGCCTCCATACGTTGGGCCTGCAACAGCTGCGCATGCAGGTGTTTATTCTCTTTTCCCGCCAGGATGTTGGCCGTGATATCTTCGACGATGCCATCGATATAGAGAACGTTGCCGGCGTCGTCTTCGATGGCGTTTGAGGTGATCGAACCCCAGATCGGAACCCCATTGCGGCCTTTCAATTGGGCCTGAAAGCCAGTTGTGCCTTTGGTATTGCGAATCTCCGCACGCATCCGACGACAATCGTCGGCGTTCAGGAAGAAGTGGTGGGTGTTGATCGCGTCCAAGGTATGGGTCGGGGCAATCCCAAGCATCTTCATCAGAGCGGGGTTGATGCTCAATAACCGACCTGCATAGGTGGAACGAAAAATACCGACAGGGATATTCTCGTTGAGGGTCCGATAGCGCTCTTCGCGGTCGCTGATCTCGCGATGCGCCGCGACAAGCGCTTGCTCCCGAGCACTGATCTCCCGCCCCATCTGCTGGAAGCGACACCAGATATCAGTGAATTCACGATAGATGGTGGTGTCACGGACCTGCTGAAAACGGCCGTCATGGAGGGCTCGAATGGCATCGCTAAAGAGCTGCAGCGGACGACGGATGAACAGCCGTACGGAACCGATGACGATGAGGCCGATGCCGGCAATCATCGCCAGAATGGTGCAGAGACCAAAGTAAATATTCTGGGTTTGCCGTTCCCGATAGACCCGGTTGGTCAGGCCCAGTTGAACGGCGCCCACGGGGGTGCCCTGAAGAGAAACCGCCGCGCTCTTCACCAGGGTGACCATCGCCGTGAATTCGGGAGCCTGGTAGATCACCTTGCCGGCCTGATCGGTGATGGTCAGGGATGCGATCAGATCATGGCCCAATGCTGCCGCGCCGATTTTTCGAATGGCGGTGCCATCGTAGTTCCATAAAGGGAGCTCAAGACTTTTGGTCAGAGAGCGCAGATGCGCATTCCCTCTTTGATTGAAATGGTCGCTATCCTGTTTGGTGACAATGGACACGTGAAGCAGGAGCGATATCACGGTGACCACCGTCGCAGCGGAGAGGATCGCCAAGGTGATTTCGAAGGCCAACGACCTGGCCGTCAGCGGCCATCTAAGATTGGCGATTGCTTTTTGCACCACCGACTTCACTATCTGAAGCTCCAATTGGGACCGCCAGTCTGGACAAGCGGAACCGACGACATCGTTCGGTAATTCGCTTTGGACGACAGCGCGGAATTCAATCCGGCGATCAGCTCAGACCCCCAGATCGGCAGGGGAGACCGCTGATTCTAATGTTTTGCCAGTGGATCCAACCACAGGCCCTGCGCCCTGAGAGGCGTCTGAGACGTCAACAGCGGGTTGTTTACCCGTATAATTCTGCGCGACCGCAATCCTGCCTGACGGATCGCCGCCGAATGGTACTGCCAGAAGAGGCGATCGAAATCCCCGTCGTGGATCATGGTCAACAAGCCGGTTTCAATACGCTTTGCCAACGCGGGGTATTTGGGACTGACAAAAATGTAGATCGGTTGTGGAAGATATAAGGCCAAAGTGGGTTCGATGCGCATCTCCGGGAAGCGGTCGCTTCGGTCATTGTACTCCGTGAAGATCTCGTTGATGCCCCTTGGAAAGTAGTCGAATCGGCCGACCGCCAGCATCTCGAACAGCCCCTCGTAGTGGCTTCCCGTCACAACGGGGAATCCAAGCGACTTCATGACACGGGTGGTAACCCATTGCTGACGCAGTCCCGCGCGCAATGCCTTGAGGTCCTCGACAGACTGCACCTGGGTGAAGCGCTCCCTATTTTGCTGATGAATCAGGAACAACCGATACCCCAACACCCCTTTGGCGATGGGAATGCGGATCGGTAGGGTCTTCTCCTCCCACGCTCTCTGCGTCGGGACGATGTCCACATTGATCACCGTTCCGGAAATCAGTTCCACCAGGGCCCGATCGCGTTGTACACCGCAATCGGCATGGTGAATCGTGAACGCCCCAAACAGAGCCCTCGTTTTTTCAAGCGCCATCTCTAGGACCGCGTTGTTGTATTCATGGCGCCGATCCAACACCGAATGGGGCCTTTCAAGACGTACCGCATCGATGGCCGCTGCGGTCGCCGGGATGGCGAGCATCACGAGGAGGAAGACCCCCCATCGCAACGTCTGGTGGGCAATGCGAACAGCCCCATACGCCCGTTCACCGCAGCCGCCATGCACAAGGTGCGCAGGATGCGCCGCCCCTTTGGTGGCGTGCCGATAGTGCAAACCGGCCGGACGGTTTCGAAGCCGGCCGTGCGCCAATGGCCCGTCGCTATAGAAGTTAGCAGTCATGTAGAATCGTTCTCCCGCCAGAAGGTCGCTTGCCGACCCCAATTACTTCGGATCCACCGACGGCCAGCGGCTATATTTTAAACTGATCGACACTCTTCTTCAGTATATCGGCCAGCTGGTTTAAGCCACCGGCACTCGTGCGAATCTGGCCACTATTATCTGACATCGTATCGGTTGCTCGGTTCACTTCCGCAATATCATGGGCAATGTGGTTGGCGACCTCAGAGCTCTGGGTCACATTGTCCGTAACCTCCAGAATGCCAATGGCCGCCTGACTGACGTTGTCCGATATCTCTCTTGTGGTGGTTGACTGCTCTCCAACCGATGAAGCGACATCATCAACCATGTGGTTAACGTCTGTGATGGCCGTCGTGATCTGTTCAATTTCCGAGACCGTCTCCGTCGTCGAACGCTGAATATTATCGATCTTTTTGGTTATTTCCAGCGTTGCCTCGGCGGTTTGCTGGGCGAGATTCTTGATTTCAGCGGCGACGACTGAAAACCCCTTCCCGGCCTCTCCGGCACGGGCTGCCTCGATGGTGGCATTTAGGGCCAACAGATTGGTTTGCTCCGATATCTCATTGATGGTTTCAACGACATTTCCAATATCTTGCGCGGACTGGCTCAGAAGACGGATGCGCTGCGCTGCTGTTTCGGTTCGGGTTACCGTTTGGTGGCTTGTACAGCGCGTCTTCTCCGTATTTTCTGCAATTTCATTGATGGTTGCGGTCATCTCTTCAGCGGCAGTAGAGACCGTGCCGATATGGGTTGAAAATTGCGCAACCGCAGTGGCAACAGACGCCATGTTGGTGCTCATCTCCTCGGCAGCCGCAGCCACCGAATCTGATTTGGCCGACATTTGGTGCGCCCCATCAGACATCTTTTCAGAAATATTGAGCAGGTCGCCTGAGGACGTGTTCAGGGAGCTAGAATTAGTGGAGATATTCCGGATGACTTCCTGAAGTTTGTCCACAAAAAGGTTGAACCACTTGGCCAGACTGGCAATTTCATCTTTGCCGCTCATCTCCAGGCGCTTGGTTAAATCTCCCTCTCCCGAGGCGATATCCCTCATGGAGTCGACAACATGATTTAATGAACGCACGATTGCGTTGACCATTATCAGCGCAACTCCCAATACCGCCAAAATGGCCAGCGCACATGTAACGACAATCAGGAAGCTCTTTTTACGGCTTATTTCTGCGCTGGTCGCTATATTCTCTATGAGGCTTTGCTTAATCTCGGCGAGCTCATTTAATGAGAAGACAACTTGCAATCGGCCCAGTTTGTCGCCCTGATCCTCAAATACCTTGGAATAGATAAGGGTATGATCGGCGATAGCGAAGATTGGCTGATCGATCGGCAGGGCAAGCTTCTCATTTTCAGGGAGCGGTTTTCCGAGCAGGACGTTCCCGTCCTCGCCGTCCGCCAGCACCCGCTCCTCCGCGTCTAAAAAAAAGGCGGAGGTAACCGCTGTATATCGCTTTATCCGCTTCAGAATCTCATTTAACGCCTCCGGCTCAGGACCATAGAGCGGATCCAGCGCGCTGGCTTCGATAAAGGCCATTAAGTTGAAGATCGCATCCTTGTAAACGGCCTGGGTTGCTTTGGACGAACTGATGATTTCCCGACTTAATCGATCGATGGTGACATGACTCTCCTTAAGAAAAAAAACAAAGGTCATCACCGACACAAAGCCCAGTATCATTAATGGCGATATTACTTTTTTGCGAATAGACATAGCTATCTCGATCCTTAGGTCTTATGAGCTCCGAAGGCGATTACAGACCAAGCGCTTTCCTGACGCTACCGTTCATGACGGCAATGGGGTCGCCATCGAATTCAGAAAAACCCGATGGTGTTTTTATGGCGCTCAGCGCTGCGGAAGCTGCCGGATCATTTTGGGCGGCAAGTAGTAGGGATTTCAGCCGGTCAAAAGATACGCCCTTGCGAACCAGGAGGACATGTCTGGGAACATATGCGGACTCGGGCGTCAGTATTCTGAACTCCGGATTACCGTCGACCGCACTTTTCTTGATACCGCCGGCGTCCGCTTTTTTACCCGCCCGCACCTGGGCAACGGTATTGTCGTCATCTTTACTGAAATAGTAGGCCACCTGGCCCGGAACGGGTTGGGAAGATTCGCTCAAGGTAAGACCGGCACCAACCAGAATGCTTTTCGGGAGCAAAAAAGATGATGTGGAATCCGGCTCTTCAAACGCAATCACTTTGCCGTTCAGATCGGACAGGGTCCGGATGGGGGAGTCTTTGGGCACAAAGACAACCGAATTATACTGCTTGAGGCCCTTTTTTTCCCGAATCAGAACCGGGACGGCACCTGTCGCATCCATCATCTGAACTACCCCATATGGACTTTCGAAAATAAAATCGACTTCTTCGTTTTTTATCTTGTCAATCATCTCTGAGACCGTTTTCGTCACCACAACCTTACCGGTGGGAAGGCCTTTCGCGCTGAGATAATGCAATAGTGGTTTAAATTGCTTGATGGTTTTACTCGGGCTGCTTCCGATTATGCCCAGGTTCAACTTTTCAGATGCCATGGCCGCTAACGGTGTTCCCAGAACGCAAAGCATAAGGATGGACATCATCGTGGCCTTGCACAGTGAATTCGCGAATCTTTTGAAAATCATGGAGCCTCCTGCTTTTGGTGTAAGGTGTTGGGGTAGAATATCTACCGCGGTTCGGGTTCCCTTATCGGCGTCTGGGGTAGGTTGCCCGGATCCACGGCACGGTCCAGGGCCTGCCGCACTTCCATGGACAGACGGTGGATGGTGAACGGCTTCTCGATGATCCCGCAGATCCCCAGCCGCGTAATCTTGGTGAGGTCGATGGCGTTGACGTAACCCGAGCAGATCAGCACAGGGACCTCTGGCTGGCGGTGCAGAATCGCCTCGGCCAGACGCACCCCCGTCATCCCCGGCATGTTCATATCCGTGATCACCAGCTGATATGCGTTCGGTTTTTGTCTGAAGGCCGCCAGGGCTTCCAACGGGCAGGTTTTGGCATCGACCCGATAGCCGAGCTCGGTCAGCATCTCTTCAACCAAATCGACCAGGGCAGTTTCATCATCCACGAAGAGAACCTGTTCTGAGCCGGCGCGCAGCTTTGGCGCCTCGGGGACTGTCGGTTCTTCCGGGAGGGTGTGGCAGGGGAATAAGATCTGGAAAGTAGTACCGCTGCCCGGCGCGCTTTGTACCCGCATGACGCCGCCATGATCCTCCACGATGCCCATCACGGTCGGCAAACCGAGACCGGTGCCTTGACCCGCCGCTTTGGTCGTGAAGTAGGGTTCGAAGATATGGGGCTGTATATCGGCATCCATGCCACAGCCGTCATCGGACACGGTCAGGCGCAGATAGGATCCGGGCGTGAGCCCCTCATCGCCAATATTGGACGGCGTCAGCTCTTCGGCCGTTACAGCGATCTCGATATGCCCGCTATCGCCGTCCAACGCATGGAAGGCGTTGGTAGCAAGGTTCATCAGCACCTGATGGATCTGAGTGCGATCTCCCAGAATGGTCCGTCCCTGGGAGGCGAACTTCTGGCGGATTTCGATGGTCGACGGGAGGGTGGTTCGCAACAATTCGTAGGCCTCCTTGGCCACACTTGCGATATCGATGGGTTGCTTCGAGGCGTTACGGGGGCGGCTGAAGGCGAGGATCTGGTCCACAAGTCGCTTGGCGCGGTGGCCGGCGGCACGGATGTGGTGAAGATAATCCTGGGCTTTGTGCGCTTTCGGCAGCGCCATTTGCGCCAATTGTGTGTTGCCAAAAATAGCGCTCAAGGTGTTGTTGAAGTCGTGGGCGACCCCGCAGGTCAACGCACCGATCACTTCCATCTTCTGGGCTTGCATCAGACGCGCGTTCAAGTGGTTCACCTCGCTGACCAAAGCATTCTCCCGGGCCAGGGAGCGGCAGAGAACCCAGTGTCCCAGGAGGGGGCCGGCATCGCTTCCATCCGCGCTGATGGCGGCCGTCGTTACGGCGAAACTGGCCGTTTCCGTCTGTCCGCCAGACACGGACGTGGACGGATCCTCAACCATCGGTTTCCCGCGAAACCGTATCGTCACCGAGTGGCTGGCGACACGACCGGCGGTGTCCGGTCCGAGGCGTTCCACCAGCTTCGGTCGGTCCTGGGGATGGAGAAATTCGGCCAGCAGTTGCCCCCGCATCTCCTCGGACGTCCATCCGCAGCCCGGCAAGGCACGGTTGAGGTGACGGATCGCTCCCGAGAGATCCACGTGAAACACGGTATCGGCGGCGGCGCTGAGCAGGGCGGCCACTTCCGGTGCGCCTGGGCGGCGGCCACCCAGGGAGTGCTGGCGGGAAGAAACCCTCTGCACAATGAGCTGAATCGTGCCGGAGGAGCGGTCCAGCAGGCAGGCGCTGATCTCAACCGTGAGGATGCGCTCATTGGCGGTGTGCAGATCGGTCGTCAAGCGGCACTGCTCGGATGCCAGCAGGCGGTCACGGAGCTGTGCATCTTCGAATTGGGGAAGAATGGCGGTGAGCGGCCGTTGAAAGAGGGTCGTGGGATCGACCCCCAGCAATGCGATGGCGTTCTTGTTGGCATCGATGATGGCGCCATCCAGTCGACAGAGCAAGATGGCGTCATTGGATTGCTCAAAAAGGCGGCGATAGCGACGTTCGCTGCGCGCCAGCGCCTTCTCGCTAGGACACCCTTCGTCGGATGGGGCGTCAAGATAGATCAGTTCTGCGGCCATTGGGTGTATGTTCGGTTCCCGAAGGATCGGTTGCTAAATTAGGGATCGTGCGCGGACGATCCGGTACGTGTGGTAAAGCGCGAAGCGGCCTCGGCATCGCCACGCGTCAACCGCATCTGAACTGCGCCACCAGGTGATTGAGTTCCTCGGCCAGTTGGGAGAGATTGGCTGAACTTTGCTTCACGGTCTGACTGCTCTTGACGATCTGTTGGGTGGATTGATCGACCTCGCCGATGTCCGCCGCAATGGTGCTCGACACGTCCGAGCTCTGGCTGACATTCTCGTTGACCTCCTGAATCCCCTCCGACGCTTGGGAGATGTTGGTGGTGATCTCGCGGGTGGCGCCGGACTGCTGCTCTACAGCGCTGGCCATGCCGTTGATAATATCGTTGATCTCGGCAATGACGGTGGAGACGGCGTCAATTTGGCTGATGGTCTGATCGGTCGTCGTCTGCACATCATCGATCTTGGCCTTGATATCCAGGGTCGCCTTGGCCGTCTGCTGGGCCAGCTCTTTGATCTCATTGGCCACCACCGCAAATCCCTTCCCGGCCTCCCCCGCCCGGGCCGCTTCGATGGTGGCGTTCAGGGCCAGGAGATTGGTCTGTTCCGATATCTCCGTGATGGTTTCGGTCACGTGGCTGATCTCCTTGGCCGCGCGGCCCAGGCTGGCCATGGAGGCCGAGGCACCCGAGGCCTGCTGAACAGCCTCTCCGCTGATGGTGCGCGCCTGATTCGCATTGCCGGCGATTTCGGAGATGGTGGTTGACAGCTCTTCGGTGGCCGACGCCACCATGGTGGCGCTGGTGGCCGATTGCTCCATGGCGGCAGCGACGGCTTGGAGGTTGGCCGTCATCTCCTCGGCCGCTGAGGCCACCGAGACGGATCGGCCGGAGGTGTCCTCGGCATCCTCGGTCAGATTCTGGGAGATGGTGGCAAGCTCGGTCGCGGACTCCGTGAGAGTTGCGATGCCGGCCACCACTTGCTGGATGGTTTGGCGGAGCTGATGGGCCATCTCGTTGAGGGACTGGATGAACTGGCCCATCTCATCGGTGCGGTCGGTGGTCAGCGATTGGCGAAAATCGCCCCTGGACATCTGTTGGGCAAACCCCACCGCTTGGACGATGGGCCGGGTGATGGCCAGACTGATGACGAGACCCAGCAGGATACTGACCGCCAGACCCGTGACCAGAAAGAGCGCGATAATGATGGTCGCCCTGTGGCCGTTGGTGACGAGGTCGCTTGTGGTAGCGGCAATCATCTTCTCAGCGCCGACGGCCAGCAGCTGCACGCCGGTTTCAAATTGATAGATATCGTTTTTGATCGGCTTCATCAGTTGGTTGGCGGCCTGGGGCGTCAGGGTTTGATCGCCCAGAATGCGATCGGCGAGCTTCGTGAATCCCGCCACATAGTTCCCATAGGCGTCCCGGCTGGTGGCGATGGCGGTTTGAAGCTCCTCTGGGAGACGGTCCTCCGCTGCAGCTGCGGCTACGGTGCGGTCCAGTGTTTCGACCGTTTTTTGGGAGACCGCCTGGAACTTTTTCAGGTACCCTTTCTGCTTCTCCAGGTTTCCGATGTTCAGGAAAAAATCCTTTTCGTAGCGGCGATGACTGAGGGCCAGCACCTGCAGGTGTTCGGCGGAGACCAGCAGCGCCATATCCTCGGCGGCGAGGGTCTCGAGGGCATCCGCCGTGTGGGAGATGGTCATCAGCCCCTTGCCGCCGACGACAAGGGTGATGAGGGCGGTGAGCAGAAAACCGCCGATAAGCTTTTGCTTGATGGACAATTGGGACAATTTCACCCCTTGCATGGGCCCTCCTTAGGTGATGATGCGATACGATTGGGCGCTGGACCGCCCAGCCGCTGTCTACCTGGCGCGGGTTCCGCGTGCGGGTTCCGCAGCGAACCGGTTGAGGGAGGCTTCTTCAAACACCGTGCCAGTAATCCTTGAAAAATTAAATTGTTTATTTACAGATAGTTAAAAGAGGTAACGCTGGTGGGGAGAGCGCTTCTGGGCGGTGATGTTCGGCGGGAGTGAACGGGGTGTTTGGAAAGAGCGAACCGGTTATTCGGGAGCGGACCCGGCAATACGGAGCCCGTGCTTTTTAAATAGCTCCCAGAGTCGGGTACGGGCCAGACCTGCGATGCGCTGGGCGGTCCGCTGGTTGCCCTTGGCCCGCTCGATCAACATCAGGAGGTAGTCGCGCTCCGCGCGCTCCACCTGCTGGTCGCGGTACTCGCGAAAGGTGGGCAGCGGTTGCCCGTCCGGCGGCGGCGTGTCCCCACGGCGGTCCGCTGCGGATGTGGCGAGGGGCTGGCGGCTTTGCCGGACGGCGGCCTTGATCCCTTTGGCCCGCATCTCGACCGGCAGGTGCTTGGCGAACAAGATCGGTTCGGCAAAGGCCTGGGCCAGCACCAGCTCCATCGTATTGGACAATTCGCGCACATTGCCCGGCCAGTCGTAGGCTTCCAGCATCTGGAAGAAATCCTGGGAGAACCCCTTTTCCGGGATCTGGGCGCGACGGCAGCCCTGGTTGGCGAAGTGGATGGCGAGGGCCTTGATATCCTCGTGGCGCTGTCGCAGGGGAGGCAGTTGAATGCCGATGGTGTTCAGGCGATAGAGCAGATCTTGACGGAAGGCGCCGGTCGCCACCATCGATGCCAGATCCCGGTTGGTGGCGGCCAGGAGCCGGAAGTCGCTGTGCTGCTCACGAATATCGCCCACCGGGCGATAGCGACGCTCTTGGAGCACGCGCAACAGGTTTTTTTGGAGGGCGAAGAGCAGCTCGCCCACCTCATCCAGAAACAGGGTTCCCCGGTGGGCCTGGCGGAGCAGTCCGGGTTGGGAGCGGTCGGCACCGGTGAAGGCCCCCCGTTTGTGACCGAAGAGGATGCTCTCGGCCAGTTTGTCCGGCAGGCTGGCGCAGTCGACGATAATGAAGGGCATCTGCTTGCGGGAGCTGTTGCGGTGGATCAGATGGGCGAACAGCTCCTTGCCGGTTCCCGTCTCCCCCGAGATCAGCACATTGGCGTGCGTCGGTGCACAGGTGGCCACCTGCGCCAGACAGGCCTTCAGACGGGGGCTGCGGCCCACCACCCCATCGTCGTCCATCACCCGCACGCGATGGGTCTGGCGGGCCTGTTCCCGGAAGCGGATCGCCCGCTGGAGGGTGAGGGCGATGTGGTCGATGGAAACCGGCTTCTGGAGGTAGTCCCAGGCACCGTTTTTAACCGCCAATTCGGCGCCATCGGGGTCTCCGAAAGCGGTCATGATGATGATCTCGGGTGATCCGGCGCTGGCGCGCAGCTCGGGAAGGGCCTTCAGGCCGCTGCCGTCGGGCAGTCGGATGTCGAGAAAGATCACATCGAAGGCGGTAACGCTGCTGTGGGAGAGCGCTCCCCCAATGGTGGCACTGGTTTCGACCCGATGGTCGAGGGCTGTGAACTCCGCCTCGAGCAGGTCGCGAATGTCCTGTTCATCATCGACAATGAGGATGGACGCCATGGTGTCTACCCATCTCCAGCGGCGTCAGCCCGCTGATGCCCATCGATTCCATGGGCGCGGTCCAGCACCCGACGGACGGTGTTGGCCATCATCGCCACCGCTGCCGGCTTCATCATAATCGCTTGAATGCCCATCTCAGCGGCGTTCTCAGGCCCCACCTTTTCACTATAGCCCGTGCAGAGAATGACGGGCATGTCGGGCCGCAGGGACCTGATCTCCCGGGCCAGCAGATCGCCCGTCATTACTGGCATGGTCAAATCGGTAATGAGAAGATCGAACCGATGGGGTGCCGCCTGAAACATCGTCAAGGCCTCATCGCTGCGGGTGGTGCCCACGACGCCGTAGCCCAGCGGCTCGAGGACCGCCTTGGCGAGACTGACCTGTGCCTCCTCATCGTCCACGAAGAGGATCCGTTCGCTACCGCCGGGCAATGGGCTTGCCGCGACGCGCTGCCTGACCGGTTCGCCGGCGATGGCGGGAAAATACAGCTCGAAGGTGGATCCCTTGCCGGGTTCGCTCTCCAGGGTGATCCACCCCCCGCAATCTTCGACGATACCGTGGACCACGGAAAGTCCAAGGCCGGTTCCCTTGCCCTGTGCCTTGGTCGTGAAGAAGGGGTCGAACAGACGATCCTGGATATCCGTCGGTATGCCGCTGCCGGAGTCCCGCACGCTCAGCCGGACGAGGGGCCCCTGGGTCGGCTGCCCGCCCGGTCGCTCAGCGCCATCCAGATCCGACAGGCGCACTTCGATGACGCCGACCTCGTCTGGTAGGGCGTGGGCGGCGTTGGTGCATAAGTTCATCACGATCTGGTGCACCTGGGTTGGATCGGCCTGGATGAACCGCTCGCTGTGCATCTGCTGACGGATCTCGATGGTGGTCGGCAGGGAGGCCCTCAACAGGCGAAGGGCTTCTTTGGCAATGGGCTTGATCTGCAGCGGCTGGGCCGTTTTTTGGCTCTGGCGACTGAAGGTCAGGATCTGTTTGACGAGATCCCCCGCCCGGTTAGCGGCGTTGAGGACCCGTTGAAGATTTGAGGCCAACTTGGAACCGTCGGTCACCCCGCGCAGCGAGACCTCCGTGAAGCCGATGATGGCGGCGAGGATATTGTTGAAGTCATGGGCGATCCCGCCAGCGAGGGTCCCAATGGCCTCCATCTTCTGGGCCTGGTACAATTGGGCCTCCAGCCGCTTTCGCTCCGCTTCGGCCTGTTTGCGCTCGGTGATGTCGCGCACGATGGCCTGAATGTGGGGGCCGTTTCTCAGCATCACCATGTTCAAGTTGACCCGAACCTCGAAAAAACTGCCGTCCAAGCGCTTGTGCAGCCATTCGAACTCCTGGGGGTCGCCCTGCCTGGCGGCTCGGGTCGTGGCCAACAGCTTCTCCATCGAAGGCGTGCCGTCCGGCTGCAGGCGGGGCGAGAATTTGGACGGCAGGTGGCCGATGATGTCTTCCCGCGAGCAGCGGAAGATCTCCAGGGTCTTTTCGTTGCACTCCACAATGGTCTGGTCTTTGATGATAAAGATGGCGTCGTTGGCCGAATGGAAAAGGGTGCGGTAGCGCTCTTCGCTCTCCCGCAGGGCATCGTGGGCGAGCTTGCGGTCGGTGATATCGCGGATCACTTCGATGGCGCCGACCACTTCGCCATCGGAGTTGTGCAACTTACGGGCGCTGTTCCAAAACAGGGAGGGCTTGGGCCGGAAGTGCGGGTTGACGGTTTCCGAGACGAGGATCTCCCCGTGTCGTTGGAGGTTGTCATATGACCGGGCGGCCGCTTCATCCCATCGGAGGGCGAGGTCGATCATGCAGGGTCGCCGTTCGCCGTAGAAGGGCACCGCGTAGGCATAGTCGCCCCGGCCAACCATCTCTGCCGCCGAGACGCCGCTGAGGGCCTCGATGGCGCGGTTCCAGGCCACCACCTTCCCATCGGTGTCGATGACGAAGGTGGCATCGGGCAGGAAATTGATGATATCGGCCAGGCGGCGCTCGGAGTTGCGCAGGGAGGTCTCCATGCGCAGGCGCTCGGTGAGGTCGATGCCGATGCCCAGTGCATAGCGGCCGCTCTCCAGGGTCAGCCGCGCGCCGGTGAAAAAATAGGGCGTTTTGCTGCCGTCCTCGTTGATGATCTGCGCCTCGAGTGAAGTTTGCCCCTGCGTGAACACCTGGTCGATGCCGTGCCGGACTTTCTCCAGATCCTGCCCGTCGAAGAAGTCATCCAGCGACAGGTGACGCAATTGCACGTCGGTGTACGCCGCTCCGATGTTGCGGGCCTGATTCCACCGCACGAGCCGGTACTCATCGTCATACATGTAGAAGATACCGGGCAGGCTATCGAGGATCGCCTCGCTGAACCGCTTCTCCCGCAGCAGCTGCGCTTCGGCCTGTTTTCGCTCGGTGATATCCTGGATGATACCGTCGATGACCTCCTTGTCGCCCTCGGTAGCCGACACGCGGGTGGCACTCAGTGCGCCCCAAAACAGGGCCCCATCCCTGCGTTTGAACTGGATCTCGAACTCCCTGAGTTCCCCGTCGGCGGCCAAGGCGGCGAGCGCCTCTTTGCGACGCAGTGGATTGAGATAAAGATCTGTCGGGGTGTATCCTGCCGCGTCGGTGGTGCTATCCAATCCAAACATGGCCAGCGCCGCTGGGTTGAGCGATACCAGTCGCCCGCCTTGGGTGCGGTAGATCCCCACGGGGATGTTGTCGTGCAGGGTGCGGTAGCGGGCCTCGCTCGCGCTGAGTGCGCGTTTGATGCGCCGCACCCGCACGAGGTTGGCGACCAGGAGGAGGATCAAGAGGGCCTGCACCAACAACACGCCGAGGCCGACCATGATCTGGCGCTTATAGGCGGTCCACACAGATGGCTGCGAATTAATAATGCGGCTTCCTTCCGGGAGTCTGGCCTGAGGGATCTGCCACCGTTTCAGCGCTGTGGCGTCAAACCCGAAATTTGGGCCCTGCACCGGGACGGGAACATCCTCGGGCGGCCCCTGCTTGAGTTCCGCCAAGGCGGTTAAGGCGGTCGCCCGGGCAAGATCATCCGCGCGGGTCAGGCAACCGCCCACAATACCGGTGCCGAGCAGCGTGTCGACAAATCCGAATACGGGGGCGTTGGCCCTGGCCGTCAGTTGCTGGACGACGTCGGCCGTGTGATGTTTGCGACCCAGTCGGTCCCGGTCATAGGTGGTAAAGAGAATCGCACTGTGGACGGGAAGGGCCGTCACCTGGGACCAGAGGGTGTCCAAGGGCGTGCCGATCAGGTAGTGCACCGCCATGGTTGGCGCCACCGTCTCGATCGCCGCTTCGGCGCTCCCCAGAAACTGGTGGTCCAGGTCGCCGCCACCGGCCACGACGACGAGGGTGGCGGTCTCTGGAAGAAGGGTGTGAATGGCGGCCAGCGTTTTTTCGAGGGCCATCCGCCCGCCATCCGAGGAGATCACAGAGGCCCCGATCGCCGTCAAGTCCCTCATGTCTCGGCCGTCGGGCAGAACCGCGATCAGGGGCACTCCCGGAAAGAGGCTTGGACCATGGATGTGCAGGAAACGACCGGCACTTGGCAGCACCGATATCACCAGATCCACGGGATTGGTCGACACCCGTTCCTGCAGCGCCTCGATGGTCGCATAGGGATAGCCCCCTTGCGGGTATTCATCCAAGCCCAGGTAGACGTGGTTGATCCCCACCGACAGGTCTTGGTCGGCGAGAAAAAGACGGTGAAGGGTGGCGTTGAAGGGGATCTCCCAGGTGCGAATGCGCCACAGGCCATGGAGAACCAGCACCTGCTTTTTTGGGGGCCCTGTCGGCGTGGTCGTGGTCGCCGCAATCTCCATTGAGATGAGGAGCCACGTGAAGAGGCAATATAGAATGATCCGTGCGATCCTGTACCCTGTTGACAGATGATCGAGCCTCATGCGGACACCTGACGATCCGTAAGGGTGAGCCAGCCCGCAGGCGGGCACATCGGCGACTGAATGGCGGCGGTGATGACCGAAGAGGCGCTCGTATCGTCAGGGGCGCGGGCAGCGGGGAAGGATGGAGGCATCTTGGCCGCACGGAATGGCGGAACCTTCCCTCTGATTTAAGCGCGGTCCCTGTTCCGGCGTCAAGTCTGAATCGCCGGTCGGCGTCAAAGCGCGCCTCGGCGGTGGGCCCTTGATGACGCACCAATGCGGTGATGGCCTGGGAAACGAGCGGTTGCGATCCGACCGGTGGAAGAGATATGCAACGCCGCGACACTCCCCGGCGGCCCGATGACCCACGGGCCGCCGGGGATGGGGGCGAGACGGCAGGGGGGAACCGCTATCCCCGTTTTTTCGGTGGCCGGTAGATGTGGGTGGCGGTGCCGAAGATGGCGTCGGCGGCCTCCATGAGGGTCTCGCTGAGGGTGGGATGGGGGTGGATGGTAAGGCCCAGATCCATGGCGTTGGCCCCCATCTCAATGGCCAACGCCCCTTCGGCAATCATCTCACCGGCGCCCGGTCCGGCCAGACCGACGCCGAGGATACGCTGGTTTTCTGGATCGACGACAAGTTTCGTGACCCCCTCGTTGCGTCCCAGGGTCAAGGCCCGTCCCGACGCCCCCCAGGGAAACTTGCTGATGGTAACCTTGCGCCCCTGGGCCTTGGCCTCGCTTTCGGTGAGCCCCACCCAGGCGATCTCCGGATCGGTGAAGACCACCGCCGGTATGGCGGCGGGATCGTAGACCACCCGGTGGCCGGCGGCCACTTCGGCCGCCACCCGCCCCTCGTGGCTGGCCTTGTGGGCCAGCATGGGTTCGCCGGCCACGTCCCCGATGGCCAGGATGTGGGGTTCGGCCGTGCGCCGCTGGGCATCCACCTGGATGAAGCCCTTATCGTCAACCACCACGGCAGTGTTCGTCAGCCCCAAGCCGGCGGTGCGCGGCCGGCGGCCCACCGCCACCAAAACGGCGTCGAACAATTTGGCGGGAATTTTCTCCCCCTTGGTCGCCTGCAACGCAACCCGCAATCCGTTTTTCTGTGCCTTGATGGCGGTGACGGTGGTGTCGGTGAGCATGGCGTCCAACTGCCCCTTGAGCCGCCGCTGAAGGGGGCGCACCAGGTCGCGATCGGCGCCGGGCAGGAGGTCGGGCGTCATCTCCACCACCGTCACCCGGCTGCCCAGAGCGGCGTAGACGCTGCCCAGCTCCAGGCCGATATAACCGCCCCCCACCACGAGAAGCTTGCCGGGGACGGTCTCCAGCTTGAGGGCGGCGGTGGAATCCCAGAGGCGGGGATCGTCCACGCTCAGGGCGGGGATGGCCATGGGCAGGGAGCCGGTAGCGATGATGGCCGTCTCGAATCCCAGTGGCTGGGGGTCGTCCCCGGGCCCGGTGATCTCCAGGTGGCGGTTGTCGGTAAAACGGGCCCGGCCCTGGAGATAGGTGATCTTGCGCCGTTTGACCAGCTGGCCCAGGCCGCCGGTGAGCTGGCCGACGATGCCGTCCTTCCACTGCTGCAGTTTCCGCCGATCCACCTCGACCGAGCCCACCTGAAGCCCCCAATCGGCGCCCGCCGCGATCTCGTCGATGACCCGGGCAGCATGCAACAGGGTCTTGGAAGGGATGCAGCCCCGGTAGAGACAGACCCCACCGGGATTTTCGGCAGGATCCACTAAGGTCACCTGCAGGCCCAGGTCGGCCGCCATAAAGGCGGCGGCGTAGCCCCCCGGCCCGGCCCCGATGACGACGAGTTGTGTGGTTTGCGGTGTGGTCATAAATTGTCTCCCCTCTGTGCGGTCGTCCGCGGGCGGTGCCTGCGGTCGGTAAGTTCACTCCGATTCAAGGACGAGGTTGAGCGGCGCCGCCAGGGTCTCACACACCCAGTGCAAGAATGCGGCGGCATCGGCGCCGTCTATGAGGCGGTGGTCGTAGCTGAGGGCCAACGGCAGGATCCGCCGGGCGACAAAGTGACCCTCTGCATCTGACGGCCGCTGGCGCAGGGCCGTTCGGCTGACCCCCAGAATGGCCACCTGGGGCCAGTTGACGATGGGAGTGAAGGCCGTTCCGCCGATACCGCCCTGATTGGAGATGGTGAAGCTGCCCCCCTCCATCTCCTTGGGCTGGATCTTGCGGCGACGTGCCTTTCCGGCCAGCTCGACCACCTCGACGGCGATCTCGGTAATGCTCTTGCGGTCGGCATCGCGCACCACGGGCACCATTAGGCCGTGCTCGGTGGCGACGGCCACCCCGATATGAACATACTTTTTGAGGAGGACTTGACCACCGGCGGTGTCGATGCTGGCGTTGAAATAGGGATAGCGCCGCAGGGCAGCCGCAATCACTTTGATCAAAACGGCCGTCAGGGTCAACTTGCCGCCGGCCTTTGCCACCTGGGCCGCCTTGCGGCGCAGGTAGCGCTCCACCTCGGTGACGTCGGCCTCGTCGAATTGGGTCACGTGGGGAACGGTCTGCCAGGCGGTGGCCATGTTGGCGGCCGTGATTTTACGGATCCCGGCCAGGGGCAGCTGCTCCACCGGGCCGAAAGCGGTGGCGTCGGGCATGGGTGGTTGGAGACCGGCCCCGGCGGCCGTCGTGGCCGCGGGCTGACCACCGCGGGCGTGGGCTTTGACGTCAGCGGCGGTGAGATGCCCGCTGGGGCCGGTGGCCGTCACCCGGCTCAGATCGACCCCCAGCTCGCGCGCCAGGCGCCGCACCGAGGGCGCGGCGGGAGCGGATGGCGCCGCGGCATCCGGCGCTGGTACTTCGGCCAGGGCCGGCGCCTCGGCCGATGCGGCACCCTTTGCAGTAGTGACAGCCTCGGCCGAGCCGGCGGCATCGTCGCCCGCCGGGGCGGTCTCCGGCGCCACTGGTGGTTGAGCCGTCGTTGGCGGTGTGGCTGCCGGGGCTGCCGGCGCAGGCGCTGCCGCGACCTGAGCTGATTCGGCTGCCGCTGGGGTCTCGTCCGGGGCAGCAGCTGCACCGCTATCTGCCGCCGGGGCAGCCGCTGCTTCCGCGCTTGCGGCCGTGTCGATGCGGGCGATCACGGCGCCCACCTGCTTCTCGTCGCCGTCGGCCACCAGCAGCTCCTTGATCACGCCGGCGACGGTGGAGGGGATCTCCACCACGGCCTTGTCGGTTTCCAGTTCGATGAGGACATCGTCCACCTTGACGGTGTCGCCGACGCTGACATGAATGGCAACGACGACGCCGCTGGTCACATTTTCACTGATCTCGGGAATCTTGACATCCACTAACATGGTCGCTCCTTGGGTAGGGGGTCATGGTCAAGGGTGGCAGGATTCAGGGTCCGGGCCTGAGCGCGAAGGGGTGATGCTTGTCCGGATCGATCTCCAGTTCGCCGCGGGCGCGCTCAACGACGGCGGGTTTGAGCTTGCCGGCGCGCAGCATCCCGGCCAGGGCGGCGAAGGCGATGTGGCGGGCGTCCACTTCGAAGTGGTCTCGCAACGCTTCGCGGGTCTCGCTGAGACCGTAACCATCGGTGCCCAGGACGGTCAGTGGGCCGGGCAGATACTTGGCGATGGCGGCCGGCAGGGTCTTGACGTAATCGCTGGCGGCCACGTAAATCCCCTTGGCACCCTTGAGCTGACGCGCGAGAAAGCAGTCTCGGGGCGCCTCCCCGGGGTGCAGCCAATTCCACCGCTCGGTGGCCGTGGCGTCCTCGTACAACGCCTTGTAGCTGGTGACGCTCCACACCTCGGCGGCCACGCCGTAGTTGTTTTCCAGCAGCGCCTGCGCCTTGAGGACCTCGTTGAGAATAGCCCCGCTTCCCAACAGGTGGGCCTTGAAAGGGGCGCGCTTTTTTGTGGCCGAGCGGAACCGGTAGATGCCCTTGAGGATACCCTCGTCGACACCGTCCGGCTTGGGCGGCATGGGATAGACCTCGTTGGTGATGGTCAGATAGTAGATCAGATTGTGGCCATGCTCGAGCATCTGCCGGAGGCCCTCCTGAACGATCACGGCGAGCTCGTAGGCGAAGGCGGGGTCGTAGGCCCGCACCGAGGGGTTGGGGAAGGCGAGGAGGTGACTGTGGCCGTCCTGGTGCTGCAACCCTTCGCCGGCCAGGGTGGTGCGCCCAGCCGTGGCCCCCATGAGAAAGCCACGCGCCTGGGCGTCTCCGGCGGCCCAGATGAGGTCCCCGATCCGCTGGAAACCGAACATGGAGTAAAACAGGAAGATGGGCACCATGTTGATGCCCAGCGAACTATAGGCCGTGCCGGCGGCGATGAAGGAGCTCATGGCGCCCGCTTCGGTGATGCCCTCCTCGAGGATCTGGCCGTTTTCGGCCTCTCGGTAGTAGAGCAAGCTCTCCTTGTCCACCGGCTCGTAAATCTGCCCCTTGTGGGAGTAAATGCCCACCTGACGGAAGAGGGACTCCATGCCGAAGGTGCGCGCCTCATCGGGCACAATAGGGACGATGGTGCCGCCCAGGTGTCTGTCTTTGAGCAGTTTGGCCAGCAGCCCCACCGCCACCATGGTGGTGGCCACGGCACGCTCCTTGGAGCCTTCGTAGTATTCCCGGTAAAGGGCCTCTCCCGGCGGCCGAAAAAGGGGCACGGAATCGCTGCGCGCGGGCAGCTGGCCGCCCAAATTGCGCCGTCGGGCCTTGAGATAGGAAATCTCCTCGCTGTCCGCGGCAGGACGGTAGAAAGGCGCCTCGGCGATGGTGTCATCGGGGATGGGGATGCCGAAACGGCTGCGAAATTGGCGCAGTTCCTTCTCGTTGAGCTTCTTCTGCTGATGGGTGACGTTCCGGCCCTCGCCCGCCTCGCCCAGTCCATAGCCCTTGATGGTCTTGGCCAGGATCACCGTGGGGCCGCCAGCGTGCGCGACGGCGGCGGCATACGCGGCGTAGACCTTGGCGGGATCGTGGCCGCCGCGCCCCAGACGCATCAGCTGTTCATCGGCGTAGGCGTCCACCAGGGCCTTTAGTTCGGGCGTTTTACCGAAAAAGTCGTTGCGTATATAGTGGCCGCCGGCCACCGAGTACATCTGGTACTGGCCGTCCACCACCTCGCCCATGCGCTCTACGAGCTGGCCGTCGCTGTCTTGGGCCAGCAGGGGGTCCCAGTCCGACCCCCAAATCACCTTGATGACGTTCCAGCCCGCCCCCCGGAAGGCCGCCTCCAGTTCCTGGATGATCTTGCCATTGCCCCGCACCGGACCATCAAGGCGCTGGAGGTTGCAATTCACCACGAAGATCAAGTTGTCGAGCCCCTCCCGGGCCGCCAAGGTGATGGCGCCCAGAGATTCGGGCTCGTCCAATTCGCCGTCCCCCAGAAAGGCCCAGACCTTTTGGTCGCTGGGGGTTACCAGACCCCGATCCTCGGCGTAGCGGATGAAGCGGGCCTGATAGATGGCCATCAAGGGGGCGAGCCCCATACTGACGGTGGGAAACTGCCAGAAATGGGGCATCAAATAGGGGTGCGGATAGGAGGAGAGCCCGCCCCCATCGGCCAATTCGCGCCGGAAATTCTTGAGATGGTGCTCCTCCAGGCGGCCCTCGAGGAAGGCACGGGCATAGATGCCGGGGGCCGAATGTCCCTGGAAGTAGACGAGATCGCCAGGATGAGCGGCGGATTTGGCCCGGAAAAAATGGTTGAACCCGACCTCATAGAGGGTGGCGCAGGAGGCGAAGGTGGAGATGTGCCCGCCGATGCCGGCGCTCTCCCGGTTGGCGCGAACGACCATGGCCATGGCGTTCCAGCGGATGAGGCTCTTGATGCGCCGCTCAATCTCGCGGCTGCCGGGATAAACGGGCTGCTCGGTGGCCGGAATGGTGTTGATATAGGGCGTATTGGCCGCATGGGGCAGCTGCACCCCCAACTGCTGGGCGCGCTCCCGGAGGTGCGCCAGCAACCCCTGGACGCGTTCGGCGCCCTGGCGTTGATGGACGTCGTCCAGCGAGATCCGCCATTCGCTGTTCTCGAACTGAATCTCGGCGCCGTCGACGGGCTGTTCATCGGGTGAAGTTGACATGGGCGTTCCCCTTTCAGTTTCCAATGGTAAGCACGCTGATGCGAAGCGGCGACCCCTTCGGATCCAGTTTCGAAGACGGCTCCGTTGGGGTGGCGATGGGTAACGCTGGGCGGCATTCCGACACGGCCCCGCCCTCCGCCGCCGCGGGGGGAGCCGGCATGACGGCTTGACACCTCCCCCGGCTTCCGATAATTCTAGTGTCTTAGGTTCACCTAACCGCCATGATGTTGCCGGGGGTTAACGGCGTTCGCCAAGGGCCATCACTCCCGGGTTTGCACGGCCACTTTTCCCAAGTGGCACTGCGGCGACCACGTATTCGCCGCGCATCTCTATCAGCTAGGCAATAAAGACGAATCATGAACAATCGCCAAAAAGAATCCTATATCGGTCTCGCCAGCCTCTTCGACGCGGCCCAATTGCGCAGCTACTTCCTCAACTACCTCTACTTTATCATTGGCGTCGAAATCCTGGTCTTCCTGGTCACATTTCTCGGGCATCTGGGCCCCGATAAAGGCCCTTTCCCCTGGAAGTTCTATTTCTACGTCTCCTTCGTGGTGCCCATTGCCATCACCTTCCTGCTGGGGGTTTTCATCATCGCCTTCAACCGCTACATCTTCGGCAACAGTCCCACTGCCGAAGCGCCCGATGCGGCCGCCGACGATGAGGACCCCAAGGCCCGCATTTTCAAAATCAACAGCATTTTGCGCAGCATGGGCAGCGTCCCCTTCCTGCCGGCCCTGTTTGCCCTGGTGGCCGGCTCCATGCTGGTCTACAAGTTGGACGACATCTTTCTCTTCATCCTCAATGCCGGGGAGAAAGCGGTCTCCTATATTCTCATCAGCGGTGCGGTCGTCCTGGGTGCGGGAATTCTCATCGGCCTCATCTGGGTGGTCACCAACTACAAGCTCAGCAAGAAGCACATGGAGCATGAGTACCGCTACCGCAAGGATGTGATGCAAACGATGGGATTTCTCATTCTGGACGACCACACGGTGATCAACAAGGAGGGCCAGGTGGTCTCCCAGAAGGAGACGCCCCTGCTGGAGAGCGAGCAGCCGGTGCGCGAAAACCTCAAGATTCTGCCCCCGGCTCCCTGACCGATCGCTGCACAATGAGGCCCCACGCGAACCGTCCGCGACACCCCCACGATACCCCGCAGATACCGCTCAAGGGAAGCCCAGGCGCCACCCTCAGCCCTGTAATGGCGGCGATCTTCGTCGGCCTTGTTCTGACGATCCTGGTATTTACGGGCATCGCCCATCGACTGGGCGATAGCGCCTTTCTTTCCTGGGCCTATGCCGGGGCCGCGGTGGCCATCGGCCTAGCGCTGTTGGGGGTCTATCGGCTACTGCGCTTGATTCAAAAACGCCGCGTCGCCGCCGGCAGACGAGATCCCCTGCTACTGCGGCGACTCATGGAGGCGGAACTCGAGGCCACGAGCGCCCCGTTGCGAAAACGTCTGGACAACCCCGACCTGACGGTGGAGGCGGTTTTCGATCAATTGCTTCAGGATCAGATCGAGGCGTTGTTTACCACCGACGTCCTGCGATTTACGGAGCTGCGCCGCAAGTTCGAAAAGAGCGGTATCGATAAGCAAACCGGCAGCGGGTTTCGACGCTTTTTCGGATCGCCCGAGACCGACCCGGAAACCGAACTGCCGGAAGCCCTGCAGCTCATGGAGCGTGCAGTCGCCAAGCGCCACGACGAGGGATTGGCCGAGGGATTGGTGCGCCTGAAGGCAGCCCATCAAACCCTGCACACCTTCATGGGGGATTACCTGAACCTGCTTCCCTGTGCACCGGACGAGATCGTCAAACTCCAGAAGCGCTACCCCTTTCGCCCGCCGGATGACCGCCTGGCCAGAGAGATGCTCTTCGCCGGCAGATTTCTAAACCACCTGCTTCGCAAACGTGCCGGCGAGAATGGACCGCGTGCCGTGCCGGATACGGCCGCCCTCGCGGCGGCAGCCAAGGAACGGGTTCCGGGGTTGTCGGCCGCCCTGGCCGCCTATGAGACCACCTGGCGGGAACTCCTCGACCTCTACGATCAACGCTATTAAGGCAGGCGTCAGTGCCGCCGGCGTGGCATCATTGGGGAACGGGCTGGACCCGCACGAACACCTCCCCCTCTCCTCTTTCGATCGGGACACCACAGCGAGATCGGGTGTCATGGGTGGGCGCCTGCCGCCCCCCGCCTACCGAGACCTGGGGCGATTGACTCTCCAGATTCCGCACCGCCACGGCGCTGGGCTTTGCGCACCGCGTAAGGGTAGACGTTGTCGAATTTGAAGACGTCCGCCGCAAGCGCCACTGCATCAGCGCCGCTGCGCCAAACCCTGCCGCAGCTGAGCCGAATCAGGGGGATTCAGCTCCCGGCACTTCTGGATTCACCCGACCGCCCCTCCCAATTGGCTGAGCGGGAGCCCGCCGGCACCAACGATCGGCCGGGTGGCGACCGGTCCGCTAAACCATGGGGCGAAGGCCTTTATCTGCCGGGCGGCGGGAGAGACGACGAAACTAGCCCCCCGATGGGGACCAAGATGATGGCCGGGCAGCGGTGCTCATTTCAACCCGGCCTCCTTGTAGTACTTCATGGCACCGGCGTGGATGGGTGCTGACAGGCCGTCCATCATGGCCTTCTTGGTCAGCAAGGCGTAGGCCGGGTGCAGCGTTTTGAAGCTCTCGAAATTCTCGAAGACCTCTTTGGTGATGGCATAGACCACTTTGGGCGGCACATTGGCATTTGTCACCAAGGTGGCCTTGACGCCGAAGGTCGCTACGTCTCTGTCGTTCTGGGCGCCGGGGTAGAGCTTCACCGGTACGGCGGACTTGGCATAGTAGGGGTATTTGGCCAGAAGGCCGTCGATGCCGGTGATGGTGACGAACTTCACCCTACGGGCGCCGGCAGTCGCCTCCTTGATAGCCCCGTTGGGATGTCCCACCGTGTAAAAGAAGGCGTCTATGTAGCCGTCCTGAAGCAGGCCCGGTGCCTCGGCGGCCCGGATCTGCTCGGCCCGCATGTCGGTCTCGAAATTCAGCCCTGCGGCGCCCAGCGCATCGATGGAGTTCTGGCGCTGGCCGGATCCGGGGTTGCCGATGTTGACCCGTTTGCCCTGGAGGTCCATGATGTCATTGATCCCAGCGTCCACAGCGGCGACCAGGGTTACAGACTCGGGATGGATGCTGAAAACGGCGCGCAGGTTTTTCTGGGGGCCCTTGACCTCCCATTCGGCCAGGCCTTCAATGGCCTGGTATTGGCGGTCGGACTGGACCACCCCGAACTCCAGATCGCCGGCCATCACCGCGTTGACGTTGAACACACTGCCGCGAGTGGATTCCACCGCACAGCGGATGCCGTACTCATTGCGCTTTTGGTTGACGATTTTGGCGATGGCGCCCCCCGTAGGATAGTAAACCCCGGTGATGTCGCCGGTACCGATCGTCACGAAGCTGGTCTTGGCCCGAACATCGACGGTACCCATTCCCACGACGCATACAAGTGCGAAAGCGACGGCAATGGTGATGCGGATATGCTTCTTCATTGCAAGCCTTATTTGAATGAAACGATCGTGATGGTGAGGTTCTGAAAGCATCGGTGGCTCGCCGACACTCCTCTGCTGGCGCCCTTCCAGGTCCCGGAGCGATTCCCACAGATTCAATTTAGCATACATGATTATCCGCGATGGCCGCAACCGCTCAATGGGCCGAATGCAACAATGCCGGCAGTCGATGCCGCAGGCATGTCCCAGCGGTGGGTCTTTCATCCGCCCACCGGCGTGCGCCCAAGCGCTCCGGCTGGCGGCAAGTCAAAACCCAAATATACTAAAATGTTCATAATATGTTCAACATGTGCTATGGTAAATTTAGAAATTAAAATGAATTCAGCGGTCGTCATAGCGGCCGCCAAGCACGCATTAAAGACCGCCGCTCCAGACCATTTCAAGCGAAATAGTGTTGCCCGCTTAGCTTCGCTCCTGTGGATGCCCCGCAACCTTCGGGGGGTTCTTTGCGAACAGCGCGTCGGCTGCAGTATTGCGGAATTGTCGGGCGGCTTGCGTTTCCCCTTGATAGTGCCCGAAAAGGTGCCGTAAAAATGACCTGGTTGTTGGGTCGTTTTTTACGTGCAATAGGGTGACAGCAATGGCGCTGCCAGGGGTACTGCACAGCTGCCGGACGTCGGGCAATTCGCGGTTGGCCGGTGGCCTGTCGTCAAAGCGTTCCTAAGTGCGCCAATTCACTTGGCCAGCAGCCTTGGCGCGATTTTCTGCCCGCTCTTGATGGATACCGACTGTTTTTTCTACTGCGGTACTGAAAGGAGCCATTATTAACTTCCAATCGATGATGGAAAGGAGGGGTGAAAAGGCCAGCAAATATATTTCTCTTTCCGTTCTAAGTTATTTCGATTTTTACGAGAGGCATAGGAGGCAAAAGATGAAAAGAATGGTACTTGTAGGCGTTGCGCTAATTTTCGGCATTGGACTTTTCATGCAGACCGCCCCCGTTCAAGCTGAAACGACCTTCGTGACCATCGGCACCGGCGGCGTAACCGGTGTCTACTACCCTACGGGCGGCGCCATTGCCCGTCTGGTCAACAAAGGTAGAAAGGCGCATGGTATCCGCTGCAGCGTAGAAAGCACCGGTGGCTCGGTTTACAACCTCAACGCCATTGCTGCCGGCGAACTGGACATGGGCGTGGCGCAGTCTGATTGGCAGTACCATGCCTACAATGGCACCAGCAAGTTCAAGGACAAGGGTGCCAACAAAGAGCTACGGGCCGTATTTTCGGTGCATCCTGAGCCCTTTACCGTGGTCGCGCGCAAGGATTCCGGGGTCACTGATTTCATGCAGCTCAAGGGCAAACGGGTCAACATCGGCAATCCCGGTTCCGGCCAGCGCGGCACCATGGAAGTGTTGATGGGTGCACTGGGGTGGTCAAAGGGCGATTTCAAACTGGCTTCCGAGCTGAAGGCCGCCGAGCAGTCCAGTGCCCTGTGCGACAACAAGATCGACGCCATGGTCTATACCGTCGGCCATCCCAACGGGTCCATCAAAGAGGCCACGACTTCCTGTGATGCCGTTATCGTCAGCGTCACCGGCGCTGAAGTCGAAAAGCTGGTCGGCGACAACGATTACTACCGCATGGCCACCATCCCCGGTGGCATGTATCGCGGTACCGATACCGATACCATGACCTTTGGCGTGGGAGCGACATTTGTCTCCTCCACCCAGGTCCCCGAGAAAGTCATCTACGAAATCGTCAAGGCCGTATTCGAGAACTTCGATGATTTCAAGAAACTCCATCCGGCGTTTGGTGTTCTCAAAAAAGAAGAGATGATCAAAGACGGTCTCTCCGCACCCCTGCATGACGGCGCTAAAAAGTATTACAAAGAAGTCGGCTTGTTGAAATAGCCCTTCTCTATGACTGTGTGCGCGGCCCTTGCGGTGGCGCACGCAGTCTCATCTTATCTTTGCAGCGAGGTGGTCTGCGCAGGCGTCGAGGTGGTCTCCTAATTCTTATCCTCCGGCAGCAAGTTCCAACATAAGCGGAACCCCATCGCTCTCCAAGGAGGACCCGTACCCATGGCCGAATCGAATAACAATACGGCGCCACCAAGCAACGCGGCGTCATCAAGCAACGCGACGTCATCGATCGATCCCGATGCTTTGGTCACCGAAACTGAATCGGGGGCGCGCAATCCGACCGGCGCGATCTCCAAGAATGTCCTCTTCTATGTCCCTTTGATCTGGACGCTGTTTCAATTATGGTACGCGTCGCCGCTGCCCTTCATTTTCAATATTTTCGTGCTGAACGACACGGAAGCCCGCGCCATCCATCTGGCCTTCGCCATCTTCCTCTCCTACACCGCCTATCCGACGTTCAAATCCTCGCCGCGCAGCTTCATCCCGATTCAGGACTGGATCGTGGCTTTCGTGGCCGCTTTCTGTGCATCCTACTTGTTCTGGTTTTACTCGGCCCTGGCGGACCGGCCGGGCGACCCCACCACCATGGACCTGGTGGTGGCCATCACGGGCTTGGTCCTGCTGCTGGAGGCCACCCGCAGGGCACTAGGACCGCCGCTGATGGTGGTGGCCACCGTCTTCATCATCTACACCTTCGCCGGCCCCCACATGCCCGAGGTCATTGCGCATAAAGGGGCCAGCCTGGCCAAGGGGATGTCCCACTACTGGCTGACCACCGAAGGTGTCTACGGTGTTGCTTTGGGGGTGTCCACCGGCATGGTGTTCATGTTCGTTCTCTTCGGCGCATTGTTGGAATCGGCCGGTGCCGGCAACTACTTCATCCGCACCGCCTTCGCCGGGCTGGGGCACCTGCGCGGCGGTCCGGCCAAGGCGGCCGTGGTGTCGTCCGGCCTGACGGGTCTGGTATCCGGTTCCTCCATCGCCAACGTGGTCACCACCGGGACCTTCACTATCCCGCTGATGAAAAAGGTCGGCTTCCAGCCGGAAAAGGCCGGCGCCGTGGAGGTGGCCTGCTCCACCAACGGCCAGCTGATGCCGCCGGTCATGGGCGCGGCGGCCTTTCTGATGGTCGAATATGTGGGCATCTCCTACGTGGAGGTGATCAAACACGCCTTTCTGCCGGCCATCATCTCCTACATCGCCCTGGTCTACATCGTTCACCTGGAGGCCTGCAAACTGGGCCTCAAGGGCATGAAAAAGCCGGTCACCAAGAGCTTCCAGCAAAAAGTGCTCGCGGCGGTCTTCACCTTCCTGTTCATCATCATTATGGGCGGGGTGACCTACTACGGACTGGGCTGGATTAAGGGCGTCGCCGGTAAGGCGACCTTTCCCATCGTCTGTGTGTTACTGCTGGTTGCCTATCTGGCACTGGTCAACCTGGCCTGCAAAGTGCCGGAGCTGGACACCAGCAAGGAGATCAAGGAACTGCCGCTGCTGGGTCCCACAGCCCAGGCCGGCTACTATTTTCTGCTGCCCATCGTGGTGCTCATGTGGTGTTTGGTGGTGGAGCGGCTCTCGCCGGCCCTGTCGGCCTACTGGGCCACGGTGCTGCTGATTTTCATCGTCCTCACCCAGCGGCCTCTGAAGGGTTTTTTCCGCAAGGCCAAGGGCGACGATTTCGCCTTCAAGACCGGTTTCAATGACATGGTCACCGGGTTTGTCAACGGGGCCCGCAACATGGTGGGGATCGGTGTGGCCACGTCTGCGGCCGGTATCGTCGTGGGCACCGTCACCTTGACCGGCATCGGCCTGGTGATGACCGAATTCGTCGAATTCATCTCCGGCGGCAACCTGATGTTGATCCTGCTGTTCACCGCCGTGATCAGCCTGATTCTGGGCATGGGGCTGCCCACGACGGCCAACTACATCGTCGTCTCCACCCTGATGGCGCCGGTGATCGTCGACCTGGGGGCCCAAAACGGCCTCATCGTGCCCCTCATCGCCGTGCATCTGTTCGTCTTCTACTTCGGCATTCTGGCCGACGACACCCCACCGGTGGGCTTGGCCGCCTTTGCGGCTGCGGGCATCTCCGGGGGCGATCCCATCCGCACCGGCATCCAGGGGTTCACCTACGATATCCGTACGGCGGTGCTGCCCTTCATGTTCATCTTCAACACCCAGCTGCTGATCATCGGCGTGGCCAACTGGCTGCATCTGCTCGTTGTCATCGGCGCCGCCGTCGTGGCCATGCTGGCATTCGCCGCGGGGACCCAGGGGTATTTCCTCACCAAGAACCGCATCTGGGAAACAGTGGCCTTGCTGATGGTGGCCTTTACCCTGTTCCGTCCCGGCTTCTGGTGGGATAAATTCTTTCCGCCCCTGCTCGAAGAACCCGCAACCAAAATCGAGGAGATGGTGGCGGGTATGGAACCCGGTTCCCAATTGAGAATTGCCGTCAAAGGAGAGGACCTGGACGGCAATGAATACATGAAGACGCTGATGCTCAAGGTGGGGGACGAGGCTACCGGCAAGGAGCGGCTGGAGGGGATCGGTATCGAGACCCGTGACGAGGAGGGCAAGATCCTGGTGGACAACGTCGTTTTTTCCAGTGCCGCCGAGAAAGCGGGAATCGATTTCGACCAGGAGATCCTGAATGTCCAAGTGCCCAGCAAGCGTCTGCCCAAGCAGCTCATGTTCATTCCGGCCGTGCTGTTATACGCGCTGATTTGGTTCTTACAACGCGGGCGGAGCAGAAAATTTGAGCCCGCAGCTGCCGTTGCAACCTGACAGGCGCGATGTGATCGCTCATGCCCGCCACCGGCACACGGGGCAACGACCGGTGGCGGGTAGAGATCCATCCGATTATGGAAGGGGAGCCCATGTTTAAAAAAATCTTGGTGCCTGTGGAACTCGATTATCCCAAAACAGCCGCCTTGGTCTACCAGAGAGCTGCCGACCATGCCAGACTCAGCGGTGCTGAAATACACTTGGTGACGGTGATGCCGGGGTTTTCCATGCCCATCGTCGCATCTGTGGTTCCCGATGATGTGGTCCGAGAAGCTGAGAAGCACGTCAAGACCTTGATGGAGGATTTTGTCGCCGAGAACTGCGATGACACGGTGACCTACAAAATTCGGACGGGTAAAAACTGGGAAGAGATCATCAAGGAAGCCGAGCGTTGGGGGGCGGATTTGATCATCGTCTACCACAATCATCGCCGTGAAATAAATGAAGTGTTCAGCCGTTCCTGTTCACAGCGCGTCGCCGACCATGCCAAGTGCTCGGTTCTGCGCTTGCGTAACATTCGGCCCTAAGCTTTGCCCTTAAGCCTGAAGCTTTGCCCTTAAGCCCTAAACTTTGCCTTTAAGACCGCATTTCATCCGCACCCATTGAAGCGAACCTGACGCGACCCGTAACCCGGCACTATCGGCGGAGTGATCGAGGGCCTTCCGACGGTCAATACCCAGTCGTCGGCGTGTTGGCGATGGGCCACCGCAGCCACTGGTGGTCCGCCAGCGCCAGCGATCGCTAGACCGTCAGAGCACCAGCCACAGAGGGTTTGGATTTGGTCCTTTATTCATATAATGACCGGGAGGAACGATCATGGCCCCCACGCAGCGATCCTTGATCCCATATTCTCGATACACGAGATCGGCGTTGGCCCTCGCCATTGTTCTGTCCATAACGCTGTTTCCCATGAGAACGCCCGCATCGGAGATTCTCCTGGGAACGGATGCGGTGGGAACTTTTTCCCATTTCGCCGGCAGGGCGATCAGCCGCGTCATCGCTCAGCATGCGGACGGCCAGCAGTGCCGGGCGGTGCCAGCGCCGGACCGCATTCATAACCTCACCAACCTACAGGGCGGATCCATCGACCTCGCCCTGATTGACATCAGCCGGCTGCACGACGCCGTCCGCAAAAAAGGCGATTTCACCTTCCTGGATATTCAGTATGACAATCTGGCCCTTGTGGCACCCGTCTACAAGCGCACCATTCTGTTGATCGCCCGCGCGGATGCCGGCATCGATGCGCTCGACGACCTGAAGGGCAAGAAGATCAATGCCGGTCCCCCACGGTCGCAGACCGACCAGGAGGTGAAACGGATTATGGGCGCCAAGGGATGGACGCAGGCCGATTTTACGGCCGTGGATGCGTTGCCACCAACGCTCTCCCAGGATACGATGGCCTTCTGCCACGGCACCGTACAGGCCATGCTGCACATCGGGGTGCATCCGGATTCGGCGCTGCAGAAACTGGTCGAGCTTTGCAATGCCCTGCCGGTGGATATGGCCGACGCCGACACCACCCGGATGATCCAGGACCACCCGGGCTATTTGCCGGTTCAGATACCCGAGAATGTCTATCCGGCCTTCGGGCGATCCATCACCACCATCGGCGTCACTGTCGCCCTGGTGGCTTCGGGCAGCCTGGATGATGCGACCATGGGTGAGATCATGGCAGCGCTGGACCAGCACCGACAGACACTGCAGAACACACACCCGGCCATGCAGACCTTTATGGTGGATGTCACCATGCCCGAAATCGGGATCGCCCGCCATCCCGGTGCGGCCGCCTACTTCGAACAGCGCCGCTAGTTCTTCGATAGAACTGCTGAGAGAATAATGTCTTCCGGATTAGGGCTGCCCGGATTAGGGCTGCAATGATTAGGGTTGCACATCAGAGAACCGTTGCTAAAACCTCCCCGCTAATGGTTGATCAGACGGTCAAGGCGGGTCAAATCACCGCGTCCGGGAGGTGGACGGTGATGACCCGCGATCCCATGATGGCTGCGGAGGTCTCGGAGGCCCCGGCGGGCGTTATCGCGCTCCCCTGTGGATAGGCTGGCAGCCAATTCGGCAGCATCGAAGATCAGCGCCACGGCGCGGATTGCGACAGGATCAACCGCAAACCATCGGTTCTTTCCGATCCAAGGTGAACAGCGTCAAACGTGAGCGCCATACCCCCCTGTCCCCGCCACCGCTGGTGAGCGCCATCATCCCCACTCACAATCGTGCCTGGTGCCTGGCAAGAGCGGTCGATTCGGTATTGGACCAGACCTTCACCGACGTCGAGCTCATCGTGGTGGATGATGGGTCCACCGATGACACAGCCCCTCTTTTGGCGAACTATGGAGACCGATTGAAGGTGATCGATCAACCCAACCGCGGCGTCAGCGCGGCCCGCAACACCGGCGTGCGTGCCGCCCGGGGGCGTTGGATCGCCCTCCTGGACAGCGACGATCACTGGTTGCCGAACAAGCTGCGGACGCAGCTCGACTGGCTGGATGCCCACCCGGACTACCGGATCTGTCAAACGGAAGAGCTATGGATCAGAGACGGCCGGCGGGTGAACCCCAGAAAGCGCCACCGGAAATTTGGCGGGTTTATCTTCGAGCGTTGTCTGCCCTTGTGCCTGGTGAGTCCCTCGGCGGTAATAATCGAACGCCGGCTGCTGGAAACGGTTGGCGGCTTCGATGAGGCGCTGCCGGCCTGCGAAGACTACGACCTCTGGCTGCGCATCAGTTGCCGTCATCCCATCGGGCTGGTGGATCAGCCCCTCCTGGTCAAGACCGGCGGGCACGCCGACCAGCTCTCCCGAACACCGGAATTGGACAAGTACCGCATCTTAGCGTTGGCCAAAATCCTGCGAAGCGGTGTGCTGTCACCCGACCAGTCCGCGGCAGCCCTGGAGATGCTGACCAACAAGATCGGGGTTTACGCCGGGGGCTGTCGTAAACGGGGACGTGAAGCGCAAGCACTTGCCTACGAAGGGTTACTGGCGGCGTTGCAGCAGACGCCGCGCCAGCCGCGGTAACGCAAGACTGGGTTCATCTTCCCACGGGGAGTACAAACCCTTGACGTCTCAGGTTCCGAAGGGGAAGAAATAGGGGCGCCGGGAGGGCGTTCCAATGGTACCACGCCCAGCGGCGGCATTTATCAGGCTCCTTCACGGTGGGCTCCCCGCGCCAACCCTCACCCAGAACGAAGAGGGTGACATAGTGTTTGCCCGCATCGGTGAAGATATCGTTGCTGAAGGCAATCTGCCGCACCCCGCTGACCAGGAGGCCGGTCTCCTCCCGCACTTCCCGCCGCGCGCACGCTTCGATCGATTCTCCGAATTCCAAATGGCCGCCGGGCAGGGCCCAGGTGCCGGCGCCGTGGGACCCGCGGCGCTCGCCGAGCAGAACACGCCCATCTCGGATTAAGAACACGCCCACTCCGACACGTACCGCTTTGCGATCCATGGTTGGTTGCAGCCTCCTCTGGTCAGACCATCATTTCGATGGCCGCGATCTGCTGTTTCAGCCGCTTGGGAGAGACAGAAAACGCGGTTCGTATCTCCTGCGCAAAGACCGAGATCCTGTACTCCTCGATCATCCAGAGGAGATCCTCCACGGCCTGCCGTTTCTCGGCGCTGGCGTGATCATCCAGACCGGCCACGATATCGCCGAGTTTCTCGCTAAAGGGCTTCACCTGGTCCGCACGGGCCCGGTCCTTGGGCAGGTCGACCACCCCCCGCTCGGCTCGGATGGTGAGGGCCTGGAGGTAGCGTACCAGGGCAGCGAGGCGATTTGCGTCGTAAAGGTCGATGAAATTGGGCGGTATGAGTTGGTCGAGGGACCGGCGCAAATCGGCAAGCAAATCGCTCAAGGGCCCCTTGGGATGGGCGCTCTCCAGGCGGTGGAGGGTGGTGCGGCACTCGTGGTAGGCGGCCAGCAGGGCGGCGACGGCAGCGGTCAGTGCCTGTCCCTGCTGATGGATGCCGCTGCGGCCGATCTCCGCCACCGCCGATGCGAAGTCGCTTTGGGTGCGAAGGTTCCGGTGGAAGCGGTCTCGACAAACGGCCGCCAACAACTGGCGCTCGAGGCGCTTCTGGCCGCCGAAATAGCCGGTGTAGTTGCTCGCCGGGGCCGAAAGGCGTAGGCTCTGGCGCAGGTGTTTGAGCTCTCTCTTGAAGTGATTCATGAGCAGCACCTGGACCCCTTTGGGGTGGGCGGCCTCGGCGGCATGGCGGTCGGTGAAAAGCGTGAGGCTCGCAACCTGTCCGTCCGCCGCGGCCACCAGCGCGAGGTAGGCCCGCTGGGGGCCCTTGCCCGGCACCGCCGCCGTGACCGAGTCGGGTAGATCGCCCAGGTCCCAGGCGGCGATCCCGGAACGCTCCCACCGGCGACGCAGGGTATCCAGGGCATCCGCATCCACGGCCTGGACGGGCCCCTCCTGCAGCAGGTCCGCATCCCTGCCGCTCTTAACCACCCGCCCCTGCCCATCCATCAGGGCGATGCGCATCCGCAGATGGTCGGGCAGCACGATGGCCGTCCAGACGGCGGCCGGGATGGTGAGGCCGAAGCGGGCCTTGAGGTGAGCGCTGAGGGCGGGGATCAGGGCGCCTTGGTCCATCCTCAGCTCCCGGCAGATCTGGTGCGCTGTCTCCCCCACCGGGGCCAGGCGACGGCGGTACGGCTTGGGCAGACCCTTGAGAAGGGCCGTGATCTTCTCCTGGAGTAGGCCGGGTACCAACCACTCCATCTCCTCCGCCGGCACCTGCTGGGCGTCGACCAGCGGGATCTTGACCGTCACCCCATCGTCCGCCGACTCGGGCGAGAAGCGGTAGCCCACCCGGTAGCGGCCCTCTCCCAGTCGCAGGCGACGGGGGAAGCGATCCAGCTCAATCTGGTCAGGGTCGTAGTTGAGAAGCTGGTCGCGGGAGAGCCGCAGGAAATCATCCCCGCCCTGCTGACGGATCCGGTGCTTAAGGGCCCTCAGATCGGAAACCCCCTCCAAATGACGGCCGTAATGGTCGGCTAGAACACGATCATCCACCAGGAGGTCCCTTCGCCGCAGACGGTCCTCCAGGCCCCGGATCTCCGCTGCCAGCTTGTGGTTGTGGGTGAGGAAAGCGGGCCAGTCATGCTGGCGCAGGTCTCCCTCGATGAGGGCGCTCTGAATGAAAATCGCGGTGGCCTGAGCGGGGTCGATGGAATGGAGCGCTGTGGGCCGCCCGGGTTCGATGACCAGACCGAAGAGACTCACCTGTTCGGTGACCACCACCTGGCCGCGCTTGCGCTCCCAGCGGGGATCCCGGTAGCTGCGGCGGCAGAGGTCCCCGGCAAGGGGCTCCAGCCAGCGGGGGTCGATGCGGGCCACGGTGCGGGCGTAGAGGCGGCTGGTGACCACCATTTCGGCCGCCACGATCCACTCCCCGGGGGTTTTGAACAGGCCGGAGCCCGGAAAGACCATCACCGCCCTATCCTTGGCGGCACGGAAGAAGAATTTCTCCTTCTGCTGGGCGATATTGGAGAGAAATCCGCTGAGGATCGCCCGGTGAATGGCGCAGTAGCGCGGGGTGAAGATGATCTCCGGCGCTGTCCCGGGTTTTTCCTTATGCGACCGCTGACCACCGGCAGACCTGCCATTTGCCGGTACCGCAGCCGGCGTCGCCACGGCCCCCGCCTCTGCCCGCAGCCGGCTTTCGGCCAGCAGCCCGCGGATCTGGCCATGAATGTCGGCCCACTCGCGCATGCGGCGGAAGTTGAGAAAGTGCAGCCGGCAGTACCGGCGCACGTCGGCCCAGGACTTTCGGTTCTGAACCCGCTTCTGATAGCCCTCCCAGAGGTTGAGGAGGGTGACGAAGTCAGAGGCCGGGTCCCGGAAGCGGGCATGGGCCTGATCGGCGGCGGCCTGCTGCTCTAGTGGGCGCTCGCGGGGGTCCATGACACTGAGGGCGGCGGCGATGACCGTCACCTCGGGCAGGACATGCTGGTCGTGGGCCTCGATGAGCATGCGGGACAGGCGCGGATCCAATGGCAGCCGGGCCATGAGGCGGCCCCTTGGGGTGAGCCGATAGGGCCCCGCGGCCGCCCGCCCCCGCCGCCGGCGCCGACCCGCCTTGTCACGGTGACGTTGGGCCCCGTTTGGGGCGATGGCGCCCAGTTCGGCCAATAGCTGGTAACCGGCCTGGATGTTTTTCTCCGCAGGGCGATCGATAAAGGGGAAGGTGACGACATCCCCCAAGCCCAGGGCAATCATGCGCAGAATCACTTCGGCCAGGTTGGCCCGGAGAATTTCGGGCTGGGTGAAACGCGGTCGGTCGTTGTAATCCGCCTCGCTGTATAGGCGGATGCAGATCCCGCCCGCCACGCGTCCGCAGCGCCCCTGGCGCTGGTCGGCGCTGGAGCGGGAGATGGACACGACGGGCAGGGCCGTCGTACGGGTACGGGCCTGGTACTGGCTGATGCGGGCCAGTCCGGTGTCGACCACATAGCGGATCCCGGGGATGGTGATACTGGTCTCGGCCACATTGGTGGCCACGATAATTTTGCGCCCCACCGGTCGACTGAAGACCCGCAGCTGCTCGGCGGCCGAGAGGCGGGCGAAGAGGGGCAGAACGGTGGTGTCGCGGTAGTGGCGTCCCTCGACGATGTCACAGGTCTCGCGGATATCCTGCTCGGTGGGCATGAAGACCAGCACATCGCCGCGTCCGCCGTCCTGGACGATGCGGTCCACGGCGCGGATCGCGGCGGCCACGACGGTGGGGTCCTCCTTGTCGTGTTCGGCGGTCGCCATCGGGCGGTAGCGGGTCTCGACAGGATACATACGGCCGGAAACCTCGATCACGGGGGCGTCATCGAAGGCGGCCGAGAACTTCTCCGTATCGATGGTGGCAGAGGTGATAAGCAGTTTAAGATCGCGCCGGCATTTGACGAGGCCACGCAGGATCCCCAGCAGGAAGTCGATGTTGAGGCTGCGCTCATGGGCCTCGTCCACGATGAGGGTGTCGTAGGCGTTGAGGTAGGGATCCCCCTGGGTTTCGGCAAGCAGAATGCCGTCGGTCATCACCTTGATGCGGGCATCGGGACGGGTCTTGTCCTGAAAGCGGATCTTATAGCCAACCGTCTCTCCCAGGGACTCGCCCAACTCCTCGGCGATGCGCCGGCTCACCGTAGATGCGGCGATGCGTCGCGGCTGGGTACAGCCGATCCATCCCTCCATGCCGCGGCCGGCGGCCAGACAGAACTTGGGGAGTTGGGTGGTCTTGCCCGAGCCGGTTTCGCCCGCCACGATGATGACCGGATGGTCCGTGATGGCGCTGATGATCTCCTCCCGGGCGGCGGTGATGGGCAGCTGCTCATCAAAGCTCAGCTCGGGCTGGCGCGCCAGCCGGCGCGCTTTGGTGGCGACGGAGCGGCGCAGACGATCGGTGAGGCCGGCGTAGATCTTTTCCCGCCCTGCGGGGGAGATGGGCCGGCGATGGTCGATGCGTCGCAGCTCGCGTTGCACCGCGATGCGGTCCAGGTGGAGGGCGCGGGGCAGCAGGTCTCGGATCACGCTCGGGATATGGGGTGCAGATCGGGTCATGGGGATACAAGGGCGTTATTGCGCCTTAGGGGCCATACCCCAGCCGGATGCCGAGGTCAACGGCTTTGCGGCGCGTGGCGTATTGACAAGTCCGGGCCATCGGAGGAATATCGCGCAATGCGATGGACTTGCCAACCCTCCCGTCAAAGGAGTCTCACATGCAGTTCCTCATCATTGGTGGTGACGCCGCCGGCATGAGTGCCGCCAGTCGGGCCAAGCGGCTCCGGCCCGACCTCCAGGTCACGGTCCTCGAACAGACCCAGGACGTCTCCTATAGCGCCTGCGGCATGCCCTACAACATCGCCGACCCGGAGCGGCCCATCGACGATCTCGTGGTGCGGGAGGCCGAGGTGTTTCGCCGCCAGCAGGGGATCGACCTGCGCCTGGGCCATACCGCCACCGCCATCGATCTGGCCGCACGCCTCGTCCATGCCACCACTCCCCATGGTCTGCAGGCCAAGCTGCCCTATGACCGCCTCCTCATCGCCACCGGCGCCCGTCCCCTGCAGCCGGAAATTCCCGGCGTCGACCTGCCCGGCATCTTTGCACTCAAATCTCTGGCCGATGGCCGACGGATCAAGGCGTATCTGAAGGGCCAGGAGGTCTCCAAAGTGGCCATCATCGGCATGGGCTATATCGCCCTGGAGATGTGCGAAGCCCTCATTCAGCGGGACATCAAAGTGGACCTGATCAAGCCGCGGCCGCGGCTGCTGCCGTGGATGCCGGAGGCCCTGGCCAGCACGGTGCAGGCCACCTGCGTGGCGGCAGGTGCCCACCTATTTCCCGGAACCGCCATCCAGCGCATCGAACGGTCTGGCGACCATCTGATGATCATGGGGGACGGCATCCTGCTGAGGGCCGACATGATCCTGGTGGCCACCGGCATCACCCCCAACAGTGAGTTGGCCAGCGAAGCGGGTCTTCAGCTGGGGCCGGCCCGCGCCATCGCCGTCAATCGTCGCTTGCAGACCTCCGATCCCGCGGTCTATGCCGCCGGTGACTGTGCCGACGCCCACCATCTGGTTACCGGCCGATCCGCCTGGATCCCCCTGGCCCTGCGGGCCAATCGGGCCGGCTGGGCAGTGGCCGACAATGTCTGTGGGGTGCCCACCGAGTTGGACGGCATCGTGGGTACGGCGGTCTTCAGGGTGCTCGATCTCGAAGTGGCCCGCACCGGTCTATCCCAGACGGAAGCCGAGGGAGCGGGATTCAGCCCAGTGGCGGTGACCATCCAGACCCGCTCCCGTGCCCATGCCCACAAGGGCGCCGTTCCCATTCAGGTTCACTTGGTGGGCGATACGGTCAGCGGCCGCCTGCTGGGGGCGCAGATGGTGGGCGGCGAGGGGGTGGCCCACCGGATCAACGCCGCTGCAGTGGCCCTGCAGAACCGAATGAAGGTGGCCGATTTCAGCCAGGCCGATCTGGCCTACGCCCCCCCTTTCGGACCGGTCTGGGACCCCCTCTTGACGGCGGCCAACCAATTGAAAAAAAAACTATTGCCCCCTAAGGAGAGTGAGCGACCATGAAAAGCTACCGCAAAGAACTCTGGTTCGACGTCCCCACCCGACGGGCCTTTATCAACATCACCCCCGACGTGAACCAATGCCTCCGCCAGAGCGGTATCACCGAGGGGCTGGTGCTGGTCAACGCCATGCACATCACCGCTTCGGTATTCATCAACGACGATGAATCGGGTCTACATCACGACTATGACAAGTGGTTGGAGCGCTTGGCGCCCCACGCCCCGACGAATCAGTATCGGCACAATGTGGGCGAGGATAACGCGGACGCTCATATGAAGCGCCAGATCATGGGCCGCGAAGTGGTGGTGGCCGTCACGGAGGGGCAGCTGGACTTTGGGACCTGGGAGCAGATCTTCTACGGCGAGTTCGATGGACGACGGCGCAAACGGGTTCTGGTGAAAATCATCGGCGTGTGACCAATAGCCTCGTAAAAAAAAGCATCTCAGTCCAACTGCGGCTGAGATGCTCTTTCCATGCGGCTCTGATGCAGGGGATCGATCAGGAACTAGACCTTAGACCACCCGCACGACATTCTTTGCTTCAGGCCCCCGGTCACTCTCTTCAACTTCGAAGTTGACCTCTTCGCCCTCTGTCAATGTTTTGAATCCCGGCATTTCAATGGATGAAAAATGGACGAAGATATCGCGTCCGGATTCCTCATTGATAAAGCCATACCCTTTCCTGTCGTTGAACCACTTCACTGTACCGGTTGCCAAAGCTTACCCTCCTGTACCTTTGAAATTACCCCAAAACATTGTCGTTCTGAGCAAATGCCCTTGGCCGATAGCGCCAAATGCGGTTGGTCGTCATCGCCAGTTGACCACCAAATATTCGCCCAAATACTAAATATGTCTAGAATTAAATCCAGGTCAAGAAAAAAAATAGACTTAATTCCAGTGTATTGGAAGGCTCGGGAGGGTGGTTGCAATCGTCACCGGCACGAACCGGGATCAACCCGCAGATTCAAGCGGCATCAGAGGGGCAGCGGCACCAGAATTGAGGGGATCACTTCAGAAGGCGTTCGATAGTGGCCGCTTCCCGCAAGGCGCGGATATAGCGGCGCGTTGCCTTTTGCTGTTGCTCGGTCCGCAACATTTTTTGAAGCCCCTCGCGCACCAACAGAAAGGACAACTGCCGCGCCGGGCGACGGTCTGAAACCAGCAGCAGGTGATAGCCTGCCGGGCTTTCGACGATTCGGCTAACCTGGCCTGGTACCAAGGCGAAAGCGGCCTGGGCCAGGGTCGGATAGAGGTGTTCCCGGGTGAGGTAGCCCAGGTCTCCACCGCGGGCACTGCTGGGGCATTGGGAGGCATCGATGGCCAGCGTAGCAAAGTCGGCGCCCTCGGCCAACTGCTGCGCGAGCGCCTGCATCCGCAGATAGGCTTTCTGGCGCTCCTCCATGGACACCTTGGGGGGCAGCTGGATCAAAATGTGGCGCAGGTGGACCTCTTCCGGATGAATGAAGCGAGATCTGTTTTCGTCGAAGTAAGCCCGGGCGTTTTTTTCGGTGACGGCGCCGATCTGCGGCAACTCCTTCTCCAAGAGTCTTTCGATCAGCATCCCCTCCTGGACGTAGCGAAAGAAGGCGTCGTCTCCAGCGGCGGCGTCGCCGTTGGTCACCGTCTCCTGACCCGGCCGGGTTTGCAACTTTTCCGGCAGGCGCTCGATCCGTCGCAGCACCCGGGCAGTGCTGATGGTAAGACCCTGCCGATGGGCCTCCTGGAGGAGCAGCTCACGATCAATAAGGTTTTCCAGCAACTTCTGACGGACCGCTTGGGGATCCTCGGCGACGCTGGCATCCGGCGCTTCGCCCGAGGGATCGTAGAAAAGTTTCAGGGCAGCGTCCAGTTCATTCTGGTAGATGATGGCGCCGTTGACCAGGGCCACCATCTTCGGTGACTCTTGAGCGGCGAGGGGGGGGGCGCTCGCCAGGCATAGGAGAACCAGCCAAGCGATGCGGCGGCGCCAGCGGCCTCTGTCTGCTCTTAAACCGTACATGGGGTCTCCTGGTGAGTTCGTGTCGTTTGGTGAGGTCGAGATGTGGGCGTGATGCGCTCCGGTGGCGGGGTGCTAGAACCCGAGTCGCTGGTGGATCAGCACCACGGTGATATCGGTCAAAAACGGCTTGCGATGCAGAATGGCGGTCACACGACAGATCCGCTGGGGGCTCTGACAATCCTCGCAGACGCCGGACGTGACGCAGGGTGTCTGACGATTCAGGCTTCGGGCGCGCATGGGGGCGGCCACCTCACGGACCCGCTGCAATGCCGCTTCGAGGCTGGTGGCGACCTTGTTCATGCCCGCCACGATGAACACTTTGCGGGGTCCGAAGGTCATGGCGTTGGTACGATTGCCGATACCGTCCACGTTGACGATCTCGCCGTTGGTAGAAATGGCGTTGGCACTGCAGAAAAAGCAGTCGCAGCGCCCCTGATCCAGTCGCAGCTGCAGCTCCTCCTCAGGGTTCAGGCCATCTCGCCAGTGGTCGTAAAGGATCTTGCCCTGTTCCCTCAGCGCCTCGATCAGCCCCAATTGACGGAGGGTGACCGAACCGCCGAAGCCGAAACTCGTGCATTCCTCGCAGCGCTTCAATAGCAGGTCGCGGGCCGCGTCGACATCGGCCACCGCCTCCGCCCGAAAGCCGTTTTTCGTCAGAGCGGCCAAACAGCGCTCCGCCCGCCGCTGCCAGCGCCATTGATGGTGGTCGGTCCTCATCTCAGAGATCGCTTTCATTCGCATGGATCGCGGGAGTGCTGGAGGAGGTGGCGCTGGCCACGGGCGCTGGGCGGTGTCCCGCCGCGGCCGTCAGACCCTGAGCAGAGACCAACTCTCCGGTGAAACTGCCAATCACCACCGCACTCTTGATCTTTACCGGTATGCGGCGACGGTCGGCCGTCACCCACAGCTGCAGTTTGGCGTCCTTCGATTTCTCGAACACACCGCCCACATGGCTGAGGTCGGGTTCCAAGAGATAGGTATCGTAGGTGTCACCGCTGGCCAGCTTAATGGTCTCACGGCGCACGACATGCGCTTTGCCGATGACCCAGCGTTTACCGTCCGAAACCGGCTTCTGAATGACGCTGTTCTCCTTGAGTTTCAAGGAACGGGAGTAGTAGAAGGCCGACAGGGGGTCGAAGGTACCCACGGAGATGGGCAGCTCCTTGCGAATTTTGCCCGATTTGTAGTAGCGCGCCTGATTGCTGGCCGTATCGAACACCACCATCACATCCTTGCGAACGGACCCCTCACGCTGCTTCTTCTTGTACAGCATGGAGCCCTTCATCTCGGTATCGACAAAGCCTTCGATGCGGTCGCGCACCTTGTAAATGCGGTCGATGAAGGGCGTCGACTTGGCTGTGAGCATGAAATGGTAGGCCGGCACCCCGTTGATGGTGGTCAAAGGGCGCACCTCCAGGACCGCCTCCCCGGCGGGGATAATGGTCCATTTCAACGCGTAGGTCAGCCGCTCGCCGGGCTGGAAGGGCAGCGGGTTGTCGGCGGCGCGGGCGTGTCGCATGCCGAGAACGGGAAGCAACACCACCAGCAGCAGGGCGAAGGCGCGGCCCATCGCTGCGCGGCGTCGGCGACCCGCGGCTGGGCGGTTTGGATGAGATCTTATTGCACACATATAACGGGACACCGTTATGAGGTCGAACCTACGGTGACGCAAGCGCACCGGTATTCCGGCTTTGTGCCATAAAACGCTGCATTAGGCAAACGGGGCCTCAAGGATCCGCGATGGCCGGGGGCCCATCCGCAGCGCGGCTGCTGTTGCGGCGGCGCCAGCAGGTGTGTCGCAGTTGACAGAAGCCGCAAACCGATCCCACCCTGCGAGACCGGTAGGCTGCGCCCAATCCAATGAGACCAGTGGCCGATTTGTGGGGCGTCAAAACGCCGTTTTCGCCAAGCGTGATCCCGATGGCCGCAGCACCAGCGGGACCATCGCTCTCCAGAAAACCCCACAAGCCGCGCTGGCCGGTCAAGGGCCAGCCGTCCAGGGTTCCCGGACCCAGGGAGGGACTGACGCCCCAGTTGCGGCGGGAGGCCTCGGCCTCGGCCTGCTCCCGCACGGCGCGGCCCACTTCGGACAGGGCGACGACGCCGGCGCTGTCCAGCAGATAGGCCTGCAGGAGTTCGCCCTTGTGGTTAAGCTCCCGCACGGCTGCGTCGAGATCGTCACCGATGGTACCCACACTGATCAGTGCGATGACGGCGGCCGCCATGAGATCGGCATGGGGCCCGATATTCAATGAAACCGCATGGCGGGATCCGGCTTCCATCGAATCGAGCGTCACCGTTTCGGCCGTCACCGATGTCACCCGCACCCAGGCCATGGCCGCCGCCGGGCGTATCAGGCGGCGGGCGGTCGTCACGGCCGCCGCCATGTCGGCGTTCAATCGATCGATGCGTCGACCGCGATTGAGGGTCAGTAGGACCGCTGCGGGATCGATCGCGATGGACACATCGGTGAGGAGTTGTTGTCGCGGTGAGGGTAAAGGGGCCATCAGCCAATATCCAATTCCAAAGGAATCGTGATCCCCCCAACTTCAATTGGGTTCCGGCGGGGGCAGACCATCAGTGCACACCATAGCGACAGTCGAGACAATCATCGATAAGCACCTTCAGCTTGCGGCGCAACACCTTGTAGGAAAAATTCCGCAGAGAGACCTCAAAGTTGTGATCCACAATCTGACGGCAATAGTCGGGATCGCGCAGCACCTTCTTGGCCATTTGAACCGCCTCGGAGGTCACATAGCCATCAAATTCGATCACCTTGAACCCCTTGGGTCTGATGTCGGTCGCGTAGATGGAGTAGTTGTTCACCACGATGGGCTTGCGAAAGTAGATCGCCTCGAGAAAGGCATTGCCAAAGCCTTCGTAGGTGGAGGGATAGGTTACCAGATCGGCGTGGGGGTAAATGTCCTCCAGCGTGTAGATTTTCCGTCCATCTTCGGTCCTGCCGCGGTGATCGTCGATGATGTCCGAGACGAAGAGCGTGTCCACCTTCATGAGGCGTGAATACTCCTGAACGCGGTGTTCGTAATCATAGCCTTCGTCGCCGGAGGCGTGGGAGATGACCAGTTTGGCGCGGGCACCGAGACGATGGACGAACTCGATGGCATGTTCGATCCCCTTGCGTTTGACCACCCGGGTGGGCTGAAGAATCAGCAGCTCATAGTTCTTCAGCCCCAGGGCCTCCCGCACGTCGGCGGCATAGTCGTCCAGGGGCTTGGGGGGATTTTCGAAATCCATCACGTTGGGCACTACCGTGGCCGATATGCCGGTGCGCAGACTGAGCTGGCTATCGGCCGATGTATTGATCACCACATGTTTGATGGATGGCAAGTTGGGCGGAAAGGCCATGTTGAGGAATTCCCAGCAGGCATTGAGCGTGAACTGCTGGCGTTCCCAGTAAAAATCATGGTGATGGGCGATGGTGCTCATACCGGTCTCAGAGATCACCTCGGTGATCGCCATCCCCAGGGGCATGTTCATGGGGATGGTGAGTGCGTTCTGGGGTACCAGGAGATCGATCTTGAATTTGGCGATGAAGCGATGGAGGTGGTCCTTGATCTTGCGCTTTAGGGCATAGGTTTGCTGGGTAACCTCGCGGGGGCGGGTGGTGACGCCGAAGCATTTATCATTGATCTCGCGGATGGCCGGATGGGTGAAATGCGCTTCCGGGAGAAGATAGGAGCGGTCTTCGGGGCGGTCCAACTCACCGGCGAAGTAGTAGCAAGTGAGTCCCTCCTTTTCAAAGACCCTGGCCCACTTCTCTGTTTCCAGAGATACCCCATCGGTACCCGCGAAACGGGTGGAGACAAAGCCGACATTGTGTTCCTTGCGACAATACTCACAATAGGCCATGAGAAACTCTCCCCGTGGTAATTTCGGTGTTGCGGTCCCCCCCGGTGTCCTTGCCACCCGCCGCGGCGCACGCATACCAGCGCTCAGGCGATCAGACCGCGGCGGTCGGTGACCGATCCCGGACCTCGGCCTGCACCTAACGTCCGGTCGGATCCGTCGCCATGGCGGCCACCTCCGCATGGCGGAAACAGCCGCACAGATGATCGTTCACCAACCCGGCGGCCTGCATGAAGGCATAGCAGATGGTGGGCCCCACAAAACGGAAACCGCGCGCCTTGAGATCACGGCTCATCGCCTGCGATTCGGCGCTCACGGCCGGCACCTGAGCGTCAGCGGTCCACCGGTTCTGGATGGGCCCTCCTCGGACAAACTGCCAGATGTAGCGGTCGAAGCTGCCCTGATCGGCCTGAAGTTCGCGAAAGGCCCGGGCGTTGTCGATCGTGGCGAGGATCTTCTGACGGTTCCGCACGATCCCGGCGTCTTGCATCAGCCTGCGGACGTCGGCATCGGTGTAGGCAGCGATTGCGGAGGCCTCGAAGCGGTGGAATGCGCGCCGGAAGTGCTCCCGTTTGCGGAGGATGGTCAACCAGCTCAGGCCTGCCTGAAATCCGTCCAGAACGAGGAATTCGAACAGCCGTTGATCATCGTGAAGGGGCACCCCCCATTCGTGGTCGTGATAGGCGATGGAGAGGGGATCATCACCTGGCCAGGTGCAGCGTTGGGCGTCTCGCATACTCTGCATTTCCTGAACCGGCCGACAGCGATGGCGGCGAACGTGGGTGGGGCGGGCGGGTCGGACCGCCGGGGCAGATAACGACGGTTATTTTAGCAGGTAGAACCCCAGACTGGGGTCATCCCCCTCCCGCTCCTTGAAGGCCACGCCCACGTGGGTGTCGGTCACATTTTTAACGACGACGACTTTCTCGATGAGGGTATGCTGGGGATCGTCCAGGTTGAACTCTACCTTGAGGTTGTCACCGATGTTGAAGGTGCGCCCCACGTTCAGCTTGAGCTTCATGCCCGAACTGGAGATATCCTCCACCCGCATGATGCCCTTGTCCGTGGAGCCATCCGGCCGCTCGTAGCTGTAGGTGCCCGGCAAACGGGTATGCTTGCGGTAGCGCCGGCGCTTCTCCAAAACCGCTCGGAACGCCTGCCCACAACGGCATTTGATGTTGACGCGCACGGTCTTGTCCATCTTGGCGTAACGCGTGACATCCGCGGTGGTGGTGTTTTCGCAATTGGGGCAAACAAAAGTGGCCGTGTTGTTTTTCGTGATGTAGACTCTTACGTCCATCTGCCCTCCAGGCGGATCGCATCAGATATTGGTATCGCGGTATCACCGTCTCAAGATTGGCACTATGTTATGCGGCGGAGCGCCCGCCTGTCAATGCGTCGGCGTCATCGGGGCCCCGCAGCGCTCCCCGGGGCCATCGCGCTGGACCTGAGCATCAGGCCGTCTTGGCAATCCGCACGATCTGCGGTTTGTAGGCGCGTTTGCTGGACAGTCTGTTCCCACGCAAGCGGATGAAGAAGAAGGAGATCCCCAGTGCGATCAAGGAGACGACGGCGGAGAGCCCCGACGGGTCCCAGCCGCGTGCGAGGGCATAGCGGTGGCCCAAAGCGGCGCCGATGATCATGCAGAGGATGGGCACGACATACAGCAAAAAGGTGGCCTTTAGCAGGGGGCCGGTATCCAAGCTGAGAACGATCTCATCCCCCACCTGCGCACCGACCACATTGAGGGCCTCCACCTCCATATCCTTGCCCCGCTCGCTAGGATTGCAGCTGTGGCGGGATGAACAGGATTTGCAGGCACTCGACCGCTGGGTCAGAACCCATGCAATGCCAGACTCCGGCTCCCCCAGACGGATTACGATGCCTTTTTCAGTAGCCATGGCGTCCCTCTCGAATCCATTGGAGAGTGCCCCTCGAGGGCACCATCCTGGGAACGGTGCGTCCTTCAGGGCCAAAAAATCCGCCGCAGGCTGCGGCGGTTCGCGCAGGCAACCACACGGCGGATGTAACCGGCCTAAACCGAAATTGATACTTGCTTACACGACCTTACGGAACTCATGCCTGAATGGTAAGGACGTCGAAGGGCTTTGTCAGCCGGGAACCGTCTCCTCTATCTGTACCCCTGGCGCATCGGTGGACACATCGTGGCGATAGCAGATCAGACCACAGCGCAGGCAGCGCCCCGCTTCGGCACGCGCCGTATGCTCATCGAACCCCTTTTCCAGCTCGCTGCCGGCGGCCAGCTCCCGGCTGTCGGCGACAGGCATGATGCGGCGGGGATAGGCCCGCACCTCCTCCACATGGTCCACATTCTGGACATACACCTCAGGGGTCAGGACACCTTCCGGCATGTCGAGATCGATGCCGTATAGGCTGCGATGGATCGAGGCCGCCGCTCTTCTCCCGCCGCCGATCGCCTTGATGGCGCCGGAGTAGTCGGTCAGCTGATCTCCCTTGGCATGTAGGCCGGTCTCAGCGCTGTAGGCCGGATCCTTGTAGGGTGGATAGGCCGCCCAGGCCAAATCGTCTCCCGTAGCCGATGCCGCTGCACTGTCCGCCGCCGCGTCGGCATCCGTGTCGGCATCCTCGGTGGTGGGCATCGGCACGAAGATCATTTCGGGAAAACGGCCGGCGGAGAGCACGAGGGTTTCGACCGCCAGGGAGGTACGCTCGGCGGGGTTCGCCAGGTCGGTCAGCTCGATGCCCGCGAGGGTGGTGCCGCTGCCCCAGAGACGGGTCAGACCGGTGGCGAACCGCAGGGTCACGCCTTCCAAGCCGGCTTCGGCCAGCGCGGCAGCATCGATGGCGGCGGCGGCTTCCGATTCCCGCTGAATCACGGTGATCGCCGTGGCCCCATCGGCCTTGGCCTTCTGGGCGGCGGTGAGGGCCAGTTTGCCGCCCCCCACGATGGCGACGGACCGTCCCACCTGAACCCCGGCTTCGTCCGCTTGGCGCGGCCGGATCAGATCCAAGAGCAGATAGGTGCCCGGAATGGGTGTTTCCAGCTCCCGCGCTCCAGGACTTCGGGTCAGGCGGCTGTCCCAGCCGCCCGCCGCCAGGAAGACGGCGTTGTAGCCATCGGCGAGGAGTTCGGCAACCGTGAGATCGCGACCGAGTTGGACACCCGTTTCAGCGCTGACACCCATCTCCATGACCCCCTGGATGTCCCAGTCGAGAATCGCTTCGGGCAGCCGCTCTTTGGCAATGGCGGAACGCAGCAGTCCACCCAGTTTGTCGGTGGCTTCGAAGACCTTGGTTGTGTGACCCAGGCGGGCGGTGAAAAAAGCGGTGGACAGCCCTTCGACACCGCCGCCCACAACGGCGACCCGTCGGCCGGTGGCAGGCGCCTTGTATGGCAGGTCCCGCTTGCCGCTCTCCATCTCCACATCGGCCGCATAGCGCTTGAGGAAGTTGATCGCCACCGGCTCATCCACGTATTGTCGCCGGCACTCCTCTTCACAGGGGCGAGGGCAGATCCGTCCGATGGTGGTGGGGAAGGGATTGCGCTCTTTAATGACCAGCACGGCGTCCCTGTAATTGCCTTGGCTGATGTGGCCGATGTAAGCGCTGATGTTGATCCCCGCCGGACAGCGGCGCTGACAAGGGGTGGTGCAATCGGCGACGGTGTACTCCTTGAGGATGCGCCGGGTGACCGAGCTGAGGGTGATGATGTCCTTGGGGCATACCCGTTCGCAGGTGCCGCAACCGGTGCAGCGCTCTTCGATCACCGCCGGCAGTTCATCGGCGCCCATGGTGATGGCATCGAAGGGGCATGCCCGGGCACAGGTGCCAAATCCCAGGCAGCCGATCTCACACACTTTCATTCCGCCGGAGAGCAGGGCCGCGGCGCGGCAGTCGTTGATGCCGTTGTAGGCGTACTTTGTGTCGGCCTTGGCGACGCCATAGGTACAACCCGGCAAGGCGATATCCGGTTCAGTGGCCTCCACGCTGACACCCATCAGCGCGGCGATGGCCTCGGCCACGTCACTGCCGGCGGCCACGCAGGAGTCAGGGCCCGACTTGCCGGCGACAATGGCTTCGGCGTTGGGGGTGCAGCCGGGATACCCGCAGCCGCCGCAATTGGCCCCGGGCAGGACGTCATCGATGGACAGTACCAGAGGGTCTACGTAGACGTAAAAGACCTTCGAGGCCAGCGCCAGCCCGATGCCGACGATGAGTCCCAAGCTTCCCATGATGATTACGGCTGTGGTCATGCGATACTCCTCTTAACCCGTTAGCCCAAATGATTGATCTCACAACCGGCCGTCGCCAACCGCTTAGTAGATGGCGTCAAACCGGCATTTGTCGAAACACGTCATGCACTGGATGCATTTTTCCAGGTCGATGCGGGCCAGCTCCTTCTTCTTCCACTCAACCGCGTCCACCGGGCAGGCGCGGTAGCAGGCGCCGCATTTGGTGCATTTCTCGGTATCCACCTCGAAGCTCAGTAGGGACACGCATCGTTTGGCAGGGCAGCGTTTTTCGTGGATGTGGGCCTCGAACTCGTCCCGGAAGTAGCGCAGGGTGGAGAGCACCGGATTGGGGCCAGTCTGTCCCAAACCGCAGAGAGCGGTTTCACGGATAGTGTCGGAGAGCGCCTCTAAGGTGTCGATGTCGCCCGGTTCGCCATCGCCGTTGCAGATCTTCTCCAGGATCTGGAGCTGACGCCGGGTGCCTTCGCGGCAGGGGGTGCATTTGCCGCAGGACTCCTCCTGGATAAAGTCCATGAAGAAGCGCGCCATGTCCACCATGCAGGTGTTTTCGTCCATGACGATGACACCGCCAGAGCCCATGATGGCGCCCACCTTGGCGATCGCTTCGAAATCCACCGGCGTGTCCAGGTGGGCCTCGGGCACGCAGCCCCCGGAAGGTCCGCCCAGTTGGACCGCCTTGAACTTGCGTTTCTTGGGGATGCCCCCGCCGATGTCGTAAATGATCGACCGCAGGCTGGTGCCCATGGGCACCTCCACCAGGCCGATGTTGTTGACATCCCCGCTGATGGCGAACACCTTGGTGCCCTTGGAGGTGTCGGTCCCCACACTGGCGTACCAGGCCCCGCCCTTGCGGACGATCTGGGGCACGTTGGCGAAGGTCTCCACATTGTTGAGGATGGTGGGTTTCTCCCAGAGCCCCTTATGGGCCGGAAAGGGCGGCCTGGGCCTGGGCATGCCGCGGCGGCCCTCGATGGAGCGCATCAGAGCGGTCTCCTCCCCGCACACGAAGGCCCCGGCCCCCTGGTAGATCTCGATCTCGAAGCCGAATCCCGATCCGAAGATATCCTCGCCCAGCAGGCCGTACTCGGTGGCCTGGCGGATGGCGAGATCCAATCGCTTGATGGCCAGGGGATATTCGGTGCGGGCGTAGATGTAGCCCTTGTGGGCGTCGATGGCCTTGGCCGCGATCACCATCCCTTCCAGCACGGCGTGGGGATCGGCCTCGAGGATGCTGCGGTCCATGAAGGCGCCGGGATCGCCCTCGTCGGCGTTGCAAAGCACATATTTTAGATCGCTCGGGCTGGCCTTGGCGAAGGCCCACTTCATGCCGGTGGGAAAACCGGCCCCGCCGCGCCCGCGCATGCCGCTGATTTTCATCTCTTCGATGATATCGTCCGGGCCCAGTTCCAGAAGCGCCCGAGCGGCCCCACGATATCCGTCGCGGGCGATGTAGTCGTCTATCTGTTCGGGATCGATGATGCCCTTGTTGCGCAGGGCCCGCGGCATCTGGTGGGCGAAAAAGGGAATGTCGCTCTGGACCGGAATTCTTTTTTTGGCAGCGGGATCCTTGTAGAGCAGCCGCTCCACGGGTTTACCCTCCACCAGGTGGCTCTGGACCACCTCGGCCATGTCCTTGACCTTGAGCTTTTGATAGAAGATGTCGCCGGGATGCACCACCAGGATGGGTCCCATGGCGCAGAAACCGTTACAGCCGGTTTCAATCACGTCGACGGTCGCTCCCAACTCGGCCTGCTCGAGCGCGTCGAGGAGCGCATCCTTGACCTTCAGGCTGCCGGTGGCGTGACACCCCGTCCCGCCGCAGAGCAGCAAATAGGTCTTGTCCGTGAAGGCCATTCTTTCTGCATGTTCCGTCTTGATTCTTTCGAGTTCAGCGACGGTCATCCGCCCCATAGTCGTTCTCCTTACGCGGTTTGGCGAATGCGCCTGAGAGGGCGCCGCCTGCAACAGGCACCGTTACCAGGAACCGTCCAGCCCACGGATGCCATTCATGTAGAGCCGCCCACAGGCGACGAAAAGCGAATATCGGCTCAACAGCAGGGGGATCTCGTGGGTTTTGGCCATCTCCACGAATGTGTCGGGCGGCTGCTTGCCGCGGACGATAACGATGGCGCCCACACCGACGATCTTGGCGGTTCGGACCACATGATCGGTAGTGACGCCGGTGAGCAGAACGCAGCCCTTGGCCGCCGTGGCGAGAACGTCGTCCATGAGGTCGGCCGCGCCGCCGGCGGTCACCACACCGTCGAGTTTGTCCTCACCGTAGAGCACTTCTGCATCCAATATCTCTTTGATCTCCGCTATCTTCATCGCTTCGCACTATCTGTCGCTAGTGGGTTTGAGTGGTTTAACCTGAACGGGCTCCCGGAGCGTCCGGAGCGCAGCGGCGGGTGGCGAACCGTCTGGACCAGCGCCTCCGGGAGACATCTGCAACGGCGACCAGCGGCGGGGCACCGTCCTGCAATGGGTCTATTCGTATGGATCGAGGAGATCGATCACCTTGTCGGAAGTAACGTCACCGTAGGTGTCCTCACCCACCACCATCACCGGCGCCAGCCCGCAGGCGCCCAGGCAACGCACGGCCTCCAGGGAGAAGCGTCGGTCCTCGCTGGTACCGCCCTCGGGCACCTGGTACTGGTTCTCGATGCGGGTCATCACCTCCTTTATTCCCTTCACGTAGCAGGCTGTTCCCAAGCAGAGTCGAATGGTATGGCGGCCCTTGGGCACCATGGAGAAGAGGGAATAGAAGGAGGCCACCCCATAGACATCACTGGAGGGCAGATTGAGACCGCGACTGATGTAATCCAGCAGTTCGACGGGCAGGTAACCGACGACGTTCTGACACTCGCGCAGCACCGTGATCACGGCGCCGGCCACCTGTTTATGGGCGTTGATGACGGCGTCGATGCGGGGCCACATTTCAGGCGTGATGTCGGGGTGGTGCGGTTGGGCAACTGCGCTCATCTGATGGGTTCTCCGGTCCAAATTGATGGGTCATTATGGCAATCGGGGGCCGCAAGGTGCACCGCATGGCACGGGTCAGGAGCCCCAGCTGGGTGTCGTCCTCCCGGCGCCAGACCGTCCCGGTGGGGCCCATCATCGCCGACCATACGCCGGTGACCGCCTGGTGGAGGGAGATCGCGTGGATATAGAAATCCGCCCGCAAGATGGCATAAAGGTATGCGAAAGTCAATCTGCCAAAGGTGTGCGAAGACGGCGGCGGCGTACCTTCAGAGCACCATCGGCGATGGGCCAGGAATGTGCTTGTGAGTTGACGCCGGAATCCGATTTTGCGAATATCTTTCAGGGTCTGCCACAGGCCAGCAGCGAACACGGTTTTCCAATGACAATTGCCGAGGGAGATGATGGCGATGAACACCACCTGGTCCGACGCCGTCGCAAGCGCGGCGGAATTTCTTCGTCCACGGCTGACCGCATCAACCCGCGTCGGACTGCTCACCGGTACCGGCCTGGGCGATCTGGCCGGAAGCCTCGCGGCGGCGCGCGAGATCCCGTACAGCGACATCCCGCACTTCCCCGCCGCCACCGTGCAGAGCCACAAGGGGATTCTCGTGAGCGGCGAACTGGCGGCGGTTCCCATGGTAGTTTGCCAGGGTCGCTTCCACCTGTATGAAGGCTATTCGCCGCAGGCGGTCACCTTCTCCATCCGCGTCCTGCAGGCCCTGGGGGTGGATCACCTCATCGTGACCAACGCCGCTGGCGGGCTGGACCTGGATTATGCCGCCGGAGACCTGATGCTGATCGCGGACCACATCAACCTCACCGGTGCCAATCCGCTGGTGGGTCCCAATGATGCGAACTGGGGGGTGCGCTTCCCCGACATGATCGGTGCCTACGATCCCCGCTGGCGACAGGCGGTCGCTGATGGGGCCGCCGCGGCAGGCCTTCGACTCCACACGGGAATCTACGCCGGCCTCAGGGGCCCCTCCCTCGAAACGCCCGCTGAAACCCGCTATCTGCGGACAATCGGCGCCGACGCGGTGGGCTTCTCCACCATCATGGAGGTGATCACCGCCGTGCACGCCGGTATGCGGGTGCTGGGGATCTCCACCATCACCAACATCAATGATCCAGACGCCCCCCAACCCGCCACCCTGGAGGAGATCATCGCGGTGGCCGAAGGGGCGGCACCCTCCTTGGAAAAGGTGGTGCGCATCGCCGTTGAGGCGTTGTCATTACCCAGCCTCTGATGGATCGTCGACCTGGCGGACCGCTTACCCAAGGATCTGAAGGATACCAAGTGCGCAGCATGCACAACCACCGAGGCAACATGATCAAGTCCCAAGCGCTCCAAGTCAACATCGCCGACCACCACGTGGATGTGGACATCGATGACCGCTACACTCCCCTGCAGGTGGTGATGTCCAAATACTTCGGACTGATGGAGGGGGTCAGCGTTTTCCTCAAGGAGCTATCCCACCCCTATAAGAACTGGCAGTTCATCGTCAGCGAAGCGCGCATCTATGCGCTGGACTACTTCCATCTGGCCCGGGCGCACGAGCAGGGTGTTGCGGCAGTGGGGATCCTGGTGGATCTGTTTCTGGAAGCGATCGAGGCCGACACCCCCCGCCGGGTAAAGGCCGAGGCGGCCGACAACCTCCTGCTCTACCTTCAGAAGATCATTCAGGAGATCGATGCCGACCAGGCGGCGTATGTCACCCTGTTGGAGCGGGTTTTCGAGCGACTGGCGGTTTACCCCGAAGCACCCTTCAATCTCTTCGTTAAAAGCTACTACCAGATCAAACGACTGGCGGGCACCTTTCTGGAGCGGATCCCGGCGGAGGCCGCCTCCTGCGGCGCCCTCTACCGGTTGACCCATCGCTATCTGGAGACCACCTACCGCTACTGGGAAGGCGAGGGCGACCCCTTCAAATGGTTCCTGGAGGAGGTCGACGCCGTGGAGAAAGCGACCGCCACCCAGCCCCATTTCGCGCCCGTCGAACTGGTCGCCATCCGGGCCCTGCGAGCGCGCCTGGCGGCGATCGACGCCGCCGCCGGCGCAAACCGCCGCCGCGCCATCACCGAACTGCTGGCCCTGCCTGTCCATGGCGACTATGTAGAGACCTACCGGCGTATTCCCCAGCAGCTACTTAGGGCCGCGCCGGACCAAGGAACGGGCAACCGCTGGAAAATCATCTTTCTTTTCCACATCATGAACATCAAAGGGCTATCCCAGATCCATGAAGAAGCCCTGCGAGACATCAACCGCACGGTCAGCTGGCTCATCGATAACGCCAGTCACCGCTATATCCGCAATCTCATCGACAAGACCTTCTCCATCCTTGCCAAGCGTACCGCCAAATACCCGGCCACCGCCTTGACCTGCATCCTCAACATGGGCAAGGGTGTCTACCGCACCGACGAGATCGATCTGGTAAACTTCTTCATCGACCGGGTGATTCAACTGGGCTTTCAGGCGCCCATGGTGGGCGGCGTGGATGACGATTGGCAGATCCGTGTCAATGCCGCCCACCTGCAAAACATCCGCACCTGGATGGAGCTGATCGAGCTCAACCCCAGATTCTCCATCCGCCTCATCTCAAATCTGATCATCCACCTCTCCATCTCCGGCGTCTTCATCAAGGATACCGACCTCTTCCCCCGCGACATCACCCGCTTTCTCAACAGCGACATCGGCCGGGTCTACAACCAGGCCAAGCAGCTCTGCCGCATCTTTCCGGTCTACTTCAACGATATCGGCGCCGAGGGACGCCTACGGGACATCTCCACCCGCATCGATGAGCTCTCACACCGCCGCGATACCTTGATCCATTTTCTGCGCAAGCAGAGTCACGTGGAGAGCAGCAACCGCATCCTGGCCTTCATGGAGGCCACATTGCATTTCTGGACCACACGGGACAAACGGCCACTGGAGCCCTATCTGCCGCCCACGATCTACGTCGAGATCCAATCGGAAGGCCCCCTCGTGGATGGCGTGCATGCCCTGATGGCCGCCATGGCAGAGGCCGGGGTCAAGATGCCGGCGGACCTGCTCAGCATGGATCAGGCGGCGATACGGGTCCAGACGGCACAAGTGACCGGCGTCACGGACAAGGATCGCGAACGGGTCGAACTGCTCATTCAATTCTACCAACTGCTCAATCAAAAATATAACCTGGATTTTCTTCAGATTCAGGGGCATATGGATCAGCTCCGCAGCGAAGCCCTTCCCGATCTGACCAAACTCAGCCGGGCCCTTGAGCATCCCAACCTCAAGACGCGCCTCTTTCTGCTGTTGGAGTACCTGGACCTGCTCAAGGCCGTGATCCTCTCGCCGGAACAATATGCCGTGCGCGAAGATATCTATAAAAAGCGCCATTTCACCGTGGATATCCCCTCCATGTACGGCAGCTACCACGAGATGAAGTTCGACGCCCTGGGACTGACCTTCCGCATCGAAGCACTGGTGAACGTCCTCTTCGAGCAGCTCATCGAAGATATCGATCTGAGTCTCATCACCAAAGCCACTTTCGCCGATATCTACGACCGCCTGGTGCTCTTCGACAAGGCCCTCAAACTGGATGGCATCACCAGCATCGAACTGGAGCGCCAGCTCGATCTGCTCGCTCACAGTCTTGAGGTGCGCGGCTTCACCTTCACCCAATATCTGGATATCTTCAAAGGCTTCGCCCAGGCGGTCAAGAACATCATCAACGATCACTTCAACAACATCCACGGCACCAATTTGACCCGCATCCTGGCCACTCTGCCCGTGGTGGAAATACAGCCCAAATTCATCGGTAACGGCGATCCCAAGCTCGGTATCCCGGGGACCGGCGAGCGGGAGAAGCTGATTCACCGCGTTTCGGAAGTCTTCTTCCGCGATCGTATCGCCGCCTCACTGGGACTGCTCCAGCTCGATCTCTTCCTCAGCCGCATCATGAGCACCCTCTTCCATCAATCCAACAAGCTGCCCAAGGAGAAGCTGCACCGGCTGCTCAACTACGATCCCCAGCGGGCCATGACCAGCATCGTGGAGGCCAACAACCGCGCCACGGGCATCATCTATCTGGGCAACAAGGGCCTCAATTTGATGAAGCTGCGCAACTTCGGCTTGCCCGTGCCGCCGGGTTTCATCATCACCACCGAAGCGTTTCGCTGCCGGGAGATCATCGACGGGTTTTTGCCCGCTCAGCAGAACTTCACCGAACAGGTGGCCCGCCAGATCGCGCTGTTGGAGCGCACCAGCGGCAAACGTTTCGGCGATCCCAGGCATCCGCTCCTGCTCAGCGTCCGATCCGGCGCTTCCATCTCGCAGCCCGGCATGATGGACACCTTTCTCGATGTGGGGATCAATGCCGAGATTGCGGAGGGGCTGGCCGCCCGCACGGGCAACCCCTGGTTCGCTTGGGACAACTATCGGCGCTTCATCCAGTGCACGGGAATGGCCTACGGCATGGAGCGCGACGATTTCGACGCCATCATCAGCGAGTTCAAGCAGAAGCTGGGCATTCCGTTGAAACGCGGGTTCAGCGGCGGGCAGATGAAGCAGATGGCCATGGCCTACCGCGAGCGGGTCGAAGGGGAGGGGTACACCGTGCCCGAGAATCCCATCGACCAATTGCAGAAGACGATCCAACTGGTGTTCGCCTCCTGGGAGTCGGAAAAAGCCCGCACCTATCGGGAGATCATGGGCATCTCCGACGACTGGGGCACGGCCGTCACCGTCCAGGAGATGGTGTTCGGCAACCTGGGACAAACCTCCGGTACGGGGGTGATCTTCACCCACAATCCACGCTGGTCGGGCGACACGCTCAACCTGTGGGGCGACTTCACCATCGGCAATCAGGGGGAGGACGTGGTCTCCGGTCTGGTGGCGACCCTGCCCATCTCCATCAAGCAGCAAGACATCGAGATGCGCGACACCGACATCACGCTGGAGAGCCATTTTCCCGAGATCTATCAGGCCATGAAGAACTGGGCCAACCTGCTGATCTACAAAAAGGGATGGAGTCCCCAGGAGATCGAGTTCACCTTCGAGCAGCCCAACGTGGCCTCCATATATGTCCTCCAAACGCGGGACATGGCGATCCGCGAACGCAAGCGGGTCCTCACCTTCGCCCTCCAGGAGAAGCAGAAAGCCCCACATCTGGGCAACGGCATCGGGGTGTCGGGGGGGGCCATGAGCGGGCGCGTGGTGTTCAATTTGGACGAGATCGACCGCTGGCGCTCACGGGAGCCCGCCAGCAGCCTCATTCTTCTGCGCAGCGACACGGTGCCCGACGACATCAAGGAGATCCACGCCGCCGACGGCCTCCTCACCGCCCGCGGGGGCGTCACCTCCCACGCATCGGTGGTCGCCCACCGTCTGGGGAAGACCTGTGTCGTGGGCTGTGCCGATCTGGTGTGCAACGAACGCAACGGCACGGGATGGTTCTCGGACACCGTCTTGAGATCGGGGGACTACATAAGTATTGACGGTCGCGGGGGAGCAGTCTATCAAGGCCTGATTGGAATAGATGAGACCTAAGGAATTGATTATTTGAAGTGAATCCTGGATGTGGGTGGGCGATTGAAGGGGCACCAGAACCGGTCACGCCTCCTGGATCCCCATCACACCGGCAACGCCTCACCGATCAAATCAAAGGGAGACACGCATGGACACGCCTTCTCAAGGCACTGGGGGCATCACCCTGGGCATCAACGGCCTGGGCCGCATCGGCAAACTCACCCTATGGCACCACGTGGCGCGCAAGTTTTTTAGCGACATCGTGGTCAACATCGGCCGCGAAGCGGGCACCGGCTTGCGTGACATCGCCCATTATCTCGAACGCGACTCCAGCTACGGATCCCTGCACGGTTTTCTGTACGGCCACGCCGCCAAGCCGGTGATCGGCGACCTGGATGAAGCGGCGGGCACGATGCGGATCGACGGTATCAGGGTGCGCATCCTGCGCAGCAACCGCAATCCTTCCCATATCGCCTGGCGTGAGAACGACGTCCCCCTGGTGGTGGACACCACCGGTCAGTTCCTCGACCCAACCCTGCCCCCCGACAGCCCCAAGGGGGCCCTGCGCGGCCACCTGGAGGCGGGCGCCCGCAAGGTGATCACCTCGGCCCCCTTCAAGATCGCCGACAAGGGCATCCCCATGCCCGATGACGCCGTGACCACCGTTATGGGGATCAACGCCAACAGCTACGACCCGCGGCGTCACAAGCTGGTCTCCAACGCATCCTGTACCACCACCTGTCTGGCCCACATGATGAAACCCCTGCTCAACGCCTTTGGGGCCAAGCGCATCCTCTCGGCGTCCATGGCCACGATTCACGCCGCCACCGGTTCCCAGCAAGTACTCGATCGACTGCCCAAGGCCGGCAAGAGCGATCTGCGCAAAAACCGCAGCATCCTCAACAACATCATTCTCACCACCACCGGCGCGGCCAAGGCCCTCGCCCTGGTGATTCCGGAGATGAATCAGATCGGCTTCATCGCTGAGTCGGTGCGCATCCCCACCAGCACGGGATCGCTCATTATCTTGGTGCTCTCGCTTCAGGAGCACATCAACCAGGATCCCATCGGGCGCCGAATGATCAACGAGGTCTATCGCCAGGCCGCGGAAGTGGACCCCAACAGCTACCTGCACTACACAGAGAAGCAAAATGTCTCCGGCGACATCATCGGCATGCCCCGCGCCGCAGCCACCATCGAAGGCCACGAAACCCACACCCGCACGGCGGAGATCACCATCGACCTGGAGAACGTGCCGGCCATCCCCGCCGCCCTGCGGGACCAGTTGGAAGACACCGTCATTCGCACCCCAGTGACCCAGGCCGTTATCTATGGCTGGTACGACAACGAGATGGGCAGCTATGTGAACATGCTGGGGGATAGAACCGTCACCATCGCCGAAAACATGTAAGGTCCATCGTTTCGGTGCCGCAGAGGACGGGGCGGCCGGCGGCAGAGCGGTGCCCCCGCAAACAGCAAGGCGCCCAGGCGGACCAGAAGAGTGGTTTCGCTTGGGCGCCTTGTTGCGTTCAGACGGGTGGGCGTGTCATCCCTCTCATCGACCGTCAGAGATTGTCCAACTCTTTGCGGGCCTCCTGGACACATACCGGACAATAGGTGGAGGTGGGCGCCACACCGGCCCGTTCCCAAACGTACTTCTCGATGGAGATCCAGTCGCCGCTGCCGGGCGCCTTGCCCGAATCATCGCGGATCTTCTTGCAGACGCAGCAGATGGGCAGCATCTTCTCATACACCCGGATCTTGCGGGCCATCTCGATCTGTTCCAGGCAGCGGGCCACGCGGAACTTCATCTCCTCCGGCTCGCACGGTTTGAGCAGATAATCGTCGGCATCCAGCCGCAACGCCTCGATGGCCGATCCCATGTCACCATATCCGGTGAGAATGATGACCATGGTCTCGCCGGTGCCCGTCTTTGCCGCTCGCAGCACCTCAATCCCATCGATGCCGCCCATGACCAGGTCGGTGATCACCAGGTCGAATGGCTGCTCCTCAACCAGGGCCACCGCTTTTTCGCCGCTCTGGGCGGTGACCACTTCGTAGCCTTCGTTCTCCAGATCCTTGCCAATGCCGGTGAGGATGAAGGGATCGTCGTCAACCAGTAACAACCTGTAATTGCGCATGAACGCCTCGTGTGAACGATGAAGGGGATCGCTGCCGACAGCCGACGGCGGTTAGACCGAGGCGGCAGCGCGACGCGGCCTGCGGCAGTTCGCCGGGGGGCAAAGTTTCGCCATGGTAAAGAGGGCCACCTGTTTTGTCAAACCAAAGCCCCCTTCGGCGCGCTGCCCGGCATCGCTGGAAACTGGTTCGCCAGAGAAACGAATTCTGCGACGCTGAGCGTTTCCGCCCGTCGGCGTGGATCGATGGCGCACGCCAGGAGCCACTCTGAGACGGTGGGCGCAGGGAGTGTCAGATCACTTTGGCTTAGCGCGTTTTTCAGGGTTTTACGTCGTTTGCCGAAGGCCGCCCTCACGATGCGAAAGAGCAGGTCCTCGTCATCGGCCGGTATCTCGGGGGCGGCCTTGAATCGAATCTCCAAGATGGCCGAGGCCACCTTGGGTCGTGGGTGGAAACAGGTGGCCGCCACCTCGGCCAGGATCTTCACATCGGCGCAATACTGGAGCATGACGGAGAGCCGTCCGTAGGTCCTGCTGCCTGGGGGAGCGGCCAGGCGCTCGGCGAGCTCCTTCTGAAACATGAAGACCGCCCGCGAAACGTGTGCGCGGGCGGCCAAGAGCTTGAGCACCACCTGGCTGGAGATGTTGTAGGGCAGGTTGCCCATCACCACCATGGGGCCCGCCTCCGGTTCCACCAGATCGGTTAAAGCGGCCCGCAGGATGTCGGCGTGCACCACGGTGGTGTTCTCATATCCGGCGGCCAGCAGCTCGTTCCGGAGGAGTTGGATCAAATCGCCGTCTTTCTCCACCGCCACCAATCGCCGCACCGTGGCGGCCAGCGGCAGGGTCAGGGCCCCCAGCCCGGCGCCGATCTCCAGCACAAGGTCGTCGGCGCGCAGCGACGCCTGGCGAACGATCCGCTCGGCGGTGGCCGGTTCCACCAGAAAATTTTGTCCGTAGGCTTTTTTCGCCTTAAGATTCCAGGCTCTTAGAAGGGTTTGCGGTGCTGTCATAGCCGTCACTGAATGGCGGGGTGGCGCCACCATGCCGGCTTCCGCGAGGAGCGGCGAGAGGATGTCCCACCTGCGTCGCGCCGAACGGCCGAGGGATGGCTGTGGCGGGGCGTTCTCACAATTTCGACGTCGGCAGACCGGTTTCGCACACCCCGTCCTTGCGCAGCCGGCAGACCAGCCGCCATGTCAGCGAATAGGCGATCAGGGCCGGCAATATCCCCAAGACGCAGCCGCCCAGCATCATGGCCAGGGTTACGTCGGCCCCCAAATCCAGCATGGCCGTGATCGATTCGTAGGGAATTTCAGCCGGCAGGTCGACCGGCATCAGCAGCGCACCGACCTTGTAGCTGCCGTAGTAGAGCAGGGGGATGGTGACCGGATTGCTGAACCAAACCCCGATGATAGCAGCTGGTTTGCTGCCCCGCAAAATGAAGGCCAAGGCGACGGCGATGATGGTGTGAAAGGGGATGGTCGGTGTAACGGCCACAAATACGCCGATTCCCATCCCCATGGCCACGTAGTGGGGATCTCCCTGAAGTCGGCGAATCCTCTCATAACCCCGACGCAGCCGCACCTGCCAGGAGGGACCCGCATCGACCAGATGCGGTTTAGGGGAGGGTGCCTGAGTTGGTGGTGACGGGCTATCCATGGTCTCGAATGGGGTCCTTGGGGTGTATACCGTGTGTAAGCGAGCAATCTGTCTCTGTTACCATGGGTGAAGGATGAATTCAATCGTGGCGCCGACACCCATCCCGGCGGCGGACCGCGCGCGACCCGCCATAAAACTTTTACGGGCCGGTTTCAACGACTAGTCAACATCGGATAACAACCCATTTTTCTTGTGTTTTCTGACCAATTCTTGACTTTTCCCTCAGAGTTACTTAGTCTTTCAAAGATATCAATTGCTTACCGTAGTGGCTGTTCCGGCGCCAAAACCCATCCCAACAAGAGGTATCGATGCCGAAGAAAAAAGGTAAATCACCAAGTTTCGACGCCATGGTGAAGTTCTTCATGCAATCCTACGACATCCCCACCAAAAAGGATATCGAACGGCTGATCATCCGGATGGACCGCATGGAAAATCTGCTGCGCAGCATCTCCACCGGCGGACGCCGCCGGACCGCCGGCCGCAGCGGTAGCCGCGGTGGCGATGGCAAGCCCCCGGTCACCGCCGCCAACACCGTCCTGGATGTGATCCGGCTCTATCCCGATGGTATTGGTCTCGTGGATATCCAGGAGAAAACGGGCTATGGTGACAAGAAATTGCGCAACGTGATCTACCGCCTCAATCGAATGGGAAAGATCCGCCGGGTCAGTCGCGGCATCTATACGGCCACCTGAAGGGCGCTGCCATCAACACCAGCTCCCGACGTGCAATACACCCCGCAAACCCCTTTACCGAAAGATGACTCGCCATGACAGAAAAGACGCAAGACCCCAATGCCGGTCTCGAGGTCGGCCAAGAGCTGCACGGCTACCAAGTGGAAAAACGAGCCGTTCTGGCGGATATCGACGCCGTTCTCTTCGAGCTCAGCCATTTGGCCACCGGCGCCCGCCATGTGCATATCCAGCGCCAAGACGCGGAGAACAGCTTCGGAGTGGCCTTCAAGACCGTCCCCAGCGATTCCACCGGTGTGGCCCACATCCTCGAACACACGGTATTGTGCGGGTCCCGTAAATTTCCCGTCCGCGATCCCTTTTTCTCCATGCTCAAACGCAGTCTGTCCACCTTCATGAACGCCTTTACCGCGTCTGACTGGACCATGTATCCCTTCTGCACGCAGAACCGCAAGGACTACTACAACCTGATGGATGTCTATCTGGACTCCTGTTTCTTCCCCGACATCGCCGAGCTGAGCTTCAAGCAGGAGGGGCATCGCCTGGAATTGGAACCGGTTTCGGACGAGACGGGGCAGCCCGCTGCGGATCAGCTCGTCTACAAGGGGGTCGTATACAACGAGATGAAGGGCGCCATGTCGGCGCCCGACCAGGTGATGGGGCGTTCCCTCCTCAACGCCCTTTACCCCGACACCACCTACAGCAACAACAGCGGCGGCGACCCGGCGGTCATTCCCAACCTCACCTGGGAACAGCTGAAGACCTTCCATCAGCGCCACTATCACCCCAGCAACGCCTACTTCTACACCTATGGCGACCTGCCCCTGGCCGACCACCTGGCCTTCATCGCAGATAAGGTCCTCAACCATTTCGACGCCATCGACCCCAAGACAGATGTGCCCTCCCAGCCCCGCTGGCAGGCGCCGCAAACCGTCCGATACCCCTACCCGCTGGCCAAGTCGGAAGCGCCGGCCCAGCGCTGCCAGGTGGCCCTGGCCTGGCTCATGGCCGACATCCAGGATACCTTTGACGTGCTGACCCTGGCTGTCCTGGAGCAGGTGCTGCTGGGCAACGCCGCGTCCCCGCTGCGAAAAGCCCTCATGGACGCGAACCTGGGATCGGCCCTGAGCGATGGGACCGGCTTTGACGCCGACAATCGGGACACCATGTTCGCCTGCGGCCTCAAGGAGGTGAAAGAAAGCGACGGCGATCGCATTGAAGCCCTCATCCTGGAGGTGCTGCGCCATCTGGTGGAGGATGGCATCGACCCCCAGATGACGGCATCCGCCATCCATCAGATCGAATTTCACCGCAAGGAGATCACCAACACCCCTTACCCATACGGTCTCAAGCTCCTCATCGGCTTTGCCGGCAGCTGGCTTCACGGCGTGGACCCCCAACGGCTGCTCGATTTCGAGAACGACCTGCAGCGCCTCAAGGAAGCGTTGGACCAGGGCCCTTATTTGGAAGAGAAGCTCAAGGCCTACCTCCTAGACAATACACACCGAATTCGCTTCACCCTCTACCCCGACCAGGAGATGCAGGCCCGTGAGGCGGACCGCGTGCGGGCCGAGTTGGACACCATTCAGTCTCAGCTGAGCGCCGCCGATGTTGCCCGCCTCAAGGCGGACGCCGCCGCCCTCAAGCAGCTACAGGAGACCACCGAGGATCTCTCTGTGCTGCCCACCCTGGCGCTGAGTGACATTCCTGCAGAGATCACCACCATCGAGCCCACCACGGCCGACGAAGGGCAGCCGGCCGTGACCTATGCGCAATCCACCTCCGGCATCTTCTATTTTGAAGGGGCCATCTCCGCCGCTGGACTATCGGAAGAGGTGATCCCCTTGGTACCCTTCTTCTGTTTCGCCCTCACCAAATGCGGCACCAAAACGCGCGACTACGTTACCCTGGCCCGTGAATTGGACCTGTACACCGGGGGCGTGGGTGCGTCGGCCCACGCCCGGGCGCGCTTCGATGACGAGGGCGCCTGCCTGCCCTTCGTGGCCTTCAACGGCAAGAGCTTGACGCGCAACCAGGATCGATTGCTCGACTTGATTCGCGAGCTGCTGCTGGCGGTGGACTTCAGCAACGTGGAGCGCCTGCGCCAGTTGGTTCTGGAGTACCGTGCCGGTCTGGAAGCCATGGTGGTCCACAATGGTCACCGACTGGCCATCTCACTGGCCTCGCGCAACTTTTCCGAGACCAACGCCCTGGACGAGCATTGGGGCGGTATCCATCATCTGCGGTCCATCAAAGCCCTCAGCGACACCTTGGACGGGACCGCCCTTTCGGCGCTAGCGGACCGGCTCAACAACCTGGCCCAGCAGCTTTGCACCCGTGAACGATTCCAGCTGGCCTTGGTGGGAGAAGCGGCGATGCTCACCGCGGCCGATGGCCCCGTCCGGGATCTGACGACCGCCTTGCCGACGGGAAGCCCAGTCTCCGACGCCCCCCTCATACAGCCCACAGATGATTACCCCTACGAGGGCTGGACCACGTCCACGGCAGTGAGCTTTGTGGCCCAGACACGTCCCGCCGTGCGCATGGGTCACGCCGACGCGCCGGGACTGGCCGTCTTGGCCAAAATGCTGCGCTCTCTCTATCTCCATCGCGAAATCCGCGAAAAGGGCGGTGCTTATGGCGGCTTCGCCCTCTACAATCCCCAGGACGGCCTCTTTAGCCTGGGCTCCTACCGCGACCCCCATGTGGCCAACACCCTGGCTGTTTATGACGGGGCAAGGGCATTTGTCTGCGACGGGACCTACACGGCGGAGGACATCAAGGAGGCGATCCTGCAGGTCTGCTCCGAAATCGACAAACCCGACCCTCCCGGCCCGGCAGCCCGCAAGGCATTCTATCGACGCATCATCGGCCTCAGTGATGCCGATCGACAAGCCTTCAAGGCCGGCCTGCTCGAACTGGACAAGTACAAGGTGCAGCGCGTGGCCCGCCGCTACTGGGCACCGGAAAACGAGGCGGTGGCGATCGCCGTCATCTCCAGCGCCGAGAAGCTGGCCGAGGTCAATCCCCGCCTGCCGCGCGGGCCGCTGACGATTCGTACCATCTAAAATCCGGATGTGCCCCCCTGGCTGGGTATGGTTCCTGCAGTGGATATCGTCCATACCTGTCCGAGGGGGGCCTATGCGAAATCCGTCGAAACGATATTTTGAGATCCATGGGGCCGCACTGCTGCTGGCCGCCATCATCGTAGGCGCTGTGTACGGAGCGGCCCAATACCGCGTTGTGAATCTCGGTGGGGGCGTTTCGATCCTGCTGCTGATCGGTTTCCTGCTGACCGCGGGCGGCCTCGTGCTGCTCCTGAAGCGCCTTATCGACCGGGTCAGCCGAGATATGGATGAAGTGATCGAGACCGTGGAGCGGATTGGCCGCGGGGAGCTCTCCTGCAGCCTGCCCCCCAGAGGCAAAGGGGGCATGCATCGGCTGTGCACGGCGATCAATCAGATGGCCGTCGATCTGCAGACTGCCACTGCCCCCAGGGAACGGTTGCGTCAGGAAATTGACGACCGCCGCGCGGTGGAGAGTGCCCTTGCGGACAGTCGGCGACTCTGGAAAAAGACCTTCAATGCCGTCCCCGATCTCATCGCCATTCTGGATGACCAGCACCGTATCCTCAAGATGAATGCCGCCATGGCGGACACCCTGGGCGTCACGGCCAAAACATGGGAGGGCAAGGCGTGCTTTACCTGCATGCACCACGGTGAAGCGCCGCGTGAAGTGTGTCCCCACAGCCGCATGCTGAGCTCAGGAGAGGTGCACACCAACGAGTATTTTGAGCCCAACCTGGGGCGTTGGCTGCAGGTGCGCGTGTCGCCGCTGCGGGATGCCGCAGGGGTCATCATGGGCGGTGTTCATGTGGCCCGGGACATCCACACCCACAAGGAGCTGGAGGCGGAGCTGGCGCAGCGCAATGCAGAGCTGGAGCGCAGCGTCAACGCCCTCGAGGCGGCCAATCAGCGGATCGTTGAGCAGCAGAAGCAGCTCATCAAAGAGGAGCGCCTCAATGCCCTGCTCCAAATGGCGGGCGCAACCGCCCATGAGATGAACCAGCCGCTCATGGCGCTCCTGGGCAACATCGAGCTGCTCCAGCATGCGAGCAGTCCGCCGGAGCGCAAGGCCACCCATATCCGCCGCATCTCCGAAGCGGGAAGCCGCCTGGCCGAGATCGTCCGCAAGATCCAAACCCTCCGTCACGACGAAGTGCGCCCCTATCCCGGCGGCCTCATGATCGTAGATCTCCACCAGACCGACACCGACAACGAGGATCGACGAACCGGTTGACGCATTGGGTCCTGGTTTGGATGGGGCAAGGGAGCGGCCACAGCGGGTGTCGACCGCTATCCGGGACCAAAGTTCCAGATGGCGCTGATGGTCGTACCTCCCTGGGGGGCGGCATCGATCTCGAAGCTGCCGCCGGAGTGGGAGACGCGCTCGCACATGGTGCTCAAGCCGATGCCCGCCTCGCCCGTCTTGGCAAACAATTTGTCCTCAACGATAAATCCGCTCCCGTCATCTTTGACCTGCAGACATAGCTGCGGACCCTCCCTCTGCAGGCTCACCCACACGTGTTTCGCCTGGCTGTGCCGGCCAATGTTTTCCAGCGCCTCCTCCAACACCCGGTAGATGATGATCTTCAGGGGAGCGGGCACATCGTCCTCCATGCACGCCAGGCGGAGCTGCGGTCGCATATCAGGGACGCGGTCGCACAACCCTTCCACCGCAGGCAGGAGGCCGAGTTCATCGATCATCAACGGACTGAGGTTGCCGGTGAGTGACCGGATATCCGCATGAATGTCTTGAAACATCTCAAGGATCCTGCGGCACTCCAGCTCGAAGTCGGGGCCCTGGTCGGTATCGACAAGGGGCATCACCGTCTCGACCTTGAACTTGAGGGCGCTGATTTTGGGGGCCAGTTCGTTGTGCAGATCCACGGCGAGCTTGTGGCGTTCCGTGTCGTGAACCTTCAGCAGTTGGTTGGAAAGCCTGCGCAGGGTCCGCTCCGATTGCTTCAGCGCCGATTCGGCCGCACGTCGCTTCTCGATGTGCTGCAGGAGCGGTTTGTAGGAAAAATAGTAGAGCACTGGAAAGGTCAGGATGATCAATATCAGGGCATCGCCGATGACCTCGACCGCAAGTGGCAAGGGCGGCAGCAGATGGAGGGCGACCATATTGAAGGCCTCCACCACGAAGATGGCGGCGGCGATGGTGGTCAACAGCCTGAAGGGACTGGCCCAGGGAAAGCGCTTGTCTTCGCGCTGAGCGGTGTTCACGGCCAATGGGTTCACTCGGGACATAGCCTCTCCTCCGGCGAATCACGCGGGTTTCTCGGTGGTTATATCACCGGCAGGCGCACGGGTTCAACGCTTGCCCGGCAGCCCTGGGGCCCGTTGTGGGCGGTCTGTCAGCATGCCCGCATTTCGGGCCGGCGGCTCAGCCGCGCAGCCCGCGTCCCAGATTCAACCAGCAGGCGACCTGGTGGCCCGGCGTTGCCGAAACCAGGCGCGGGCGCTCCTCGCGACAGCGGGGCAGGGTGTGGGTGCAGCGGGGGTGGAAGGGGCAGCCGGCGGGCGGGGCGAGTGCACTGGGGACTTCGCCGCGCACCGGTGGTGTCGCGAGAGGCCGCTGGGGATTCGGAGTGGGGATGGCGGCCACCAGCGCGGCGCTGTAAGGGTGGCGCTGGTAGCGGCGGAAGTCGGCCATGGGGGCCACCTCCACCAGCGTGCCCAGGTACATGACGGCGACGCGATCGCAAAAGTGGGCCACCACGCCAATGTCGTGTGAGATGAAGAGATAGGTGAGGTGGAAGGCCTTTTTGAGCCGTACCATGAGGTTGATCACCTGGGCCTGGATGGATACATCCAGGGCACTTACCGGTTCATCGGCGACCACCAAGGCGGGACGCATGATAAGGGCACGGGCGATGCCGATGCGCTGGCGTTGGCCGCCGGAAAACGCGTGGGGATAGCGCTCCAGATCTTCTCGCCGCAGGCCCACCTGCTCAAGAATGGCTGCGGCCGCTTCCCGTCGCTGCGCGGCATCGGATGCATCAAAAGCCCGCAGGGGTTCGGTCACCAGGCGCTCCACGCGCATGCGCGGATCGAGGCTGGCGTAAGGATCCTGAAAGATGATCTGCATCTGCTGACGCAACGGACGCAGGGCCTGTTGACGCAGATGGGTGATCTCCTGCCCTTTGAAGAAGATGCGCCCCGCGGAGGGCTCCAGGAGCCTCAGCACCAGCCGCCCCAGGGTGGATTTGCCACAGCCGCTCTCCCCCACAAGCCCCAGTGTTTCCCCCGTCTGAATCGTCAGATCGATCCCGTCCACCGCTCGAATCCATCCGACCGGTCGGCGCAGCAAGCCGCCGCGCAACGGGTAGTCGAGGGTGAGGTTCTCCAGGCGAACCAAATCCGTCATGGGGCCCCTCCCGCCCGGCGCTCCGGATAGGGCTGCAGCCAGCAGCGCGCCACATGTCCGTCGGCGATCTCAAACAGCGGTGGCATCTGCGCCCGGCAGCGCTCGAAGGCATGGCGGCAACGGGCGGCGAAGCGGCAGCCCGCCAGCGCCTGGCCGGGCGCCGGCACCGTGCCCTGGATGGCCCGTAAAGCGCCTTCTCCAGCGGCCTCTTCCCAGCGGGGCACCGCCGCCAGAAGCGCCTCGGTATAGGGATGGAAGGGCGCGGCGAAAAGGGGACTTACGGCGGCGCTCTCCACAACCTGGCCGGCATACATGACGACGACGCGGCTGGCCATTTGGGCAACGACGCCCAGATCGTGGGTGATCAGCAGGAGGGCCGAGCCGAGGTGCGCCTTCAGCCGGTTCATCAAGGCCAGGATCTGGGCCTGGATGGTGACGTCGAGGGCCGTTGTCGGTTCATCGGCGATCAGCAATCGCGGCCGGCAGGCCATGGCCATGGCGATCATCACCCGCTGGCGCATGCCGCCGGAGAGTTCGTGGGGATATGCCTTGAGCAGTTTTTCCGGCATGGCGATGTTGACCCGGCGCAGCCAAACGGCTGCCCGCCGACGAGCGGTCCTGTAGCGCAGTCCCAGGTGCGTCACCAGCGGCTCGCACAACTGCCGGCCGATGGTGAGCACCGGGTTGAGGGCCGTCATCGGTTCCTGGAAAATCATGGCGATGTCGCCGCCCCGGATCCGTCGCAGCGGCTCTCCGCTGAGTCGGTGCAGGTTTAGGCCATCGAAGCGAATTCGTCCCGAATCGATCTGGAAAGGTGGTTTGGGGAGGAGGTCGAGAACACTCAAAGCGGTGATGCTCTTGCCGCAGCCGCTCTCCCCCACCAGTCCGACGGTCTCTCCGGTCGCGATGGTCAGATCGAGGTCGTCCACGACACGGATCCGCTCGCCGTTGGCCATCGCACTCACGCGGAGCGCCTCGATGGAGAGCAGCGGCGGCCTCATGTATGCCGCTCCGCCGCCATCCTGGGATCGAGGGTGTCCCGCAAGCCATCCCCCAGCAGATTGAGGCCCAGCACGGTCCAGGCGATGGCCAGACCGGGGCAGACGGCCATCCACGGTGCCATGGCCATGAAGGTTTGCGCCTCACCCAGCATCCGGCCCCAGGAGGCCGCCGGCGGTTGGGTGCCCAGCCCCAGATAGCTGAGGCCCGCCTCGGCCAAAATGGCCACCGCGAATTGAATGGTGGCCTGGACCAGAAGGGGACTGAGGATATTGGGAAGGATGTGATCGATGACGATGCGAACTTCGCCCATGCCTGCGGCCCGGGCGGCGATAATGAAATCGCGCTCCCAGATGGCGGCGGCGGTGGCGCGGGTCAGGCGGGCGAAGACGGGGATGTAGAAGATCCCGATGGCCAGCATGGCATTGGTCAAGGAGGGGCCCCAGATGGTGGTGATGAGAATGGCGGTGAGCACCGCCGGAAACGCGAACAGCAAGTCGGCCAGCCGCATGAGCGCCTCGCCTGGCACGCCGCGGTGGTAGGCCGCCGCGAGCCCCAAGGCAACACCCAGTCCCATGCCGATGCTGACCGTCACCAAGCCAGCCAGGATGGAGGTCACACTTCCCCCCATGATGCGCGAGAAGAGGTCGCGGCCGTACTGGTCGGTTCCCATTGGATGGCGCAGGGAGGGTCCCTGAAGTCGATCGGCGGGACGCATGACGGTGCCGTCGTACGGGGTCCACACCAAGCTGAGAGCGGCCATGAGGACCACCACCAGGCAGAGGGTAAGGCCGATTCTGAAATGGGTGTTGGCGAAAAAGGTCATGGGTCACCGCTCCAGCCGCATGCGGGGATCGATGACCACGTAGGCCATGTCCACCAGGTAATTGACGCAGACGACGGCAGCGGCCATGAAGAGCACGCCGTCGCGCACCACGGGCAGATCGCGTTGCCCGATGGCCTGGAAAATGAGGCGCCCCAGGCCGGGCAGGTGGTAAACATTCTCGATAATGACGGCCCCGGCGAGCAGTTGGCCCAACTGGAGCCCCATGACAGTGAGCACCGGAATGAGAGCGTTTTTGAGCGCGTGCAGGTAGATGACCGTGCGCGGCCGCAGACCCTTGGCCCGAGCGGTGCGCACATAGTCCTCGCCGAGCACCTCGAGCATGGCGGAGCGGGTGAGGCGGGTGAGGATGGCGGCCCGGATCACGCCCAAGGCAAAGGCCGGCAGCAGTATGGCCTTGATGGATCCCCAGGCGTTCACCTGCCAGCCGGGAAATCCGCCGGCAGGCAGCCAGCCCAATTGGACCGCGAAAAGCAGCATGAGCAGGAGCCCCAGCCAGAACTCCGGGATGGCCAATCCCAGCTGGGTGGCGCCCATGACGAGGGTGTCGCCAGGGCGGTGTCGATGGCGGGCGGCGAAAATCCCCAGGGGGATGGCCATGAGCACCGCCACGAGCATGGCCAGCAGGGCCAGGGGGCCTGTCACGAGCAAGGCGTTGCCGATGAGGCGGCTGACAGGCACACCGTAGGTGATCGATTCACCGCTGCGACCCCTGAGGTGGTTGCCCAGCCAATTGAGATACTGGCTCCAGTAGGGCTGATCGAGGCCCAACTGACTCCGCAGGTTTGCCAAGGTTTCATCGGAGGCGTTCAGACCCAATATGAGCTGGGCGGGATCCCCCGGCAGCACGTAGAGCACGCCAAAAACAATCAGGGATACCAGCAGCAGCAGGGTCGCCAAGGAGAGCGTCTTGCGAAAGATCAGGAGCGGCATGCCGTCCCCCCCGCCGCGACGGCAGGATCGGCGGCCGTTGGACGCGGCGCCGACATGCCCCCCTGATGCGGCACCGGCCAAGATGAGGGGTAGGCTCCCATCAGGGCTTGAGCCAAACCTCACTGCAGTCCAGGGCCACCGTCGGGTAATCGGGCCACCAGTTCATGACGCCGGCCTTCATCACCGCCAGGCTGGGTGCGGAGAACATGAACCCGTTGACCGCATCGGCGGCGATGATGCGCTGGCACTCGCCGAACCATTTGGCCTTGGAGGCCTCGTCGGGCGCGCTGAGGGCCTTGGCGTAAGCGGTGCGAAACTCCTCCGAATCATATTGAAAATAGTAGTCCGGGTTGGCGTAGATACCGATATCCCAGGCCTCCACGTGGCCGATCATGGTGAGTTGATATTCCTTCTTCTTGTAGATGCGCTCGATCCACTGGCCCCACTCGATAATCTCGATATCGAGGCGGATCCCCACCTTGGCCAGCATATCGGCGATCACCTCACCCGCACGACGCGAGTAGGAGTAGATGGCCGGCAGTTTGATCGTGGCCGCGAAGCCGTCCGGATAGCCCGCCGTCTTGAGCAGTTCCCGGGCACGCTCGGGATCGTAGGGAAACATCCCGGTAAGGTCCTGGTAGTAGGGGGTCGCAGGCGACCAATGGGAGCCGATGGGGGTGCCGTAGCCGAACATGACCAGATCCACCACCACTTGGCGGTCGATGGCGTGCGCCATGGCCTGGCGCACCAGTTTATTGTCGAAGGGCGCCGCCTTGTTGTTGGTGGAGAGGATCACCTCCCCGGTGGTGGTTCCCGCGAAAACCTTGAACCGCTTGTCCTTGCTGAGGGAGAAGGCCGATTCAGGGGCGGCGATGGAACCGATGACGTCGATCTGACCGCTTTTCAGCGCCGCCAATTGGGCGGCGGCATCGCCAATGAACTTGAAGGTGACCCTGTCCAGATAGGGGCGCTCCCCACCCCAATAGCCGTCGAAGCGCACCAGTTCCACGCGGTCACCGCGGACCCACTTGACAAAGCGGAAGGGACCCGTCCCAACAGGATCGGTTTTGGCCGGAGCGCGATCACCTTTCGGCAGCATCACGGCGTCCCCCTCGGCCAGGTGGGTCAAAAAGAGGGCGTCGGTATCCTTCAGATCGATAATGAGCGTATAGGGATCGGGCGTCTCCATGGTGGCGATACCGCGGAAATACTCGGGGTGCGGATTGATGGTATCCGCCCCCATGGCCTGCTCCAGATTCCAACGCGCCACGCTGGCGTCGAACGGCCGACCGTCATGGAAGCTCACCCCTTTGCGCAGGTCGAAGCGGTAGCGCCGCCCCGCCTCCGACACCTCCCAGCGGCTGGCCAGCCCGGGCACCAGTTTGCCGGAGCGATCCACCTTGACCAACCCTTCAAAAAGGTTGGCGTAAACGACTCGGTCGATGGCGGCGGCCGTATTGGCGGTGGGGTCCAAACCGGGCGGCTCCGCCGATTGACAGACCGTCAGATGGCCACCCTTTAGGGGCGCCATGGCCCCAGCCGGCAGCGCGACGGCCATTAGGAGAAACAGTCCCAGCATCACAGCGATGAACCCCCTCTTCCGCCGACCGAACCTCGCATGCATCATCTCTCGCTCTCCTTTCCAGAATTGTCGGGCGCAGCCGCGCGCTGCGCGTGGGTCACCGTTGACGGCGCCGGTCGCGGGGTCGTCGCAGTTCCCGTGCGGGCGACGGCTCACGCGCTCTCTGTCCCGCTGACGGCCGCCCCCCGTTGGGGCAGGTCGGCGAAGGCGGTCAAGCCGGCCATGGTCGGCGCCGCCAACACCCCGCGCAGAATGGCCCGCACCACAGCGTCCGCGGCGGCCTGCCCCACCTCGCTAAGTGCCCAGGCCGAAGCGCCGCTGAAAAAACCAGGCGCTATTGGCAGTGCCCGTTCGCCGGTGGCCAGACAGAAGATCGTGTCGCCATCGAACATGGTATGGGCCGGGCGAAGGGCCCGGGCCAGGCCATCGTGGGCCATCTGCGCCACCTTGAGGGCTTGGCTCTTGTCCAGCACCGCATCGGTGGCCACCACGGCCAGGGTGGTGTTGCGGCCGCTCTGCGGTTCTGGAGCCGGCGGCAGTGTCACCCGGCGCCGGGCAAGTTGGTCATATGCCTGGCCCAGAGGCATGCGGGCCTCCCACAGACCACCGCTGGCGGGATCAACGATCGATCCGTAGGCGTTCACCACCGCCAGGGCCGCCACGGTGATGCCACCGGGCAGCACCTGAGAGGCGGAGCCGAGACCGCCTTTGATACTGCCGCAGCGCGCCCCGGTACCCGCGCCCACAGCGCCCATCTGGGGAATGCGGTTGGCGGCGTTGTCACAAGCCTTTCGCCCCCACTCGGCCGTTACGGGTGGGATGAAATTGGTCCCCCGTCCCAAATCGTAGAGTACCGCTGCGGGGACGATGGGTGCCACGGCACCCGCTTCGAGGGGAAATCCCCACCCCTTCTCGGCCAACCAGCGGACCACACCGTCGGCCGCGGCAAGACCGTAGACAGATCCCCCCGAAAAGACAATTGCCTGAACCTTGTTCACCAAATTGACTGGGTTGAGCAGATCGGTCTCACGGGTGCCGGGGGCAGCCCCGCGAACGTCAACCGCGCCCACGGCACCCTCGGGACAGATCACCACTGTCACGCCGGAGGCGGCCTCGATGTCGGTGTAATGGCCCACTTGTAGACCGACGATGTCGGAAATGGCATCGTCTGGGCCGCTGCGAATTGATGTGTCCCGGTGGGCAGTGCTACCCATGGGTGGCCCCGATCCCTGGCGTTAGTGATTTAGGGTGATGCTGGGTCTGGATGATGGTCGCAATGGGATGGGAGGTGAATAGATAATTCTCGGGTCAGTGTCAACCGGGCTGTCGACGGGCGAGGGGGCGGCTTGCACCAGGATCGATGGTGGTGCGTCACGATGGGGCTCGGCAGCGGCCCCTTAAGCGGGGTGCTCGGCGGTGTTTGCGGGGATCACGATGCCTCGCGGGGCAGCGGACGGCCGCTTGCGATGGTGTCTGGAAGGGGCGGACGCTTTGGCGGATGCGGGCGTTAGGCGGGTTTGGGGGCGGCCAGGCCGGCGACGATCTCCTGAAGCCGTCTGGAGAGGGTTGCGGGAACGGGCCGCTCCTCCACCTCGCGACAGAAGGCCACCGTCCGCTTGAGCGTTTCCATGCAAGCGGTGCAGCAGGGACAGTCGGCCAGGTGGGCCTCGATATCCCTGCAGGACACCTCGTCAAGTTCGTTGTCGATGTACTCGGACAGCCGAGTGAACAATTCGATGCAGGCGGCATGATCGTGACCGTGATGGGGCGTGGATCGTTCACTCATTTTTAAAATACCCTTTCAGATCCTCTCGCAGGGCGAGCCGGGCCCGGTGGAGGCGAACCTTCACATTGGCCACAGAAAGTTTCAGGATATCGGCTGTCTCCGTCGTACTGAAGCCCTCCACATCCCGCAGCACCAAGACCAGGCGGTACTTTTCGGGCAGCTCCACAATGGCGGTCTTGAGTCGTTGGGCCAGCTCTTCGTTGAGGACTTGGGCCAGGGGCTGTGCCGCCCATTGCGGTACCGTATCGGAGATGTCGGCTTCATCCTTGGGCAGGAACTCGTCCAGGGAGAGTTCTCTGTCCGGTGCGTATTTGGATTTGCGCCGTCGTTTAAGGCAGGTACTCGTGGCGACTCGGTAGAGCCAATTGCGAAATTTGGTTTCGTGGCGAAAGTCCTTCAAGTATTTGAATACATTCAAAAAAGTATCTTGAACCATGTCTTCGGCATCACGGCTATCGCCACACATCTTCAACCCGAAGTTATACAGTTTGCCCTGATACCGCGTCACCAGCTCTTGAAACCGTTCGACCCGCCCGGCGTTTATGGCGGCGATCAAATCGGTATCGGCGTCCTCAACTTTTTTCTTCTCCGCTTTCGCCATCTCGTTTCTTGCCTGCCACCTGGCAGGCGTCAGCCATTCAGGTGGAGATGCCCAGCTTGGGTAGGATGTAGCGTTGCAACAATACCCAAATGCCGATGATAAGTAGTAGTATCCAACCCTCGTGCATCGTTATACCCTCTTTGGTTTATGGATTCCAGGATCACTTGTCCACCCCTTTCCAAATAGCAGACAATAGGATGACACGGCCAGTAGTCCCATGACGGCGCCCAAATGGAGAAGGTTGCCGACGATGATGGCGGTGGGAGGAAAGTAGGCACCGGCCAAATTTTTCGCCACGAAGAAGATGCCACTGGTGACGATGGTGGCCAGCAGTGCACTCCTGACCCAGGCGCTCCAACTGGGCGAGCCGATGGATCGCCGTCGCATGAGGTAGTCTGCAACGGTATATGCCAGCAGGCCGAGGAGGAGGGCGGCGCCCAGATAGTGTACAAAACGGGTGACGTAGAAATCCGCCAGCCACCCGAAGCCGGGGATGTCGGCCAGGTAATAGCGCTTGTAGATGGGCATCTGGCCGAAGCCGGTCAGGGCGCATAGGAAGAGGAGCGCGCGGTAGAGGGTGTGCCGGGTGAACAACTTGGTGATGGGTGGTGGCACGGACATGGTTTATCCCTCCTCCTGCGATGATCGGGTGGCGGCGTAGAATTTCCCGATGGCGGCGGCCGCACCGGCGATGGGCGCCATGACCATGGCCGATATGAGTTGGTTCGCCTGGGCCATGGTGTCCTTGACGGGCTGTAGATCGGGTCGGCCGGGGCCTGTTTCGATCGCCTCGCGCAGCGTCTCGAAAGGCACCGGCGACACATAGAGTGTGTTGGTGCCGCCGTTTTCCGCCTCGCCGTAGACATAGCCGCCCACCGCCTTCGCCAGTTCGTGTGCGGCGGCGATGATCTCCCGTCGCGGACCGATGGTTTGCACATCCTCTGGACACGCCTCGATGCAGGCCGGCAGCTCTCCGGCAGCCACGCGGGCGTGGCAGCGGTGGCACTTGTACATCACCCCGTTGCCGGCGAAATTGGGCAGTAAGTCCAGATAGAGGCCCACCCCCGTCTGGCGCTGGGGGATATCCCAGGGGCACACCTTGTTGCACTTGGACCCGCCCAAGCAGATCTCACTGTCGATGCGCGAGATTCCGTTTTCGAGCTGCTTGGCCGATCCCCAGGGACAGAGCTTGACGCAGGGTGGATTGACGCAATGCATGCAGCGCCGTGGAATGGTGAGGTCTCTCTCCTCTCCCGCCACCGTGATCGTGGCCTGCTGTATGTACAGCCAGTTGTAAGGTGTCAGGCGATCATCGACCGCCTGTTTGTCGGACCAGTCGGCCACCTTGGCACGCGGCGGATACATTTTGGGGAAAGGCTTTTTGGGCTGAGGATACTCTGACCGATTGGCCTCCCGACAGGCGGCCACGCATTCACCGCAGCCGATGCAGCGGCTGATGTCGATGAGGGTTGCCAGGTGATCGTCACCCGGGGTCAGAGCGGCGTTGGCGGTACCGGCGCCGGCGACCAGACCGGCGGCTGCCAGGCCGCCCTTTAGAAAAGCGCGCCGGGACAGGGTGGGACGCTTCGATCCGCGACTCATGAATCCTCCGTTAAGCAATGGTTCTGGGGGGTGGAGCAGTGTCGAAATTTAGTGAGCCCGGACAAGGGATTTGGTTACAGCCAAGGTGCAAAATGGTGGTGTGCCGGTGCGTCGGCTTGAATCAGGCGCCGGGTGCGAATGAAGCGAGATGCGGGGTGGGTGGGCTGCCCAGGCAAGGCCGTGCAGAATGGATGAAGATCGGATGGCCGCGATAAACAGTGTGACTCGAAGCCCGGATAGGCGGGGCGTACGGGGAACACCTACTTGGTCTGGGCGCGGATGGCCTGCGAGTCGATATCGTATTTCTTGATTTTGTAGTGGATGGCCCGCCGGCTGATGCCGAGGAGTTCGGCCGCATCCTTCTGGACGCCGCCGGTCTGCTTGAGGGCCCGCACAATGGCGATGCGTTCGTTCTCCTCAAGTGAGAAAGGTGCCGCGTCATCGCTTTCCGATTCGAATGCCTGGGCCTGGTCCGCCTCCGGCAGGACGGTCTGGTGGAGGTCTTCGGGGAGCAGTTTACCGTTGCGGCAGAGAACAATGCCGGCCTCGATGGCGTTCTTCAACTCGCGCACGTTACCTGGCCAGGGGTACTCGGCCAGCCATTTGATCGTTTCGTGCGGCAGTTCCACCGGTGCCATCTTGTATTCTTGGCAGTAGGTCTTCATGAAGTGCTCGGCGAGGATGGGAATATCTTCGCGCCGTTCTCTCAGCTGGGGAATCTTCAAGGTCACGACCCGCAGGCGATAGTAGAGGTCCTCCCGGAACTGCCCGGCTTTGATGTCTTCACTGAGATCGGCGTTGGTGGCGGCCACGATGCGGCAGTCAACGGGGATCTCCTTCAGATCGCCGATCTTTCGAATCTTGCGGTCCTCAATGAACCGCAGCAGACGGGTCTGCATTTCGGGAGAAATATTGCCGATCTCGTCCAGGAAGAGAGTGCCTCGGTCAGCGGTTTCGATGAGGCCCTTCTTGTCGCTCACCGCGTGGGTGAACGAGCCGCGTACGTGGCCGAAGAGCTCACTCTCCAGCAGGCCGGCTGGGGTAGATCCGCAATCCACAACGACAAACGGTTTTTTCCGACGGGGGCTCATTTGATGAAGCATGCGCGCCACCCGCTCCTTGCCGACGCCGCTCTCCCCCAGAACGAGGACATTGACATTGCTGCGGGCCACCTTCTTCACGACCTCGTAAAGCTTTTTCATGATGGGGCTGTCCACCCGGTGGACGTCGTGGACCACCGGCGCAGGGTCGCGGTCCGCGCGCAGTTGGGGATTCCGCTTAAAATGGCCGTTGATCTTACTGAGCAGTTCACGCCCGTCGAAGGGCTTGGCCAAATAGTCCACGGCCCCCGCCTTAACCGCCAGGACGGCGTCAGGAATGGTACCATAAGCGGTCAGGAAAAAGATCGGCAGTTCGGGCCGCAGCTCACGGGCTTCAACGAGCAATTCCATCCCGCTCATGCCGGGCATCTTCATATCCGAGATCATCAGGTCAACGGGGGTCTTCTCAAGTAGCTTGACCGCCTGGGCCCCGCTGCTCGCCTTGTAGATTTGGTAACCGGCGGAACTCAAACGGGCGTCCAGCACTTCTAATACGTTGGGATCGTCATCTACGATCAGGATGGTATGTTCGGTACTTGCTTGGTTCATAAGGCGCTCATTGGGGTGCGGAAATCTCTTTCTTTTTCTTCTGGATCTTCTGATCGATCGCCTCAAGGGCGCGAATCTTCTCTTTGAGGTTCCGAATCTCCTGGTTCTTGGCATCCAGGAGTTCCGTCTTGCTGATCTCGAGGGCCTGCAACCGCCGCGAGAGGGCATCCACCTCGAGTTGCAGGCGGCGGCTCTTCTGCAGACTGGCCTTGTAATCGCCTTCGGGCACCGTTCCCTTGCAAATGGTTCGCTGGCCCCCTTTCGCCCGGCAGAGAAAGAGGGGCTCCAAGACGCGCGGGTCCTCCCATTCGGGATCCGGGGAGTAGGTCTCTCGCCAGGCGTCCCAGAGCGCGATGGCGGCTGCCTGCTGCCCGGGCGTGCGGGCCCGCATCAAGCGGGTGAACGCGTAACCGTAGCGGGCCTTTCGCTGGACGGTTTTGCTGCCGGTAGTGTCTTTCAGGTCGGCGAAAATCGCCTCGGCTTGGGCGTAGTGGCGCTGCTGCAGGGCCGCGAAGCCATTGTCCAAGGTTTCGTGGTCCGTTTCAAACCGGATGGTGTGGCGCAGGTCGTCGATGATCCGGTTGGTGGAGGCACATCCCCCCGTCAGGAGCGCGACGGCCACCAGCACGACCAGCAGCCCTCGCGACCCTTTTTCCCGCTGTCTGCGTATAGTGATAGGTCAACCCCTTTGCAGTGCTAGCTGCAGCGGCGCTTTGGGAAGGGTGAAGCCGAAGGTGCTGCCTTTGCCGATATGGCTGTCGACCCAAATCGTTCCTTTATGCGCCTCTATGATATTTTTTGCAATACTCAACCCCAGCCCGACGCCGTCCATATGTTCACGGACATTCTGGGCGCGGTAATATTTATTGAACAGGAGCGCCAGTTCATCCTCCCCGATGCCGGGTCCATGATCCTGAACCGTGAAACAGACCAAGAGCGGATCGCGATCCTCCTCTGCGCGCACGAACACCTGGCTGCCCTGGGGTGAAAATTTGATGGCATTGCCCAACAGGTTGAGGATCACCTGGCGAAGCTGCTGGCTATCCCCCATCACCTTGGGCAGACGTGTGTCACACTGGACGCTGATTCGGATTCCTTTGGTGTGGGCGACGTTTTTGAGGGTATCCACGCTGCCATTGACCAAGGTGTGACAGTCCACCGGTCTGGCAGCCACCTGGAGCTTCCCCGGTTCGAGACGCGACGCCTGCATCAGATGGTTGAGCAGATCGCAGATGCGGCCAATCTCGGCACTGGCGATGTTGAGAAATTTTTGTTGCTTTGCGGTGGTGGGACCCATCACCTCCTCAACGATCATGTTGACGCTCTCGCGGATGCTGGTGAGCGGGGTGCGGATCTCGTGACTCAACATGGAGATGAAATCGGACCGCATGCGCTCCTCGCGCCGCAGCCGCTCGGTCATCTCATTGAAAGCGCCGGCAAGCTCTCCAAACTCGTCCTTCGAGCGGACCTTAATCGGTTTACTGTCCCGATCTTTCGTAATGGAACGAATCCCTTTGATCAGTTCCCGCAGCGGTCGAATCATGGAGTAGGCCAGGAAGGCCACGCCGATCAATCCGATGGCACTGGACACGACCAGTCCAATGAGGCCGTTGCGCGCCGCCAATTGGCTGCGGCGACTGAGCTCACGGGTGGAGGCTTCAACCTCCTTGGTATTCTCGCTCTGGGCTTGGCGGATCTTGGCAATCCACTGGTTGATGACCGACTCGGGAATCCATAACTTGCCCTTGAGCATCCGGCGCTTATCGTCGCTCTTGAGGTAGGCGTCGGTTTCAGCGGCGTTGGGAAACTCCCGGTAGCTCTCGTAGATCTCATGCCACTGCGTGGGGATCACCACATGGCCCGCTTCCAGTTCAAGAATGCCCACTAGATTGTCCTCGAAAGCCTTCTGGGCAGCGGCGAAGAAGGTCAGATAATCGATCTTTTGCAGCAGGCTGTATTTCTTCTCATTCTCCTCCATGCTGAGGAGGTTCTCGATCATCTTCTTCGACATCGTGGCGATGGCGTAATTCTTATTGACGATCGATTCGGACAGAATCACCGCCCGCTGCAAATTGATATAGAGGACGAATATCGTCCCGTAAAAGATAAGAACGAGGGTGCAGAACCAGATCAGCAGTTTGCTCGTAATCCCGTAGCTCGGATCCATGCGGCATCGTACCTTAGATCACCAGGGGCGGCAGGCCCAACCGCTGCGATTGCAACCGGATGGTGAAACGATCGTGCGCCACGCCAAGTGGCAGATAATTGTTAACAAATCTCGGCAGCCAAATCAATTGAGCCGGCTGCAGCCGTCATCCGTGCGGGCGCGGGAAAAAATGGGAACCAGACCCGTCAAAATTGTACCCCTTTGTCCGGGGCAGCGGGACGTCAGATCGGATAACTGTCTGAAACAAATAAAAGGAAAGATACTGGCATGCCGATTGCTTTGATATTGCACCAGGAACGGCCGCCAACCCCGCTGGCAATGGACGCCACAAGGTCGCCCAAAAGGGGGGCGCGGTCGTGATTTGAGGATTGCAAATCCGGTGTTGATCTGGTACGGAGACCTCTGAGATTATGCACTTTTTAGACTCCACCAAACCCTCCGATTCGGAGGAACGGCGCTTGAACATCGAACGGCGCCAGTACTCATACGCGGATCACATCCCCGAAAGGCGCTCAGGTCAGGATCGGCGAGACGAGACCGAAACCGCCACGCCTGCCAGCAGCGAACGATAGTTTCTACGCTATCCATTGGAAACTTGCAACACAACCTGAACCGGTACCGGTAGTGAGACGACTGATCTACTGAAGCGTGAAGATCGCCATCGACATCAGAGTAAGAACTGGACCAGAACCGACAATGCTGGCTGGGAACCTCCGGGACCTCCATCTCCTCTCGCGTGAAAGCGCTGCAACTCTGCCGCGCTGACGCCATCGAGGGCACCCCATCCCGCCGCCCATATGAGACAGCAGCAAGCTCTCAGCCGATATCCCGGCGTCCATTTGGATTGCACGACCCCATGGGCAGTCCCTGAAGAACTGCGAAGCGGTAGTGCGACGATCGATATTGCGCCATTTTAGATAGTTACGAACTGATAGCAACCTCTGTAAGGAGAACCACACATGCGCTTGACCAAACGATCCGCAACTCTGACCACGTTCCACATGAGCTTGCCGATCCTGACCCGAATCCTCGGTACCCTCTTTCTGCTCATCGTGCTGCTGCTGACGACGGCCCACGCCCAGGCGGTATCGATCACCCTGGAATGGGATGCCAACCCCCAGCCGGAATTGCGCGGCTACAAGATCTTCTGTCGGCTCGCCAGTGAGGATAGCTATGACTACGACAAGCCGGTCTGGGCCGGTACCGACGGCCGCTGCGAGATAAGTGGGTTGGCGTCGGGCACGGACTATTGCTTCGTGGTGCGCGCCTTCGATGCCGAGGGGAACGAGAGCGGTGACTCCAATGAGGTGTTCTACCCCGGCTCTCAAATCACGCCGCAGGAGCCGCCCGCGGAGGTTGCCGATACGGGTGCGCCGCCCAACATTCCCGAACCGGCCCCCATGCCGGCTGAGGAAGGGAATACGCCCCTGGAACCCGTCCTTGAAAATAGTGCGCAGTCGGAGAATGCCGGCAAGGAAGTCCACGCCGAAACCCATTGGCAGGTCTTCATCGACGACGGCCAAAGCGACCACCTCTGCGTCTACGATGCCACTTCGGCCAGTGCCCTGGAACAACTGCACCTCCCGCCGCTGGTATTGGACGAGGCGACCACCTACTTCTGGCGCTCACGCTACGTGACGGAGAGCGGCAACAGTGGCGAATGGGCATCACCTCAGTATTTCACCACCACCCTCGGGGAAGGCGATCTGGATGGCGACGGTATCCTTGACGACCAGGCCGTAACCTCAGAGAGTGACATGAATGATGACGGGATTTCCGACGAGATCCAGTTGAAATTGCGGGGCGTCCGCACGGTGGTTGGCGAGGGCCGTATCGCCGTGGACGCCTTGGACGAGGATGGAGTGCTCGCCATCGAGCGGATTCAATCCCTCGATCCCGCCGACCCGGAGCTGGGTGGTGGCAGCGGCTACGATCTTCCCCTGGGGCTGGCGGCGTTTAAGCTGGACCTGGCCGAGGGTGCCTCCCAGGTCACGGTACACCTGCACCTCAGCCACGCTCCCGGCGAAGAGATGGGCCTGCTGACCTTTGATGACGCCAACGGCTGGCAAAATGCGGACGAACTGGCACAGCTCGCTGAAGATGGTAAAACCGTGCAGTTGCACCTGACCGATGGTGGCGACGCAGACGTGGACGGTGTCGAGAACGGTCTGATCATCTTCACAGGCGGTTATGGCCGCCCCATCAACTACCGCACGCCCGATGGTGCCGGCGGCGGCGGCGGCGGCGGTGCCGGAGTGCTGGGGGCTTCGGTTTGCTTTATCGGTACAGCGGGTCTGTGATCCCTGGGGGCACCCGAATGCCCCGCCCGCACATCTGCCCTAATCGACGACATATCGGCGGCGCCGCCCATCCCCCTTACCGGGGCGGCGCCACTGCTGCCCGCCTGCCCCACCGCCCTCTCCCATTGACACCACGCCGAAAGCCTTTACAATCTATCTCAACGCATCCCCACAAGGAAAAGAGCCGCTATGCAGGCCAAAAATTTCGGCATCTTCGGCATCCTGTGCACCGCCCTTTTCATCGGGCTGCTGGGGGTGAAAGCCGGTTGGTTGGCGCCGTCCCAATGGTCAAACGACGCGGCGGTGATCGTCGCGGATCCGCTGACCGATGGCCCTCCGGCCAGAGATGTGTGGATCAATATCCGCCAGCGCGACCAAAAAATCGGGTTCGGACACGAGGTGTTGACCCGAACCGAGGATGGGTTGGACCTGCGCCAGCGTCTCCAGATGCGGCTTAAAACCCTCGGCCTCGTGCAAGAGATTCGCATGCAGACAGAGGCGCGGCTCAATCCCGATTTTACCGTGAAGACCTTTACCTTCGGCCTTCACTCGGGCAGCTTCCACACCCGCATAGAGGGTACCGCTGTACCGGAGGGGTTGCGGCTGACGACCACTTCCGGCGGTGATACCCGGCAGGTCCTCCTGCCCCTGCAGATGCCCCTCTACCTGCCAGCGGGCGTCGCCGCCGCTCTGGGAACGGCCCAAGCCGAGGTGGGCGAGGAACGCCACTACCCCTTTTTCGATCCCGCCACCATGGGCCAGGCGACACTGATTGCCCGTTACCTGGGTCCAGAGGAGATCACCCTGTCCGGTCAGGGGGTGTCGGCCCATCACTGGCGGCTGTCGCTCAAGGGCGCCTCCCAGTCGGTGTGGCTGGGGCCCGATGGGGAGATCCTCAAGGAGGAGGGTGTTCTGGGCATCACCTTGGAGCGTACCACGCGTGACGAGGCGCTGCTTCCCAGCGACTCGGACCCCACAGAGGACCTGATCCAGTTGGCCGCCATCGTGCCGGATCGCCCCATCACCGACGCCGGAACACGCCGGCGTCTCCAGGTGGAGGTCCTCGGCCTGTCACCGGACTACCCCGGCCTGGGCGGCGGTCGGCAGTACTGGGACGGCCGCCGGCTCTCCATCGAACGCGAAGATGCCGCCGGTGCAGCCGTTGTCGCCGAATCCGGTCCACGGCCGGTCGACCTCAGCCCCGAGACGCTCATCGAGAGCGATCATCCCGAGATCCGCAAGTTGGCCGAAAGCCTCGCCGCCCCTGGCGACCCGACCCGCAAGAAGGTCCAGGCGATCATGGGATGGATGGCGACACATATTGAGCGGCGTCCGGTGGTGTCGGTCCCCAGCGCTCTGGCCACCCTGGTACAGGGCGTCGGTGATTGCAATGAGCACGCTGTCCTGTTCGCCGCCCTGGCGAGGGCCATGGGCATCCCCACCCAAGTGGAAACCGGGGTGACCTATCTGAACGGGCGATTTTACTACCACGCCTGGAATCGGGTCTTTCTGCAGCGGTGGGTGACGGTGGACGCCCTCTTCCAGCAGTTCCCCGCCGACGTCACCCACATCCGCCTGGCCCGAGGATCAACCGCGGATCAATTGAATCTCCTCGGCGTTCTCGGGCGGTTGCGGGTAAAAGTTCTGGAGACGCCCACATGATTTCTCTGACCCACCTCACCAAGGTGTACGGCCGCACCACAGCGGTGGACGATCTCAATCTCGAGGTGGGTACTGGCGAGCTGTTCGGTTTTATCGGACCCAACGGGGCGGGCAAAACCACCACCATCAAGATGATGACGGGGCTTCTCGCGCCCACTCGGGGCGGCGTCCGGATCAATGGTTTCGATATGGCCCGGCAGCCAGAGTCGGCCAAGCAGGAGATCGGTTTCATTCCCGATCGTCCCTACCTTTACGAGAAGCTGACGGGACGTGAATTCCTCAGTTTCATCGGTGATCTATATGGCGTGGCCCCGTCCGAATCGCTTCGGCGGGCCGAGCGATGGCTGACCAGCTTCGGTCTCGCGGAGTGGGGACATGAGCTGGTGGAAGCCTACTCGCACGGAATGAAACAGCGCCTCATCATGTCCGCCGCCCTCTTGCACGAACCCCGCGTGCTCGTGGTGGATGAACCGATGGTGGGCCTGGATCCATCGGCCATTGTCCAGGTCAAGACGCTGTTCCGCCAGCTCACCGCAAAGGGCACCACCATCTTCATGTCCACCCATACCCTCCAGGTGGCAGAAGATCTCTGCGACCGCATCGGCGTCCTCCACCGCGGCCGGCTGATTGCGCTGGGAAGTCCGGAAGAGCTGCGGCGTCAGACCGTCGCCGGGGCCACAGAGATCCAGGAGAGTCTGGAGGCGGTCTTCATGCAGCTGACGGCCGAGGCGGGAAGCGCGGACCATGCCTGAGCGCCCGCCTGTCTCCCCCCGCACGCTGACCACGCTGCTCAAACCCCGTTTGTGGTCCCTGGGTATCCGTCGAAATGGTCGCGCCGATCGCCTGTCGACCCGACACGGGATCCGGCAGGTCGTCATCACCTTGATCGGCGTACTCTTCTGGGCGCTGATCTTCACCATCAGTCGGCGGGTACTGACCTACTTCAAGAATATCGAACTATTGGGCGATCTGCTGGCGTTCAAGTTGCTCGCCATGCTGCTGGTAACCCTCTTCTCCCTCCTCATTTTCAGCAATATCCTGGCGGCGTTGACCAAGCTCTACCTCAGCCGCGACCTGCAGCTGGTGCACGCCCTGCCGCTGCCGCCCCATCTGCTGTTCGCCGCCCGCTGGCTCGAGGGCACCGTCGACAGTGCGTGGACCGTTCTCCTTTACAGCATGCCCGTGTTCATCGCCTACGGCATGGTATTCGCCGCGCCCCTGCAATACTATCCCATCATGCTGCTGACGGAGGTGAGTCTGGCCCTGATCGCCGCAGCCCTGAGCTCCGGTGCCGTGATGCTGGCCGTATTATGGATCCCCGCCAGCAGGATCCGCACCCTCTTTCTGGTGTTGGGCGTGATCCTGTTCATCATCCTGCTCGTCACCTTCCGCATGCTGCGGCCCGAACGACTGGCCGATCCCGAAGCCTTTGCCACGGTGGTGGCCTATCTGGATACCCTCCAGGCCCCCAACTCCCTCTATCTGCCCAGTTCCTGGGCGTTCAGCGCCCTGCACAGCACGCTCACCAGAGCGACCGCTTTTCCCCATCTGGACCTGGCCCTACTGCTCAGCAGCGCCGGCGCGCTGTGCGGCCTGATGGTATGGGCGGCGGCACGGCTCTACTACCCCGGCTACTCTAAATCCCAGACCGCTGGCCTGCGACCGCTGGGCCAAGGCATTTTCAGCGGCCGAGGTCTGCAGCGCTGGGTCGTGGGGCCCCAAACGGCCATCGCCCTCAAAGAGATCCGCAGCTTTCTGCGCGACCAGGCGCAATGGACCCAGCTCTTCCTGATCTGCGCCCTGGTGGTGATCTACCTGTTCAACTTCAAAGCCCTGCCCCTGGAGAGGGCCCCGATCAAAACCATCTACCTGCAGAACTTGCTCAGCTTTCTCAACGTCGGCCTGGCCAGCTTCGTTCTCACCGCCATCGCGGCCCGTTTCGCCTTTCCTGCCGTCAGCAACGAGCGCGAGGCGATCTGGATCATTCGCGCCGCGCCCCTCTCCCTGAAGCGTTTCCTGTGGATCAAATTTGCGGCCTATCTAGTTCCCCTTCTGCTTCTGACCGAGATCCTGGTCGTGGTCACCAACCTGCTGCTACAGGTCACGCCCTTCATGATGGCCATCTCCACCATCACCATTCTCCTCGTGGTTCCCGGTGTGGTCTCACTGGCAGTGGGGTTGGGCGCTGCCTATCCCAACTTTAAGGCCGAAACACCGGCGCAAGCGGCCACCGGTTTTGGCGGCCTGCTCTTCATGATGCTGGCCGCCATCTATATCGGCACCGTGTTGGTGCTCGCGGCGGGACCCGTCTACACCATCATGCGCGCCGGTTTCCTGGGACGGGAATTGGTGGCGCGCGAACAGATCTGGGTCTTCATGAATTTCGGGCTCTCGCTGGTCATCCATCTCTCCATCATCCTCTACCCAATGCGCTGGGGGGAGAAGCGCCTGACCGATCATCTGCAATAATTCCCGATAGATGAATCCGAATCCCACCAGCGCTGGCAGCGCTGCTTGGCCAGATGGACAAGCGGGGCGCGGCATCAAGGCCGGGTCGACACCCGCGCACCGCTGCGCCGGGAGACCCCGTGCGCGTCGCAAGCGCCCAGCGCAGCGTCACCGCCTGCGCCCCGCGGCGCAGCCAGCACCTCAGCCATGCGATTTGGCCAGCAATCGATACACCAGCAGGCTGGCCAGCCAAGCGGCATCCTCGGGTGAAAGCAGCTCTTTGATGCCGGCATCGAAGAGAATGTTGGCTTCGGCAGGAAACTCTTCATCCCCCAGGTAGAGGATCAGCTGCAGGGGGGCTTTGGGGAAGAGGGTGAATTCATAACCAGCGTCACCGGCCGCGACCGCCCGTCCCTGCAGGGCGGCGGCGGCAGCGTGAAACCCGTCCAAGCGCTGGCCGAAAACTTTCTTGAGGGGATCGATGGCGCGCTTTGCGAAAACGCTGAAGTAAAAGCCGGCGCCGGGGATCTCACGATAGGCCACCCAGCGGCCGAGAATCTGGCCCTTCAACGCCCCCTGTAGATAGTGCAGAATCAACACCTGCTCCTGGAGGGGGATCTCCTTGTCCGGTGCAGCGGGATCGCCGAAAGCGAAGTCGGGATAGGAGAGGTGATAGATGCGGTCCAGAAAAGGGGTCACCAATCCTTTGTCGCCATCGGCGGTAAATCCAGAGCGCTCCACCAGGGTCGCCAGAGGCACCTTGGTCAGCGCCACCGCCGCCAGATCGATGGCACCCTGATAGTCGTCCGTTCTTGCCAAATTTCTCCTCCCTTTCCATCGAATGGCCCGAAGGGCCCTGTTCTTTAACAAGAAAGCCTCTCCTCCGTTACGGAGGGGAGGCCATCATCTTGTAAGACGAAAAAGCGGCGCTTAAAATTGGGATTTAGGGCCAAGATCAATTCGGCGCCAAGTTTCAAACCGGTGGCATACGTCTGTATGTCGAGGAGTTGAAACTTGGCGCCAACCCAGATATTGGCCTTAAAGACGATTTTAAGCTTAGACTTCCAGCCAGCTGTCCGAGTACAGCGTCTTGCCCAAAATCACGTCCACCGTCTTGGCGTAGTCGAGCAACTCCTTGGAGAGGCTGCCGCGATCGGGCTCATTGCCGTCCAACATACCGTAGATCAGATCGACGATATCCTGGCGTTCGCCTTTGGCCACGGCGATGAGGGCGTCGTCGCGCGGGTCGGCGATGACCGACTCCATGCCGCATTTCTCCAGCATCACCATGTAGGTGATGTTGAGCATGGGGCGCAGGTGTTCGGGGGGCCCGTTGGAGATGTTGGAGAGGCCGCAGGTGGAGCGGGCGCCCGGCGACATGTCGGGAATCATCTTCTGGAACTCCATCAGGCTGAGGGCCTGGGGCTGCTGGATGTTCACCGGTGTGACGATGCCGTCAACCCAGATCTTCTCGTTGGGGATGCCGGCCTCGTTGGCAAAGTAAAGCAGCTCCACGCAGAGGGCGGCGCGCTCGTTCTCGTCGCGGGGCAGTCCCTCGGGACCCCACATGAGGGCGATGAAGTCGGCGTTGTATTCGGCCGCCATGGGTACCATGCGCTCGTAGCGTTCGGGCCGCACCATGATGGAGTTGATGATGTGGGGGGTGCCGCTGGGCACCTGTTTGATCACCTTGAGTGAGGCTTCGATGGCGTCGATGTTGGAAGTGTCCAGGGCGAGGGGGATATCGGGCACCACATCCTGCACCACCTCGACCACCCACGGCATCAACTCGTGACCATCTTTTTTGGCCGGACCCAAGTTGATGTCGATGTAGTCCATCTTCTTTTCCTTCTGGAAAAGGGCCTCCTCCTTGATCGGCTTCGGGTCACGCTCTTTGAAGGCCCGTCCGATCTTGGTGGAGATCACGTTCAAGCTTTCACCAATGAGTAGCATAACGCCTCCTGTTGCAAATAAACCAAGGGAACCTGGGCGTCGCAGGGACGCCCAGGCAACGTAATCCAAATACTACCTGTCGCGCAGGAAGCCCGGAATATGGGCGGCCTCACGCGGCCCGACAACGATGTTCCAGCCGGGCAGCTCCTCCTCCACATCACCGGCGATGGCGGCAGCGTAGCCCGGAATGATCAGGTCCTGGTGCTTGACCTTGTCCATGATGCCGCTCTTCTTGACGAACATGCCCACATCGTCGCCGGCGAACTTGCCCGCCGCCCAGGCGGTCAGCACGCTGAGGCCCTCGGCATCCTTGATCAGCAGCCAGGTGGGCACCTTGGAGCCCTCCACCTCGCCGCTGACGATGAAGTAGGTTAGCGCAAAGTTGGTGGTCACGAGGACAGGGGAGTTCTCATCGGGGTTGCCGATCTCGTAGATGCCCTCGGTCACCGTCATGGGCCGCTGGGGATCGGTGAAAATGTTGAGGCGCTCGAGCAGCAGGGGGAAGAGGCTCTCACCGGCGAATTCGGACAACACCACGATACCGCCGTATTTGGCGATGTGCATGGCGGCGATCATGGTCTCCATGTCGAGGTTGGACGCCATTTCGCAGGGGAAGGTGATCACCGGGAAACCCACCGAGCGGTTGCCGTTTTTGAGGGCCGCGCGGCGGATGGCGATGAGATCGTCGTTGGATTGCTTGATCTCGCGGGATCCCGGATCGAGGACCAGATCCTTGATCCCCATGCCGGTGAGCTTGTCGGAGAGCGCCACCAGACCGTCGACAGAATCGGCCTTGACGGCGACGGGCAGGTCGTTGGCCTTGGCCAACTCGCCCACGGCATCCACGTTGGCCTCGGTGGCCGCGTAGACCAGTGGCCGTTTGAAGGCGCTAGCCGCTACACCGGCCGTCAGCACCTCCACGTCGTCGCTCATGAGGATGAGGTTGAACTCGGAGGTTTCAGCAATGGTTTTGGCGGCGGCGGCAAAGGCGTCCTTGTCCCCGTTTACGTCTTTGAGGACGATCAGTTCCGGGCGCAGATTGAGCCCCACGCGTTCGAACTGAAAGGCGTTCCAGATCTTCAGTTTGGCTTCCAGATCGGAGGCCCCGGTGTCGGATCCCACCAGGGCCGCCAGCAGGGTCGGATTGTAGAAGGTCTTCTCGTGACGGTATTGGACGGTCTCACCGCCCACAGTGGCTTTGCGCACCCCGTTGCCCATCACGACCGGGCGGATGGGGGGCGCCGATGCTTCGGCCAGCTTTTCACGGGCCTCGTCGGATACATACGGGCAGCTGTCCAACTCGGCCTTGCCCGACGCCAGGTTCATGGCGAAGGCCAGACAGGTGGGCACGCCGCACTCCTTGCAGTTGGTCTTGGGCAGGAGTTTGAATATCTGAATACCGGTTAATGCCATTATCGTCTCCTTATTCTATTCCGGATCACGAATTCACGCATTCAGGATCTTGTGCTGGGCTCAATAGCGGCAGCCGGCTGTCTGAACCCCGGCAGGCGGCAGATCCTGCCGGGGTGTTTGTCCAATTGACACCAGATACCGCTTGATCGCAGTGCGCATTGGCCAATGAGGCCTTATTGACCATTGAGGCCTCATTGACCATTGAGGCCTCATCAACCAATGAGGTCTCATTACCCGATGAGGGGATCCATGGAGAGGGCCGGATGACCCTTTTCCTGGAGGTAGGGCAAAATCTCCTCTTCGGTGATACCCACTGTCTCGTCGGCGATCTTGTCGATCAGATCGGGGTGGCCCAATTCGGCACCGCGTTTTTCCAGGCGCTCCTTGATCTCATCCTTGAGGCTCTTGGGCATCCAGACCATGCGCAGCAGCCCACCGTCGCCGAGAATGAACTTCTTCTGGGTGATGTTGAACTTACTATGGCCCACAAAACCCGGTGAGGAAGCCCCGCCGCCCATGACACCGGCCAGGGTGGTGAACTTCATTCCACAAGGAGTTTCGCCAGCATATTCGCGGTTGACCGTCATGACCCCGTTGCACGAGGGCAGCATGGCGGCGATGCACTCGCAGCAGCCGCAGGTGGTCATGGGATCGACCACCATGGAGTAGAAGTTGTAGCTCTCGATGGCGCCGCGGGAGGCCTTCTTGATGAACTCGTTGACCCCGGCGAACTGGCCCAGAACCGGATCCAGGACCTCGCCCTTTTCGATGGGCTGGTTGGGGCCGGTGGGATTGATCTCGAAGGAGGCCTTGCAGTCCATCCAGTTGTAGGCGCCGCAGAGACCGGTGCGCTCGGGGGAGACGGTGCACACGTGCGTGGGCGCGAAGCTCTGGCAAAGGGTGCAGCTGTAGAAGGTTTCCACATCCTCGTCGGTCATGTTCTCCACGCGCTCGTCCCTGCGCTTGTAGGCCGCGCGCGCTTCGGTGGTGAGTTTCTCCACATCCTCTTGGTTGGTGTAGAGGGTCACCTGAACCTTGTCGAGAATCTTGTTGAAGTCCTGATGGAACTTGGCGTGCAGCACCACGCCGATGTCCTTCAGGGTGAAGCCCTTCTCCACGGCGGCCTTGCTGATGCGGACCCAGGCGATGTCGCGCTGGCCGATGTGCATGACGCCCTGGATGTAGTTGATCAGGTGGTGGGTTTGGCGCTCCAGGATCGGTTCGAAGTCCTCCTGGAATTCACGGCCGGCCACCTGCATAAAGATGCCCAGCGGAAAGGTGTCGCCCTCATTGATGTCGGCGATGTCGGGGCCGACGACGGTGACTTTGCCGTCCTCGATCTCGTTCATCTCGGCCATCCTGAGGAACTCGGTGCAATTGGTCTTGCCGCCACCGGCCTGGCTGTACAAGTCGGCCCCGCGGACACGCTCACCCTCGTAGGCCGGACCGAAGGCCAAGGGGATGTCGATCTCGGCCACGGTGGTCTTGAGGCCGCGCACCTCCACCGATTTCTGGACCATCTCGCTATGGGGCACATTGGCGACCACATGCTCGTAGGTGCAGATACCCGTGGGCAGAATCTCGGGAATGTCGGTGTCGGCGATGGTGGGGAAGCCCCAGTTCACGCAGCCGGCCGCCGCTGCGGCCCACTCGGCGTTGACGTCGCCCAGGGCGTTGACGAAGGCAAAGATACGGTCTTTGTTGTACATCAGGATCTTCTTGTGGTCGCCCGGGGTGACGCCACCAAAGGCCATGGCAGCACGGTTGGCGAAGCCGAGGGCGAAGATGGCCGACGAGATGTCGGGACCGAAGGGCACGATACGCGTTCCCCAGCCCACCTGGACGTCCATTTCACGGAGCTGGTCGATGACGGTGGTGCCGTTCTGGTTGGCCGCGCAGAAGATATAGAGGCTGCGCTTCTGATACTCCTCGACGATCTCCTTGGCGATCTCGGGGGTCGGGGCGGCGCCCACGATGGCGGCGAAGCCGGGGGCCGAACCGTCCACGAACTCCACCCCGCGTTTGCGCATGATGGTGTCGTCGGCGGCACCCAGCCAGATCTTGCCGGCGTCTTCATCCACATCCTCGCTGGGCAGGTAGAAGTCGGGATCCTCGAGGTAGCGCAGGGCCTCGTCCAGTTCGAAGCCGATGAGGCCGGCCATACCGGCGTCAAGTAGGGGCCCGAGGTAGGGCAGATGGTTGTGACCCTTGACATGCGGGGGGAGGAGTTTGCGGGCGAAGCCCAGCGGTTTTTGCATATCCTCCAGGGTCTCCACCTTGAGGCCCAGGAGGGAGTAGATTACCGGCAGGAAGTAGGCGGTGTTGGGAAAGCCAACCTTGGTGTCGGCGTCATAGGTCTCCAGAGCTCTCTTGAGACGCCCTTCGACCTTGGAGATAATGTTGTAACCACCCTGGATGGCGGCGAATGCAACTAAGCGAGACATAAAGTCCTCCTTCGTTGAGGATATTGTTTGGAGTGAATTCTTAGGCTTCGAGCTTCTGACGATCTTCCATCGACATCAGCTGGCGCTCGCGGGCCTTGTCGATGCCGAGCTCTTTGCGCTTCTGATCGATATGGGCGATCATCAGACGTGCCATTTCGAGCGGATCGGGGGCGATATCCCATTTGCCGCCGTAGAGCTTCTCGATGTCCTTCCGCAGGTAATCGCCGAAGACCGGCGCACCGCTGATGGGCAGTGTAATGCCGAAGAGGGTGTAGACACCCGAGGTGACAAAGTACTGACCGATGGCGATCGCCTTCTCGCTCATCCATTCCGGTGCGGCGCCGGCCGCCGGCAGGTCGCAGAGATCCTTGCCCAGACCGCCGGCCTTGACCACTTCCGTGGCCGCGAGGAGGATGCGGCTGTTGTCAACGCAGGAGCCCAGGTGCAGGACGGGTGGAATCCCCACCGTTTCGCAGACCTCCTTGAGGCCCGGCCCGCAGTAGACGCCGGCGGCTTCCGGTGTGAGCAAGCCCTCCATGGCGCAGGCGATGCCGTTGCAGCCGGTGGTGAGGACGATGACGTCGTTCTTGATCAGCTCCTTGACCAGGGTGATGTGGGCTTCGTTGTGGCGCGAACGGGCGTTGTTGCAGCCCACCACACCGGCGATGCCCCGGATACGACCGTTGATGATGTTGTCGTTGAGAGTATAGTAGGTGCCGCGGAAGGTGCCGCCCAGGTGGTACTCGATCGACTCCACGCCAAAGCCGCCGATGGCCGAGGCCTTGTGCTGGGGAATCATCACCTCGCTGCCGCGATTTCCAAAGTTGTCGATGGCCATCTTGACGATCTTCTCGGCGTCCTCCAAGGCGTGGTGCTCATCGAACTCGATGTGGACCACGTTGTCCTGCTCCATCTTCGCCATGGGATGGGTGGTGACCAGCTTGGTGTGGAAGCACTTGGCCACGTTGGCCAGGTTCTGGAAGACACACTGCACATCGACCACCATGGCGTCGCAGGCGCCAGTGATAATGGCCAGCTCCTGCTGGAGGTAGGTGCCGGCCTGGGGCACGCCGTGGCGCTGGAAGATCTCGTTGGCCGTGCAGCAGATCCCGCCGAGCTGAATCCCCTTGGCACCCTTGGACTTGGCGTAATCCAGCATTTCCGACTTCTGGGCAGTGGCCACGATCATCTCGGAGAGCACGGGTTCATGGCCGTGGACGATGATGTTGACGTGGTCGACCTTCATCACGCCCAGGTTGGCTTCGGCCTGGAGGGGATAGGGCGTGCCGAAGAGGATGTCCTGGAGGTCGGTGGCCAGCATGGAGCCGCCCCAGCCGTCGGCCAGTGAGGCGCGGCTGCACTGCTTGACGATGTTCTTGTAGTCCTGATCCACCCCCATGTGGGTGCGGTGCATGATGTCGACGATCTCGCGGTCGATGTTGCGCGGTTTCACACCCGCTTTGGTCCATTTCTCGTACAGCGGCTCGGGCGCGCGTTTGAGATACATCAACTCGCCTTCCGGTTTGCCCCACTCGGCCAGCGCCTTCTCACCGACCTCTACGGCGATCTCGTCGGTGTCCCGATCCATCACTTCGCCGTCGACCTCCACGGTGGTGTCGATGCCCATCACCTTGGCGACCGCCAGCAGTTTGTTCACGTCTTTGATCTTGTAGGCGTCGGTCTCCTTGCGGGCGGCGGACACAAACACCTCCGCGACGGTTCGGCCGTGGTCGGAGTGGGCGGCCGCACCGGCGGCCACCATACGGGCGAAATTGCGTGCCGAGATGGTGTTGGCGGTGGCGCCGCAAAGGCCTTTGCGGGTGTCCTCACCCTCGATGCCCCCCTTGGGCAGGGGCAGGCGGCAGGGGCCCATGGCGCAGTTTTTACAGCAGATGCCCTGGATGCCGATGTTGCAGGGCTTCATCTGCTCGGCGCGATCGAATACGGTGTCGATGCCCAGGGCTTGGGCGCGTTTGATCATCTCCTGGGTGGCGGGATCGATGGATGCGCCGATGGGGTCAGCCAGCTTGGGTGCTTTGGCTGCCTTTTTGGCTTTGATTGCTTCTGCCATCAGAGGTTCCTCCTCGTAATTATTTGAAGTCGCAAACAGCTCTCACAACAACGATTGCAGCACAGGGGCCAGGTCTAGTAGAGCGGCACCCGTCGGTGGACACGGTCCAGCCGGCTGAGCATCCTCTCCAAAGGATCGGTCTGAATTTCGGCCGCCGTCTTGGACACCTCTTCATCGCCCGCCGCTTCCTTGCGTTTGGCCAGCAAGGCTTCGCGCTCGGCGGTCCGTTTCTGGCGAAGGGAGTCCTCTTCGGCTTCGCGCTTTTCGTTCTCGGCCTTCAACTTGGCCGCTTCCTCCGCCTTGGCCTTGGCTTCGGCTTCCGCCTTGGCTTTGGCCTCCGCTTCGGCCTTGGCTTTGGCCTCCGCTTCGGCCTTGGCTTTGGCCTCCGCCTCGGCCTTGGCTTTCGCTTCCGCCTCCGCTTTGGCCTTGGCCTCGGCATCTGCCTTCAGCTGGGCGTCGTCCACGGCGGGTGCCGCGGCGGCCGGGGCAGCCTCTGCCGGCTTGGGCTCGGCCTTGGGCGCAGCCGCGGCGGCCGGGGCGGCCGGCGCTTCCTTCTTGGCGGCTGCGGCAGGAGCTGCCGGGGCGGCCTTTTTGGCCGGGGCGGCGGCTTTCTTCTCTTCGGCGATGGTCAGATCGGGTTCGGGCGCCAGGGCGGCCAGGTCGAGGTCAACATCATCGAGTTGCTTGGCGATGCCGGCCACTTCCTGAGCGCTGCCGCCATTCATGAAGATGTCGATGTAGGCCTTGACCATGCGGATCGACTCGGGATGCCGCATGATGAGCACGTCGCTGCCAGACACCAGGTAGCTGATGGCGCCAACGGCTTCCATGAGAATGCCGCGTTTCTCGGGGTCGCCCAGGGTGGGCGCTTCATCGGCCGACTGCTTGGCCTCCTTGCACTTCCAAACCTCGTTGCCCAGATTGTTGATGATCGGCATCTGGAGTTTGTCGTCGCCTTGGGCCAAGGCCGCCATGCGCAGGCGCTCCATGACCGAGTAGCTGTACTCGAGACCATATCCGAGGCCACCGGTGGTGGGATCGATGATCACCTTGTCCATGGGAACGCCCAGGTTCTCCAGCAGGATGTTGACCTGTTTGGCAAGGTTGACGTCGATGGGCGAGGAGGAGATCACGGTATGGCCGTAAGCCATGCAGGCAGCCCCGATCCCCTTGTGGTTCTTGTCTTCCACCGGGCCGAGGGTCAGGCTGGCGCCCTGGCACTTTTCGGCGATCTCTTTGAGGACCGCTTCGTCCTTGTCGATATTGGCGGTTCCCCACACGATGAGGGGCACGTCGATGGCGTCCAAGACCGTCTGCACACCGGCAGCCGCGTCGGCCGGTGAAGCGTCTTCGCCGTTGGGGTCGGTGCTCTTGAGCTGCAGGACGATCATCTCCGCCCCGTAATCCTCCACGCACTTCTTGGCCCAAGCGGCCGGATCGCCAATGACGTCTTTGAAGGGGGCCACGGCAGCCTCTGGCCAGTCCTCAGGCTTGGTGTCCCAAATCTCCATGGCAATGCGGGGCTTGTTGGGCATCTCGCCCTCGAATTGATAGAACGGGTAACAGGACTCCCCTCCGACGGTCACCGCCTTATCCCCTTGACCGAGGGTGATCGGCTTGATGACGCCCGAGTATGTCTCCTTTTCGAATTCGAAACCCAATGTAACCTCCTTGTTGCAATACCGGAAATGTGTCGTGCTGTCGGTTAACGATATGTGAACTCAAACGCACACGCAAAAAGGGCAGAACCTTTCGAAACTACGCGCTATCAGCCTCCTTTCTTCGTTTTTTTAAACGCTGTAACTTGAGATTCGTCAACGGCTGGCAGCTGCCGTTTGAAATATAGGGGTGCAGGGCGGGCCCCTGAACGGGGCATGGGGTGGGGTGGGTGGGTGGTTGTCGTGTATGAAAGCTCTCTGTGCAATGCCGGCCTCGTTCGCGAACGACGCGGAACATCCTCTCCGTATATGGTATGCCCCGCTCGGGGCCCGATTCAGTCGGTGCTGCTATCTGTGAAAATGGGTCTGGGAAACAGACCAGAGAGTGGCGAATAGACAAAGGTATTCATTATAGATGGAGACGTTTTTTGTCAATAGATGAGTATCTGTAAATCGCAATTTGAAACTAAACCGGCTTCATGTTCTGGGGGCGCCGGCAACCGGCGCCCGCGGCCGATTTGGGCGGCTTGGCGGCATCGTTGAACCGGCGTCTGCGGCCGGTCCGCAGCGGGGTCGGACGGGCCCGCCACCAGCAGCGCAGCGAGGTTCGCTTGGACAGCTCCGCCGATCCGCCCTGAGGCCGGCTCAAGATCGGGCGCCTGTGCCCTCGACGCCATCCTGTCGCTGGGCCAGACGACGCTGCAGTCGAGGGAACTGATCGATGTTGGTATGGGGCAAAAAAAGGGCTGCCACGTAATTGTCCATGTATGAGGGCGTCTCCGACAGCTCGAAATTGGTCATGTTGCGGGTCACAGTGACCACGTCGCGACGGATACGGTTGGTCAGGGCGCTCATGCGGGCTCCCAGGAGGCTGGCGTTGCCGATGAAGGTGACCTTGCGATGATCGATCTCGGGCAGCAGGCCGATCACCATGGCCTTCTCCAGGTCGATATAGCTGCCGAAACCACCGGCCAGGATAATGCGGTCCAGATCCTCCATCTTCATGCCCACCTCCGCCAGCAGGGTCTGGCAGCCGCTGTAGATGGCGCCCTTGGCACGAATCAGGTTCTCCAGGTCGATCTCGGTGAGGGTGATGTCGCGCCCGATCTGGGTTTGATCGGCCCAGGCGAGGACATACTCGACGACACCGTCTGTTGCGCGGATCCGCGGCGTGTCCAGATCCCGGTTGAACTTGCCCAAGTTGTTGATGATGCCCAGCTCGAACATCACCGCCGCCATGATTATGAGCCCCGAACCGCAGATCCCCTTGGGGCGCTGGTTGCCGATGGTGATCAGCATCGGCTCTAAGGTAAGGGGGTCGATGGAGAAGTCCTCGATGGCGCCCCGGGCGGCGCGCATGCCGTGCTGGATCCCGCCACCCTCCAGGGCCGGACCGGCGCTGCAGGCCGCGCAGGCGAACCAATCCTTGTTGCCGATGACGATCTCGGCATTGGTGCCGATGTCCATGAAGAGGGTCAGCTCGTCGGAGAGGTAGAGCTGGGAGCCCATCACCCCCGCAACGATGTCGCCCCCCACGTAGCTGGACACGGCCGGGTAGACCAGGGCGTTGGCGAAATCGTTGAGGTCGATGCCGAGCGTGCGGGCCGGTACCGGCGGATAGAGGGTGGCCGCCGGCACATATGGTGAACGCCGAATGTAGCGCGGGTTCACCTTGAGAAACAGCTGGGTCATGGTGGTGTTGCCCGCCAGAGTGATAGAAGAGACATCCTCCCGGTCCACATGGCCCCGCTTGAGCAGCTTGGCGATGATGTCGTTGATGGCGCCCACCACCACCTGGTGAAGCGTCTCAAGCCCGTCGCCCTTTTCGGCGTACATGATGCGGGTGATAACGTCTTCGCCATAGCTGATCTGGGGGTTGAAAACCCCGTAAGCGCTGACCACTTCGCCGGTGATCAGGTCGATGAGCTGGCCGTAGAGGGTGGTGGTGCCGATATCCACGGCAATGGCGTAGTTGCGGTCCGTGGTGTCCCCCGGCTGGACATTGATGATCTCGCTCTTGCCCACGTCGAAGACCGGCCGGGCGATGATGGCCGTGATTTTGAAATCGCTGGCCCGCAGGATATCGGGCAGCTTGCGGATCACCTCGATATTGCAGGTGATGCGCCCCTCGCCATGGGCCAGTTTGAGGTGACTGATCAACCGGGTGACGTCGGGCAGGTGGTCCTGGGCGTCGGGCTCGGGCAGTTCAATGTAAATCTCCTCCACCGGGGGCAGAAATAGGCCCTCCTCCTTGAAGGCGTTAAAATCGAGCTGCTGGATACGGGCCGTCCGCCGCGGCGTGGCCGCCATGTTCAAGACACTGGTGTCGATGCTCGATTCGACGGGTATGCGCACCGTTACATCGGTGTCGACCGTCGCCTTGCAGGCCAGCCGGAAGCCCTCGGAGCGGTCCGCCTCGCTGAGGCGCTCGCTGAGGCCGCCCTCGACCTGGCCCGCCTCGATCTGAACCCGGCATTTGCCGCAAACCCCGTCGCCGCCGCAACTGGCGTTGATATGAACGCCGGCCTCAATTGCCGCCCGGATCAGGCGGGTACCCGCGGAAACGGCGATCTTTTTCTCATGGGGAAGAAAGGTGACGGTGACGTTTGGCATGCGGCCCTCTCTCGTGGGTTCGTCAATTGCGGTGATGCATCACTGCATCGCTTCGCCGGGGCAGAACGATGCGAGCTATATCCAAATATAATAAGGATCCGGAGCGCAGGATCCGATCATCTTGCAGTGGTTGCCTTTGCCGCAGCCCCTAAATGCGACAACCCCATATCGGCCGCGGCGCCGAGACACCACGCTTGGTTCGATTCAAGCCCGCCGATCCCAAAAGGCCGGGAGCGGTCGGGGGGTATCGGCGGCGTCACCCCACGATCGGCTCAACCCGCAAGCGGTTCGTCGAACCGGCAGCTCAGGCGGATCATGCCGCCCTCCAAGGCGGTGTGGGCCGTGTAGGGCAGGCACTGGAAGAGGTGGACCATGCCATGGTTCTCGGGGGTTGTGTAGGCCACGAGACCGGCGATGCCGTTGTCCCGGGCGCCTTCGGCCAGCTTGCTTTGCAGAAGACGCCCCAATCCTTTGCCCTGCCAGGCGGTACTGACCGAGAAGGCGATCTCGGCCAGGTTGGTGGCCGGATCGAGGAGATACTCTCCGATGCCCACCACCTGACCGAATCCGAACTCCCCCACCACGGCCACCATGGTCAGGTTGTTGACGTAGTCCACCTGGGACACGGTTCCCACCTCGTCGCGGGTGAAGCTTCGCTTGTTGTGGAAAAAACGGGAGCGCACGTCCTTCGCGTCCAGACCATAAAAATGTTCCTGGATGCGGCGTTCGTCCACCGGCTTGGCCGGTCGGATGGTGACGCTCATGTTGTCGATCTCGAAGCTCTCCTCCAGCCGCAGGGGGTAGACCCCGTGGATGGCGTCACCGACCACGCGCTCCTTGTTGAGGAGCTTCATCTCGCGGGCGGCGTCGAACAACTCGTCGCGGTAATCGGGGTGGGCGATGCTGATCATGGCCAGGGCCCGCTCCTGTAAACTCTTGCCGAAGAGGTTGACCAGACCGTACTCGGTGCAGATGTAATGCACATCGCCGCGCGGCACCACCACGGCGATATCGTTCAATTGCGGGACGATGCGGCTCTTGGCACCGCGCATGGCCGTGGAGGGCATCATCAGGATGGACCGCCCGCCCTCACTGAGGGCCGCGCCGCGGGCAAAATCGAGCATTCCACTGACGCCGGAAAAATGGTTGTAGGGCAGTGCGTCGGCCGCCACCTGACCGGTCAGGTCCATGGCCATGGCCACATTGAGGGCCAGCATGCGGTGGTGGCGAGCGATAACGGTCGTTCGGTTGACATAGTCCGAAGGGTGGAACTCGATGGCCGGATTGTCATTGATGAACTCGTAGAGGTTTTCGCTGCCGATGGCGGTGCTGGCCACCATCTTCCCGTTGTTGAAGCCCTTGTGGCGGTTGTTGATCACGCCGCGGGAGAAAAGGTGCATGATCGATTCGGTGAGGAACTGGCTGTGAACCCCCAAATCGTTCTTGTCCGCCAGGGCCAACAGGGTGGCTTCCGGCGTGGTACCGGGATTGATCTGCAGAGTGGCACCATCCTCCACCAAGCGTGCGATGAGCCTGCCGATGGTGCGCCCCGCGTCGGTCTCGGGGCCTGGGGTCACGGTGAGGAGGGGCTCCTCGTGGGGGACGAGGAGGTCCACCTCGTTGAGGTGCAGAAAGCTGCGCCCCAGAACCCGCGGCATGCGGGGGTTGATCTGGGCGATGACCAGGTCGGCGGAGAGGGCCGCCGCCAGGCTGATGTCCACCGACACGCCCAGACTGAGCCAGCCGAAATCATCGGGGGGCGTGGTCTGGATCAGCGCCACGTGGATCGGCATGCGCCGGCTCCGGAAGAGACCCGGAATGGCCGACAGGTTCATGGGCGTTATAAACCGCGCCTTTTCGGCCAGGGCCCGCGGGCGGGCAGAGCCCAGATAGAACTGCCGAACGTTCCATCCGCTGTCATCCTCCGGGGACGCCTCGGCGGTCCGGCTTGTCAGCGGCGTGCTCTCCATGGACATGAGGCGCAGGATCTCCAGGTCGGCGATGCTGTCTCGGGCGTCGCTGAGGGCCCGCACCAGATGCTGCGGCTCACCGCAGGAGGATCCGATAAATACCCGCTGGCCCGGCTGGATACAGCCGATGGCCGTCCCCGCACTGACCTGCTTTTCCACGTAGGCATCTGCCCAATAGGATGTGTTCGACATGCGCCGACCTCCATGTGCCAGAGCCCCTCAACGAAAAGGGTCAAGGGCGGGTATCGCTTGGGAAAACGCACGCATCGTAACGGCACGATACGCGGCTGAAGGGAGGCGGATCACAGGTACCTGCCCCTGCCTGCGCACTATTAGCCCCTTGCCCTGCTTCGTGCAAGATTAGATGTGAAAATCGGTGCGCCGCCGTCGCTGCCGGACCGCCTTGGGAGTTGACTTTTTGATGATATTCTATATAAATCAATTTATTGAATCGGATTCTGTTTGTGATGCACCGGCAGTGAAAGTGGGCTTGCGGCTGAGATCAAAATGCGTGCAACCGGCGCTTAAAAACCAAGGTGTGTAACGGGAGAGAGGCGACTCTACCCGTTTTTTATTGGATGTGGGCGCACGGAGCAGCGACCAAGGACTGGAATGGAACTCCTCAAGAAATTTTGTTACGGCGTCGACACCCTCAACACCTGGGTTGGGCGCTTCGTGGCCTGGACCACGGCACTCGTGGTCGTGGTGGTCTTCGTGGACGTGGTGATGCGCTACGCCTTCAAAACCAGCTTCGTCTTCACCCAGGAGATGGAGTGGCACCTGTTCGCATTCATCTTTCTCATCGGCGCCGGCTGCACCCTGTTGCGCGACGGCCATGTGCGGGTGGACATCTTTTACCAGCAGTTCAGCTCGAAAACCAAGGCGTGGGTCAACCTCGTCGGCGTGCTGCTCTTTCTCATCCCCGGCTGTTACATGATCATCTCCACCTCCCTGAACTTCGTCCAGGCCGCTTTCGCCGTGATGGAGGGCTCTCCCGACCCCGGCGGCATCCCGTACCGCTGGGTGCTCAAGGCCTGTATTCCGGTGGGCTTTACCCTGGTGCTGCTGCAGGGTCTTTCCCTGGGCATCAAGAGCTATTTCACCATCATCGGCCAGCCCTTCACCACTGGCATGGAAGAGGGGCGCTGATATGGAATGGTTCATGGAATTTCTCCCCGGCTGGATGTTTCTGGCCCTCACCATTCTTCTCATGGTGGGCTTCCCGGTCACCTTCACCCTCATGGGGACGGCCCTGTGCTTCGGCCTGATCGGCTTCGGCTGGTCTTTCTTCAATCTGCTGCCCCTGCGTATCTGGGGGGTGATGACCAATGTCACTCTATTGGCCGTGCCCCTCTTCGTCTTCATGGGCGTAATGCTCGAACGCAGCGGCCTGGCGGAGGAGCTCCTCGACACCATGGGCCTGCTCTTCGGCCGCATCCGGGGCGGTCTGGCGGTTTCCGTGGTGGTGGTGGGCGCCCTGTTGGGGGCATCGACCGGCATCGTGGGCGCCACCGTGGTCACCATGGGCCTGCTGGCCGTGCCCACCATGCTCAAACGCGGCTACTCCAAACCGCTGGCCACCGGTACAGTCTCCGCTTCGGGCACCCTGGGCCAGATCATCCCACCCAGTATCGTCCTGGTCCTCATCGGCGACATCGTCGGCGTGCCCGTGGGCGATCTCTTCATGGGCGCCGTTCTACCCGGGATGGTGCTGGTGGGGCTCTACATTCTCTACATCTTCATCGCCACCTTCATCTGGCCCGACGCAGCCCCGGCGATTCCCAAGGAGGAGCTGGCCGAACTCACCCCGGCGGTCCTCTTCCGCAAGGTATCGCGGGCCCTCTTTCCGCCCCTCTTTCTGATGGTGGCCGTGCTGGGATCGATATTCGCCGGCATCGCCTCGCCCACCGAGGCCGCCGCCGTGGGCGCCGTGGGGGCCACGCTGCTGACTGTCGCCAACCGCAAGTTCAGTCTCGACATCCTGCGCGATGTGATGCACGCCACCATGCAGCTGACCTGCATGGTCTTCATCATCCTGGTGGGCGCGGCAGCCTTCGGCCTGGTTTTCCGGGGGACGGGCGGCGACGAGCTGGTGCGGGAGTTTTTGGGCGGCATCGCCGACGCACACGGCAAATGGGTGGTGATGGCCATCGTCATGGGGCTGATCTTCATCATCGGCTTCTTTCTCGATTTCATCGAGATCACCTTTATCCACGTACCCGTTCTGGCGCCCATCATGATCGAGTTCGGTTTCGACCCGGTCTGGTTCTGCATCCTCATCGCCGTCAATCTGCAGACCTCCTTCATGACGCCGCCGTTCGGGTTCTCGCTCTTCTACTTAAAAGCGGTGACGCCGCCGGAGGTCCGCACCGGACACATATACAAGGGGATCATCCCCTTCGTGCTCTTTCAGCTGATCGGACTGCTCATCGTGGTTTTCTTTCCCCGTTTGGTCACTTGGCTGCCCCAGGTGGTGTTCGGGGGATAATGCAATAGGCAGGCGCACCCTTCGGACGACCGAGATCGGATCGCCCGTCGGGAGGACCATGAACAGGGACGGCCGGAGGCCGTCATGATGTTCCTTACCACCAACTCAGGAAGGGAGCTGCACATGATCAAGAGACGTGATTTTCTCAAGAAGGCGGGTACGGCCACCGCTGCAGCCGTCGCCACCACCGCGGTGTCGGCGCCCGCCGTGTGGGCCAAGGGCAAAACCTATAGCTGGAAGATGGTGACCACCTGGCCGCCCAACCTGCCCATCCTCCAAACCGGTGCCGTGCGCTTCGCCAAACGGCTCGAAGAGGTCACCGAGGGCCGCATCAAGATCCAGGTCTTCGCCGGCGGTGAGCTGGTGCCGCCCCTGGGTGTCTTCGACGCCGTCTCGGCGGGAACGGTGGAAGTGGGCAGCGGCGCCTCCTACTACTGGGCGGGCAAGGTCCCTGCGGCGCAGTGGTTCGCCGCCGTTCCCTTTGGGTTCAATCCCCAGGGCATCAATGCCTGGTTCTACAGCGGGGGCGGCCTGCAACTCTGGGAGGAGGTGTATGCGCCCTTCAACGTCGTGCCCCGGCCCCAGGGCAACACCGGCGTCCAGATGGGGGGCTGGTTCCGCAAGGAGATGAATACGATCGACGACTACAAGGGCCTCAAAATGCGCATCCCGGGCCTGGGCGGCAAGGTGATCGCCAAGGCCGGCGGCACTGTCGTGCTCCTGCCCGGCGGAGAGATCTTCACCTCCCTGGAGCGCGGCGTCATCGACGCCACCGAGTGGGTGGGCCCCATGCACGACCTGCGGATGGGATTTTACAAGGCCGCCAAGTACTACTATTACCCAGGCTGGCACGAGCCGGGCACCTGCCTTGAAGTCATGTTCAACAAGAAGGCCTACGACAGCCTGCCCAAGGATCTCCAGGGCGCCGTTGACGCCGTGGCCGCCGAGACCAACATGTGGAGTCTGAGTGAATTCGAGGCCGGCAACGGTGCGGCCCTGCAGGAATTGATTACCACGCACAAAGTCAACCTGAAGCGCTTCCCCGAGGAGCTACTGGCCAAACTGCGCGAAATGGCCAAGGAGACCATGGAGGAGGAGGCCGAAAAGGACGCCGCCAGCCGCAAGGTCCACGAGGCCTTCAAAAAGTTTAAGGAGCAGGTGGGCACCTGGGGATCGGTATCCGAGAACGCCTACTACAACGTCATCGCAGACAAGTACAAACTCAAGGCCTAAGCCGCACCGAAGGAAACAAGCCCCGCCGCCATCGGGCGGCGGGGTTTTTTTATCTCCCAATGGGGGCGGGCGCCACTTACCGCTTGACACGGCTTCCGTTGGGGCTTTATGGCATTAGCGGTATCCAAACGGGGATGCCCTCAATCGAGATAGTGGAGAATTGTTGACATGTTAAAATTGGGTATGGTGGGTTGGCGGGGAATGGTGGGCTCCGTTCTGATGGAGCGGATGCTGGCGGAGAAGGATTTCGAGCGCTGCGAACCGCTGTTCTTCACCACCAGCCAGACCGGTCAGGCGGCGCCCGACATCGGACGTGAACTGCCCCCCCTTCAGGACGCGCACGACCTGAGGCTGCTGGCCGACATGGAGGTGATCATCTCCTGCCAGGGCGGCGATTACACCCAGGCCGTCATTGGGCCCCTGCGGGACTCGGGCTGGCAGGGCTATTGGATCGACGCGGCATCGACCCTGCGCATGGAGAGCGACAGCCTCATAATCCTCGACCCAGTCAATCGGTCGGTCATCGACGCGGGGTTGGACCGCGGCATCAAGAACTTCATCGGCGGCAATTGCACCGTCTCGCTCATGCTCATGGCCCTGGCCGGCCTCTTTGCCAACGGCTGGGTGGAGTGGCTCACCACCATGACCTATCAGTCCGCCTCGGGGGCCGGCGCCAAGTACATGCGCGAGCTGGTGGCACAGATGCGCTATCTGGGAGAGGGCAGCGCCGCGCTGCTGGACGACCCGGCCACGGCCATCGCCGCCATCGACCGCCAGGTGACCACCGACCTTAATGCTGACGACTTCCCGACCCCCTGTTTCGGCGCGCCCCTGGCCGCCGCGCTGATCCCCTGGATCGACCGTCCTATGGAAAATGGCCAAACCCGGGAGGAGTGGAAGGGGTTGGTGGAGACCAACAAGATATTGGGCCGCGGTGAGGCCCCCATTCCCATTGACGGCCAATGTGTGCGGGTTGGCGCCATGCGCTGCCATAGCCAGGCCTTCACCATCAAGCTGACCGGGGACATCCCGCTGGATGAGCTCGAGGCGGCTCTCGGCGAGCACAATCCATGGGTCCGGCTGATCCCCAACACCAAAGCGGCCACCCTCACCGAGCTGACCCCGGCCAAGGTGTCCGGCACGCTCAGCGTCCCCATCGGCCGGGTCCGCAAGCTCAATATGGGCAAGGACTACCTCACCGCTTTCAGCGTCGGCGATCAGCTCCTGTGGGGGGCCGCCGAACCGTTGCGGCGGATGCTGGAAATCTTGCAGAATCGACGCTAAAGGACCCCTGACGGCCATCGATGGATCTCCGCGCCGCCGCGCGGGCTCCGAACCGATCGCCAACACGCATCCGCCATGAACCTCAGCGGCAGATCAAGGTCTCGATCCGGCGCCCCATACCGCACCCTGGCGGGGGGCGCCCTTCTGGCCCACGCGCGCCGCAGACCGGTCAGGGGGATGATTTTCATTCCCCCCCTCGTCGGCGACACGGCCCTGGCGCAGCTGCATCGTTTCCGGCCGCTTCGACGGGACGGTTTCGCCCTCTATTCCTATCCCTTTCCCGGTCACCCCGGCGCAGCGGGTCGTTTCAGTCTGCAAACCGCCATCGGCGCCACCGATCACCATCTGAAAAGCGCCGCCGACATGGCCCGGCGGCACGGCACCGGCCTCTTCGGCATCGGCTGCTGCGTGGCCACTATCCCGCTGCTGGCGAGCGTCCAGGGTGCGTCCCGGCCACCGGCCCATCTGGTGCTGCTCAACCCCGTCGTTCAATTCAATCCTGCGGCGGCGCTCATGGCGTTCTGGCGGTATAGCGAGCAGTACGCCCAAGGACCTTTGGGGCGCCTGCGCTCGCTTCCGACCTATCTCGAAAGCCTCCTGCCTGGAATCGCGAAGAATCGGCGTCGCTTCGGTGCCCTCCGTCGCAAGCGCGTCGCCCTGCCCCGTCTGCTGACGGAGGTCCTGACAGACCGGGTTCTGATGGGCGTTCGAATCGTTCGGACCGCCGTCACCTGCTGCTACGGTGTATCGGATCCGTTTCGACGGCACCTGCTTTCGGAAGATGCCAGCGATTTCAAGGCCGCCATTCGCCGGCATTGTCCAAGTGTGCGCTTCGTTCCGCTGGAGGGCACCCACTTTCTGGCCGGACGCGGTCTCCGCCATCAAATGCGCCACCTCATCTGCACGGCATTCTCACGCCCATAAAAAACGCCGCCACCGCTCCGAAACAACTTGATCGGAACGGCGACGGCGCAACGATGTCGACCAGCATCGCCATCCCTCCAGAGGGTGGCAGACGGAGGGACCGTTGGAACTACTCCTCTTCGGGCAGGCGCACCACCATTACCGGCACGGAACTGCGACGCACCACGCGACGGGCAGTGCCCCCCATCAGCGCGTCCTTGAAGACCCCGTAACCGTGGGTGCCCATGACGATCACATCCGCGTCATTGATTTCCGCCTGGTGGATGATCTCCTCGGCAGGCACTCCCTTTATGGTGAGGATCTTCTCGACGATGAATTTGCACTGCGCCAACTCGTCGCGGGCAGTGTTGCAGAAGTCGTTGAGACGCTCGGTGATCGTATCCAGCAGCGAGCTCTCCTTGTCGGCCTGCAATTGGGCCCATTCCTGCTCGCCCATATAGCTGCTGATGTGCATGTTGAAGGCGGTGGAAACCTCCTCCAGGATGTGTAGCACGGTGATCTGGGCATCGTACCGATCGGCCAGGCTGGCGGCGTAACTGAAAGCGTAGCGGGCATTGTCGGAAAGGTCGGTTGCGTAAAGGATCTTTTTGAATTCCGGTACCATGGTCAGCTCCTTTCATGGGGCTTAGCCCGGTGGCAGCGCCCGAATTTCGAGTTGGCTCGGGGAATAGTATTGGTCTGACGTCCAGACCTTTAAAGGCCTTAAAACAATAAAAAAACTAAAAATACTTAAGCACTGTGGCAGTAATTGTCAAACCAACGCTTCCCTCCACCGCGGTTCACGAAGTGTCCGCCAGCGCCGACCGCGGCGCTCTCTCCGCCGATGGGGGGCTATCCTTGGGCCTGGACCGGTTTGATCCGGATCTCCACCCGCCGGTTGAGCTGACGTCCGGTCTCTTCGTCATTGGTGGCCACCGGCCGGGACTCGCCAAAGCCGATGGTGGTGACCCGGTATTGATCCACCCCCCGCTCCACGAGCAGGTTTTTGACGGCATCCGCCCGGCGCTCCGACAAGCGTTGGTTGTAGCTCTCAGCGCCCACACTGTCCGTGTGACCTTCCACCATGATGTGGGTCTGGGGATATTTGACCATGATCTGCGCGATTCGATCGATCTCGTTGTACAACCCTGGTCGAACCGCGACCGAATCGAAGTCAAAGGTCACGTCCCCCTTTAGGGTGATGGCCAGGAGATCGCCTTCGCGACGAACCGCCGCGGCCTCCGAGGCGGCCAGCGCATTCCGCATTTCCGCCTCCTGCTTGTCCATCATGTGGCCGATGCCGCCGCCCGCGGCAGCGCCCACCAGGGCGCCCGCCGCAGCGCCGAGAACCGTGCTTTCGGTGTTCTTACCGATCACCTGTCCCAAGACGGCCCCCACCGCGGCGCCGCCGGCGGCCCCATACCCGGCACCCTTCTCGGCCTTGGTCGCTGTGGTGGCGCAACCGGTCATGAGCCACATTCCCGCTACCATCAAAATAGTCAGCTTTTTCATTGGATATCCTTTCTGATTCGGTGAAACGGCCGCACGAAAAGCTCGCGAAAAGAGCGGCCACCATGCGGGCCCGCCAACCACCGGTCTCGGGCGCGCACCGCATCTCTTAGACCAAAGATGAGGGCTTACACAAGGATGACAACCGCGGAACGGGCCTTTCAGACCCAATCCGCTGGCCTGCAAAAATGGAAATTTTCCATACGATATCAATTGGTTTACAATCACGATACCCAATTATGTTAATTTTGTGGAGGCGCCTCAAAAAGAGGCGCCTCCACAGGAGCGCTAACCGCACTGCAGTGGCGGACAATCGGGGAACCCTCCGCGGGCCGGACAGCCGCACTGCCACGCAACCCGTGCACGGATCCCCCGTCCGTCGTCGGTGTGGTGGGGGCAGTACCGGTCGCCGCCGCGGGGGTTGAGGCGCATACCGATACGGACCAGGAACCGGGCCGCACCCAGGCGCAGCCGGGCTCCCAGTGTCCGTTGCCGACCCAGGGAGATCGGTATCCGACGGGGCTGAACCAGGGCCAGCAGCTCGGCCTGGCGCTCCTTGGCCAGCAGTTCCAATACGAAAGGGTTCATACTCATGGCGTCGCCTCCTTCCCGGTACCCTTTGTCGGGGCACCAAATAGGAGAGGCTGCGGATGACACCGCAGCCTCTCAGTAAAAAAGCCGCGGACACTGGCATGCGTCCGCGGCTTTCGGATATTCGGAGAATACATTCAGGTCATGGCGATCTCCAGTGCGGACGCATCCTTGAGACGGATGCCTGGATCTGGTGGTAAGCGGTATGCACCTTGGTCATTTCAATTCTCCCTCGTAAGGGGTTGCCGACTGCCTGAAATGGGGCCAACTGGGACAGCCCTATTGATCTTTCGGTTGGGTGTGATAAGCCAACCGGCGGTGGGCCGCGTGGAGAGAGTTGCGGCGCAGACCATCCGGTTGTCAATCATCAAGTGCGGTCACCTACATGCAAACGTACCTCGACGTCAAGCTTTTTTTTATCTTCACCGACAACGCCCTGCGGGTCGCGTCGCACCGGCGGCGGATCCCGAACCACAACCCCATGGGGCGACTTCGATGGTGATCTCCTGGGAATTGATGGCCGCACCGGTTCTCGCGCTCATCCTCGGGATCCTCGTCGGCGGCGGCATAACGGCCCTCGTGCTGCGACAGCGCCATCGATCGCTTCAACAGGCCCAGCGCCACGCGGCGCAGATGGCCGAGGCCGGACTGAAACAAGCCCTCGCAGCCGCTCGCGACGAATTGGCAGAAACCCGCAGCGAGCTGGCAGCGGTCGGGGCAGAGCGAGAGCGGCTGGTGGTCCGCAGCGCCGCCCTGGAAGAGAAGTCCGCCCGCCTGCCCGTGCTGGATCGACAGATAGAGGACCTCCGCCACAACCAGGCGCAATTGGTCGCCCAACGGGGCGAACTGGAACGGGAGCTGACGGCCCTGACGGTTGGCCAAGAGGCGGAGCGGCGGCAGACCGCAGAACAGATCGACGCCCTGCGTCAGGCGCGGGAGGAGATGAAGCTCGTCTTTCGCCAGTTGGCGGAGGAGATCTTCACCAGCAAAAGCCAGCAGCTTCGCGACGGCAACACCGCGGCACTGACCCCGCTGCTGGCACCCCTGCAGGAGCAACTGGGGGCATTTCGCCGGCGTGTGGAAGAGGTGTATGACAAGGAGCTGCGCGACCGGACAGCCCTCAAAGTGGAGGTAGACCAGCTCAAGGAGATCAACCAGCGTATCGGTGCCGAGGCCCTCAGCCTCACCCGGGCCCTCAAAGGACAGAGCAAGCTCCGCGGCCAGTGGGGCGAACTAATCCTCAACCGCATTCTGGAGGAGGCCGGTTTCACCGAGGGACGTGAGTTCGTGACGCAGGTGAGCCTTGCCGGTCATGATGGCCGGCGCTTGCAACCCGATGTGGTGGTGCGTTTGCCCGGCGCGAAGGATGTCGTCGTCGACGCCAAGGTCTCCCTGGTGGCGTACGAGCGCTACTTCCGCAGCGACGATGCCGAGGAGCGGGCTGCGGCGCTGCAGGCCCATCTTCAGTCGGTCCGCCGCCACGTCCAGGCACTCAGCGCAAAGCAGTACAGCGACCTGGCGGGACTGCGCAGTCTGGACTTCGTCCTCATGTTCATTCCGGTGGAGGGGGCCTTCCACCTGGTAATGGAAGCGGCGCCGGAGCTCTTTGATGAGGCCTTCGAGAGGAACGTCGTGCTGGTGAGCGGAACCACCCTCATGGTGGCCCTGCGCACCATCCGCCACACCTGGCGGGATGTGCAGCAGAGCCGCAATGCCCAGGCCATCGCCCGGGAAGCGGGGCTGCTCTACGACAAGTTCGTTGGTTTTGCCGACGCCCTGGAGACCGTCGGCAAGCAACTGGACAAGGCCCGTCACGCCCATCGACAGGCCCGTGACCGCCTCGTCTCGGGCCGGGGCAATCTGGTTGGGCGCACTCAGCGGCTGCTGGATTTGGGGGTGAAAGCGAAAAAGGAACTACCCCCGGAGATGGCGGACCGGCCGCACGGCATTCCAGGGGATGAGACAGGAGACCATTGAATGAGGAACCGGCAGGTCACCACCCACATCGATACCACCCGCTGCACCGGTTGCGGCCGCTGCGTCCAGGTCTGCCCCAAGGAGACCCTCAGCATGGCGGGCGACAAGGCCGTGGTCAGCGGGAACGAATCGATGCACTGCGACCACTGCGCCGCCGTGTGCCCGGAAGGTGCCATTCGGGTGGACGCCGTCGATGCCAGCTTGTCGCGCTTCGACAACTTCGAAACGGAGGCCGAGTGGCTGCCCTACGGCGAGGGCGGCACCTCCCAGCTCGTGCGCCTGATGCGATCGCGGCGCTCCTGCCGCAATTTCCGTCAGGCACCGGTGAGCCTTGGCCTATTGCAGGATTTGGTCAAGGTGGGCATCACCGCGCCATCCGGCTCCAACCATCAGCCCTGGACCTTCACGCTTCTGCCGGACCGGGCGCAGGTAGAGGCCTTCGCCCAGCGCATCGCCCACTTCTTCGAGAAGCTCAACCGCACGGCGGAGAAGGGCTGGCTGCGACTGCTGCTGCGATGGTGCGGTCAGTCCTCTCTGAGCAACTACTACCGGGATCACCACGCCACCGTCAAAGCGGGACTCGACGCCTGGCGCAGCGGCGGGCGGGATCTTCTGTTCCACGGCGCCCCCGCGGTGATCGTCGTGGCGGCCGACAAGAGCGCCTCCTGCCCGGCCGAAGACGCCCTGCTGGCGGCCCAGAACATGCTCCTCGCAGCCCATACCTTGGGACTGGGCACCTGCCTCGTCGGCTTCGCCGTGGAGGCGCTGCGCAACGACGCCAGCCTGCGGTCAGCGCTGGAGATTCCGGCGGAGGAGGCGCCCCACGCCGTCATCGCCCTGGGCTGGCCCCGCAAGGTGGAAACCTACAGCACCCTCTGCGGACGTCTGCCGGTCACCATCCGGCAGCCGAACCTCGTGGTCGCCGATTAGCACTCTTGCCACACCGGATTGCGCCGCTCGAAGAAAGCCGCCACCCCCTCTTTGGCGTCCCGGGTGGTGCATAGCCGGGCGAACGCCTCGTTCATCAGATCGAATTGGCGGAAGTAATCCATGTCTTCAGAGGCGTAATACGCTCTCTTGGCGATCTGAACGGCGATGGGGCTCTTTTTGGCCAGGGTCTCCGCCCAGGTGAGCGCCGCATGCGCCAGATCCGCCTTGGGCACGATGCGGTTGAGCAGGCCCATCTCCAAGGCCTCGGGCGCTTTGATGAGATCCCCATAGAGCAGCAGCTCCAACGCCTTTTTGCGTCCCACGCAGCGGGCGACGGGGATCACCGGCCCAACGCAGTTGAGGCCAACGTTGATGGCCGTGAGACCCATCTTGGCATTCTCCGCCGCAATGGCCAGATCTGCAGCCGCCACCAGTCCCATGCCGTTGGCCGCCGCGACCCCCTGCACCTGGGCGATGACGGGCTTGGTGAGCTTGGCGATGGTGATGAGGGGCTGCTCCATGTGCTCGATCCAGGCCCGATATTGCATGGCGGACTTGTCGGCCAGCTCATTGACGTCGATCCCGGCACAAAAGGCCTTGCCGGCGCCCTTGATGAGGATCACCCGCACCTTGGGATCCGCGTCCATGGCCAGAAAGGCGTCTTGCAGCTCTTCGGCCAGCAGGCTGTTGAAGGTGTTGAGCTGGTCCGGTCGATTGAGGGTGATGGTGCCGACAAACCGGTCGCTCACATCGGTCAGCAGATGGGTGTAAGGCATGGTCTCCTCCTGGGCGTGTCTCGAAAGTGGTGCGCCATGGTGCGCCGGCGGGCACCGATGGCGTCGGCAAGGTCCCGCTGCGCGCGCGGTCTCGGCAGGCGGCGAGGTCTCGCAAGTGGCGCGGTCCAATTTCGCGCGAGGACCGATTGGATAGGGCTGTCAGCCACCCTCGATGGGCGACATGAGCACAATCTCGTCGTTGGCGGCGAGTTGGGCATCATCGGCCACCCGACGTCCGTTGACCAGGGTGGTTCGCGGGACCGTCGCGGGTATCTTCAGCTGCCGCAGAAGATCGTTCAGCGAGGCGCCCGACGGCAACCTTTCCTCAAACACCCCCTGGCCGGCCGGTGCAAAGCGCTGCAACTGGTTGAACAATTTCACCGTGACCATCATCGTCGGCCTCAGGTCAGCCCCAATTCGGCGAGTCGCTCTGCCGTTGGGATCCCATCCGCCGACCAGCCCTGGGCCTGATAGTATTCATCCAGCATCTTATCCAGTTGACATACCAGCCCTTTGGCGGGCCCGGTGGGTGCCGGCGCTGTTGTCAAGCGATCGGGGAGGCTGTCATCCTTGCGCGAAAAACCCATTTGCGTCAGGAAGAGCCGTTCGGCGTTGATGATGCGCTCGCCGGCCGTGCGGAGCTCCGCCAGACTGTAGTCAGCGCCGGTGGCGGCGTTCAGATATTCCAGGATGCCCACCGGGGCCACGTCGAGGTCCTTGGCCGCCAGGTTACGCACAGCGAAAAAGATGCACAAACCGGCGGCATCGATGAGGGCCGACAGGTCCTGAAAGGCCTTCGTGACCTTGGCCTTGCCCTCCCATTGCAGGGGATCCATCGCCTGGGGAACGCCGAAGAGCTCGAAATAGGCGGGGTCACCCCGCATGTGGGAGCCCCCGATGGGAGAGGTGGCATAGGCCAGTCCCATCGCCTGGGATCCGCGGGGTTCGTATCCGGGAAACTCCTGCTTTTTCGAGACCATCGCCAACTCTGGATGGCCGCAGTGGTCTGCCAGGCGGTAGCTGCCCTCGGCCAGCAGATCACCGATGCCCTCGCGGCTGGCCGTCATGCGGGTCAGCGCCACCAGGGCGTCGGCGTCGCCCCAGGCGAGGGGGCGGCCCACACGGTCCTCGGAGAGGTACCCGCGCTCCACGAGCTCCATGGCACAGGCGATGGTGGCGCCCATGGTGATCGTGTCCATCCCCATCTCGTTGCAGATGTAGTTGGCCTTGGTGATGGCGGCCAAATCGTCCACCATGCAGTTGGATCCCATGGCATAGATGGTTTCATATTCGGGCCCCTCGCCCTCGCCGGCATAGGGTGCCGCGTCCACCCGTGTGCGGCGGCCGCAGCCGATGGGACAGCTGTAGCAGGCCGCGTTCTTCAGAAGAAAGCGTCGCGTCAGCTCCTCGCCGTGAATCTTCTCCCAGCCGTCGAAAGTGCCCTGCTGCCAGTTCTTGGTGGGCAGAACGCCGAAATTCTGGGTCGCCATCACCACGCCGGCCGTACCGTTGATGGTCAGACCGAGGGGCGTCTCTTTGACACCGGCCCGGAAGATATCGAGGATCTCTTTGTTGAAGGCCTTGAAGCGTTCCGGACGGGCCAGCGGGATCCGGCCCCTGCCCCGCACCACCACCGCCTTGAGACGTTTACTGCCCATCACGGCACCCACACCCGACCGACCGGCGGCGCGGTGTTTGTCGTTCATGATGGCGGCGAAGCGAACCCCCCGTTCGCCGGCCGGACCGATACAGGCCACCCGCGCTTTGGCATCCGTCTCGGCCAGGAGGCGGTCTGTGGTCTGATGGGTATCCGTGCCCCAGAGGTGGTCGGCGGGGCGCAACTCGGCGAGCTCCGGATCGAGGTAGAGATACACCGGCGTGGCGGCCCGGCCCGTGACAATAATAGCGTCGTAGCCGGTACGTTTAAACTCCGTGGGAAACCGACCGCCGGCGTTGGAGCAGGTGATGGCGCCGGTGAGGGGCGATTTGGTCATCACCATGTAGCGCGCCCCGGTGGGGGCGCCGGTCCCGGTGAGGGGGCCGGTGGCCATAATCAAGGGGTTCGCCGCGCTGAGCGGATCCACCAGGGGGTCTGCCTCCCGGCGCAGGAAGTAGATGCCCAGGCCGCGACCACCGACGTAGGCCTTGGCCACTTCAGGGTCCAAATCCGCCGATGTGCAGGTTCCAGCCGTCAGGTCGACCCGCAGTATTTTCCCCCGCCATCCGTACATAGGACCTCCTTCATGGGTGCTGCCCAGGCGTCACCGCGGCAGCCGGATCTGCCGCCCCGCACCCGAGCATCGGGCCATCGCCCACCGGCTAGACGATCACGTTGGTGGCGATGGGTTGATTGTCCAAAACCCGCTGGGTGCCGAAGACCGTCAGATCCATGCTGGTCTCTTTGCCCGTCATCAGCTCGGCCATGTGGCGGCCGACCGCAGCGGCCTGTTGGAATCCGTGGCCCGAGAAACCATTGGCCAGGAAAAAGCCTTTCAGCTCGGGCCATTCCCCCAATATGGCATTGGCATCCAAGGTGTTGACGGCATAGAGCCCCGCCCAACCGCGGATCAGCTTGAGGGTCTCGAGCTGGGGGTTGAATTCGGCCAGCTCGGGCCAGACAATCTCCATGAAACGCGCTTCATCCCAGGTAAAATCAAAACCGATGGGATCTTCCGCCAGCGTCTTGCTGACGAAGAGCGTTCCCCCAGCTTCACGTGCAATGTAAAGCCCCGACGGCAGAACGGTCAACCGTGGCATGCGCTCTTGTTTGATTTTGGGGTCCACGGCGAAGACCTGTCGCTTCACCGGCACCACCGGAATGTGGACGCCGGCGGTCTTGGCGATTTCGCCGGCCCAGGCACCGGCGCAGTTCAGGACGATCTTGGCGCTGAGGGACTGCCCGGTGGCCAGCCGGACACCGCTCACGGCGCCGTCCCGGGTGGTGACCGCCGTCACCTCGTCGGTAAGATAGTCCGCTCCCAGGGACTTGGCCTTGCGCCGGAATCCCATCAGCACAGCATAGGGGTCCATGGTCCCCTCATCCGGTCCATAGGTGGCCCCGGTGTAGGGGGCGATGTTGCAGTGGCCCAGACGCTGGGCCAATGTCTCCTGGGGCCACCACTCCACATGACACCCCAGTTCCCGCTGCATGGCCATCTCCTGACGGGCCCGTGCCTGCTGTTCGGGTGCCACGAGAAAAAGGTTGCCCTCGCGGTGCCAGGCGATGTGGGGCTTGATATCGTCCACCGCCATGGTCTCTTCGAAATGTTCCAGAAACTCATAGGCGTACTGGGAGATGCGCACATTCTCCTTGAGATTGAACTGGGTGCGCACGTTGCCGATGCTCAGCGGGGTCGAGGCTCTGGCATAGGTGGGATCCCTTTCGACGACCGCGACCCTCAAGGAATCTGTCACCATCAGATGGTAGGCCGTCGAACTGCCCATGACGCCACCGCCGACTATGATGATATCGTAGCGCGCATCGCTCATGATCTGCCCTCCTCCATGGAGACGGGGAAGCTCTCCAGTCGTCCTCCCCAATAAATTCAACCATTGATTTATTTATTGTTAACTATTAGTATTTCTATATAGCACATTGATTGTCAAGATCTTTATCCATACTGAAAATGGGGGTCGACCGGCGGGGATGCTGCCTCCGCAATGCCGCAGCATCCCTCACGGTTGACAACATGGCGCTCACCGACGCAAGCTAGCATCGCCCTTTCGGTGGTGATCGGGCGGTCTTCGATACACCGATAGGCGCGTCCGGACAGACGCCGTGTCCATCAATATCCAATAGGGAGCGGGAGCGAAGATGCCAGGCGCTGACGGCTTCGATTTCGACACGATCGTGGAACGGCAGGAGACGGCAAGTCTCAAGTGGGACCGCTACAAGGGGCAGGACATCATTCCCATGTGGCTGGCCGATATGGACTTCAAATCACCGCCGGCCGTTATCCGCGCCATCCAGGCGAAGGCCGCGGAGGGCGTCTTCGGATACACCCTGCCGCCGTATCGGCTGAACGAGATCATCGTGGCCATGTTGGCCAGACAATACGATTGGCAGGTGCATCCCGATTGGCTGGTGTGGCTGCCCGGCCTGGTGACGGGCCTGAATGTGGTCTGTCGCGCCGTGGGGGCGGATGGCGATGGGGTCATAACCTCTGTACCCGTCTATCCGCCCTTTCTCTCCGCTCCCCGGTACAGCCGCCGCGAATTGATCCCCGTGCCCCTGTTGGAGAGGGGCCTGCGCTGGGAGATCGATTTCGAGCGACTCGAGGCGGCCATCACCGAATCAACCCGCCTCTTCATCCTCTGCAATCCGCACAACCCCGTCGGACGGGTGTTTACGCGCGAAGAATTGTTGCGGCTGGCGGCCATCTGCGACCGGCACGACATCGTTATCTGCTCTGACGAGATCCACTGCGAGTTGATCCTGGACCGCGACAAGATCCATATTCCCACCGCTACCCTGGATCCCGACATCGCCGCACGCACCATCACCTTCATGTCACCCAGCAAGACCTACAACCTGCCCGGACTGGGCTGCGCCTTCGCCGTCATCTCCGATCCAAAATTGCGCAAGCGCTTCAACGGCGCCATGGCGGGAATCGTGCCACGACCCAATACCTTGGGCTATGCGGCGGCAATGGCGGCCTACACTGAATGCACCGACTGGCAGGCCGCTCTGCTGAGCTATCTGCGCGGCAACCGCGAGCGGGTCGCGGCGGCCATCAGCGATATGGCGCCACTGGCCATGGGACCGGTGGAAGCGACCTATCTGGCATGGATCGACCTGCGCCGGAGCGGCATCGACAAACCGGTTCGCTTTTTTGAATCCGCCGGTGTCGGGCTACAAGAGGGGGCCGAGTTCATGGGGCCGGGCTTCGCCCGTTTGAACTTTGGCTGTCCACGCAGCCTGCTGGAGAGAGCCCTGATGCGGATGAAGCGGGCGCTGGCGGCATCGTAACAGCGGCGCAACCCGCGGCTGAGCGGGCGGCGGGCGCGACAGGCATCAAAAGAGGGACTTCACCCCCACGAGATACGCCTTCATGTAGGCCTGCCGGATCTTCGCCGCTGCGGCCACATCCCTGTTGGTGAAAGCCTCCTGAAACGCCTGCATCTCTTCCAGGAAGAGGGGCCGGCATCTTTCGAAATCCCCCTTCTGGTAAGCCAGCAGATTGATCCGCAGGGTGATGTGATACAGATAGTCGGACATCTCCCGCAGGATGGGATTTTGGGCGGCCTCGTAAAGGATGTCGCGGAATTTGAAATCGACCTGGATGAAACTGATGTCCGGCGTGTGATGGCCGTTCTCGAACCCCCGACTTAGTGTGTCGATCAATCGGCCGATCCGATCGATGGCGGCCTGAGTGGCGTTCTCACACGCCAGCCGTGCCGCCAGCGCTTCGATATCGAAGCGGATCTGAAAGGTCTGGATGATTTTCTGAAAGTCGATCTCGGTCACCTGGGTTCCCAAGCGGGGCATCGTGACGACCAACTTCTTCCACTCCAACTGCTTCAGCACCTCGCGCAGCGGCCCCCGGCTGGTGCCGAACTCCTCGGCCAAGGTGGTCTCGTTGAGGATCTCGCCTGGTGAATACTGCATGTAGAGGATGCGGTGCAGCAGGACGTCGAATATTTTCTCCTTTTTAGTGATTACCAACCTCCCGCGCTTGGCCCACCGGCCGGGCCCCACCTTTGGGGGATTCGAGACTGTCTCACGTGGGCCCACCTCAATTTAGACTATCCTGATAGAGGCCATCTCTGTGGAGACCATCTCGAAAGAGACCATCTCGATCGAGACCATCTCTGTTGTATACTTTTAGTCGACTTACAATTTACAGAAAGCACCGACCTCCGTCAACCCCATCGGGGGCCGGTCAGCGGGTCATTGATCGCTGATCCGGGTGGACACGCGGCGGCGGGCGGCGGGGTTAGGATGGCACGGGTGCCCTATGCAGCGTCCGCACCAATGGTAAAGGCCGCCATCCTGCTGGTGCGGATGGCGGCCGGATCATCCGAATGAAATCCGGATGATGGGGAGGGCGTCGGTTATCATTGTCGGTGGCACCCCGCAGGCGCCGTCAGTGCCGGCCGTGGAGGCGTGGCGTCATTCGCAAACACATCTCGATCGCCATTGGGGGATGGTCCTCGATCCGCCCAGAACCCAGCGGGGTGCCTTTAGTGCCGTCAAGGCCCCATCAGACGTGACCGTAGTAATCGCGGTGGACCACGGCCGAGTAGGCGTAGTCGAGGAGGGTACCCCAACTCCAGACCGGCAGGTCGACGGCCTGCTGCACCGCCCGTGCAAATGGTTGCATACCGGTGCACTCGAGCATGATGGCCCCCACGCCGGGATGTTGCCGGACCACCTCGCGGCAGATCTTCACCATGTCGGCTTCAGCGTTTTGGTAGTAAATTTCGGGCACGGCGGGGCGTTTTTCATGGTCCCAGAGGTTGTCGAACTCGGGGCAGCCGAATTCGTCTTGGGCCCCGGCAACGATGAAGTTGCTGTCGAGATCGATGCCCACATTGGCCAGATGGGTATCGCTGAGGAAGCGTTTCTGGGCGCAGACGATGGCCACCGATCTATCGGCGCCGATCAGGTGCTGGATGAAGGGCACCTGCAGAAGACTGGACATAAAGACCGGCACCGCCACGTGGCCGGCCACGTCTTTCTGAAAATAGGCGAAGTACCCGCATTCGGCGGCAATGGCCCGACAGCCCATGCGCTCGAGCTTGCTTGCCGCTCTCAGGATGGGCTCCCGGCAGGGTGTCTTGTCAGGCTCCCAGACGAGGGTGTAGTTGTCGACCCCTTCGGCGATCTCATATTGTACCGGATAGGGGAAGGCGCTGGCATTGCGCACATCCCCGGGGAAACCGGGATAGGCGTCATCCAGCACCATGATGCCGAGGCCCATGCCGTAGCAAGTGTGGTTTTTGCGGGTACGGGCATAATCGATGCGCATGTCGCGGTTTTGATAGATCATTTCGCTTCCCTTTCATTGATGTGTCTCGCGATGCGGCGGACGGGCACAGGCCAAAGGACCACGCGCTATGGTCGCATCGACGTTCAACCGCCACGGGAATTGGCCGGGAACTTACACCGCTTGCACTATCACCGCCTGCCGGCTCATCGTCTACGCTTTGGATCTTCGTTTTCGGCGCTTCTCTTCGGCGAAGAAGAGATACAGCAGGTAAACAACAGCGATCAGCACCAGGGCGTTGGCACCCGATAGAAAATAATCGGTCTGCAGTTTTTTCTCCACGACCTCTTTTTGCGGTCTCAATATCTTTGCCGACGGAATGGCCGGATCGATTTTCTCCTCCACGCCGACGGACGCGTTCAGCTTGAGGATGATGGCATCGGATATCGCTTGTCCGGAGGTGGCAACGGCCACCGGACCGGCGTTGCCGGTTCCCAAATCCTCCTTTGGTGACGGACCGGCCAACACGGTTTGAGCGCTGATCGTCTCGATGGCAGTGCTCTGTCCGGGGTAGCTGCCGGCAGCAATCCGCGAGAGTCGAAAAAAGGGAAAGCGCATCAACGCATTGCCTTCCTGCCATCCGTCGATCGACACCAGCTTGAAATTGCCGGAGCGCATCAGCTCGGCCACTTGCCGGGCGCCCGGCGCAACCATTAAAAAGATACCGTCGAGCTGCCCCTTTTGCACCATCGAGACCTGTTCCTGCAGGGTGCCCGCAATAATGTCAACGGCGTCCCCCATTGCCAAGCCGTCCACCACAATCTCAGCGCTGCGGTAACTTGCACCTCCCTGCGGGCCCGCGCCGATTTTTTTCATCTGACCGATGTCATGGACGGGACTATCGGTAACCGCCAGCACATGTGCCATCCGATGTCCGATGACGCCCAGCGCTTCGACCGTCGTGTCCTGGATAGGGAGGCCATCGCCGGCAACTGTGTAGAACGCTTCGGCGCCCAGCAGGGCAATTCGCGCCTGGTTTGCAGTGAGAAGCGCTTTGGGCGTGGAATGGCGAACAATTTTGACCCGCCGTTTTGGAAAAGCGCTACGGGAGGCCCGCAGCGCCTTTCCACCGGCACCACTGAGATCGTCGTGCAAACCGATCGCCAATAACAGGTCTTTGGGGGTGGCGCTTGGGATTTTGGCGTCTTCAGGCAACAGACCCGTTTCAATCAGAAAGCGATTGGCCACTGCGGCAACCGTTTCGCCTTCCAGTTCGACAGCGCGGTTCATCGAGCGCATCGTGTTGGTATCGATGGCATTGGCCAACTCCGCGAGAATACCGGGCAGCGCCGGATACCGGCGCATGGCATCCAAATGTACCAGGGGTGCTGCCTCGTAAACCGGAAAAAACCGCAGGTCATCTCGCAACACGGTAAGGCCGTAATCTTCAATATGACCATCGGTGGAATATCCGACTGCCACATCGGCGTTGCCGCTGATCAGTTCGTGATAGAGTTTGGATTTGCTATTGGCCATTTGAGCGGTGGCGACAAGCCCATACCGTCGGGTCAGTGCCGACAGACCGTCGAGCGGACGTTCGATCCACTCTTCAGGTGAGACAAAGCGGATTTGAGAAGGCAGTTTTGCAAGGTCGCTGATGGTTTCTATCTTTAGGGCCGCAGCACGATCGCTGCGCATGAGCAGTTCAAAGTTGTTGGCAAAACCCAACCGCTCTGCCCAGATAAGGCCCAGCGGCTTGAAAAGCGTTTTGACCCGTTTGAAGGCCTCGTCGCCATCGCTGATGGGCGGTTGCCCCAATAGGGTCAGAGCGGTACCATTGTACTCCACATAGAGGTCGAGATCCCCTTTTTTCAGCGCTTCGGAACACAGGAAAGTGTTCCCATATGGAAGCGAACGCTTCACGGGAATATTATTGTTCTCTGCCAGCTGGGCCAGCATTTCGCCCAACACCAGCTGTTCGGTGAACTCTTTGGATCCAATGTGCAGCGGTTTGCCGGTCGACTGACAACCGACCGACAGGGTTGTTGCCAACATACCAAGGACTAGAAGGAATACGTACTTTTTCATTTCAGCCGGCCTCCTTTCCGGGATCATTGCGGATCGTGCGCAAGAAGGCGATAATTTGCAGAACCATGATGAGGCTGAAGGGGATCGCACCCGTGATCGCGATTGCCTTGGCGACCGAGACCCCGCCGCCGAGCAGAGTGGATATGGTGATGATGACAATGATGACCCCCCAAGTCAGTTTCCGCACGACACCCGGATTTAGGTCGCCGTCGGAGGTCATCATGCTGACCACAAAGGTGCCCGAGTCCGCGCTGGTCACTAAGAATACGAAGATCAGGAACAATGCAAGGATATTCAACAGCGACGTGAAGGGGAAGTAGCCGAAGAAGGCAAAGAGCGCCCGGGTGACATCCTGCATGATGAGGTCGCTCAATCCCCCGGCACCGAATAATTCAATATTAAATGCCGTGCCGCCGAAGGCCGCAAACCACAACACGGAGAAGAGCGTCGGGATCAGAACCACCCCCAGTATGAACTGGCGAATGGTGCGCCCCCGACTGATACGTGCGATGAAAACACCCACAAAAGGCCCCCAGGCAACCCACCAGATCAGATAGGTCAGCGTCCAGCCAGCGGTCCACTCCCCCAGCCCCTTGTAGGGAAACAATCTAAAGGACATCTGGAAAAGTTGCGTGACATAGGTGCCGAAGGTATTGACGAACACCTCCAAAATGAAGCGGGTCGGCCCCAAAAAGATGACGAAGAGCAAGATCAGCAAGGCGATCGCCATGTTGATGTTGCTGAGTATTTTGATGCCCTTGTCCAAGCCGGTGCTGGCCGACAGCATGAACATGATGGAGACCAGGATGACCAGGGTGATCTGGACCGTGTGCGAGCCCCCCGGAATCGCCTCGAAGACCACATGTAAACCGGCATTGATCTGAAGAATTCCCAGCGCCAGGGAGCCAGCCAGACCGAAGATGATGGCCAGCACCGAGATGACGTCGACGACATGGCAGATGGGATCGATCTGTCCTTTCCAGCGGTCCTTGAACTCGGCCCGAATGGGTGTCGACACCAGGCTCGGCATCCCCTTGCGAAAGCCGAAATAGGCCAGCGCCAAAGCAGCGGAGGCATATATGGACCAGGCATGAAAGCCCCAATGAAAATTGGTGATCACCATCGCTTGAACCGCCGCTTCGGGCGTGCCACCCTGCATACCTGGGGGGGAAGCAAAATGAAACATCGGTTCGGCCACCCCCCAAAACAGCAGCCCAGCACCCATCCCGGCGGCAAACAGCATCGCCAACCAGGAGACAAGCGTGAACTCCGGTTCCTCATCGTCTTGACCCAGTTTGATATGGGCATATGGCCCCATGGCCATGTACCCCGAGAAGATGACAAAAAAGGTACATAGCAGGAGGTAAAACCATCCCAGTCCCGTCAGGCAAAACCCGGTTAGCGCCCGGGCTGCGCCGGTCATCGATTGGGGCATTGCGATACCCCAAATCGCGATGGCACCACAAAAAACAACCGAAATCCAGAACACGGTCTGCGAAAGCTGTCGACCGCTTCTCTTCTCTTTGACACCCTCCATCGCACCACCCCCTTCTCATTTGTTGGCGTAGCAGAAATGGACCGGTAGCTATCCCACCCCTATGCGGCCGCCGATTGAATACGCTTTAAAACACTGCTGCCAATGCCCTTATCACGGAGGAATTGCGCCAGTTCGGCGGACACGATTGGGTCCATTTCGGGTTGTTCGTATGCGTCTAGCATTTTTCGCTTTTGGTTGATGATATTGGCCATAAACTGATCGTGCGGAGATGTGCCTGGCTTCACGCTTCGCAGACTGATCTCCGGATTCCAGCAATGGGTTCTGCATTTGCGCAGGGTGTCCATCGACGTGAGAAATTGTCCTCCCGGGCCAATGCTTTGGATGAGATCATAGTTAAGCGTTTCCTCGGTCACCGCGATATTGCCCAGGTAAAACTTGATCATGCTGATGATCTCCAAATCCATGATGAACTGCTCATAGGAGATCCCGGAAAAACTGTCTAAAATACCGGCGCTATGGACAATGAGATTGACCCGATTCTGGCAGGCGGTGAACATGGACAGCATGCTTTCATAACCGCTTTGGGGAGAAACGTCTTTGGCATCCGTGGCACATCCCCCACAGCGGCTGGGGAGTTCGTACATTCGGGCTAACGCCGCGGTGTAGCGGGCTTGCAGTGCATACGCGGGAGATCCGATGGAGATGTTGCCCGATTGCAGATCGGCGCCATAGCACTGCAGGCCGAAGATCACCGGATTTCCTGGATTGACGACCTGCGCAATAACGATGCCCGCGAGGGCCTCAGCGGTGGCCAGTGCCAGATTGCTGGCCATGTCGACGGGGCCTGTGGTGCCGGTGGCGGGCGCTGGTGAGAGAATGAGCGGTTGCCCATGCTGGGCGGCGATCTTGATTGAACTGAGTGCAATATCATCCAGTTGAAGGGGGCTGATGGTGCTGATCATGGTCAAAATGTGGGGCTTGGCCGCAAAGTTCTCCTTGCCGCCGAAAAGAATGGCGCCCATATCCATGATCGCCTGCATCTGACCGGCGCTGCCGGGTATACCGAGCAAACATTTGTCCGAATACAGCATGGCAGCGTAGAGCATCACCAAATGGCTCTGTTCCGCCGGGATATCCGCCGGTTGGGCCAGGATGCCGCCATTGATGTTGAAGTGATCGCTCTGGTGCACCAATTTGGCCAAGGTCACATAATCGTTTAAAAGGGTGTCACGCCGGCTGCCATCCCCTTCGATCACCGACGCGCATCCGTACCCGGCGACGCACTCGCAGTTCTCACCGCCAATGGTCACGTCGTAGTGCGGGTTGCGGGCGTGCAGGGTGAACTGCTGCGGTGCATGGCTGACCCAGTGCGCTATCTGCTCGGGGGTGAAGAAGGCCGTGTCACCGGCAACTGCGATTCCCTTCTCCAGAAGCCGCTCGCGTATTTCGGCATGAAACAGCTTGACACCGACTTCTTGCAGAATGCGCAGGGCCAGTTCGTGAATTTTTTCAAGATGCTTGCGCACGGCGTTCTCCTTCTCTCCGCCATCCCACAAATAAGGATGCATTTCGTCTTCGTTACCGGCCGACGGCACCGCGGGTTTTACCGTGCCAGCGTTTAAGGCGTCGTTAACCGGATGCCATCTAGCTGTCCACCGCTATGACAGACCCATTCGCGTTTGGTTCTCTTGCGTGCACCACCGGTTCCATCTCCATGAGCTTTTCGATGGGGATGTGGCACAGGATGCGGTGTCCGGTGCCGTTTTGCTGCCAGGGGGGCTTTTGCTGCTCGCAGATGGCGC
>JAAUYD010134717.1_pt1 | contig 169095 bp, 149 predicted proteins | sample 7278101 | NCBI WGS metagenome assembly JAAUYD01 (sample SAMN14350128, study PRJNA611818) | marine sediment metagenome | isolation source: surface marine sediment (0.6m) | place: French Polynesia: Moorea | collected 2018-08
CGGCGGCGGAGAAAAGAATCGCTCTGGTTCTGGCGAACTACCCGAACCGAGACGGACGCATCGGGAATGGCGTCGGGCTGGACACGCCGGCGGGCGCGCTCGAGGCGATTCGAGCGCTGGCGGCGTCAGGTCATGCGGTTGAGACGCCATTCGAGGATGGCGACGCGCTGATCCGGCATCTGGCGGCGGGGCCGACCAACGCGGCGATAGCCGGGCGCGCGGTGCGGGTGAGCCTGGCGCGCGCGGACTATGACGCCTTTTGGGACGCACTGCCCGAGCCGGTCCGATCCGCGATCGCCGAACGCTGGGGCGACCCGGAAAGCGATCCCTTCTATCGCGCCGAGAGCGCGGGTTTCGCGCTGCCAATCTTCACTCTGGGGAATCTGGCGGTCGGTCTGCAGCCGGCGCGCGGCTACAATATCGACCCGGTCGAGAGCTATCACGATCCGGCGCTGCCGCCGCCGCACGGCTATCTCGCCTTCTACGCCTGGCTCCGCCAAGATTTCGGGGCCGACGCGGTGATCCATTTCGGCAAGCATGGCACGCTGGAATGGCTGCCGGGCAAGGCGGTCGGACTGTCAGAGGACTGCTTTCCCGAAGCGGTTTTCGGCCCGACCCCGCATCTCTACCCCTTCATCGTCAACGATCCCGGCGAAGGGACCCAAGCCAAACGGCGCGCGCAAGCGGTGATCATCGACCATCTAACGCCGCCGCTGACACGGGCGGAGAGCTATGGCCCGCTGCGCGATCTGGAACTGCTGGTCGACGAGTATTACGAGGCCTCCCAAGGCGATCCGCGACGGGTGGCGGTGCTGCGCCGGGAAATCCTCGAGACGGCGCAGGCGGCGGGATTGGACGCGGATTTGGGGCTTGATTTCTCCCCGCGCGCCGGATCGCCAGACAAAGACGCTGAGGCGCTCGCCGCCTTGGACAACCATCTCTGCGAATTGAAGGAGCTGCAAATCCGAGACGGGCTGCATGTCTTTGGCAAAGCGCCGACCGGGCGGCTTCGGACCGACACGCTGGCGGCCCTGACCCGGACACCGCGTGCGAGCGGCGACCCCGGCGGCGGTGGGGCTTCAATCCTCTCCGCTCTCTCCTCGGACCTGGGATTGCCGGTGGACTTCAACCCGTTGGACCCGGACCCGGCGGGGTCCTGGCGCGGGCCGCGGCCCGACCCATTGGCCGAAGTCAGCGAAGACGTCTGGCGCAGCGAAGGCGACACGCTCGAACGGCTGGAAATCCTCGCCGCGCGGATTATCGAAGATGCGTCCAGCGCGCCGGGCCCAGCCTCCGCCGCCGTGCTGGCGGAGATTGAAAGCGCGATTGCGCCCAATCTAGACAAGTCCGGCGCAGCGGAGATCGACGGTCTTTTGCGGGCGCTGGCCGGGCGTTTTGTCCAGCCGGGGCCGTCCGGCGCGCCGACACGCGGAAAGCCGGAAGTTCTGCCGACGGGCCGCAACTTCTACTCCGTCGATACGCGGATGACGCCGACCCAGGCGGCTTGGTCTCTGGGCTGGAAATCGGCGCAGATGCTGGTCGAGCGTCACGCGCAGGACCATGGCGACTATCCGAAACGGCTCATCGTCAGCGCCTGGGGCACGGCCAATATGCGCACCGGGGGCGACGATGTGGCCCAGGCCTTGGCGCTGATGGGCGCGCGTCCGGTCTGGGATACGGCGTCACGCCGGGTCACCGGTTTTGAGATCTTGCCGTCGGATGTTCTGGGACGGCCGCGGGTCGATGTGACCTTCCGCATCTCCGGCTTTTTTCGCGACGCCTTCCCCAACCTGATCGATCTGGTCGATTCCGCCGCCCGCGCGGTCGCGGCCCTGGAAGAACCGGACGCCGTCAACCCGCTGGCCGCCGCCTTCCGGGCCGACCGGGCGGCGCTGCTGGCCGAGGGCGTTGCTGCGGACGCGGCTGAGCGGCGGGCGGGGTCGCGGGTCTATGGCTCGAAACCGGGGGCCTATGGCGCGGGACTGCAGGCCCTGATCGACGAGCGCTTGTGGAAGACGGACGCCGATTTCGCTGAGGCCTACCTTGCCTGGGGCGGCTACGCCTATGGCGCCGGTCAGGAAGGCGTTTCGGACAAGGACGGCATGAAGGCGCGGCTGGGCGCCGCCCAGGCCGTGGTCCACAATCAGGACAATCGCGAACACGACCTGTTGGATTCGGACGATTATTACCAGTTCGAAGGCGGTGCGGCGGCGGCCGTCCGCACCTTCTCCGGCGCCGATCCGGCGGTCTATCACAACGACCATGCGCGCCCGGAAACGCCGCGCATCCGAACGCTCCAGGAAGAGATCGCCCGCGTCGTCCGGGCCCGCGTCGTGAACCCGAAATGGATCGAAGGCGTCATGCGGCACGGTTACAAAGGCGCGTTCGAGATGGCGGCGACGGTGGACTATCTCTTCGCCTTCGCCGCCACGACGACGGCGGTCGGTGCGCATCAGTTCGATCTGGTGATGGACGCCTATATCGAAGATGAGACGGTGCGCGCCTTCATCGCCGAGGCCAACCCGGCGGCGCTGCGCGAGATCGCCGCGCGTCTTTTGGAGGCGCAGGATCGCGGCCTGTGGACGCCGCGTCGCAACAGCGGCCGGGCGCGGCTGGAAAGCCTGCTGGCCTCGCAAGCGCCGTCGGACTAGGCTGGCAAGGCGATTGAGGGGAAGCATCAGCCATGAAAACCGACGGCATGACCGAGGCCGAAGTCAACAAGCGCCACGCCGAAAAGATGGCCAAGAAAAAGGCCGCGCGCGATAAGATGATCGCGACCAAGACGCTGGAGAAGGGCCTGTTGATGGTCCATACCGGCAAGGGGAAAGGCAAGACCACCGCCGCCATGGGTCTGGTCGCCCGCGCCATCGGAACGGGCATGCGAATCTGCATCGTGCAGTTCGTGAAGGGCGTCTGGAACACCGGCGAGCGCGCGGTCTTCGAACGCTTCCCGGAGCAGGTGACGATGAAGGCGATGGGCGACGGCTTCACCTGGGAGACCCAGGACCGCCAGCGCGACATCGCCGCCGCCTGCGCCGCCTGGGACTACGCCAAAGAGGCGATCGCCGATCCCGCCTATGACATGGTGGTGCTGGACGAGTTGAACATCGTCATGCGCTACGACTATCTGCCGCTGGACGAAATCATCGAGACTCTACGCGGCAAGCCGGAGAAGAAGCATGTCGTCGTCACCGGCCGCAACGCCAAGGACGAACTGATCGAGATCGCCGACATGGTCACTGACATGACCATGGTGAAGCATCATTTCCGCGCCGGGGTGAAGGCGCAGGAAGGCATCGAGTTCTAAAGCGACACGCGCATCTTTATGCGTCCGGTTGAACGCATGATGCACTATGCGCCTTCCGGCTCCAGCGCATAGCCGGCGGAGCGCACCGTGCGAATCACGTCGCTGTTCTCCGGATTATTCAGGGCCTTGCGCAAGCGCCGGATATGCACGTCGACCGTGCGCGGCTCGACATAGACGTCGCGGCCCCAGACCGCGTCCAACAGTTGCTCGCGGCTGAAGACGCGGCCCGGATATTCCAGAAAGTGCCGCAGCAAGCGAAACTCGGTCGGGCCCAGCTTCACCTCTTCGCCGCCGCGATGCACGCGATGGGCGGCCAAGTCCATGCTGATATCCGCCGCCGTCAGCCGCTCGTCCGCCAGGACAGGCCGCGACCGGCGCAGCAGCGCATGGATGCGGGCGACCAGTTCGGCCGGGCTGAAAGGCTTGGTCACATAATCGTCGGCGCCGGCGTCGAGCCCACGCACCTTGTCCGCCTCCTCGCCCCGCGCCGTTAGCATGATCACCGGCATGGATTTGGTCACCGGCTTGCGGCGCAATTGACGGCACAGCTCGATCCCCGACATTTCCGGCAGCATCCAGTCCAATAGAACGAGGTCGGGCGGGTTTTCGTCAACCGCCATCAGCGCCTCGCGCCCGTCCATCGCGACGCTGACCTCGAACCCGTCGCGTTCTAGATTGTAGCGCAACAAGGTGACGACAGCCGTCTCGTCCTCAATGATCAAAACATGCGGTTTCATCGAACCCCTCTGTCGATCGTTCAGTTCGGTCTGCTAGGGCGCGCGCTCTGGCGAATCGCCATCGAGCATGTCGGGGCCCAATTCATCCGCCTTGGACCGCCGCTCATCCAGCCGCTCGCCTGACACCTGGTAGTGCAGCGTCTCAGCGATGTTGGTGGCGTGGTCGCCGATGCGCTCAAGATTCTTGGCGATGAACAGCATATGCGTGCAGGTGGTGATGTAGCGCGGGTCTTCCATCATATAGGTCAGGAGCTCGCGGAAGACGCTGGTATAGAGCTCGTCGACCTCTTCATCCGCCTCCCAGACCGAGATCGCCTTGGCGATGTCCTGATCGGCGTAGGCGTCGAACACATCCTTCAGCATCGCCTGAACCAGACGGCCAAGACGGATGACGCTGCGTGTATGCGGCGTGACCGGCATCGCGACCAGCGCCGGCACCCGCTTGGCGATATTCTTGGCGTAATCGCCGATCCGTTCGATATCGGAGGATGCGCGCAACATGCCGATGATCAGCCGCAGATCGTTGGCGACCGGTTGACGCAGCGCCAGCATGCGGACAACCAGCGCATCGATCTCGGTGTCCAATGTGTCAAGCCGCCGGTCGCCGAGCCGGATCTGATCGGCCATCTCTTCGTCCCGCCGCGCCACCGCGCGCAGGGCCCCGTCCAGCTGCGCCTCCGCCACGCCGCTCATCTCCGTGAAGAGTTGGTTGAGGCGCGCGATTTCATCGTCATAGGCTTTGACGATGTGATTATGCGGCGGTTCGGTTTCTTCGGGCGTCATGGGTCAGGTCCTGTGGGGGCGCGCTCCGGACTAGCCGAAACGCCCCGTGATGTAGCCTTGCGTGCGTTCGTCGCTCGGGTTCGTGAACAGAACTTCGGTCTCGCCATACTCAACGAGATTGCCGAGATGGAAGAAGGCGGTCTTCTGCGAGACCCGCGCGGCCTGCTGCATGGAATGGGTGACGATCACGATGGTGAAGTTTTCGCGCAGCTCGTGGATCAGCTCTTCAATGCGCGCCGTGGCGATCGGATCGAGCGCCGAACAGGGCTCGTCCATCAGGATCACCTCCGGCTCGACAGCGATGGCGCGGGCGATGCATAGGCGCTGCTGCTGACCGCCGGAAAGACCTGTGCCGGGCTGCTCCAGCCGGTCCTTGACCTCTTCCCAGAGGCTGGCGCGGCGCAGACTGCTCTCAACGATCGCATCCATTTCGGCCTTGTTCGCCGCCAGACCATGAATGCGCGGGCCGTAGGCCACGTTTTCATAGATCGATTTGGGAAACGGGTTCGGCTTCTGGAAGACCATGCCGACCCGCGCCCGCAGCTGCACGACATCGACCTTGGGGTCGTAAATATCGCCGTCATCCATCGAAATCGTACCGGTGACCGAGCATCCTTCGATCACGTCATTCATCCGGTTCATGCAGCGCAGGAAGGTCGACTTGCCGCAGCCGGACGGGCCGATCAGGGCGGTCACCTCTTTCTCGACGATGTCGATATCGACATCGAACAGCGCTTGCTTGTCGGCGTAGAAGACGCTGACGTCGCGGCCGATCATTTTCGGCGTCGTCTCCGTCGTCAGCGTCTCGACTGGCGTTGAGGCCTCCGGCGTTTGGCTGTCTTCAGTCATGGACATTGTCCCATTCCTTCGGTGTCACAGAGTGCGAATATTGCGCCGCCGGCCTACCAGCGGGTCTCGAATTTCTTGCGCAGCAGAACGGCGGTCAGATTCATCAGGATCAGGAACCCAAGCAGAACCATGATCGCCGCCGAGGTGCGCTCGACAAAGGCGCGTTCCGGCGCGTCGGCCCAGAGGAAGATCTGCACCGGCAGCACGGTCGCCGGATCGGTCATGCCGCCGGGGATATCGACAATGAAGGCGACCATCCCGATCATCAGCAGCGGGGCTGTCTCGCCCAAGGCCTGCGCCATACCGATGATGGTGCCGGTCAGCATCCCGGGCAAGGCCAGCGGCAGCACATGATGGGTCATCGCCTGCAATCGGCTCGCGCCCATGCCCAGCGCCGCCTCGCGGATCGAGGGCGGCACCGATTTCAGGGCGGCGCGGCTGGCGATGATGATGGTCGGCAGGGTCATCAGGGTTAGCACCATGCCGCCGACCAGGGGGGCCGAGCGCGGCAGGCCGAAGACATTCAGGAACATCGCCAGTCCCAAGAGGCCGAAAACGATCGAGGGCACGGCGGCCAGATTGTTGATGTTGACCTCGACAAGATCGGTCCAGCGGTTCTTGGGCGCAAATTCCTCAAGATAGACCGCCGCCATCACCCCGATCGGGAAAGAGAGCAACAGCGTCACCAGCAGGGTCCAGAAAGAGCCGACCGCAGCGCCCCAGATGCCCGCCTGTTCCGGCTCGCGGCTGTCGCCGGCGGTGAAGAAAGTGGTGTTGAACTTGGTCTCGACCTTGCCTTCCTGCTGCAGGGTCCAAAGCCAGACCGCCTGATTGTCCTTAACCCGCCGTGACTCCTCCGGCGTCTCCAGGCTCAGCACCCGCCAATCGCCGGCGGCGGCCGGGTCGAGACTATCCAGCGGCAGAATCACCTCGCCCGTCAGACTGTTCGCGCTGACGGACGTCGCCTTGACCACGCCGCCATTCACGACCGCGAAATAGCTGGGCATCGAGCTGTCCATCGCCTCTTCGCCGCCGGCCGCGGCGGCCCGGTCACGCAGATCGGCCGCCCGCGCCTCGAAATCAATGATCTCAGCGCGGGTCCGCTCCAGATCTTCGCGCAGCTCCGCCGCTTTCTCCTCGCTCGGATTCTCGTTCAAGGCGGCGGTGAAGAGCGCGATGCTGCCTTGCCGCCGCGCCGCTTCGTTTTCGGCGCGCACCGCCTGCTCGGCGAGCGCGTCCTTCACATCCGTCAGGGCTTGCGCGAAATCGTCTTCGCCCGAGGTCACAGTGACGACGCCACTCTCATCGAACAGGCTGACGCGACCGCGCCCGTCGGCCAGATCGACATCGGTCGAGCGGCCCTTGATAAAGACATCGGCGTCATCGGACATGGTCAGCCAAACCTGCCGCACGCCGCCGATCAGGCTGGGATCGGCGAGCACCGCTTCCCGCAGCTCAAAATCGGCGCCCGAGGACAGCAAACCGGTGAGCGCGCGCCGGTTGGTGCGGCCGGAGACGGACGGAAACTCCCCGCGCATCGCATTGAAGACCAGCGACCGGTAGTTCGCCTTGCCGATCACTTCCGGATCGCCGGAGCCGTCCGGATCGATTTCCGACTGGGCCAGATCGATCGGCAGCTGCACCTTTGTCTGAACGAAAGCGGTGTAGCCGTTGGAAATGATCGTGAAAAACAGCAGCACGAGGACAGCCAAGGCGAAACCGATCGCCGCCACGCCATAAAGCTTGAACCGGGTTTCCCGGGCATAGCGCTTCTTCAGGCTCTTCTGAACCGCGGCCGCGATTCCTTCGGCGTCGCGCACCGGGGCCGCAGGGTCGTTTGGTACAGTCGCGTCGGTCATGACCGATCTTCCTTAGACATGGGCGCCGGGTCGGCGGCGCCGCTCAATCATATTGCTCGCGATATTTGCGCACGACATGCAGCGCGATCACGTTCAAACAGAGGGTAATGAAGAACAGCACCAGGCCCAGCGCGAAGGCGGCGAGCGTCTTGGGACTGTCGAACTCCTGATCCCCGACCAGCAGCGTGACGATCTGAACCGTGACCGTGGTCACCGCCTGGAACGGGTTCGCCGTCAAGTTCGCGGCCAGACCCGCCGCCATGACCACGATCATCGTCTCGCCGATCGCGCGGCTGACCGCGAGCAGGATCGAACCGACAATGCCCGGCAGCGCGGCGGGCAGGATCACCCGGACAATCGTCTCCGACTTGGTCGCGCCCATGCCATAGGAGCCTTCCCGCAGCGAGCGCGGCACCGCCGAGATCACATCGTCCGACAGGCTGGAAACGAAGGGGATGATCATGATCCCCATCACCAAACCAGCGGCCAGTGCGCTTTCCGACGCGACATCCAGACCGAACGACTCGCCAAATCCGCGGATCTGCGGCGCCACGGTCAAGGCGGCGAAGAAGCCATAGACCACCGTTGGAATCCCCGCCAACACCTCAAGCAGCGGTTTGACGAAAGAGCGAAACTTCGGGGTCGCATATTCCGCCATATAGATCGCCGACATCAGGCCGACCGGGACGGCGACCACCATGGCGATGAAGCTGATCAACAAGGTGCCGGCGAAAATCGGCACCGCGCCAAAGGCCCCGGACGAGCCGACCTGGTCCGCGCGCAGGGCGATCTGCGGCGACCATTGCAGGCCGAACAGAAACTCATAGAAGGGCACCTGGGAGAAAAAGCGCCAGGCCTCGAAAAGCAGCGACAGGACAATGCCGACAGTGGTGAAAATCGCGATGGTCGAAGCGGCGACCAAAAACACCATGACGATCCGCTCGACTGCGTTGCGTGCGCGCAGTCCCGGATCGATGGCGCGGCGCGCCCAATAAAGCCCGATAACGGCGAGCAAGACGGCGATCGCCGCCATGCCGATGAAGCTGGTCAGGCGTAGCCCATTATAGCGCTCCGCGGCGGCGCGGACGAAGGGCTCGGCTTGCTCAGCGGAGAAGGCCCCGGAGGCGACGTTGCGAATATCGTTCAGCAGAAGGCCCAGTTGCGCATTGGGCAGATCTTGCTGCGCCTGCGGAAGCGAGGCGACCACCAGCCCCTCGACGATCACCCCTTCCGCCATCAGCCAGATCGCGATCACCAGCAGGGCCGGAATGACCGACCAAAGCGCGGTATAAGTCCCGTAATAGCCAGGTCGGGAGTGCAACTCAGAGGGATGGCCCGTCGTCTGACCGAGCGCGCGGCCCCGGCCTAACGCATAGGAATACAGGGCGAGCAGCAATACGGCAGCCAGCAAAATCGCCAAATTCATCGCTTGACCACCCTAAACCGAAACAACCGTCGAACCCATTGGCGATCGTCGACCGGGACCAACGTAGAAAAGATGCGCGACGCGCAGTAGGTCGACGGCGTTTCGCCGACCGGCTTCGAGCCGCCCGATTTTAGAAAACGAGGGCCGGTCAGAAGCCGACCGGCCCTCGTCATGTTCATTGAGCGAAACGCGTCGGGACTTAGAGCGCCAACGCGCTCAACCCTGACGCCGCACCCGCATACTGAGCGCGCTCAGCGTCGGGCATCGGGATCAGACCCTTGTCGGCCAGATAGCCGTCCGGACCCCAGGCGTTCTCGCTGGAGAACTCCGCCAGATATTCCTCAATACCCGGAATGACGCCCACATGCGCTTTCTTCACATAGAAGTAGAGCGACCGGGAAACCGGATAGGAGCCGTCGGCGATCGCGTCAAAGGTCGGCGCCACGCCGCCCATCGTCGCGCCTTTGATCTTATCGGCGTTCTGATCGAGGAACGAGAAACCGAAGATGCCGAAGGCGTTCGGGTTGGCTTCCAGCTTCTGAACGATCAGGTTGTCGTTCTCGCCAGCTTCGATGAAGGCGCCGTCTTCGCGGATTTCACCGGCGACGTCTTCCAGAGCCTCGCCCGCGCCGGTGGCTTCGGCGACAATCTCCGCGCCTTCTTCCATCACAAGCTCGACAAAGGCGTCGCGCGTGCCGGAGGTCGGCGGCGGACCGAGCACTTCGATCGCGATGTTCGGCAGCGACGGATCGACATCGGCCCAGGTCTTATTCGGATTCGGCACGAGGGCGCCGCTGGCGTCCGGAACCTGCTTCGCGAGAGCCAGGAAGACCTGATCGATGGTCACATTCAGCGCGGTCGCGCTTTTCGCGTTGCCCATGACGATGCCGTCATAGCCGATCTTCATCTCGACGATATCGGTCACGCCATTCGACTGGCACAGATCATATTCGGATTTCTTGATCCGGCGCGACGCATTGGTCACGTCCGGATGCTCGACGCCAACGCCGGCGCAGAACAGTTTGAGGCCGCCGCCCGAACCGGTGGATTCAATGACCGGCGTTTTAAAGCTGGTCGTTTTGCCGAAGTTTTCCGCAACAGCCGTAGCGAACGGGAAGACCGTGGACGAGCCGACAATGCGGATCTGATCGCGGGCTTCGGCCGCGCCGGCCACGGCGACGACGCCGAGCGCTGCAACGGCGACAGACTTGAAGAGAGCCTTCATAGAAATCCCCATAATTTGGTTTGATTGGAAAAGTGTTCGAAAGACGCGCAGGAAACGCGCCTCTGTCCCTGTTTTCGATCGACGTCTACAGATTGCCGCCCGGTTCGGGAGACTCCATACACGCCGACGGACCGTTAGCCTTCGTAGGCCGTAGGTCTTGTGACGGTTTGGTTACGATTTTATGACACAGGGCCGTTTTGAGCCGACCGATGGTGGGCCGCGACGCCCTTGCGGTATCCAGTTCCGACCGAGCCGCTAATTGATCGCAGGCTCGAAGCTGGTGGCGGCGGGTTGGACGGTGCGGAGGCCGGACCGGGTGATCTCTCGGATCGCATAGGCGCGCTGCGCTGCGCCATCGGGATTCAGCCGGAACAGACCGTCGACGCCGAGAAATCCTTGCGGGTTGGTCAAGGCGATCCTGGAATAGGGGGAGGCATTCCCGGCGGCGCCGCCGCGCGCCAGAACCGCCGCCAAGGCGGTTGCGTCATAGCCGAGCGAGGCCATGCGCAGCGGCGGCCGTCCGTAGAACCGCCGATAGCGGTCGCGGAACTGCGTCAGCAGGGCGCTGTCCGGCGCCGGATACCAAGCCCCAATCAGAGAGGGTTCGTTGGACAGTCCGGAAAACTCGTCCCAGATCTGCAGTCCCAAGACCCGCACGGTGGGCTGATCGACATCGTAATAGGCGAGTTGCGCCGACAGGGTGCGCAAGGCGTTTTCGCTGTCCGCCGGAACCAGGATCGCATCGAAATCAGGCTCGCCCAGCGTGTCGAAAAGCTCCAACCGGCGCAGCGCCGCCCGCGAGGCCTCGTCGGTCTCGCCTTCCAAGGCGCGGATTTCTTCAAGCAACGCCTCGCGCCGCGCCTCATAATCGGACATCTCGATGATCGTCTCGGAGAAATCGGTCGCGGTCGAATCGATGAAACGGATCTTGGAAATCGTCGCAGCGTAGAGCGGCACGGTCTCCTGAACCGTGCGCACCACAAGCTCGCCATAGGGCGTGTTCGGAGCGATCACCGCAAAGCGCGTCGCCCCTTCCCGCACCGCGAAATCCACAATGGCCCGCACCTGTTGGGCGGGCGAGAATCCGAGCACGAAGGCGCCGTCATCCGCAACCGTCGGATTGTTCGAAAAACTAACCACTGGCACGCCTGACTGTGCGGCGATCGGCTTCACCGCCTCCACCGACCCGGCCAACAAGGGTCCGATCAGGATGTCGGCGCCGCGGCCGATCGCTTCGCTGGCGGCCTGCGCCGCGCCGTCCGGCGCGCCCCGTGTATCGAAAGGCATCAGTGTCGCATCCGTCGCGCCGACATCGAACAGCGCCATCTGCGCGCCTTCCAGCAGCGCCCGACCGATCTCAGCGTTCGGGCCGCTTAGCGGCGCCAACAGGCCGATTTGCGCGCCGGGGCGTTCGAGCCGAACGCCGGACGGTTGTTGGCCGAGCGTCTCCAGAAGGAACGGATCCTCCTCCAGCAGGTCGGCGGGACTCGACGTGGCCGCCGCCGTAGCGGCATCGCTCTCCGCCGCGGCGGCGTCGCTCGGAGGGCTGATCTCCGGCCCCGACTCGCCGCCGGTCGCGCAGGCCGTCAGGACGATTAACGCGACCGCCGCCAGCGCCTGCGCTATGCCAAAGCGGGACGCGGCGCCGGCCTGGCGTTCCATGGGCGTATGGCGTGGGGAAGAAAAATCCTGCATAGATGGCGACCCTTTGTGAGCGTCTCGGCGTGCTAAGCCCAACCTAATGACCGACCCCGATTTCGACAATCGCCCGAATGCCCGTGCCGACGCCGGCCCTGACCCGGGCGCTAAATCGGGCGCCAAATCGACCGCAGGCGCGCGGCCGATAGAAGAGACGGCCCCGCTGCCGCCCGCGCTCTATATCGTCGCGACCCCGATCGGCAACCTGCGCGACATCACCTTACGCGCCATAGACATCTTGCGCGCCGCCGACCTGATCGCCTGCGAAGACACAAGAACAACTGCGAGATTGTTATCGCATTATGGCCTTTCCAAGGCGTTGACCGCCTATCACGATCACAGCGATCCGAGACGCCGCGACGCTTTGCTCGATCGCGTTCGCCAGGGGCAGGCGGTCGCGCTTGTCTCCGACGCCGGCACGCCGCTGATCTCCGACCCTGGCTTCAAGCTGGTGCGACAGGCCTGGGAGGACGGCGTGCGGGTGGTCCCGATCCCCGGCCCGTCGTCGATTCTCGGCGCGCTGAGCGCGTCCGGCGCGCCGACCGACGCGTTTCTATTCGCCGGCTTCCCACCGACCAAGACCAAGGCGCGGCGCGATTTTCTGGCGCGCTGGGCCGACACGCCGGCCAGTCTGATCTTCCTGGAATCGGCGAAACGCCTGCCCGCCTGCCTGGCCGACATGGCGGCGGTCTTGGGCGACCGGCGGGCGGTGATGGCGCGTGAAGTCACCAAACTGTTCGAAGAATTCCGCTCAAGCCCGCTCGCGCAATTGGCGGCGCATTACGCCGCCGAGGGGCCGCCCAAGGGTGAGGTCGTGCTGATCGTCGATCCGCCCGTACAGGCGTCGCAGGCCGATCCGGAAGAGATCGATCGCCAATTGCGGGACGCGCTCGCAGCGGGCCTGTCGACGCGCGACGCGGCCGACCGTGTGGCTGGCGAGACCGGCGCGAAACGGCGAACCGTCTATCAGCGGGCCCTGGCGCTGGCCGCGCCGCCCAAGGCCGGCTGAAGCGTGCCCGCCACGCGGCGGAAGGCCGAGAGGCGCGGGCGCAGCGCCGAACGTCTCGCCGCCCTGTGGCTCAGGCTAAAAGGCTGCCGGATCGTCGCCACGCGACTGAAAACGCCGGTCGGTGAAATCGACCTGTTGGTGCGCGACGGCGCAACTCTCGTCGTGGTGGAAGTGAAACGGCGGGACAGTCTGGCCACAGCGGCCGCGGCGATCGACCGGCGTCAACAGCAGCGGATCGCCCGGGCGCTCGCCTGGTATGTCGCGCACCGACCGGACCTCGCCGCCGCGCCAATTCGGTTCGATGCGGTTCTTGTCGGCCGTTGGCGGTTGCGCCACCTGAAAGACGCGTGGCGGCCGGAACGCTGATCCCGACCGCCACGGCTATGACAGAAAAACTGTGTTTGGCTTAGGCTTTCGCCGCCGCGATCGCCGCTTGCGCCTGGGAAACGATCGCCTTGAAGGCGTCCGGCTCATGCACTGCGATATCGGCCAGAACCTTGCGGTCCAGCTCGATGCCGGCCTTGTGCACGCCGTCCATGAAGCGGGCGTAGGTCATCTCATGATCCGTCGCCTCACGCACTGCGGCGTTGATGCGCTGAATCCAAAGACCGCGGAAATCGCGCTTGCGGGCGCGGCGGTCGCGATAGGCGTACTGGCCGGCCTTGTCGACCGCCTGCATCGCTGTGCGGATGGTGTTCTTGCGGCGGCCGTAATAGCCTTTCGCCGCTTTCAAAATCTTCTTATGCCGGGCGCGCCGGGTCTTGCCATTGCTTACGCGGGCCATCGTACCTGTCTCCTAAAGTAAAGTCTGTGTCTGAAACGGGGCCAAAACGGAGCCGAAACGGGCGGGCCGGTCAGCCGCGCAGCCAATTCCGTTTCACGATCCGTGCATCCGCGTCCGCCATGATCTGGCCGCCGCGATTCTGCCGCTTCATCTTCTGAGGACGGGTCGAGGTGTTGTGGCGCAAATAGGCGCTGTAGAACCGGACCTTGCCGGAGCCGGTGATCTTGAACCGCTTCTTGGCGGAGCTCTTGTTTTTCAGTTTGGGCATTTTCTTCTCCTTCGCGGGCGGCGCATGGAGATCGCCGCCGATCTTGATCTCAGCGGCAAGGCATACCCTATCGGCCCGGCGCGCTGTTTTCGCCCGCTTTCTCTTAAATGCGGGGACGCGCGGATATAGAGGACCCCGCCCCGGCTTTCAAGCCGGAAGCGGCGCGGGTGTCGGGATCATTCAGGCGGCGCGCCGTCGGGGGCGCCGAAACAGAGAATATGGCCGTCCGGGTCGCGGATATATTGCTCGCGCATGCCGTACCACGCGGTCTCGGCGGGCTTGACCTTAGCGTCCTCAGGGATCGCGGCGGGCAGGTCGTTGGGATGGTAGCCCCGGAAATAGACCGTGCCGCCCGGCTGCGGCGCCTGACCGGCCGCAAAATCGGGCACTTCCGCAGCCAGGCTGTCGACCGATTGGAGCATCAGCTCCGCGCCGTTCCAGCTGACGACTGCGAAGACGGGGTCGGCCACCAGCTCGGCGCCTTGACTGAATGACTGATCGGCGGCCACCGACATCTCAAGGCTCAAGCCCAATACATCGCGATAGAACCCGACCGAAGCCGCCACATCGCGCACCATCAAGTTCGGTATGATCATCATCTACCCCCTTCACCCCGGGTGATTTCGTCGCCGCACCAAACGCGCATCGCGGGCCGCACTATCGCGCGATATTGTTTTGCCCGATTGCCTGTTCAAGCGCATATCGGGTCGATGACCCAAACCGCCGTCCGGAATAACCACAAGCCTATCCTGATCGCATTGGGCGGGATGATCGCGATCGCGGCGGCGATGGGGATCGGGCGGTTCGTTTATACACCGATCCTCCCTTTCATGATCGAGAATGGCGGCCTGTCCAAAGCGGCGGGCGGCTGGATCGCGGCGGCGAATTATCTGGGCTATCTGCTCGGCGCGCTGCTGGCGGCCTCCTCCGCCATCTCCGGCGATAAACGGCTTTGGTTCATTGCCGGTCTGGCCCTGTCCGCCGCAACGACCGGCGCGATGGGCCTGACCCAGGATCCCTGGCTCTATGCCGGTCTTCGCCTGCTCGGCGGCGTCGCCAGCGCGGTGGCGTTGCTTTTCGCTTCTGCCCTGGTCCTCGACCGGTTGGCCCAGGCCGGCCGGGGCGGTCTCAGCAGCCTGTATTTCTCAGGAGTTGGAATAGGCGTCGCCGTTTCGGCCGTTCTGGTCGGCGGTCTAGGCCGGCCAAACGATGACGGCGCCGGACTGTGGTTCTGGAGCGCTGCGATCACCGGCCTAGCAGCGGCCGCCGCGTGGGTGCTGATCCCGGGCGAACGGAACCGAGCCGCCCAACCGCCGCCGCCGCGCCAAGAGGGCGAGACGCGCGGGCTGGGCCGGTTGTTCACCGCCTATTTCACCATGGGTTTCGGCTATGTCATCACCGCGACCTTCCTCTCGACCCTGGCGCGGGAGACGCCGTCGCTCGCGGCCTATGAGACGGTCCTGTGGCTTACTGTCGGCCTCGCGGCCGCGCCCAGCGTGTTGTTCTGGAACTGGGTCGCGCGGCTGACCACGGTCTTGCGCGCCTATGCGCTGGCCAGTCTGACCCTGGCGCTTGGCGTCGCGCTGAGCGTCCTGAGCCAAGGTCCCGTGCTGGTCCTGGCCGCCGCCGTGATGCTGGGCGGCACGATCATGGGCCTGACGGCGCTGGCGATGGTCGAGGCGCGCCGGGTGACGCGCGGCGACCCGAGGCGCGCCATCGCGCTTTTGACCGCCGCGTTCGGCGTCGGGCAGATGATCGGCCCCGCCTTCGCCGGATTGCTATTCGAGGCGACCGGCAGCCTGACCGCGCCCTCGCTCTGCGCCTCGGCGCTCTTGGTGCTGGGCGCGGCGCTGACCTGGAAGCCGCTGCCCGAACCCCCATCCCAAACGGCCCCCCTGGACGGGGCGCGCGGCGGCGATTAGATCAGATCGCAACGCAGCCATTCGAACGCAGCCATCCGAAAGAAAAGAGCATGTCCCGAGCCGAGCCCCTGGCCGTCGCCGTCCAGATGGACCCGATCCACGCCATCGATATAGACGGCGACAGCAGTTTCGCGCTGTCGCTCGAGGCGCAGAAACGCGGCTATGCGCTCTATCACTATCTGCCGCGCGATCTCAGCTTCCGGAACGGCGTGGCGACGGCGCGCGCCCGCGAGATGACCCTGCAGCGCAAGAAGGGCGACCATTTCACCCTCGGCGACGAGCAGATCGTCGACCTGACCGAATTCGACGTGATCCTGATGCGGCAGGACCCGCCTTTTGACATGAGCTACATCACCGCGACGCATATCCTGGAGCATGTGCACCCGAAGACGCTGGTGGTGAACGATCCTGTGAATGTCCGGAACGCCCCGGAAAAGCTGCTGGTCACGCATTTCCCCGAGCTGATGCCGCCGACCCTGATCACCTCGAACCGCGACGATATCCTGGCCTTTCGCGCCGAGTATCAGGACATCATCGTCAAGCCGCTCTATGGCAATGGCGGCGCAGGCGTGTTCCACCTAACGCCGGGCGACGAGAATCTGAACTCGCTCTTGGAGCTGTTCACCGAGCTCTATCGCGAACCGATCATCGCCCAGGCCTATCTGCCGGAGGTCCGGCAGGGCGACAAACGCGTGATCCTGATCGACGGCGAGGCGGCGGCGGCGATCAACCGCGTCCCGCCGGAAGGCGAGTCCCGCTCGAACATGCATGTCGGCGGCCGCGCCGAGAAAGCGGAACTGACGGATCGCGACCGCGAAATCTGCGAGGCCATTGGCCCGACGCTCAAAGAACAGGGCCTGATCTTCGTCGGCATCGATGTGATCGGCGACTATCTGACCGAAATCAACGTAACCAGCCCGACCGGCATCCAAGAGGTCAACCGATTCGACGGCGGCGCCCTCGAAGCCGACATCTGGGACGCAATCGAAGCGCGGCTTTGACCTAGCCCAAACGCGGCTTTTCCACCCCCGCCATTTCGCAGGCGTAGTCGGCGAGGCCTGAGAAATCCTTGGCTCCCCAGCCGGCGGCGCGCGCGCTATTCAACGCTTCGCGGGCGGCGGCGGCGACGGGCATGGGCGCGCGAAGCCGCTGCGCGGATTCGACGATCAGGCTGAGATCCTTATGCGCCAGATCGATTTGGAAGCCAGGCTCGATATCGCCTTGGAAGACCTTGGTCGCGTAATTCATCTTGAGCTGGCCGTTGGTCGCCGACGTGCCGTGAATCACTTCAAGCGTCTTTTCCAGATCGAGCCCGAAGGCCTGGGTCAGGGCCATCGCTTCGGCGTTCATCCAGCAGGAGGTGATGGCCAGATAGTTGTTCACCAGCTTCGCCCGCGTGCCCGCGCCGGGGCCGCCGCAATGCAGGATGGTCGTCCCCATCGCCTCCAGCATCGGCTTGACCCGCTCGAAATCACCGTCTTCGGCCCCGACCATGAACAGGCTCTCGCCTGCATCCGCATGGCTGGCCAGCCGCCCGATCGGCGCGTCGACGAAAGCGACGCCTTTCGACTTACAGGCGGCGGCGATCCTGTCGGTCACATCGGGCAAGATCGTCGAGAGATCCATGAGCAGCGAACCGGGCGCCATCGCCTCGAGCATCCCGCCTGGCCCCAGCACCACCGCGTCGACCTCCGCCGGTCCGGGCAGCACAGTGATCGCGACCTCAGACCCGGACGCAGCTTCCGCCGGCGATCCAGCCTGAGCGCACTCGTTGAACGCGGTGAAGGGCTGCATCTGGTCGGCCCGCGTGTCGAAGACCGACAGCGCGAAGCCGCGCCGCGCCATGTTCAGCGCCATCGATTGGCCCATCCGTCCCAAGCCGACAAATCCGGTGCGTGTGTTTTCTGTCATGGCGTTCTCCCTTGATCGCGCTCTGCGGCCCTTACGACGCTTTTACCGCCGTTCGCACGCCCACCCAAGCGTGCGATCACAAACAATGGGAGTTTCCGCTGGCGTCTTCTGACGCGAACATTCTAGATTGACTTCTCGTCAACCGAGCATTGGATTTCCGGAGCATGGTCGCCCACGTCGCTACGGTCGCTTTTCACGGCGTCGAGACACGGCCGGTCGATGTTCAGGTGCAATTGGCCGGCGGCCTGCCCGCCTTTACCATTGTCGGCCTGCCGGACAAGGCGGTCGCCGAAAGCCGCGAGCGGGTGCGCGCCGCCCTGGCCGCGATCGGCCTGGCCCTGCCGCCGCAACGGATCACCGTCAATCTCAGCCCCGCCGACCAGCAGAAGGAAGGCAGCCATTACGACCTGCCGATCGCGCTGGGCCTGATGAGCGCGATGGAGGTTCTGCCGTCCGACGCGCTGGACGAGTATGTCGTACTCGGCGAGTTGGGTCTGGACGCGCGTCTCGCGCCGGTCGCGGGCGTGCTGCCCGCCGCAATGGCGGCGCTGGAAGCGGATAAGGGGCTGATCTGCCCAGCCGCCTGCGGCTCGGAAGCGGTCTGGGCCGGCGATATCGAGGTCCTGGCCCCGCGCGAATTGATGGAACTGGCCAATCACTTCAAGGGCCGTTTCGCGCTCGCCCGGCCCAAAAGCAAACTGGCCGAACCCGGACCGGCGCCGCCGGACATGGCGGATATCAAGGGCCAGGAAGGGGCGAAGCGCGCTCTGGAGATCGCGGCGGCCGGCGGCCACAATGTCCTGATGATCGGACCGCCCGGCGCCGGCAAAAGCATGCTGGCGGCGCGCCTGCCAGGACTGCTGCCGCCGCTGAGCCCCGCCGAGGCGCTAGAGACCTCGATGATCCAGAGCGTCGCCGGCCTGTTGCACGAGACCGGCCTGCCGCGGCATCCGCCTTTCCGCGACCCGCATCATACGATCAGCACGCCGGCGCTGATCGGCGGGGGCCAGCGCGCCAATCCGGGCGAGGTCAGCCTGGCGCATAATGGCGTGCTGTTTCTGGACGAGTTGCCGGAATTCCCACGCGCCGCGCTCGAATCGCTGCGCCAGCCGCTTGAGACCGGCAAGGCGGTGATCGCTCGCGCCAACGCCCATGTCGCCTATCCGGCTCGGTTCCAATTGGTCTCGGCGATGAACCCCTGCCGCTGCGGCCATCTCGGCGATCCGGACGCGGATTGCGGGCGGGCGCCGAAATGCGCGCTCGACTATCAGGCGAAGATATCCGGCCCGCTGTTCGACAGGATCGACCTGCATATCGATGTCGCCGCTGTGAACCCTTTGGACCTGTCGGCCCCTGCCCCGACGGAAGGCTCGGCCGAGATCGCTGCGCGGGTGGCGCAGGCGCGGGCGATTCAATCCCAACGGTTTGAAAAGAAAGAAGTCGGCGCAGCGGTCCGTCTGAACGCCCATGCGGACGGCGCGTTGCTGGAGGAAATCGCTGCGCCAGACGAAGCCGGTCGGTCCCTGCTGGTCGAGGCGGCGGAGAAAATGCGCCTCACCGCGCGCGGCTTTCACCGCGTCTTGCGGGTCGCCCGCACCATCGCCGATCTCGCCGGATCGGCTGGCGTGGGCCGGGTGCATATCGCTGAAGCCCTCTCGTACCGACGCATTCGGCCGTCGGCCTGACCCAAGCCGACCCATATCGATCCTTAGGGTGAGCAATCCACACATGCGACGCCCGTCTATTGACTTTGGCGCACAAAACAGCCACATCCTCGCCTACTGATTATCTCGCGATGGCGCGAACCGCCCGAACGGGCGTTTGTCCGGGATCACCGTAGAAAAATTCGAGACGCTCCGGCACGCGCCCGGATCGCTCGCAACGGCGCCGCCCGGACGGACCCGCCCCTTGACAGACCGGGGGCCGCTCATTTTGAACGCGCCATAAAGGACACACAGTGACGACTTTCGAGCAGCTTGGCCTGGCCAAGCGTGTTTTGCGCGCCCTGGCCGATCGCGGCTATGACACGCCGACGCAAATCCAATCCGCCGCGATTCCCAGCCTACTGCAGGGCCGCGACATGCTGGGCGTCGCCCAGACCGGCACCGGCAAAACGGCGGCTTTCGCGTTGCCCATGGTGCATGCGCTTTGTCAGGACCGGGTGCGAAAAGGCTTCCGCCGCCCGCGCGGTCTGGTCCTAGCCCCGACCCGGGAACTGGCCAGCCAGATCGCCGACGAAATTCGCGCCTTCAGCCGCTACACCGATCTGAAACACACGGTCATTTTCGGCGGCGTCAATCAGGGCCGGCAGGTCGCGGACTTGCGGCGCGGCGTCGATATTGTGATCGCCACGCCGGGACGGCTGATGGATTTGATGAATCAAGGCCAAGTCTCGCTGCAGGACATCAAGCACGCTGTTCTGGACGAGGCCGACCGCATGCTCGATATGGGATTCGTCCATGACATGCGGCGGATCCTGGGCGAGACGCCGACGGCGCGCCAGACGATGCTGTTCTCGGCGACCCTGTCCAAGGAAGTCGGCGCGCTGGTTTCGGATTTCCTGAACGAGCCGGAAAGAATCTCCGTCGCGCCGCAAGCGACGCCGATCGACCGCATTGAGCAGGCCGTGCACCATCTGGAGACCAAGGCGAAGACCGACCTTCTGATCGAGCTGTCAACGGCGGAAGCGGTCACGCGCGCCATCGTCTTTGTCCGCACCAAGCACCGCGCGGACCGGCTTGCGAAACGGCTGGACAAAGCCGGTATCGGCGCCGAAGCGCTGCATGGCGACAAGAGCCAGGGCGCAAGGCAGCGCGCGCTCAAAAGCTTCCGCGACGGCAAGGCGCGGGTGATGATCGCCACCGATATCGCCGCGCGCGGCATCGATGTCGACAATGTCAGCCATGTCTTCAATTTCGAACTGCCGAATGAGGCGGAGACCTATGTTCATCGGATCGGCCGCACCGCGCGCGCCGGCGCCGAGGGGCAGGCGGTCTCTTTCTGCGATCCGACCGAACGCGGCTATCTGCGCGCGATCGAGAAACTGATCCGGATGAAACTGACGGTGGTCGGCGCGGAACCCGCCGGCCCCGCCCGCGAGCCGAAACCGCGCCGTGGACAGAAATCCAGCGCCCCCCGGCCTCGGCGCCGGCAGACCTCTGTCCCTGCGGAGAGCCGGGACTCACGGATCGCGCGGTTGAATCACGGTTTCGCTGACGAAACGCCGGAAGTGCGGGAAGCGGCCGCGACCGAACCAAAGCGCGAAGCCGCCGAACCGGTTCAAGACGGCGCGAAACCACGCCGCAGGCCCGCACGCGGCCACGCCGGAAAGAATGCGCCGAAGCCGCATCGCAAGGGCCGAAACGGCGCCGGATCGGCAACCGCGAAAGGCGGGAAAAAAGGCCGGAAGAACAATCAGGCTCGAGACCATCGCAACAGGCGGGGCGCGGCGTAACCGCCGCTCCAGCTTGCCTTTCAGGCCGCGCGCGGTAATTCTGCAGCTCTCATCGTGAAGCCGCCGCCGCAGGCCGCGCCCCCTTTCAGCCCTCCCTTTTTCAACACCAGTCAGAGTTCGCGCCCATGACAGAAGCGCCCCACGCCCGCTACGACCTTGTCGGCATCGGCAACGCCTTGGTCGATGTGGTCGTCGATATCGAGGATTCCTTCCTGGCGGCGAACGATCTGCCGCGCGGCAGCATGAATCTGGTCGACGCCGAGCAATCCGACGCGCTTTATGACCGCCTGCCGCCGGCGATCGAGACCTCCGGCGGGTCCTGCGGCAATACGATGTTCGGCTTCTCGGCGCTCGGCGGCAGAGGCGCCTATCTCGGCAAAGTGCGCGACGACGCGTTCGGTAAGGTCTTCGCCCACGACATGAAGGCGATCGGCGTCGATTGCCCTGTCACGCCGGCGCCAACGGGTCCCGCGACAGGGCGCTGCCTTGTGATGGTCAGCCCCGATGCGCAGCGCACCATGGCGACCTATTTGGGCACAGCCGTCGATCTCGGCCCCGACGACGTTCCGGAGGAGACCATCGCGGCGTCCAAGCTTCTCTATATGGAAGGCTATCTGTTCGACCCGGAAGCGGCCAAACGCGCCTTCGTGAAGGCGGCTGACATCGCGCACGCGGCGGGGCGTAAGGTCTCGCTGAGCCTCTCGGACCCGTTCTGCGTCGATCGCCACCGCGAGGCCTTCCTCACACTGGTTGAGGATCATATCGATATCCTCTTCGCCAATGAGGAAGAGATCACCTCGCTCTACCAGGTCGGTGATTTCGACGCAGCGATGGAACGGGTGCGCGGCCATTGCGAGATCGCTTGCCTGACCCGAAGCGCGCGCGGTTCGCTGATCCTATCCGGCGAGCAGGTGATTGAGATCGACCCGGTCCCGGTCGGCGACAAGCTGACCGACACGACCGGCGCCGGCGACCAATACGCCGCCGGCTTCCTCTATGGCTATACACACGGATTCGATCTCGAAACAGCCGGCAAAATGGCCTCGATCGCCGGGGCGGAGGTTGTCTGCCATTACGGCGCACGGCCGCGCGCTGATGTACGCAGCATTATACGGGAAAAACTGCATATTAGTGAGTTCTGACCGAAGCGCGAAAGGGTCGCGGCATGCGAAATGCGGAAAATAGAACGCGCGTTTTATCTTCTGGCGCACACCGCCCTACAATGCTTATGGTCGCTGGCTTCGGCGACGATGCAAGCATGTTCGCGCCTGTTCTCAACACCGAATTAGCGGAGAAATTTCACCTTCTCCCTCTTAATCTGCCCGGCTTCGGCGCGCCCCCGCTACCAGCGCCGACGACGCTTGAACAACTGGCGGATGTCGTTGCGAACGCAGCGCGCGAGTACGACGCCGAACTAATCATGGCGCACTCTGTAGCGTCCATAACCGCCTCGCTTGCTGCACGACGGAATGACTGCCCTATCCGGACAATTGTCTCACTCGAAGGCAATATCACAGCCGAGGACGCCTATTTCTCGGGCGCGGCAGCCGACTATGATGGACCGGAGGCCTTTCGCGTGGCCTTCCTTGCCCGCCTCGACGTCATGGCGGTAAAGTCCCCAATCATCCGCCGCTATCGAAACGTCGTGTCTCACGCCGACCCCAGAACGTTATGGGAATTAGGCTGTGACGCACGCGCCTTCTCGAATTCGAAAAGGCCGGGTGAAGTGCTACGTGCGGCGGCGGAGGTTCTCTACCTCTACAATCCAGACAATTGCCCACAAGAGACATTGGACTGGCTGTCACACAACCCTATTCGCCGCGCCGTGCTGACAAATGCGTCGCACTGGGCGAGCGTCGATCAGCCCCATCTGTTGAGCGACAGAATTCTAGCGGCTTTCCTTGCGGGCGGAAGCCGTTCGGAGTAGAAGCCGCGCACAAGACGGGCGGCGAAGAAAGCCCGCCAACGCAACACCCTGTTCACTCAATCGCCCGCCGGCGCGCCGGGGCCGGGCCTGGATAAGACCGATGCAGCTGCGCAATCTGGCGATCATCGCCCATGTCGATCACGGCAAGACCACCCTGGTCGACGAGCTTCTAAAACAATCGGGCGCGGTGCGCCAGAACCAGGCGGTCGACGAGCGCGCCATGGATTCCGGCGATCTCGAGCGCGAGCGCGGCATCACCATCCTGGCGAAATGCACCAGCGTCGAGTGGAACGGCGTGCGGCTGAACATTGTCGACACGCCCGGCCACGCGGATTTCGGCGGCGAGGTTGAACGCATCCTCAGCATGGTCGATGGCGTCGTGCTGCTGGTCGACGCGGCCGAGGGCCCGATGCCGCAGACCAAATTCGTCACCATGAAGGCGCTGGCCTTGGGCCTGCGGCCGATCCTGCTGGTCAACAAGGTCGATAAGCCGGATTCGCGCCCCGATTGGGTCGTCGATCAGGTCTTCGACCTGTTCGTCGCGCTGGGCGCGTCTGACGAACAGTTGGACTTCCCGATCCTCTACGCCTCGGCGAAGCAGGGATGGGCCGCCGACGATCTCGACGCGCCGCGCGAGACGATGGAGCCGCTTTTCTCCAAAGTCGTCGATCATGTCCCCGCGCCCGAGGCCGATCCGGACGGACCTTTCACCATGCTGGCGACGACGCTCGAGACCGATCCGTTCCTGGGCCGGATCCTGACCGGGCGGATCTATGCCGGACGCGTGAAGGTCAACGACACGGTCAAGGCGATCGGGCGCGACGGCGCGACGATCGAACAGGTGCGCCTAACCAAACTGCTCTCCTTCCGCGGCCTGAAACGCGAGCCGATCGACAGCGCCGAGGCGGGCGATGTGATCGCCGTGGCCGGGCTGCAGACGGCGACCGTCGCCGACACGATCTGCGCGCCGTCCGTCAGCGCGCCGCTCGAATCGCGGCCGATCAGCCCGCCAACCATGTCGATGACGGTGGCGGTGAATGACGGGCCGCTGGCCGGGCGCAATGGCGGCGACAAGCTGACGGGCCGGATGATCGGCGACCGGCTGCTACGCGAGGCGGAAGGCAATGTCGCCATCAAGATCACCGAATCCGCCGACAAGGACGCGTTCGAAGTCGCGGGCCGGGGCGAATTGCAATTGGGCGTGTTGCTCGAGACCATGCGCCGGGAAGGGTTCGAACTGACCGTCGGCCCGCCGCGCGTGCTGTTCAAGGAAGGCGAAGGCGGCCAGCGGCTGGAGCCGATGGAAGAAGTCCAAGTCGATGTCGATGACGACTATTCCGGCGTCGTGGTCGAGAAGCTGGCGCAGCGCAAGGCGGAGATGAAGGACATGCGCCCGTCCGGCGGCGGCAAGACGCGGATCGTCTTCGACATGCCCTCGCGCGGGTTGATCGGCTATCAGAGCGAGTTTCTCGGCGATACGCGCGGCACCGGCATCCTGTCGCGCATGTTCACCGGCTATGGTCCCTATAAGGGCCCGATGCCAGGCCGCCGCGCCGGCGCGCTCATCTCCGGCGAGCAAGGCAAGGCGGTCGCCTATGCGCTGTTCAATCTGGAGGAGCGCGGCCCGATCTTCATCGAGGCCGGCGACGAGGTCTATCAGGGCATGATCATCGGCGAGCATAACAAGGGCCAGGACCTGGAAGTGAACCCGCTGAAAGGCAAACAGCTCACCAACTTCCGCGCGTCCGGCAAGGACGAGGCGGTGAAACTGACCACGCCGCGCAAGATGACGCTCGAACAGGCCATCGCCTATATCGAGGAAGACGAACGCGTCGAAGTCAGCCCCAATGTCATCCGCCTGCGCAAAGCCATCCTCGACCCGCACGAACGCAAACGCGACAGCCGGAAACGCGCGGCGCTCGAGGAAGGCGCGGCGTAGGGCGAATATGACCTAAGTGAATCGGCTTCACACAGCCCGATCACCATTCGCCTTCGGCAACTTGATCCTCCTTTATCTTCACGCTCGACGATTCTTTTTCGCTCCAGTAGCGTTGATTGTGTTTTTCGCGAATCGCTTCTGAACTAGAACGGATTGCGTGAAGGGCCCAAGAACACGAGCCATGCAATGTTGCTTAACGGTCAGCTCATAAATACCTATTCGGGTAGGAAATACAGTAGTCTCTACGACAAAACCCTGTCGGCAATACCCCGACAAGTTTCTTGCTCAAACTCGACAAACAGGCGCCGAAGCGTGAAAGCGTGTCTGAACAACTTGAGCCGTGGTCTCATCATCGCCATCCTTTGCTTGGCGACTTCACAAGTATTGGCGGAGGATCGATTTGGCGCCAATGCGTCCAAATACGGCATAAAAAACCTGACTGGACTCGATGATATCGTCTATTTCGAGAACGGCGTTGTTCCAGTCTGGAGAGATCCGATCAGGCCCTACACTCTGCGACTTGACGCCAGCAAAGATACTGAACGACTTTTACAAAACCTTGAACGAAGCCTTAAGGTTTTCTATTCCGAACTAGGGGTCCCCACTGAGGAATACGATGGAACGTCGAACTTCCTAGTCCTTGCAGCGTCTCGAGGAACACAAAAGGTTGTTGATATTTTCAATGAATACTATCGACGCATGGCTAATTCATTTGGCGGTGAACCGCTAACCGAGGATGTAGTTGCAAGTAGAAGCAGTGAGAAGATTTGCATTGGTGTGACGTTCTTAAACTCTGATAGAGATCAGATCATTGGTGCTGTTCTTCTGATAACAGGAGAATATGAAGCGCCAGTCGATGAGGCTGTTTGCATAGGAACCAGCTTAGCTGGTGCTATTGGTATCCAAGTAGAAACAACCGTTGAAAACGAAAACCAATTGGAAACAGCCAGGGTGTTTTTCGCTCCGAGCCCTACACCTGAAGGCTACGAAGTCTTTGAGATTCCATACGAACTTAAAGCCATCTTTCATGAAGCGTATAAAGGGTATCGGGCACCTGTTCGTCTCGTTGATGTTCTCGAGAACCTTACAAAAGAAGACGATTTCTTTCGCTTGATGTTAACTGCAATGAGGAAAACTGATTCGCTGCAACACGAGCAATAATGAGCCGTCGATTGATATAGGCTGAATTGAGGGATAACACTAATTCAGTGTTGGGACGCCTTCACCCAAACTGCGATCTAGATAAAGGTGACGAGAAGTCAGACTCCCAAAAAACAGTTTTTATAAGCGCGGCCTTGTGCCCAGCATTGACACCACCTACGGAACTTCCCGCCCGGCGCTGGCTTGCCAGATTGAGAACCATTGCTGGCGGGTGAGCGTGATGCGCTCGGCGGCGATCATCGAACGCAGGCGATCCATCTTCATGCTGCCCAGGATCGGCAGAGGCTTGCTCGGATGGCGCAGGATGAAGGCCAGCGCCAGTTGGACGATTGTCTCGGCGCCGGTTTCTTCGAGCATTCCCTCCATCACATCGCGCACGGCTTTGTGGCGCTCCGACGTTCCGGTCAGCAGATCGGCGCCGGCCAGGGGCGACCAGATCATCGGCCGCATCCGGTGCTGCTGCAGATAGTCCAACGTCCCGTCATGCAGCGGGTCGAGATGCAGCGCCGACAGTTCGATCTGATTGGTGACCAGCGGAGAATCGAGACGCGATTGCAGCAAAGCCATCTGGCTCGGTGTGAAATTCGAAACGCCGATATGGCCGACCTTGCCGGCCGCCCGCACGGCGCTCAGCGCGCCGGCCGTCTCGTCCGCATCCATCAGCGGGTCCGGCCGGTGCAGCAGCAGCAGATCGATATAATCGACCGATAGATTGGCGAGCGACCGGTCGACCGAGGCGAGAATATGGTCGCGGCTGGTGTCATAGTGTTTCACAAGATGATCCGGCCGGTTCGGCGAGATCAGCGCGATATCGGTCTTGGTCACGATCTGAATCGCGTCGCGTAGAGAAGGACGCGCCTTGATCGCCGCGCCGAACAAGGCCTCGCAGGTATAGCCGCCATAGATGTCGGCGTGATCGATGCTTGTGACGCCGAGCGTGACCAGCTCCTCGATCACCGATGCGACGGCGCCGGGATCATTGGCGTAGTCCGCTTCGGCCAGACGCCAAGCGCCCCAGACGAAACGCGACAGGGCGGGCCCGTCGGGATGGATCGGCGCGAAGGCGAGGTCAGGAGCAGTCATGTCGGAAGGGTCCTTGGTTAGAATGATGGGAGAGAGAAGCGGCGACAAAGCGCGAGTCCGGCATGCCGGCCCCCGAGTCGGCATCCATTGGACGGAACCATAGGCCCCGGATCAAGTCCGGGGCGACGGGGCACGTGAGCAACCATCACGCCGCCGCCAGCTCTTCGGCGATCGCCCGCGCCGCCGAGGCCGGGTCGGCGGCCTGGGTGATCGGGCGGCCGATGACCAGCCAGTCGGCGCCGGCCTGGACCGCCTCAACCGGCGTCATGATGCGTTTCTGATCGCCTCGGTCGGCGCCCGCCGGCCGGACGCCTGGCGTGATCAGGCGGAAGTCGGGGCCGCAGGCCGCGCGGATGCGTGTGATCTCATGCGGCGAGCAGACGACGCCGTCCATGCCCGACTGTTGCGCCAGTTCAGCGAGTCGCACAGCCTGATCGGCGGTGGGGCCGGCCTGACCCACGGCGGACAAATCCTCATCATCCAGGCTGGTCAGGACGGTCACGGCGATCATGATCGGGCGGGCGACGCCAAGCGGCTCGGCGGCGAAATGGGCCGCATCCATGGCCGCCTTCATCATCGCCGCCCCGCCGGACGCATGCACATTCAAGATCATCGGACCCAGCGCGACCGCAGCCCGCACCGCGCCCGCCACCGTGTTCGGAATATCGTGATATTTCAGATCGAGGAAAAAGGGTTGGGTCGCCGTCGGCGCCCCGCGCGGTGTTTCCGCGAGCCCGGCGCGGGCGACCCGCCGCACGCCCTCCGGCCCGTTATGATTGAAGAATTCGAGCCCCAACTTGACCCCGCCCACAATCCCGGTGAGCGACCGGCTGAGCGCGACGGCGTGCCCGACATCCGGCGTGTCGAGCGCGACCAGGATTCGCTGCGCAGTCGTGTTCGGCCGCGGATGCGCCACCAGACCTCCCCCGGTCCACGCGACCCTAGGCCGCTTTCGATCCCGTATCGCCGGAGACGGTCAGCGCCTTAGATTGGCGTTCCAGGTCGCTGAGTTGCGTGCGGGTTTCCTCAAGTTCGCGGCCCGTCGCCTCGGCGTCGCGATGGGCCTCGTCCGCCTCGCGCTGGGCCGCGTAGGCGCTGCGTTCCGCCTGACGCGCGCGTCCCCTTGTGCGGCCGGCCGCGAACCAGCTCGATAGGCCGCCGAGGACGAAGCCGAGCAGGAAGGGGATGAAGACGATCAGATAGACCGGCGCGCTCAATTCGAACGGCGTCGGCCAGAGCGCCAATGTGACGCTTCCCGGATTCGAGACGGCGAAAGAGGCCGCGACGATGGCGAGCGCGAGTGTGACGATCCAGGAAATCAGACGCATGGCGGTCCCGATTGGAAGTCAGAGAAACGGTCGCTCAGAGTATGGACCGGGTCGCGCGGCGGGATCAATCCGTCGCCTGGCTTTGAGCCGAGCCCTTGGCTTCCGCCTTCGCCTGGGCGCGTTTCCGCGCGGCGCCGGACTCCCGGTCGCTGACGCCCGTCATGCCGGTGACCCGGCGGACCAGATTGGCCTCATAGTCATGCACGACTCCGTCGGCATAGACGACCTCCCAGAGCATTTCGATCAGTTGCACCTGTTCCTCATGATCGAAATTGGCGACCAACACGCGCAGGAACTGGTGGATATCGACCGCATCGGCGGCGCGCGCCTCGGCATCCTGCATGATCAGGGCGGTCTCTTCCTCGCTCAGCTCGAAACGGGCGCGAACCAGGCGCGCGGTCTCGGCGCGTTCGGTCTCGGCCAGTTCGCCGTCCAGCATGCCGGCCTCCAGCAACAAGGCGGCGGCGGCGATATGCAATTCCTCGGCGGAATGTTTGGCCGCATCGGTCGCGCCCTGCTTTTCGAACAGGAAGCTTTTGATCTTCGAAATCATGATTGCATTCACCCGTCAGTTGTCGCCCATTTTGAGGGCGTCGAGGAAGGCGGATTGCGGGATGTCGACCTTGCCGAACTGGCGCATCCGTTTCTTGCCCTCTTTCTGTTTGTCCAGGAGCTTCCGTTTCCGCGAGACATCGCCGCCATAGCATTTGGCGGTCACATCCTTGCGCAGGGCGCCGATGGTCTCGCGCGCGATCACCTTGCCGCCGATCGCCGCCTGCAACGCAACCTTGAACAATTGACGTGGGATGAGATCCTTGAGGCGCTTGCAGATGGCGCGGCCGCGAAACTCGGATTGCGTCTTGTGCACGATCATCGCCAGCGCATCGACCGGATCGCCATTGACCAGGATCGAGACCTTGACCAGATCGCCCTCGCGATAGCCGTCCATCTCGTAATCGAAACTCGCATAGCCGCGACTGACCGACTTCAACCGGTCATAGAAATCGAACACCACCTCGTTCAGCGGCAGGCGATAGACGACCATGGCGCGCGAGCCGACATAGGTCAGGTCCACCTGTTCGCCGCGCCGTTCGGTGCAGAGCGTCAGGACCGGTCCAAGATACTCGTCCGGCACCAGGATCGTCGCCTTGATCCAAGGCTCCTCCACGGACTCGATGCGGGTCGGATCGGGATAATCGGCCGGATTGTGCAGGTTCAGCACGGCCCCATCCGACAGCGTGATCTTGTAGACCACCGACGGCGCGGTCGAAATCAGCTCCAGATTGAACTCGCGCGCCAGCCGCTCCTGGATGATTTCCAGATGCAGCAGCCCGAGAAAGCCGCAACGGAAGCCGAAGCCCAAAGCGGCGGAGGTCTCCATCTCGAAATGGAAGCTGGAATCGTTCAACGCCAGCTTGCCCATCGCCTCCCGCAGCGCCTCGAACTCGGAACTGTCGACCGGGAACAGGCCGCAGAAAACGACCGGCACCGACGGCTTAAAGCCAGACAAGGGTTCCGCAGCCGGCTTGCGCTCATCGGTCAGCGTATCGCCGACCTTGCAATCGGCGACGGACTTGATCGCGGCGGTGATGAAGCCGACCTCGCCCGGCCCCAGCCTGTCGACCATCAGGCCTTTCGGCGTCAACACGCCGACCCGATCCACTTCGTGAGCGGCGCCGGTCGACATCATGCGGACCTTCTGTCCCTTCTTGAGTTCGCCGTCGCGCACCCGAACCAGCGCGACGACGCCGAGATAAGCGTCATACCAGCTATCGACCAACAGCGCCTTCAATGGTTCCGACGCATCGCCCTTGGGCGGCGGCAGGCGGGTGACAATCGCCTCAAGCAATTCCTCAATCCCATTCCCGGTCTTCGCGGAAACAGGGATCGCGTCGCTGGCGTCGATGCCGATCACTTCCTCGATTTGCGCCTTGACCCTTTCCGGCTCCGACGCCGGCAGGTCGATCTTGTTCAAGACCGGGATGATCTCGTGATCATTGTCGAGCGCCAAATAGACATTGGCGAGGGTTTGCGCCTCGACCCCTTGGCTGGAATCGACGATCAGCAGCGAGCCTTCACAAGCCGACAGGCTGCGCGAGACCTCATAGGAGAAATCGACATGGCCGGGCGTGTCGATCAGGTTCAGCGTGTAGTCGATCCCATCCTGAGCCGTGTAGCGCAGGCGTACGGTCTGGGCCTTGATCGTGATGCCGCGTTCGCGCTCGATATCCATGGAATCGAGCACCTGCTCCTTCATCTCGCGCTGGCTCAGCCCGCCGCAAGTCTGGATCAACCGGTCGGCCAGGGTGGACTTGCCGTGATCGATATGCGCGATGATGGAAAAGTTCCGAATGGTGCTGAGATCGGTCATTAAGGCTCTTTGCGGATCGTGAAACCCTTCGCCGCGCCGGGGTTGGCCGGTCAAGGCGGCGCACCATAAGGTTCGGGACCCGCCCCATCAATCGGGCATTTCGCGCAGCGCGATTTCGGTTTGCATTCGCCGTCCGGGGCGCCGATACAGTTCCGCCATGGCTCTGATCGACATCGCGCAGTCCTGGCTGACGAAATTGCCGCCGGAGACAGCGCATGACTGGGCGTTGCGGGGCTTGCGCTGGGGCCCTGCGCTCGGCCTGGCGCCAAAGTCGCCGCCAACGGATGATCCGCGTCTGGCCGTACGCGTGTTGGATCTGGATTTCCCGAACCCGATCGGTCTCGCCGCCGGGTTCGACAAGAACGCCGAGGTCTTCGCGCAGATCCTGTCGCTCGGTTTCGGCTTCACGGAGGTCGGTTCGATCACGCCGAAGCCACAGCCCGGCAACCCCAAGCCAAGGCTGTTCCGCGCCCCGGCGCAGCAGGCGATCATCAACCGGATGGGCTTCAACAATGCCGGCGCCGCAGCGGCCGAGGCGCGCTTGGCGCGGCGCGGCTGGGGGGCGCGGGACCGAGCGATCGGCGTCAATCTGGGCAAGAACAAGACCAGCGCGGACGCGGCGGCGGATTATGCGCTTGGGGCCAAGACCCTGTCGCCGCATGCCGATTATTTGGTCGTCAATGTTTCCTCGCCTAACACACCAGGACTGCGGGCGTTGCAGGACCCGACGGCGCTGACGGCGATCCTGCAGGCGGTCTCGGAGGCCCGACAGGTCAATGGCCGCGGCGTCGCCCCGCCGGTGCTGGTCAAGCTGGCCCCGGACCTGACCGACGACGATATCGCCGAGATCGCCCGGTTCGTCGCCTCAGCGGCCGAAAGCGGGTTGCTGCACGGATTGATCGTCTCAAACACGACTCTGGCGCGGCCGGACGGTCTGGACCCGGCCCAGGCGGCGGAGGCGGGCGGCCTGTCCGGCGCGCCGCTCTTCACCCGCTCAACCGAGGCGTTGCGCGCGCTCTATCGGCGAACCGACGGCGCGCTGCCGATCATTGGCGTCGGCGGTGTGGGCTCCGGGGCCGAGGCCTACGCTAAGATCAGGGCCGGCGCGAGCCTGGTGCAGGTCTATTCCGCCTTCGCCTATCAGGGTCCGACCCTGATCGGGCGGATCAAGTCGGAGCTGGTCGATTTGATGAAGGCGGACGGCCATACACGCATCGCCCAGGCGATCGGCGCCGACGCCTGACCCGGTGATTGGCGGGGCGCCGCCGCCTTGTCCGCCGGTTCCGGCAAGCGTAGGATTTTCAACAGGATAGTGCGGCGCGGCGCCCCGAAGCGACGCCCATAGCAAAGACCGGTGAGCGATGCTTCTGCATGTGAGTCTGATCCTGGCCTATGGCGCGGCCGCCGTCGCCATCGCGCTTTATGCGCCGGAAGACCGGGTCGGCGCGCCGGTCTTGGCGGGCCTCTGCCTGTTCGCCCTCTGTGCGTTGGCGCATGAAATCTTGGCCCGGCGCGCCGCCGACGCCCGCGCCACACGCCACCTCTTGGCGCTGAAACGGGCCTATGATTTCAGCAAGGCCGATCTGGAGAGCGCGCGCACCGAAATGGCGCAGCTCTACCGGATGGTCGAATCCGGCGCGATCCCGCGGCCGGGCAGGCGCGGTCCGGCAGAGCAAAGCACACCTCCGCCCGCGCCCGAACAGGCGGCGCCCGAACCGCTGCAGTCTGAACCGAATTTACGCGACGCCGACCCGGCGCAGAATCCGGCGCAAGACCCAGAGCGGACGCCAGAGCCGACGTCGAAAGGCTCCTTTACCGACTTGAGCGCCGCCCTCGCCGCCGCCGATCGCCAACCGGTCTTGCAAAGAACGGAACGCGCCGCGCCGCCCGCGCCAACCCTCGCGCCGCCCCTACCAGAACCGCGCGCGCGAGAAGCAGCCCCCCAGGAAGCAGCCATGCCGGAACCGCGGCTGCAGGAACCAGAGGCGTTGGCGGGACCCTCTCCGGAAGCCGCAGCGCAGGCGGTGAATGAAGAAGTCACGGTAATGCACGCGCTGCTGGAGAAGCTCTATGCGGACGCGCCCGAAGCCGGCGCGGGCGCCGCGGCAGGGACCGATCCGGACGCGCGTGAGACCGGCGCGGCGCGCGCGCCCGACATGCTGACGGTGGTGCGCGAGGCGCTGCGGGAGAACCGCGTCGATCTCTATGTCCAACCGATCGTCAGTCTGCCGCAGCGTAAACGCCGCTTCTATGAATGCTCGAGCCGGATCCGGAACGAGGTCGGCGATGTCATCGCGCCCGACGTCTATTCGGAGGCCGCCCAAGCAGCGGGGCTATTAACCGCGATCGACAATATGCTGCTGTTCCGCTGCATTCAGCTCCTCAGGAAAGCGCGCGCTCAGGACAGCGCGACGATCTTTTTCTGCAACATTTCGGCGCACACGCTGGCCGATCGGGGGTTCTTGCAGGACTTCATCGGCTATATGGAGCGGCATGCGGAACTGGGTCCGAATTTAGTGCTCGAATTCAGTCAGCACGACCTTGAAGCCGCCTTGCCGGCCATCAGGGAGGATCTGGCTCGGTTGGGAACGCTGGGCTACCGATTTTCGCTGGACGGGGTGCGGGACGCCGCGCTGGATATCGATCTGCTGACGCGCAACCAATTCCAATATGTCAAAGTCGACGCCGATCTGGTGATGCAGAAGCTGGCGAGCGGCGCGGCGGCGGATATCCGGATCTTGAAGCAACAGTTGGACGCGGCGCGCATCGATCTGATCATCGAAGAGATCGAAACCGAGCAGATGCTGATCGAACTCTTGGACTTCAATATCGACTATGGACAAGGCCATCTTTTCGGTGCGCCGCGCCCAAGCAAGAACCCGATCGTCAAACCCCGTTGACACGGACGCTTGCGCCGGACGACCGGCCCCGATAGGTCCTGCGGCCCGTCAACCATCAGCCAAAAGCCGAGGCCTCCATGACCCGACTCATCGCCGGCCTGTCCGAAATCGCCGACGCTTACGACGCCTTCCTGCTCGATCAATGGGGCGTGCTGCATAACGGGGCCATCGCCCATGACGGCGCGGTCGAGGCGGTCCGGCGTCTGGCCGAGGCGGGGAAGAAGACCGTGATCCTATCGAACTCCGGCAAACGGGCCGCCGACTCCTATCGCCGGATGGCGGAGTTGGGGTTCCCGCGCCAGGACTATCTCGACATCGTCACTTCCGGCGAGACGGTGCATCGCTGTTTCATGACGCGTCCCGATCCTTTCTATCGCGCGCTCGGCCGGCGCGTCTTCGTCTTCGCCTGGGACGCGGATCGCGGTATTCTGGAAGAGACGGGACTGGAGGAAGTCGCCTCGGTGCATGAGGCGGACTTCATTCTCTGCGCCGGCACAGACCGTCAGGACCTGGACGCCTATCGGCCGGATCTGCGGGTTGGGATCGACAAGGGGCTGGCCATGATCTGCGCCAATCCGGACCGCGTGGCGGTGCAGCCTGATGGCAACTTGCGGCTTTGCCCCGGCGCGATCGCGGATCTCTATGAGGAGATGGGCGGGACGGTGCGCTGGCACGGCAAACCGACGGCGGAGATCTATCGCGCCTGTGAGGATATCGCCGGCGGATGGGACTCGGCTTTGGGGATCGGCGATTCAATGATCCATGACATTAAGGGGGCGGCCGATTTCGGTCTCGACTCGCTGTTCATCGCCGGCGGCGTCCACAAGGACGAACTGACGGGTCCGCTGTCGCCGGACGCTGTCGCGCGGGTCGGCGCGCCCTATGGCCAGACGCCGGACTTCGCGTCCGCGGCGTTTCGCTGGTAAGACGCGGCGGCTTAGTCCGCCTCGCGGCGCCAGACCGCCGCCAGAACCCCCAACAGCGCGAGCAGAACCAGAATCGGTGGGGCCAGCGAGGTGGTCGACAGGCCGGTAACGACATAGTCATTGTTGGCGCGCAAGCCGATCCAATTCGATCCCGAAGCGACCCGATCGGGCTGGGTCCGGCGGATGGCCGGGGAGCCGTCGGCGCGCCAGAAGACGCCGCCGCCAGAAGCCTCGGCCAAGCGTTGCGGCGCCGCGTCGGAGGCGGTGACGGCGGCGAACTCGACCGGGTTGAGCGCGCCAGCGGCGACGATCGCATCCATCTCGCCGTCCGTCAGGCGATAGACGCCGGCCTCGGTCACCGGCAGCCGGGCGCTAAAGGCGCCGCGGCGGTCGCGCTCGAGACTCAGTTCCACGGTTTCGCCGAGAGGATCGGTCACTTGAACCGGCGCCGCCTGCTCGGCGACGGTGCGGCGGGTCACTTCAAGGACGCCGGCCTGCACCTCGGCTCGCAAATCCTCTTCCTCGAGGTCCGGCTCTTTCATCAGCCAATGGGCGAGACGGCGCAGCAACTCGCGCTGCGGCCCGCCGCCTTCGACCCCGCGCGCCCAGAGCCAGATATGATCGCTCATGAATTGCGCGACGCGACCCTCATTGATCCGATCCAGGATCAGCAAGGGTGAATCATCGACCCCTTCCATCAGCACCTGGCCGCTCAACGGCTCGACCTCGATCTGCCGGAACCATCGACCCCAGCGCGGCTCGCCCGCCTCGCCCAACGGTCCGCCCGGCAAGCCGGCGGTTACCGGGTGGCGTTTGCCGATATCGGTGACGTCGGGCCGATAGCCGCGCGTGATGACGGCGCCCGTCGGCTCGCCCGGCAGGACCCGGCCCAGCGGCGTCCGGAACAGGCTGTAGGGTCCGGCGAAACTGGGTCCCACCGCCTCGAGAAAGGCGCCGCCCTGGTCGATATAATCGACGATATTGGAGAGATAGAGCGAGGGTAGAACACCGCGCCGCCGGAACCGGTCGAACACGACCAGATCGAAATCCTGCAGCTTCACCTCGAACAATTGCCGCGTTGGGAAGGCGATCAGGCTTAACTCATGGATCGGGGTGCCATCCTGCTTTTCCGGCGGGCGCAGAATGGTGAAATGCACCAGATCGACCGACGGGTCGGACTTGAGCAGGTTGCGCCAGGTCCGCTCGCCCGGATGCGGCTCGCCAGAGACCAGCAGCACCCGCAGCCGGTCTCGGACCCCGTTGATCGACAGCACGGCCCGATTGTTCAGCGGGGTCAGCTCGCCGTCCGCGACCGGGGTCTCCAGCTCGACAATGGTCGGACCGCGTCGGCGGATCGGGATCGAGACCGCTGCATCGGCGCCGATCTGCACGCGGGCGGGCCGCAGAAACTCGCCATTCACCCGCACCGTAACACGCGTCGATTCACCTTCCGCCGTCGCATCCTCGACCCGCAGCCGCAGCACCGACTCTTCGCCAACCAAGCCGAAGCCCGGGCTTTCGAGCACGACCAGCCTCCGGTCCTTTTCCTCACGCGCGCCCGTCACGATCGTGTGGATCGGCGCCTGGATCGGACCGCCATTCGCCATCAACGGGTCGGTTTCCTCAGCCTCCGGCGCGCTTTCGTCGAGCGCGGGCAAATCATGCAATTGTCCGTCGGTCACCAGGATCGCGCCGGCGATGCGCCGCGCCGGCGTGTCGGCCAAGACCTCGCGCAACGGCGCCAGCAGACGCGTGCCGTCCGCCGCGTCATCGACGCTGTCATGGGCGACCCGCAACACACGGGTTTCCAGACTGTCGCCAAAGCCAGCCAGCGCGGCCTCAATCTCCGCCGTCGCCGCCTCGGTGGCCGCCGCCCGCTCGCCGAACCGTTGCGACGGGCTCTCATCGACGACGATCACCGCGACGTCTTTCAGCGGCTCCCGCTCTTCCTGGACAGCGGCGGGATTGGCCAGCGCCAGAAGGATCAACGCCGCCGCTGCGGCGCGCAGCCAGGCCCCGGGCGCGCGGGCGATCAGCGCCAACAGGACGGTCACGGCGGCGAGACCCGCCAGCCCCGCCAGCAGCCAAAGCGGCAGCAGCGGATCGAAGGCGATCGCGAAGCCGCTCAACAAGCCTTCTCCGGCCCCGCTCATTGTCCCAGCCTTTCCAGGATCGCCGGGACATGCACCTGATCCGCCTTATAATTGCCGGTCAACGTGTACATCACCAGATTGACGCCGAAACGATAGGCCATCTCCCGTTGGCGTTCGCCGCCGGGCGTCACGGCGAAGCGCGGCCGCCCGACCTCGTCGATCGCCCAGGCCGAGGCCCAATCGGCGCCGCCGACGATCACCCGCGACACACCGTCATTCGAGCGCGACCCTTCGGTCTCGACCCAGACCTCGCCGCCGGCCCAGCGCCCCGGGAAATCCTGCAACAGATAGAAGCTTTTGGTCAGAACATGATCAGGCGGAACCGGCGCCAGCGGTGGAATATCCAAACCCACCGTCAGTCGGCGCAGCGTGCGCGCCGCCCCCCCGCCGACCCCGGCCGACGCCTGATCGCCGGTGTCGAACAGAATCGTGCCGCCGGTCGCCATGAAATCATTCAGTTTCTCGACGGCGACGCTGTTCGGGCGATCCTGACCTTCGCTGATCGGCCAATAGAGCAGCGGGTAGAAATGAATCGGGTCGCGCTCGAGATCGACGCCGATCGGATCGACGGCCTCGACCGCCGTCCGCTGATTGAGCACCGCGGACAGGCCCAACAGGCCCGCGCGGCTGATCTCGTCGAGGCGGCGGTCGCCGGTCCGGACATAGGCGAAGGTCGTGCCGCTGAGCGCCGCCAGGATTTCCGCCTCGGCGGCGGCGCTTTGCGCGGCGGCGTCCCGGTCCAGCGCCGGCGTCAGCAGCAAAGCCGCGACGATCGCCGCCGCACCCTTCGACAGCCCGCCGACACGCAGACGACCGGCCGTCAGCAGGCCGCGCAGCCAGAGCGAGATCACCGCGTCCAGGAGCAGCAGCAGCAAGGCTGCGACCAGCAGCGCCGCCTTCAGATCGACCGCCTCGCCTTGTTCATACCCCGCCACGGCGAAGCCCTGCGGGAACGTTGCGCGCGGCGTCATCTCGAACACCGCGGGCCCGAGATTCAGCGCGCGTTTGATCGCGCCTTGGGCGTACAGGCCCGGCGGATGAGCCGGTCCGACACGAACGGACTCAAGCGCTGCGCCGTCCAGGGAGGCGGCGAAGGGACCCGGCGCGCCCAACACGCCGAACCCATCCATCACACGCTCCGGCGCCAGCCGGTCGTCGGCCGCGTCGAGCCCGATCACGCCGCGGCTCATATCAATGATCCGTTCCAACATTTCGACGAACAGACCGGACAGCGCCAGGTTGGACCAGTCGGCGTTGGCCGTCGTGTGGACCAGGATCAGCCAACCTTCGCCGCGCCGGTCGGCGGTCACGATCGGCGTGCCATCCGATAGGCGGGCCCAGGTCTTGGCATCCAGTTCCGGCGTCGGCTCGGCCAAGACCTGACGCGAGATGCGCACATCCCGACTGGGCGTCAGATCGGCGAACGGGCCGGCCGCGGCGAAGGACCCGATGGTCAGCGGCTCGGACCAAAGCATGGCCCCGCCCAAGACGCGGCCGCCGGCGCGCAGCGGTCCCGGCGTCAGAGGATCGGGCTCGGCCTCGCCCTGCCGCGCCGCCAGGCGCGGGCCGCCGAAGCGCAACAGCACGCCGCCCTGTTCGATCCATTCCAGCAGCCGCGCCTCTTCAGACGGTTCGATCCGGGCGCTGTCAGGCGCAACGATCACCGCTTGCGGAATCGACAGCAGCGTCTCGACAGGCCCTTGGCTCATCTGCCCGATCGGCTCCAAGGCGCGCCGAACGTAGTAGGATTCTGAGAGCAGCGCCGGCCCGACATCCATACTGGCCTCGTCGATCATGCCGACAGGTTTGCGCCGCCAGCGGGCGTCCAGCAGCGCAACGGCCCCGGCGCCCAGAGCGCGTTCGGGCGCGACGCTGGTGATCGCGTTCTGCAACTCGGTCGGCAGGTCGAAATCGAGGCTCGTTTCGGACTCGCCTGCCGGGGCCACCGCTTCGGCGCGACCCAGCGCCCGGCCGTCCTCACCCCGCGCGATAAAGGCGAGCCGCTCCTCCGCCGCCGTCGAAGCGCGGCGTACAACGAAAGACAAGGCGGCGAAATCCTCTCCCGTCGCCGCCAGCGCCACCGGGCTCTGCGACGGGCCCGGCGCCAACAGCCGAACAGGCCCCAGAGCTTGCAGAGCGCTCGCCAGGCCCTCGAAACCGGGATCGTCGAGTCCGTTGAAAGCCCACGCCACATTCGCGGATCCGTTCGCCGGGATCGCCGTGGCCAGCGCGGCGGCGGCTTCCCGATCCGCCGGCCAGGGTTTCGGCTTGAGCGCGCGCAACAGGTCGAGCGCCGTGTCCGGCCGCAAGACGCCGTGATCCGGAACGCCTGACCCGTCTGGCGCCGAGGCGGTCGTGATCAGACGCACGGCGCGGCCCTGCCGGTCCGCCTGCTCGGTCAAGTCGGCCAGCGCCGCGATGCGCGCGTCCCAATCCGCGGCGGCGGACCAATCGTCATCGACCACCAGCACCAGCGGGCCGTCCTGCTGCAACAGCGCGCCTGGATTGAGGATCGGCTGCGACACGGCCAAGATGATCAACGCGGCTGCGAGCAGGCGCAGCAGGACCAGCCACCAGGGCGCCGAGACGGGCGCTTTCTGATCGCTCTCCAAGCCCATGAGGAAACGGATGGCCGGGAAAGCCACAAGCCGCGGGGCCGGCGGCAGCACCCGCAACAGCCACCACAGGGCCGGCAAGGCGGCGAGCCCGAGCAACAGCCAGGGATTAAGGAAGGCGACCGATTGTAGAAGCCCCGCCGTCATCGTGACCCCATGCGCCGGCCGACGGCGCCGCGCCCCCCGGTCGAAGCGGCGGAGAGAGGCCGGTCCCCGCCCTCGAGAATTTCGTAGAGCAGCAGCAACGCATGCTCCGCCGGCTTGTCGGTATGATGCAGCAGGTAGGTCCAACCGGTGCGGCGGCAGATCTCACGCAAGGCGTCGCGGTGCGTCCGCAACGCGCCGTGGTAAGCGCCGCGCAATCCGTCCACCCGATCCAGCAGCGTCTCGCCTTCGCCCTCCATGCCGGAAAACCGGACCCGGCCGCGATAGGGCAGGAATTCCTCGGCCGGGTCGAGCGTCTGGCAGATCACGCCGCGCACGCCGCGCTGGGCATAGGCGGCGACCCGCCGTTGCAAAGCGGCCGGCCGTTCCAGCATATCGCCGATCAGCACCATATGAGAGCGCAGCGGCGGCGCCGACTCCGCCGGCAGACTGTCGCCGGTCCGGGTCTCCAAGAGAAGATCGCTGGCGATCCGGCGCAGCGCCGCACGGCCAAGGCCGGGCTTGCCGCCGCCGCCGAAGAGCCCGACTCGCTCGCCGCCACGCAACAAAAGAGCGGCGAGCGCCGTCGAAATCAGGTCGGCCCGGGCCCGCTTGGTCGGCAGATCCTTGCTGGAGGCGAAATCCATCGACGGCGACGGATCGCGCCACAACCAGACCGTCTGCGCCGCCTCCCACTCGGTCTCGCGCACGAACAGCTCATCCGAGCGCGCGGAGCGGCGCCAATCGACGGCCCGATAGGAATCGGCGTCGTTGAAGGCGCGATATTGCCAAAAGGTCTCGCCATGGCCCGGGCGGCGCCGGCCGTGCAGACCATGCGCCACGGTCATGGCGACGCGCTCGGCATGGACCAGCAACGCCGGCAGCCGCTCGCCCAGATGCTCCGCCTCGGTCTCAACCCCGGTGGCGCGCGCCGCCGCCTCGTGGGACGCCGCGCGTCGCGCCGCCCGGCCAGCGGCCTCATCCGGCGCAGCATCGAGATTGTGGATGTCTATGCCAGGCGGCCCCGGCGGCCCAGACGAGCTTGAGTCATGTGCTTTCAGAGCCGCCATCACCGCGGCCTAACCGAGCCGTTCGGTCAGATCGCCGATCACCTGATCGATTGAGACGCCTTCCGCCCGCGCCGCGAACCCCAACGCCATGCGATGCCGCAACACCGGCGCGGCCAGATCGATCACGTCATCGACCGACGGCGCCAACCGACCGGTCACCAAAGCCCGCGCCCGCGCCGCCAGCATCAAGGCCTGGCTGGCCCGCGGACCCGGGCCCCAGGCGACATAGTCGCGCACCGATTCCAGCTCGCTGGTTTCGGGCCGTCCGTTGCGCACCAGGTTTAGGATCGCGTCGACGACGCTCTCTCCGACCGGCACGCGGCGCACCAAAGCTTGCGCTGCGATCAGCCCCTCGGCCGTGAAAACCGGTTCCGCCGAGTTGGCCAAACTGCCGGTCGTCCGCAGGATCACCTCACGCTCGGCCCCGTGATCGGGATAGTGAATGTCGATCTGCATCAGGAAACGGTCCAACTGCGCCTCGGGCAGCGGATAGGTCCCTTCCTGTTCGATCGGGTTCTGGGTCGCCAGCACATGAAACGGCTTAGGCAAATCGTGATAGTCCCCGGCGATCGAGACCCGCGCCTCCTGCATCGCCTGTAGCAGCGCCGACTGGGTGCGCGGGCTGGCCCGGTTGATCTCGTCGGCCATCAGCAACTGCGTGAAGATCGGCCCTTGGATGAAACGAAAGGCGCGCGCCCCGTCGGCCCCCTCTTCCAGCACTTCCGAGCCTAGGATATCGGCCGGCATCAGGTCGGGCGTGAACTGAACCCGTTTCTCGTCCAGCCCCATGACCTTGCCGAGGGTCTCGACCAGAAGGGTCTTGCCGAGCCCCGGTACGCCGACCAGAACCGCGTGTCCGCCAGCCAGCAGCGTGATCAGCGCGTTTTCGATCACCAACTGTTGGCCGTAAATGACGCGCTCGATCTGCTCGCGCGCGCGGGTTAGGTCATCCACGACCCCCTGGATGTCGGACGCCAAGTCAGACGGGTCCTCCGACGTCGCTGCGGCGCGCGCGGCCTGGGCTGTGTTCTCCGATCCGGACATTCACTGGCTCCCAATTTCCGCGCGGTTCTCTCGCGCTCTGGAATTTCTCCTCAAGGTACTACGTATGTAAGGAGAGAATTGGACGATATCACGGCCCCGATCCGCCTGCGGACGGCCCGCATGCGGCCGGCGGTCGACGCTACATATGTGAGGATGAGTGCGGGACCATGCCGACGCAAGCCGAATCCCAGAGGCGTCTCGCCGATTTGATCGCGTCGGGCGGCGTGTTGGAAGGCTTTCCCTGGCCTGAAGCCACACGGGAATACGGCATCGCCATTCGGCGCGACGGCGTCTGGACCCATTGGGGCGATCCGATCGAGCGGCGCTCTCTGGTGCGCCTATTCGCCACAGTCCTACAGCGCGACGGGGACGGGACTTATTGGTTGGTCACCCCAGGCGAGCGCGGCGTCATCGCGGTCGAGGACGCGCCCTTCATCGCCGTTGAGGCGCGGCGCGCGGTGCGGGCGGACGGGCCGGTCCTGTCCTTTCGCACCAATCTCGATCACTGGGTGACGGCCGACGCCGAGCATCCGATCTGGGTCACGCTGGACGCCGAGAACGGCGCGCCGACCCCCTATATCCGGTTCCGCGACGGGCTGGCGGCGCGACTGGCGCGGCCGGTCTATTACGAGCTGGCGGATTGGGCCGTGGAACGGATGGTCGAGGGCGTCCCGACGCTCGGCGTCGAAAGCAGCGGGTGTTTCTTCGCGCTGGAGGGCGCTGCGGCATGAGCGGCGGGCGGCTCAACCATCCGGACGCGCCGCATCGACGCGACTGGAGCCGAGGCCAGATCGCGGCGCGGCTGACGCACCGCGTGGTCACTGCGCGGCGCGGCGACGACGACCTCAATCCGGGCATGATTCCGGACCCGCCGCCCCGGCTGACGCCGGCGGCGGTTCTGGTCGGCCTGGTTGAGCGCGCGGACGGATTTCATGTCCTGCTGACGCAGCGCACCGCGCATCTGCGCACCCATGCCGGGCAAATCAGTTTCCCGGGCGGCAAGGTCGAGGACGTGGATTCATCGCCCGTCGAAGCGGCGTTGCGCGAGACCTATGAAGAAGTCGGCCTGCCCGACAGTAAGATCGACGTTGTCGGCGCGCTGGACCCCTACGTCACCAGAACCGGCTTCCGGATCACCCCGGTGGTCGGATTTATCACGCCGCCCTTCGATATCCGGCCCGACGCCTATGAGGTGGCTGAGGTGTTCGAAACCCCGCTGACCCATTTCATGACGCCGGGCGTCCGGCGGCGCCATTCGCGCGACCATGAGGGGCGCAAGCGGTATTTCTATGCCATGCCTTACAAGGACTACTATATATGGGGCGCAACGGCGGGCATGCTGGTGAATCTGGTCGATATGCTGATCGAGAAAAGCGACGCAGGCTGACGCGGCGCGCCGCCCCGAAACCGAACACACGAAACGGGTCGCAAGCCGACCGCCTGGAGACCGAAGAGTGCTGCGAAAATTCCTGATTATCGGCCTGCCGTTTTTGGCCCCGACGATCGGCTATATCCTCTACGCCTACTACACGCGCAAGAATCGCGAAGACATCGCCGACGGCAAAGCGCTGCCGCCTTGGCGCACTTGGCCTTGGACGAACCTGATCGGCGGCGGCGCTCTGTTTGCGATCATCGGGCTGATGGGCCTCGCCTATTTCGGCGACGGCGGCGACCGGGAAAGCGACTACGCCCCGGCGCGGCTGGAGGACGGGCGGATCGTGCCGGGCGGGTTCCAAGACGCGCCAAAGGCCGACTGAGGGCGGCCGAAGGCGGGGGCTCGACGGATGAAACTCGCGCGCGCGCCGGCGATGCAGGACGCGAACACGACGCGGATCATCCACGCCGTCGGGGCCGGCGGCGAGGACGAGGTCCGGTTCGTCGGCGGCTGCGTGCGCGACGCCCTGCTGCGGCGGCCGATCAAGGACATCGATCTCGGGACGACGGCGTTGCCGGAAACCGTGATCGCGCGCGCCGAAGCCGACGGGTTGAAGGCCGTGCCGACCGGTATCGAGCACGGCACCGTCACGGTGATCAGCAACCATATCCCGGTCGAGGTCACCACCTTACGGCGCGATGTCGAAACGGACGGACGGCGGGCCGTGGTCGCCTTCACGACCGACTGGCGCGAAGACGCGCTGCGCCGCGACCTGACGATGAATGCGCTGAGCCTGTCGCCGGACGGCGTGTTGCACGATTATTTCGGCGGCGTGGCGGACGCAGAGGCGGGGCGGGTGCGCTTCGTCGGCGTAGCGGAGGAACGGATTCGGGAGGATGTGCTGCGCATCCTGCGATTCTTCCGATTCCACGCCCATTACGGCCGCACCGATCCGGACGCGGAAGGCCTGGCGGCCTGTAAGGACTTGGCGCATCTGATCCCAACCCTGTCGGCGGAGCGCGTGCACCAGGAGACGCTGCGCCTGCTCGAGGCGCCGGACCCGACGCCGACCCTCGAGTTGGCGAGCCGGATCGGGGTCTGGCGCCGGATCGGCGTCGGCGAGGCGGCCCTCGACAAATTCCGCCGGTTTCTGGCGCTCGATATTCCGATTACGCGCGACCCTTTGCTCAGGTTGGCCTGTCTGATCGACGGCGCGGTCGCGCCGGGCGCCCTGGCGACGAAGCTGCGCCTGTCCAATCGCGAAAAGAGACGTCTGGAGGCCTGGGCGGATTTCGCGGCGCAGGCTCCGCCAAACGGGGCCGGCCTAAACGACGCGCTTTACCGGCGCGGGGCCGACGCGATCGACGGGGCCGCCGCCTTGAGCCTGGCCGGGCCGGCGCCGGACCCAGGTTGGCGCGCCGCCCTGGACGCGGCCGAAAACTGGAAGCCTCGCACGTTGCCGATCAAGGGCCGCGACCTGGTGGCGCTGGGATTGGATCACGGGCCCGCAATCGGGGCGATCCGGGCGCGAGTCGAAGCCTGGTGGATCGATAAAGCCTTCGCCCCGGACCGCGCGGCCTGCCTGGCCGAAGCGCGACGGCTGATCGACGAAGCCGCCGGCTGACGCGCCGGCGCTACTGCTCGACCTTCACCAGCCTGGCGCGGACTTCCCGCGTTTCGTCTCCGTCCCGCAGCCGCTCGAACACCAGTTCCATGCCGGATCCCGAGACGGTGCGCTCGTATTTCTGTACATGCCAAGATCCGTTTTCTTCGATCATCATCATATAGGTGTAGAGCTTGGGACCATCGACCCGGCTCCACCAGATCGGATGGCCGTCCAGCACGTCGCCGGTATCGGGGGCGCGATAGACCCCGGGCCGGTCTGTCGGATTGAAGACCTTGCTGGTCTGCTTGCTTTTCACCGTCGGATTGTTGGGGTCGCCCCTTTCCCGGGTGATCGTTGTCCAATCGAGCATGAATCCGCCATTCGCGGTCGGCGAGATCTGCACGTCCAAGTCGCGCACGGAAACAGCGAAATAAATGCTGTCGGCGTTCTCGGAAATGCCGGAGCCTTGGAAGCGGCCGAAGAACGCCTCGATACCTTGGGCCGCGACGCTGGACGCCCAGACCGTCGGTCCTGCGAAGGCGGTGAACGCAAGCAGTGCTAAGGCGAATAGTCGGTTCATGGCGCGTCTGTTCCTTTCAGCGATCTCATCGGCGGTCTTCCAAAGGCTGTTGGTTCAGGGCCATTTCGCTTCCGGCGGCAGCGACATCAGGATCGCCTCGGTGTTTCCGCCGGTCATCAAGCCGAACCGCGTGCCTCGGTCATACACCAGATTAAACTCCGCGTAGAGCCCGCGATAGATCAATTGGATCTCACGCTCCGCTTCTGTCCAGGGCTCGGCCATTCTCCGACGGACCAGTTTCGGATAGATGTCCAGGAAAGCCTCGCCGACATCCTTTGTCATCGCGAAATCATCGTCCCAGTCGCCGGTATCAAGGTAGTCGTAGAAAATCCCGCCAACGCCGCGCGGGCGGTTTCGGTGCGGGATATAGAAATACTCGTCGCACCATTTCTTATAGTTTGCATGATAGTCCGGGTCGTGGGCGTCGCAGGCCGCCTTGAAGGCGGCGTGAAAATCCGCCGTGTCTTCGTCCACCGGGATCGGCGGGTTGAGATCGCTGCCGCCGCCGAACCAGCCGCGCGTTGTGCAGATGAAGCGCGTATTCATATGAACCGCCGGAACCCGCGGCGACTGCATATGCGCGACGAGAGAAACGCCGCTGGCCCAGAAGCGCGGGTCCTCGGCGGCGCCTGGGATCTCTTTGGCGAATTGCGGTGAGAAGCTGCCGAACACCGTCGAGACATTAACGCCGACCTTCTCGAACACCCGGCCCTTCATGACCGACATCACGCCGCCGCCGCCGGGCGAGCCGTCCTCATTCGTGCGCTCCCAGGGCGTGCGTTCGAACCGGCCCTCCGGGCCAGGCGTTGCGGTCTCGGCCGGCGCGTCATCTTCGATCGCTTCGAAAGCCCCGCAGATCCGGTCGCGCAGCGCCTCGAACCAAGCGCGGGCCGTTTTCTTCCGCGTTTCCAGGACCTCCGGCGTGACGACGGCGCCGACGGCCGCCGCCATTGCCGCCTTCGCCCGCTCACGTTCGCTGACGCTCATGCGCTTGTCTCCCCCGGACCATCATCGCTCGGCGCCGGGAATCCACCGGTCTGGCGCAGCGCCTCGCCTAGCACCATCGCCGCCGCCGTCACAACATTCAAGGACCGCAGGCCCGGCGCCATCGGAATCGTCAGCCTGGCGTCGGCCACGGCGTGCACGTCTGGCGGCGCGCCGACGCTCTCCCGGCCGAGCAGCAGGATGTCGTCCGGCGCGAACGCGAACGCCGTGTAGGGAACCGAGCCTTTCGTCGTCAGCAGCAGCAGGCGACCGCGTTTCGCGGCCAGGAAGGCGTCCCAGTTCACGTGTCGGACGAGATCGACTTTGTCGAGATAGTCCATGCCGGATCGGCGCATCCGGTCCGGCGACCAAACGAACCCGCACGGCTCTATCACGTCGGCCCCGACGCCCAGGCAGGCGGCGAGCCGCAGCGCGGCCCCGGTATTCTGAGGGATGTCGGGTTGAAAGAGGGCCAAACGCATGCAGATTCGCCGATGTTTCGAGCGGTCGGGGCCGCGCCGTTGCGTCTCCGTGTCGCAGACAGAACCGACGGTCAAGACGAAAGCGTATACCGGTTTGAAATTCCACGGTTAGTTCCGGCCCGGCGGGTTTGACGCGGTCGAGACTTCACGGTACACGAACGCTCATAGGGGAAGGTCACACGCCGTGCGTCGGGTTCGAAGGCTATCGCGCTGCGGCGAGAGGTCACGTCGCACCGTCAGGCGACACGTCTGATATCCGCACCGTCCCCCGTGAAAGAATGAAACAGAGGATCGACAACGCAATGTCCGATGCACAGAACGCCACGTCCGAAGGCGCGTCCGAAGAGAAAGAAGGCGGAGACCGCCGCGACTTTCTGGGCATGTTGACGAACGCGACGCTTGCAGTCGGCGGCGTCGCCTTCGTCTGGCCTTTGATCGACAGCATGAACCCGTCTCAGGACGTGCTGGCGCTCGCGTCGATCGAACAGGATATCAGCGCGCTCGAACCCGGGCAGGCGATCACGGTCACCTGGCGCGGCAAGGCGGTATTCATCCGTCGGCGCACGCCCGAGGAAATCGCCGAGGCGGAAGCGGTGGCGCTGGAAGACCTGATCGATCCGCAGACCGACGCGGAACGGGTTCAGAACCCCGAATATCTGATCATGGTCGGGGTCTGCACCCATTTGGGCTGTATCCCGCTAGGTCAAAAAGACGGCGATTCGAAAGGCGAATTCGGCGGTTGGTTTTGCCCGTGCCATGGCTCGCACTACGACACGTCGGGCCGCATTCGGAAGGGTCCCGCCCCTACGAATCTGCCGGTGCCGGACTACGAGTTCATTGAGGAAGGCGTCGTTCGGATCGGGTGACGCCGCCGCCGTCCGCCAAGGGCGGCGATTTGACGTATCGGCGTCGGTAGGCGGATTTCATATCTACCGGTTCTGGTAAATCAGTTGAGACGGGACGGCGGGGATCGTTCCGAAGAGGCGATAGAAAACGATGAGCAGCACTTCACCGGATCCGGAATTCACAGGCGTTGTCCGCTGGATCGATCGGCGTTTGCCGATCTTCACGATGATGCACAAGGAATATAAGGCCTTCCCGGTTCCGAAGAACCTGAACTATTTCTGGAGCTTCGGCGCGCTCGCCTCGATCACGCTGATCGTGATGATCGCGACCGGCATCATCCTTGCGATGCAGTATCAGCCGAACACGGCGCTCGCCTTCGACAGCGTCGAGCGGATCATGCGCGATGTGAATTACGGTTGGCTGATCCGCTATATCCATATGAACGGGGCGTCGATGTTCTTCATCGTCGTGTATATCCATATCTTCCGGGGTCTCTATTACGGGTCATACAAGGAGCCGCGCGAGCTGCTCTGGATCCTCGGCGTCATCATCCTGGTCCTGATGATGGGCGCCGCTTTCATGGGGTACGTCCTTCCCTGGGGTCAGATGAGCCTGTGGGGCGCGACCGTGATCACCAATCTGTTCTCGGCCTTTCCACTGGTCGGCGAGGATTTGGTGACACTGCTCTGGGGCGGCTTCTCCGTCGACAACCCGACGCTCAACCGGTTTTTCGCGCTGCATTACCTGCTGCCCTTCGTGATTCTCGGCGTGGTCGTGCTGCATGTCGCGGCGCTGCATATCCCAGGCTCGAACAACCCGACCGGCATCGAGCCGAAAGGCCCGCAGGACACGGTGAACTTCCATCCGTTCATGACCTCGAAGGACATGATCGGCATCGGCTTCTACCTGCTGCTTTTCGCCGCGCTGGTGTTCTTCGCGCCGAACTTCCTGGGCCATCCGGACAACTACATTCCGGCCAACCCGCAGGTGACGCCGCCGCATATCGTGCCGGAATGGTACTTCCTGCCCTACTACGCGATCCTGCGCTCCTTCACCGACGATTGGTGGGTGTTCCTGGTCGTGTTCAGCTGGTGGGGCGTTGACGCCAAACTGGCGGGCGTTCTGGCCATGTTCGGTTCTCTGGTCGTGCTGGCGCTGGTGCCGTGGCTCGACACGTCTCGGGTCAAATCGGCCCGGTACCGACCGATCTACAAATGGGCGGTGGCGTTGTTCGTGATCAACTTCCTGATCCTGGGATGGGTCGGCGGCAAGGAGGCCGAAGAGCCCTATGTCACGATCGCGCAGCTATCGACGATCTACTATTTCCTGCATTTCCTCGTCTTTATGCCGGTCATCGGCTGGATCGAACGGCCCAAGCCATTGCCGTCCAGCATCTCGCAATCCGTCCTAAGCCCGGCTGAGTAAAGGGTCCCAGCATGTTGACTTCCGTTAAAACACTGTCGACCGCCTTGGGGCTGGCCCTCGCCGCAACTTTGGCATGGGCGGGGCCGGCGAGCGCCGCCAAGGCGCCGCCGCCGCCGTCGCAGAATTGGAGCTTCGAAGGCGTCTTCGGCAAATTCGATCGGGCTGCGAAACAGCGCGGGTTTCAGGTCTATACCGAGGTCTGCGCAAGCTGCCACGGCCTGCGCCTGATGTCGTATCGCAACCTGTCGGCCCTGGGTTACACCGACGATGAAATCAAGGCCTATGCGGCGCAATTCGAGGTCCAGGACGGCCCGGATGAATTCGGCGAAATGTTCTTCCGCCCGGCCGAACCGAAGGATCGATTCGTCGAACCCTTCGCCAACGCCCGCGAGGCGGCGGCCGCCAATGGCGGGGCCGTGCCGCCGGACCTGACCCTGATGACCAAGGCGCGGAAAAACGGGGCTGATTACCTGTATGCGCTTCTGACCGGCTATCGCGACGAAGCGCCGGAAGGGTTCGAGCTGTCGGATACGCAGTATTACAACGATTTCTATCCGGGCCATGCGATCGCGATGGCGCCGCCGCTTTGGCCGGATGGCGTCGAATACGCCGACGGCACGCCGGCGACGGTCGAGCAGCAGGCCCGCGATCTGACCACCTTCCTGAGCTGGACCGCTGAGCCGGAAATGGAAGAACGCAAGAGCATGGGCCACGCCGTGATCCTGTTCATCCTGTTCTTCATTGTCGTCGCTTATTTCAACAAGCGGCGGCTCTGGGCCCAACTGCACTAGGGCCATACCGGTCAAACAGGTTTGAAAAGGGCTCGCCTCACAGGCGGGCCCTTTGTTTATGCGGGTGCAGCGGAGGCGCCGTCGCGCGGCGCTGCGATCAAAGGTTCGGGCGCGCCGAAATAGAAGCCCTGGCCGTATTGGATGTTCAGATCCTTGAGCGCGGCCACTTGCGCCGCATCCTCAACATACTCAGCGACGGTCACGATCCCTAAAGCATGGCAGAGATCGGCCAGCGCCTTCACCAAAAGCCGGTCCTTGCTATTGGTCATCATGCGCCCGATATAGACGCCATCGATCTTCACGCAATCGACATCCAAGGTCTGCAGATAGGGGAAGGACGAAGCGCCGGCGCCAAAATCATCCAGGCAGACCTGAACGCCGGCCTCGCGCAGAGAACCGACAAAGCCGCGCGCCGACTCCAGATCCGTGATCCGCGCCGACTCCGTGATCTCGATCAGCAGGCGTCCTGAGAGTTCCGGCGTTTTTCTGTAGATTTCCAGCACATGCGCCAGAAACGCAGACGATTCGATCGAAATCCCGGACACATTCACCGCCGCCCCTTGCGGCGCCGGGATCTTGCCCGCCGCCATGGCGGAGGCCGCCGCGGTTAGCACCGCCGCGTCGAGATCCTGGATCAGGTCCGTGTTCTCGGCGAAAGAGATCAGCTCAAAAGGCGAGGCGTCTTCCTGAAAGCGACAGAGGATTTCAACGTGATGCACCGAAGAATCCGCCAGGGAGACGATCGGCTGGGCGCTGATGCCAAAGCGACGGCTTTCCAAGACTTGCGTCAGCCAAGCGATCCGGTTCGTCGCCTCGGCGATGCTATTCTTGAAGGTTCGGCGGAGGGCGCCGCTTTCTGACTGGAAAGCCTGGTTGCAGAATTCGTCGATGGCCCGCCTTAAGGCCTGACGCGCCAGTTCGGGATTGTCGCGCAACTCCCCCGCCGGCAGGGATTCCGCTTGTAGCGTCACGTCGCCTAAGGCCGGGTTCAAGGCGGTGACGACGCTCTCGAGCTCGGACATGATCTGGTCCAGCTCATGCTCTTCACTATGGATGATCCCGAATCGCCCGTCGCCCATCTTGCCCGCGGCGTTTGGGGACATCGCGCTGGCTTGGAGATAGACCGCAACAGCGGCGTCAAGTTCGCGCTTCAGAGCCGGATCGGCGTTTTCAGCGCTTAGGCCAGCGCCGCGAAGATTGACGAGCGTGATCGCGGCGTCCGACGCCGTCTTCGCCGCGTCGAGCGCCCTATCGATGAACTGATCCTGATTGTTAAGCGGGGCGTCCGCATCCCCATTCGTTCGCGCGCTGACAGCGAAATAAACGTTCGAGCCCGTCGTCGGCAGCCGGCAAAGGCTGAGTTCGACCGAGGCGCCGGCTTCGGTCCGCAGAAACAATGGCCCGAAACGTCCGCCCGCCGCGCTGGACGCGATCATCGAACGGATCGCCGGCTGATAGGCCGGACTGAACAGACCGCAAACATCAGCGCCGAACAGGTCGCCGGCGGTTGCGTCCATCACCGTCTGACAGGCGCCCGCCGCGAACAGGATAAGGCCGGACGAATCCGCCTCGATCAGAACATCGGCGCCGGCGAAAGCGAATCCGACAAACCGGTCCCTTTCACTCGCAGCCGCGTTCGCCCCTAGAGCTTTCGCCTGCACCTGTTTGACCGTCACCGACTGCGTCGATTGATCCGCGTCCGCGCTCAGCCTCCCAACCCGGTCGGCGGACAGCGCCGACCAACGCGCGAGAGGCGCGCCGGTCAACTGCTTGCACGAAGAGAACCCGCTCACCGCGCAGAAGGCAATGCAGAAATTGAGCGCCCGGGGTAGACTCGTCGCCATTCCCCGCCTTACGGGTGAAGACGACGGGTCTTCCGGACCGTTCTAGGACGCCTGAACGCGGCACGGGTGGGAGTGCGGCGTGCGCGCCTGTCAGCCCTCGATCCGGCTCGGGCGCCACCCCATTGAATGGAAGGTCACACGCCCGACACCCGCGCGGGTCGGCTGGTTCGGCTCATAGAGCCCATGAGGGCCGACAATGCCGGACGCCTCCTGTTTCGCCACCGCCAGCTTCAAGGCGGAAACCGGGTCCGGCGTTCCGGCTTCAATTTCCGCCGCCAGGACCCGAGCGACCATCGGCGCCGCGACACTGGTGCCGTTCTGGGCGATGGTGGAGCCGCTTTGCGTCCCCGCGCCGATCACGCCATAGGCGGCGTAGCTTTCCTCACTGACCGCGGCCAGGTCCGGCCCGTCGGGCCGCCGCTTCAACGGTCCGCCCGACGAATAGAGCGCCGGATGGCCGTCAGATCGGCGGTAGCTGGCCACCACGACCGGATTCGGGGACCCGGCATAGGCGTTCAACGTGCCTTTTCGAGTGACCGGGCCTTTCTCCAACGAGGCGTCCTGGCGCAGACGTCCGTTCAGGACTTCGTAGCGCACATAGGAGGGCATATCGAAATAGGCTTGCCGCCCCTTGAAGACTTGCCCATAGAGCGGATCGTCCCGCTGAATTCGGAACTCGACCGTGGCCTCGGCCGGCAAGTCCTCGTTGCGGACGATCAAGCGCCACAGACCCGACGGGCAACGCGGCACATCAAGACCTTCGGTCTCCGTCGCCCGTGTACAAAGCACGATCTGCTCACGCTCCATGCCGCCAGGGCGCGACACCGTCCGGTGATATAGGCGGGCCAGCGCCACGCCGTCGCGCACCCATTCCAACGCGTGACCGCGTTTGCTCCATTTCCGCTGGGACGGACCGCCGGTCGGCGGAACCGCCGCGACCGAAACCGCCTGGGCGGAACCGGCCGGCCGTTCCGGCAACCAGATATGGATGAAGCTGACAGTCTTGTCGTCGGGCAGCACCCGCGCGGCCATCTTGATTTTCGCGCCCTTGGTCCCGGCCCGCGGCTGTGCGACCGTTTCCTCAAGATAAGAATTGCCCGCCGGCAGGACGATCTGGCATTCCGGGCCGCCCGGCAAGGCGCGGTAACGCGCCAGAAAAGCGTCGATCATACGCTCGATCGGGCCATGGCCGTCCAAGGGACCGGCAAAGACGCCGAAGCTGAAATTCAGCACCATCGGCAAGTATCTGACAGGCCGGCCCCGGCTGGCCCCGATCCGATCGGCCAGCTCCACCGCGTTCTCATAAACGCGGTCGAGCGCTTCCTGGAGGTAGGGCGGCGTCAGCGCGCCCGAGGTGTCTGCAACGATCGCCGCCGGCAGCTCCACGCCGATGATCGGCCGTTTCGCCGCCGACTGACGCTGTCGCCGGTCGCTATGGTCAAAACCGGTCGCGACATCGAGCACATGCGTGCCGTGGGACTGCGCGATCCGCAGCGGCTGGCGTTGATCCTTGGCGAAATCCAAAAGGCCGCAGGCCCGATAGATCGCTGTATCATTGTCCGACCCGTATCGCCGCAGCAGCGCGTCGATCTCGGACTTGCGCAACGAGCGGCCGTGGGTGCAGCCGACACTGTCGCCCGGCCCCCGCGGATCGGGACGCGCGTCCATCGCCCAGAAATACTCGAACCGGGTCTCGGTCGGGCCGAGCCGGAACCGGTCGTGAGCGAAAGCGATCCCGTCATCGATGATCGCCATGATGACCTCATCGCCGGTCAGCGCCGTCGGCTCGGCCGCCCCGGGACCGGACCCGGTCTCGCGCACGACGCCCCTAGCATATACCGACTTGTTCAGACCGACGCCGAAATCCAGAAGCGTCGCATCCTCCGCCGCGCAGCCGCCCTCGCCGATAGCCATCCGAGCCATGAAACCGGCATAGCCGGCGCGCATCAGCGAGACCGCCAGATCAAGCGTCTCGCCACCGTCCGCGATGAAGGCCGACAACTGATCGAACGCGCCTTGGGATAGCCTGATTTCCGACCGCAGCTTCTTGAACCAAGCCGGACAGGAGGCGGCGGCTTCCTCCACCGCCTCCAATTTGGGCAACCCCGATCGTTTTCGATAGGCGCTGAGCAGCGCCGCGCCGGTCGCGCGGCCCAGCCGGATCGTCGACGGCCGCGGGGTGCGGTCGGTCAGGACCGGATCCGGCGGCCCGTTCACATCGCCGACAAAGGCGAACCAATCCGCCTCTGGGCTGACCGCGCCGCCGCCGAGCGGCGCGTATTTCCATATATTCTTCATCATGCGCTCCTTCAGCCGATCTCCGATATCCAATCCGATGTCATCGCCTGGCTCAGAGAACGTTGCGCCATTCGGCGCGGGCTTTCTCCCAGAGCCAGTTGAGCGGGCTCAGATCGTCCTTCGGATAGGCCGGCGGCGCGGCGGGGATGATAAAGCCGGGCAGCGGCGTCAGGTAGCGGCCCGTCGGACCTGGATCGCCGGAGTCCAGGGCGTCCGCGATTTCGATCCATTCATGGTCCTGGTCGCCGTACTGCGTCCCGTCGAAGAACCAGCCGCCGACTTTCGCCTCCGCGCCCTCAGCCCGGGCGATCAAGTATTTGGCCAGCGACGTTCCGAAAACTTGGCCGACAGCGTTGTCCACCGGGAAATGCACGCCGGCCACGATCCGGTTCGTCGCGATCCGCGCCGCGGCCCGCAGCAACTGCCGGCGCAGCAGACGTTTCGACCCATAGAGCTTCTTGTCCTGGCGTTCCGAGAGGACCGACAGGACCTCCGCGACCAGGAAAGCCTCACAGGCGTGACCGCTGGGGAAGGTGCTGTGCGACGGCGTCTGAATGGTCGCGCCCAGTTGGGCGCTATATTCAACCGGCCGCCGGCACGCCAAGGCGTGTTTCAGGCGCATCTCGGTGGTGATGCAGGCGCCCAGCATCGCCGACAGCAGTTCGAGCGTGTATTTCGTACGCTCCGGATGCAGGAAGCCGATTCCGGCGAAGAACTCCGTGAACCCATCGACCTGCGAATAGATCTCCGCCGCACGGTCGCGGCGCAAATCGGCGTAGCCGCGCACATAGTGGAGCTGGTCCTTGCGGAAGTCCGTTTCCGACGGTCTTAGAATACGCGCCAATTCGCCGGGCGCCGGCGTCTTGCCGCCGGGGACCGCGTCGGTGACCTGATAGCTGACGCTTTGATCCTTGCCTTTGCTCTGTTTGGCGTTGGCGACGAATTTCAGCCCTTCCAACACTTCGCCGCCGAGGACGAAGGAGCGCACCCGAAAAGACCAGCGCTCCATCATCTTTTCCGTCGCGGTCGGGGTCGTTTTAGCCGGGTCCTTCGTGTCCGCGAACGGACCGGTAATCCCGTCGTAATGCGAGATCAAGGCGCCGGAGGTGACGGGATTCATCAGCTTCCCGCCGCCGTTGCCTCCGTTTCCGCCATTCCCGCCATTACCCCCGTTTCCGCCATTGCCGCCGTTTCCGCCATTGCCTCCGTTGCCGCCGTTTCCGCCATTGCCTCCGTTTCCACCATTGCCGCCATTGCCGCCGTTTAGGGGTCCAGTCAGTAACATCATAGCTCTCCCATTCTCGATTTCCGCTGACATATCGCGCCGAACCTTGTCGAGCGCAGGTCGCAATAATGGCATTATTATGATATACTACGCGCAACGCGTGAGTTATCGTCCGTTCTGGCAGACCCAATATCGGTCCAAGTCGGTCGTTCCAGCGGTCCATTTGTGCGATCTGTTGTATAGAATGGGGCGAGCCAGTACCTTTCGCTGGTCATGCATCGGGGATGTTCGGGTGAGCGGGGCTGCAGGGCAGGACCAGAATCCGCCGAAGGTTGAAGTTCGGTTGGTCGGTCCGTTCCAGGTGATCGGACCCTTAGGGGAGGATCTGCGGCCGCGGCTCGTGAAGTCGCGGGCGCTGCTCGCTTTGCTAGCGTTGTCGCGAAATATGAGCCGAACACGCGCCGCGCTTCAGGACAAACTGTGGGGCGAGAGCCCCGGCAAACAGGGAACGACGAACCTGCGCAGCGCGCTCTCCGATATTCGCAGAGGGTTGGGCCGCTATCGGGACTGCCTGGTGACCGACGGTGCAATGGTCGGCCTGGCGCCGGATCGCGTTGCACTCGACATGGAGAGTTGGCTGTCGCCGGAGCTGAGCCCGCTCCGAGCCGATCGGGCGAGGCGCTGGACCGATCGGGAAGAAACCGAGGCGCTCCCAGTTCTGCTTGAAGATATCGACATTCCGGAAAGCGAGTTCGAAGACTGGTTGCGGGACGAACGGTCAGCCTTCGAGAATATGCTGCTCGATCTCCATAACAGCGCGCCGAAAACCGACGCCGAGCGCCCGCCTCGGCTCCGGATCGTCGAGCCGGCGGCGCCTGACCGAGGGCCTGCATCTCCAGTCCCATGGCGTCAGGACGCCCTTCCTAAGCAGCCGGTTGAAGGCGCGGTGGTTCAGGGCTCGGCGACCCTGGACAAAGCACGGCCGGATGCGAGGCCCTGGCTTCAGATCCTCGCCCCGACATCAACGATCGGCGACGCCGCTCTGTTCTACAGCAATGTCATGACAGCCAGCATCGCGCAGAGCGTCAGCGACATTGCGGGCGTTGCGGTCCGCGTCGAGCCTGGCGACGGATTTGGCGTCGGCCTGCGCATCGATGTCACGATCAACGCCCAGGGCGGCGGCGTCGCGGTCATTGCTGTGCTGGACGGACGCTCAAGCCGCGTTTTCTGGTCCGGCGTCAAAGACGTGCCGTCAGGCGATGGCGTCCCCTTCGAGCGAAACGCGTTGAGCCGGCTGGTCAACCAAACGACCGACATGGTCTTGAGCGCGCTGAAAACGCTGGCGGACGAACGCGCGGCGCAAGACGGCGCGCCGCATTCGCGCTTCTCGCTTGGCATGGATGCGATCAGCAAAATGTTCAAGCTTGGGCGGACCGAACTGGACGAAGCCGAAACCTTATTGGATCGATCGATCGATCTTGAACCCAGCGGCGCGGCCCTGGCCTGGAAAGCGTATCTCAGGACATTTCTGGTCGCGGAGCACGGCTTCGACCCGCGCGATGTGTCGGATCAGGTGCGGGAGTTCGTGAGCAAAGCCATTGAGTTGGCGCCGGCCAATTCCTACGTGCTCGCGCTGTCCTCCTATGTGCATAGTTTCATCCTGCAGGAAACCAGCGCCGCGCGGGAGCTGGCGGAGCAGAGCGTGGATCTGGCGCCGTCCAACCCGATGGGCGCATCCTTCCTCGGCCTCGCGAAAGCCTATGGCGGCGACCCAGAAGCCGGGTATCGTATGGTGCAGGATGCGCGCCAGCGGGTCGGCGCCGGCCCGCATCGCTACGCAATCGATTTCCTCGGCGCGGTCACGGCCACCCTGGCCGGACGTTTTGATGACGCCATCGCCCTGACAGAAATCGTGCGCGCAAAGAAGCCGGACTACAAACCCGCCTACCGGTATCTGACGGCCCTATATCTGAACAAAGGCGATCGCAAACGCGCCTTTGACGCGATGGAGACGCTGCGGCGCACCGAACCGGATTTCTCGCTCTATAAGATGCGGGAGCCGGGCTATCCGAGCGCCGCGCTGCGGGCCGCCGGCCTGTTGCGACTGGTTGATCCAGACTTCGAATAGCCCCGACGGCGGTCACGGCGCGGCCGACCAAGAAACGATCGGCCTCCAAACCCTACGAAAAACGATCGGATCGCCGAGGCGCGGGCGGAATTCACGGCGCGTTCACACCCAGACGCTTTACTGCCCACAAATACGCAAGGAGCGATTGAGGGGTTCCAAAAGGTATTTCCGAAACAGCCTGGGCGCGGCCAGGGAATGGCTGGGTTTGTCGGTATGTATGACGCCCGGTTGGGGTGTGCCGCGCGAGCGTTTTGGCGATATCCGGGGTTTCGATCGATTCAAATGCGTCCGAAATCGGCAGACCCATCACGCGTGTGGTCAGTGCGGCGCGTCACCCCACATGAATGCGCCGTCGGCCCCGCGAGGCGGGTTCCCGTCGACGCGCGGCGGCATCCTCCCGCCGCTCGCGCGCGATCGGGAAGCGTCGATATTGGACACGGTGAGCCCCGCTCAATACGGCGCGGGCATACGAAATTCTCCTCGCCGTTTGGCATGGTGAGGCGAACCTGATGTCTCCAGCGAGACGGTACCTCGCCCCGGCTCCATCGTGAGCCGGGGCTTTTTTTCTGCGCCGTCGCCTTGCTGTCCCAGCCATTCGACCGAGTTCCTAATCACGCGCATGTCGGCTTCGCCAAAGTCGGGATTTGCGCCTGTTTGACCATGCGCAAAACCGAAAGGACGAATTCATGACGGCGCGATGCGACATCACCATTTACGCCGCCAACCGGCCGCCTTGCGCGGCGACCGCGCGGGTCGACGCCCGAGCGGCGGCCGTGCAAAACCTGTTCTGATGCGCACGGTTCGAACGCTCGGCTTGTTGGGAACCGGCGTTATTGGCGGCGGTTGGGCGGCGCGCGCGCTGCATGCCGGGATCGATGTGGTCGCCGCCGACATCGATCCAACGATGGAAGAGCGGCTCCGCGGCGCCGTGGCCAACGCCCGACCGGCGCTCGACGCCTTGACCGAGGGAATGCGCCTCCCAGCGCCCGGATCGCTCCGTTTCACGACCGATATCGGTGAAATGGCCGAGGCGGCGGATTTCATTCAGGAGAACACGCCGGAGCGGCTCGCGCTGAAACGGGCGGCCTTGGCCGAAGCGGCGCGGCGCGCGTCGGCCGATGTCATCATCGCCTCCTCGACCTCCGGCTTCATGCCCAGCGAGCTGCAGGCCGGCTTGACCCATCCAGACCGCGTCCTGGTCGGGCACCCGTTCAATCCGGTCTATCTCTGCCCGCTGGTCGAAATTGTCGGCGGCGCGGAGACAAGCGACGCCGCCAAGGCGGCTTCCCAGGAATTCTACGAAAGCATCGGCATGCATGCCCTGCATGTCCGGAAAGAAGTCCCCGGCCATCTTTCCGACCGGCTTCAGGAAGCGATGTGGCGAGAAATCCTGCATGCGCTGAATGACGATATCGCCACCACCGGCGAGTTGGATGAGAGCATCGTCTACGGGCCCGGCCTGCGCTGGGCCGTCATGGGCATGAATCAGATCTATATGCTGGGCGGCGGCGCCGGCGGCGCCCGTCATTTCATGAAACAGTTCGGCCCGGCGCTCGACCTGCCCTGGACGCATTTGAAGGCTCCGCCCCTGACGGACGCCATCATCGACCGATTTGTTGAGGGAACGGCGGCGCAAGCGGCGGGACGCTCGATCCAAGAGCTGGAGGCCGTGCGGGACGAATGCCTGGTCGCGATCCAGCGCGTGCTGGCGAAACACGATATGGGCGCCGGCAAGGCGTTGAACGCCTTTGCGCGACGGTTGAAGGATTAGCGGCCCAGCTCAGAGGTCCTCGCGTACGGATAACGCCGCCTCGCGGTGGCCGCGCGCGGCGGCGTCGGCCGTGGAACCGGTGACGCGATCGGTCTCGACCGCCCGGCTCAAATGCCGATCCAGGCGCCAAAGATGATAGACGACCCGATGCAGCCAGCGCACCGCATCCATCCTGTCGAGACTGTCCTCCAGATCCACGCGATCCGTCGCCGCGTCCGATACAGCGCGGGCGCGGAAGCGGCGACGCTGGCGTCGGAACACGCCGCGCAGCCGGTCGAGATCGAGCGCTGGCGGCGGCGGGTTTTGCTCGGCGCGCGTGCGCATCCCCTCCGCCGCCCGCGCCAGCAATCCGGCCATCCGCCGCAAGCGCTCATCGGTGCGCAACGTGTCGAGACGCTCAGTCTGGCTGAACCGATGCGCCAGCCGATGGGCGTGATCCAACGCGTGGAGAAGCGCCAGATGCCGCGTATGCGCGGTCCTGTCCGCCGGCTCGGTCTTGATCCGATCGACATAGGCGCTGGCGTCATCCAGGGCCCGGTCCATCACGGCCAGGCGCGACTCCAAGCCGGCCTCGGGTTTCGGCGCAACCAGCGCGTGGCGCAGAGTCTCCATCTCGAAATCGACGATCGCCCGCAACGCGCCCAGCGCAGCGTCGATCGCAGCCGGCGGATCGCGCAGCAGCCGATCGTCCAGTCCACCGGTCAGGACCGGCCCACGCTCGGGCGCCAGGCGCATCATCAAACGCGCGAAGGGCCGCGCGAATGGCAGCACCGCGACCACGCCGAGCAGATTGAACAGCGTATGGAAGGCGACCAGCCGCATCTGAGCGTCGCCCGCCTGTTCCGCGCCGGCCATGCTGAACCAGCTCTCCGTCGCGGCGGTGTAGGGGCCGAGCAGGATCAACGCCATCGCCCCCGTCATCAGGTTATAGATCACATGCGCCCAGCCGGTGCGGCGCATCGCCGTCGAACCGCCGACAGTCGCCAACGCCGCGGTAAAGGTTGTGCCGACATCCATGCCGATCACCATCGCCGCGGCCTGGGTGAAATCGATCGCGCCCGCGCCCAGCGCCACCATCGCCGTCGCCACGCCGGCGCTCGAGGATTGGGTCACGATGGTGATCGCGACCCCGATCCCGACCAATTGCAGCAGTCCGAGAATCGAGGCGCCGGGGAAACTCTCTGGCGTCACGGCCCCTTGGAAGGCCGCCATACCGTCCTGCATCAGCGCAATGCCGACAAACAGCAGGGCGAAGCCGGCCAGGCTCCAGCCCAGGGCGCGCGCCGGACCACGCCCGAGAAGCCGCAGCACCGCGCCGACGAACAGCAGCGGCAGGGCCAGCGCCGCCAGTTGCAGCTTGAACCCGACCAAAGCGACGATCCAGCCGGTCGCGGTGGTGCCGATATTGGCGCCGAAAATCACACCCAACGCCTGTTCGAACGTGAGCAAACCGGCGCCGACAAAGCCGACGGCGGTCACCGTGGTTGCGCTGGAGGATTGAACCGCCGCCGTCGCCGTCGCGCCCGCCAACGCCCCGCGCCAGGGTGTCTGGGTGCGCGCCGCCAGGAAGCGCCGGAACCGATCGCCCGAAAGCGCCCGTAGCCCCTCAGTCAGGATCGCCATCCCGACCAGGAACACGCCGACGCCGCCCAACGTCCTCGCGATATCCACGATCATGCAGGGGACTATAGGGCCGTCGTCCTGGGCCGCCCTTGATCCGCGTCAGATTTTGGCAGCGCCAGCCGGACCCGGCCTAGTCGGCAGGCTGAAGATCCCGCCCCACGACCATCTCGCCCTGCGCCAGGGCGCGCATCAGCCGCTTTCCCAACGCCGCCGCCTCGCCGCCCGGCGGAATGCCGCCGCCCGGCCGGACCCAATTCACATCGTCGGGCCCCAACACCACCCCCGCCGGCAGATCCCGGGCGGCGCAGAGCGAGCGCCGAACCGGCGTGATATTCTCTTCCTCGCACGGCATGGTCCCGAGGGCCCCATCGCCCAGCATGTTCTCGGTCCGGCGCACCGCGTCGACGAAGGCGCGCATCGCGTCCGGATCGGCCGAGACCTGATGGTCGCGGAAATCCGAATAGTTGTTGTCCAGCGTGAAATGCTTCTCCAGCACTTCGGCCCCCAGCGCCACGGCGAGACAGGCGGCCTCCGCCCCGATCGTATGGTCGGAATAGCCGATCCGTTCTTCAGGAAAGCGCGCCCGCAGCGTTCCGACAGCCGCGAGATTGGCCTGATCGGGCGCGGCCGGGTAGCTGACGACGCAATGCAGCAGGGTCAGATCGCCGCCGGCCCCGGTCCGGGCCCAGACCGCGCGCGCGCAGCCGACGGCCTTGGCGATCTGGGCCTCATCGGCAATGCCGGTGGAGACGATCATCGGCTTGCCGCTTTCGGCGGCGCAGGCGATCAGCGGATAGAAGGTATTGTCGCCCGAGGCGATCTTGATCGCGTCCACGATCCCGCCCAGGAACCGGGCGCTGTCGAGATCGAGCGGTGTTGAGATGAAGCCGAGATCGAGCCCGTGGGCGAGCTCCGCCAGTTCCGCGAATTGATCGAAGGAAAGCTGGAACCCGCGCAGCCGCGCCTGCCGGTCGCGGTCCAGGACGGTCGTGTAGTTTTCCGGGACGAAGGTCTGAAACTTGACCGCATCCACCCCAGCCGCCGCCGCCGCCTGCACCAACTCCCGCGCGACGCCGATATCCCCCTCATGATTATTGCCGATCTCCGCAATAACCCGCGTCCGCCGCCCGCCTTTCACCTTGAGCATAGCCAGCCCGACCCTCTTCCGAAATCGTTCGTCCGAAACAGAGACGCGAGTGTGTCGGAAGCGACACCGGCTGTCACGAGGCGGTTCCCGCCCCTTACGCGGCGACGGCCGTGGTCACGAAGCGTTTGATTTCCTGTTCGAGCCCTTTCGCCTCGTCGTCGAGTTCCTTGGCCATGGTGAGCATGGATTGCGCCCGGCCGCCGGATTCTTCTGCCGCGCTGTTGACGTCTTCCATGGAGGCGGCCATGTCCCGGGTCGCGGCGGCGGTTTCCTGGGTCGCCCGGTTGATTTCCGACGCGGCGGCGTTCTGTTCTTCGACGGCGGCGGCGACGCTGGTGGAGATCTCCTTGATATTCTGGATCCGCTCGTTGATGCCGCTGATCGTCTGGACCGTCGCGTTCGTCTGGGTCTGAACAGCCTGGATCTGATTGGCGATCTGTTCGGTCGCGGACGCGGTCTGCGTCGCCAGACTTTTCACTTCGGACGCGACGACCGCAAACCCCTTGCCCGCGTCACCGGCGCGCGCCGCTTCGATCGTCGCATTCAGCGCCAGCAGGTTGGTCTGCTCGGCGATCGTGGTGATCAGTCCGATGACCTCGCTGATCGACGCGACGCTTTCGGCGAGGCCCTTGATCTGTTCGTTGCTGGCCTCGACGGCGTGAACCGCGTCGTCGGCGGCGCTGGTTTGCGAAGCCATCTGCTGACTGATCTCGCGAATGGAAACGCCCAGCTGTTCCGCGGCCGCGGCCATTGAGTCGACGCGCTCGGACGAGGATTCGGCCATTGACTTGGCCGACTGGGATTGCTCCGCGGAGCCTTGCGCCGCGCCGACCATGGTGGTGGCCGTGTCGGTGAGTTGCGTCGACGAGTTCGTGATCGTCCCGGCGACCTTGCCGACGGACGCTTCCAGCTTCGACACCATGCCCTCCAGCGCTTCGCGGCGCTCGTTGGCGGCCCTTTGTTCGGCCTCGACTTGGGACTCGGCCAAGGCGCGCCGTTCTTTCGCATGCTCTTCGAACACGCCCAACGCGCTGGCGATTTTGCCGATTTCGTCGCGTCGATCCATAAAGGGAATCTCCAACCCTTTCTCATCCTTGGAAAGCCGCAGCATGAATTCCGACAAGACAGGAATGGGTCTGAGCATCTTGCGAAACAGCACCAGAGCAATCGCTACGGCGACCACCAGCGCAACCGCGGCGGTCAGACCAAAGGCCGAAAGAACCTCCGTCAGCTCCACATCGATTTTAGCTTTCTCGACACCGGCATAGAGGATGCCGATGGTTTGGCCGCTGCTGTTAAAGATCGGCTCATAAATCGTGTAATAGGGAGTGCCCAGAATCACGGCCTCCCCAGAGAACGTTTCGCCAGCGGTAATCACCGGATAGACCGCGCCATTCTGGCCTAACTGAGTCCCGACGGCCCTCTGGCCGTCCGGTTTGATGATGTTGGTGGTCCGCCGCCAGAAGTCCTGATTCGCGCTTTCCCAGGCGAAAACAGTCGCGGTCTCGCCCGTCATCGAGCCAATCCGGTCGATCAATGCATGATCTGTGAATTCAGGAAGCGTATCGGCGGTTATTCTCTCAACATCGCCAGCGCTGTTATACGTAATCTGGAACTGCGGGTAGTTCTCTGCGAACTCAAGCGACGCAATACGCAGGCTCGCCGATTGCCGCTGGATGACCTGATCCGCAATGGACTTGGAAACGGTTGTGAAGGCGCTCAGCCCAAGCACGATCGTCAACGCCAAGAGCAACCCGATGGTCAGCGCCGTTGCCCGCGTTGTCAGAGCCAGATTGGTCAACATGACGATATCCCCGCTTTAGAAACCGTTCCGAATTCCACACTCTGCGCGCGGTTTCTTAACAACGGATTAACTTCCGCCCTTCGCACCGCAGGAAGAAGCGTCATTCTACCCTAATTGTGTAAAGTGATATCGAGCCTGCTACGAGAACGGCGCCAGACAAAATGGCGATCAACGCCCCGGAACCCCGTAGCGGCGCCGTCAACGGCTAGGCGCGAAACGACTCGGGAGTCGATGTTGGCGATGAGAGGAAAAATCTTGACCGGAAACCAAGTATGCCACAGCGGTCTCACCGCCGTTCGCCGCCTCGCCGGGCGGAAAAATCGCGGAGCGATGGTGGAGCCGAGGGGAATCGAACCCCTGACCTCTACAATGCCATTGTAGCGCTCTCCCAACTGAGCTACGGCCCCGTTTCGCCGCCGGCGATGGGGCGCCGGGCGGAATGAGCGGTGGTTATACGCCGCGCCAACGGCGGCGCAAGCGGATTTTTCATAGGCCCCGTCAGGCCCGCCAAGCGGCGCCGCATTGGGGTCCGCCCTGGGCGCCGCAGGCTTTGCAAGCAGCGCGGATCAGGTCTCTTCTTCTTTGTCGCTGGAGACCACCGCGGGCACGTCTTCGTCGTCTTCCAGGTCGCTGGTGTCTTCCAGCACGCCGTCATCCTCGTCGTCGTCGAGGTCGATATCGTCCTCGTCGCTCTCTTCCGATTCGTCGGCGTCTTCCGCCTTTTCTTTCTGCGCCTTCGGCTTGTCGTCATTGGCGGCGGAGACGCGGCCGCGCTTCAGCTTGACCGCCGCTTCCGGGTCGAAATCGGCGCCGCAAGACGGGCAGGCCAGCTGCTCCTCGGCCGGATCCTTGCCCAAATCATAGAATTTCGCCCCACAGCTGAGGCAGATGCGTTTCACGCCAAGTTCCGGCTTCGCCACGGTCATGATCTCCTTATACCGCTTGTGTTCAAGCGATTGCTGGCGGCGGTCTGAACCGCAAGCGCGCCGCATCGGGCCTGAACAGCGGGCTTGTGCCAAGCTTGACCGCCGCTGTCAAAAACGAAATACGGCGAAGCCGACAGTCGGCGACCCCGGCGCGTCGTCCAATGCGCATCAGCAGGGGACGTGACGCAGGTTTTCCGGCATGCTACAGCGCGCGCGCTTTTCATCCCGGCCCCGGCCGGCTCTCCAGAGGATGCTTTCATGCAGGGCGCGAAACTCCCGATGACCGCAAGTCCCAGCGGCGCGCTCGCTGGCCTATTGACGGGCGCGACGGCGATCCCGGGCGACAAGTCGATCTCGCATCGGGCGCTGATGTTCGGCGCGATCAGCGTCGGCCGGACTGAGATTCACGGTCTGCTCACCGGCGACGACGTATTGCGCACCGCCGAGGCCTTCCGCCGGATGGGGGCGGAGATCGCGCCCGACGCGGACGGCGTCTGGCATGTCCAAGGGGTCGGGCTGGGCGGCCTCGCGGAGCCGGATGATGTTCTGGATATGGGCAATTCCGGCACCGCCGCGCGGCTGCTGTTGGGCCTGCTGGCGGGCGCCGATGTGACCGCCTTCATGACCGGCGACGCCTCGCTGCGGTCGCGGCCGATGAAGCGGGTGATCGCGCCGCTGTCGCAAATGGGCGCGCAGTTCCACAGCCGATCGGGCGCGCGGCTGCCGCTGATGGTGCGCGGCCAGGCCGAGCCGATTCCGATCGTGTATGAAACGCCGGTCGCCTCGGCCCAGGTGAAATCCGCCGTGTTGCTGGCCGGGCTGACCGCGCGCGGCGCGACCACGGTGATTGAGCGCAAAGCGACCCGCGACCATACGGAAAACCTGCTGCGCCATTTCGGGGCCGAGGTCTCGGTCGCGCCGCTGGAAGAGGGGGATGGGGCGGCAGATGGGGCGGCAGACGGTTCGCGCGTGACGGTCACCGGTCAGCCGGAACTGACCGCGCCGGCGGCGCCGATCCAGGTGCCCGGCGATCCCAGCAGCGCCGCCTTCCTATTGGTCGCGGCCAGCATCCTGCCCGGATCCGAACTGACCATGACGGCGATCGGCCTGAACCCGACCCGCACCGGGATCATCGACACGCTGTTGGAGATGGGCGCGGAGATCACGATTGCGAACCGGCGCGAGGCGGGCGGCGAACCGATCGGCGATCTGACCGTGCGCGCAGCGCCCTTGAAAGCCGTCGAACCGCCAGCCGCCCGCGCGCCCAGCATGATCGACGAATATCCGATCCTCGCCGTGGCCGCCGCCTTCGCCGAGGGCGTCTCGGTCTTCCGCGGCGTCGGCGAGCTGCGGGTGAAGGAATCCGACCGGTTGGCCGCTGTCGCGGCGCTGCTGCGCAACAATGGCGTGACGGTCGAGGACGGACCGGACTGGCTGGCGGTGCATGGCATGGCCGGGGCGGTTCCGGGCGGCGGCGCGGTCGAGACCCATCTCGACCACCGGATCGCCATGAGCGCGCTGGTCCTGGGTCTGGCGGCGCGCACGCCGGTTCGGATCGACGATGGCGGCGCGATCGCCACCAGCTTCCCGAATTTCATCTCTCTGATGCGCGGCCTGGGCGCGGAGATCAGCGAGAGCGAGGCGGATCATGGCTAAGCCGGTGATCGCGGTCGACGGCCCGGCCGCCAGCGGCAAAGGCTCGCTCGCGCGGCGTCTGGCGGCGCATTTCGGCTACGCCTATCTCGATACAGGCAAGCTGTATCGCGCGGTCGGGCTGGCGGTGCTGCGCGCCGGCGGCGACCCGACCGATATTGAGAAAGCCGAATCCGCCGCCAAGGCCATCGATCCGACCCATCTCGACGATCACGATCTGACCGGCGACGCCGCCGCCTCCGCCGCCTCCAAAGTCGCCGCCATTCACGAGGTCCGCGCCGCCTTACGCGATTTCCAAATGGGCTTTGCGGCCGCGCCGCCGGATGGGGCGCACGGGGCCGTGTTGGACGGGCGGGATATCGGCACGGTGATCTGCCCGGACGCGCCGGCGAAGCTGTTCATCACCGCCGATGTCGGCGTGCGGGCCGAGCGCCGGCACAAGGAATTGCTTTCGCGCGGCGAGGCCAGTATATACGCGCGCGTCTTGCAGGATTTGGAAGACCGCGATCGACGCGACACGACCCGCGCCGACGCGCCGCTCAAGCCTGCCGACGATGCGGTCGTCCTGGACACCAGCGCCCTGACCATCGAAGAAGTCCTCGCACAAGCGTTGCGCCTGATCGATGGAAAGCTTGGCTGATCCGGGCCTCGTTTAGGCCGCGAGAGCGTTTCAAAAGCGGTGTTAACAGGTGGACCGATCAAAGGAGTTGGTCGCCGGTGACCCCAACTTGAGCGTTCGAAACAAGGAAAGTGACCATCGGTTGCGCGTTTGAGCCTTACGCCGCGCAGCCATCCGATGCGGCGACCGCCCGTCCGATCCCGGACCCGGCGCCGCGCTTTGAGGCGAGACCGCCGGAGACAACCGGGCGGCCGGTACAGTGACACACTTGAAAGGATGACTCTTCAATGAGTGCGGAAAACGCAATGGAAACCAGCGGCGAAAGTTTCGCCGCCTTGCTGGAGGAAAGCTTCGGCAGCAATCAGGACATTGTCGGCTCGGTAGTCGCGGGCACGGTGATCTCCGTCGATAACGACATGGTCCTGATCGATGTCGGCCTGAAGGCCGAAGGCCGTGTGGCGCTGAAAGAGTTCGGCGCGCCGGGCCAACCCGCTGACTTGAAGGCCGGCGACACGGTCGAAGTCTTCGTCGAGCGGCTGGAAGACAAAAACGGCGAAGCGATGCTGTCGCGCGAGCGCGCGAAGCGCGAGGAAGCCTGGAAGAAGCTGGAAGAAAGCTTCAACAATGGCGAGCGCGTCACCGGCGTCATCTATGGCCGCGTCAAAGGCGGCTTCACGGTGGAGTTGGGCGGCGCCGTCGCCTTCCTGCCGGGCAGCCAGGTCGACATCCGTCCGGTGCGCGATGTCGGACCGCTGATGAATGAAGAACAGCCCTTCCAGATCCTGAAAATGGATCGCAGCCGCGGCAATATCGTCGTCTCGCGCCGGGCGGTTCTGGAAGAGACCCGCGCCGAGCAGCGCTCGGAACTGATCGAGAACCTCAAAGAAGGCATGGTGCTCGATGGCGTGGTGAAGAACATCACCGATTACGGCGCGTTCGTCGATCTCGGCGGCGTCGACGGTCTGTTGCACGTCACCGACATCTCGTGGAAGCGGATCAACCATCCGTCGGAAGTCCTCACCTTCGGCCAGCAGGTCAAAGTGCAGGTCGTGCGCTTCAACCCGGAAACCCAGCGCATCAGCCTGGGCATGAAACAGTTGGAGAGCGATCCGTGGGACGGCGTCGCCGCGAAATACCCGATCAGCGCGCGCTTCACCGGCACGGTCACGAACATCACCGACTATGGCGCGTTCGTCGAGCTGGAGCCGGGGATCGAAGGACTGGTCCATGTCTCGGAAATGAGCTGGACCAAGAAGAACGTGCATCCCGGCAAGATCATTTCGACCAGCCAGGAAGTCGAGGTCATGGTGCTGGATGTCGATCCGGTCAAACGGCGCATCAGCCTGGGCATCAAACAGTGCTTGAGCAACCCGTGGGAAGATTTCCTCAGCGGCAACCCAGTCGGCCAGGAGATCGAGGGCGAGGTCAAGAACATCACCGAATTCGGCCTGTTCGTCGGCCTGCCGGGCGATATCGACGGCATGGTGCATATGTCGGACCTGAGTTGGGATCAGTCCCCGGAAGAGGCGCTGGCCAGCTACAACAAGGGCGACATGGTGAAAGCCAAGGTGTTGGATATCGACACCGACAAGGAACGCATCAGCCTCGGCGTCAAACAGCTCGAGTCCGATCCGTTCGAAGCCTCGGCCGGCGACATCAAGAAGGGAGCCGTCGTCACCTGCGTCGTCACCAAGGTGGTTGATAACGGGGTCGAGGTCCTGGTCAACGATCAGCTCCACGGCTTCATCCGCAAGGGCGATCTCAGCCGCGACCGTTCGGAACAGCGTCCCGACCGGTTCGCGCCGGGCGAGAAGGTCGACGCCAAGGTCACCGCCGTGGACAAAGCCACGCGCAAGCTGACCCTGTCGATCAAGGCGTTCGAACAGGCCGAGGAGAAAGAAGCGATGGAAGCCTATGGCAGCTCGGATTCGGGCGCGTCTCTGGGCGACATTCTCGGCGCCGCGCTTCAGCAGAAGCAGCAGGAAGGCGAAGAGAAATAGCGCTTCGCCGCCTGACATCCGGGGCCGCGCCTCGGGTTTGGAACAAGCCCGCCGGTCAGACGATCGGCGGGTTTTTTCGTTGCGCATAGACGGCAAGCTGTTCGGCCAAGCCGGCGCACCCGACCCTATCCGATAACGATTTCAACGATCTAGGTCACTTTTTCCGACGATTCACGGTTGCGTGGCACGGCTCTTCCCGCCTATGGTCTAGCGCTCGGCGTTGGGTCCGGTTGGTCTGCCGGATGCTGAGGTTGGGGATCATCACAAGAACGGCCCGTTTCCGATAGGCGGACGGGAAGAGGGCGAACAGGGGGAGTGCATGACCCGGTCGGAATTGATCGCGGCGATCGCGCAGCGGAACCCGCATTTGTATCAGCGCGATGTGGAGCGGATCGTTACGACGATCTTCGAAGAGATCTCGCTGGCGCTGGCGCGTGGAGACCGGGTCGAATTGCGCGGATTCGGGGCTTTTTCCGTGAAACATCGAGAGGCGCGCCAAGGCCGCAACCCCCGCACCGGCGAGTCGGTATCGGTCGACGCCAAGGCGGTGCCGTTTTTCAAGACCGGCAAGCAACTGCGCGAACGCCTAAACGGCGGCTAAGGGCTCATCGGGTCGGCAGTTTCAACGGCGCCAACAAGGCCAATCCGATAAGCAGGAACACGACCACGGTGGCCATCCCGGCCCGCTGGCTGTCGAACGCAACCGTCACCCAGCCCAGGATCAAGGGACCGAGGAATGCCGTCGCCTTGCCCGACAGGGCGTAGAGCCCGAAGAACTCCGACTCCTTCTCGGGCGGCGCCAGCCGCGCCATCATCGCCCGGCTAGCGGCCTGCACCGGTCCGACAAAGACGCTCAGCCCGAGCCCGAAGATCCAGAACAGCGTCACGGAATCGATCAACAGCAGGATCGATCCGAACGTGATCAGGGCGATCAGCGACAGGGTGATCACCGGCTTGCCGCCAATCCGATCATCGAGGAATGCGAAGGCCGCAGCCCCCAGGGCCGAGCCGACATTCATGGCGATCGCGAACTGGATGACCTCGGCGAAGCTCATGCCGAATGTGCCGGCGGCGTAGATGCCGCCGAAAGCGAAGAGCGTCGCGATTCCGTCCGCATAAATCATCCGGGCCAGCAGGAATCGGGCGATCAGGCGATAGCGCTTCAACTGCCGGATCGTCTCGACAAGCGTCGCCAGTCCTTGGCGCACCGCAGGGCCCAGGCTCAAGCCGCGCGGCCGGTCCGGCGCCAAGATCAGAAGCGGCAGCGAGAAGACCGCGAACCAGACCGCGACGACCAGGGTCACCGCACGGATATTCTCTGCGTTTTCGGTGGAAACGCCGAACCAGGGCGTCTCGGTCTGTACAAAACCGATGAGACAGACGACGAGCGACGCCAGACCGCCGGCATATCCCAGCCCCCAGCCCCAGCCTGAAACGCGGCCATAGTGGCTGCGCGGCGCCACATCGGCGAGCATCGCGTTATAGAAGACGGTCCCGAACTCGAATCCCCAGGTGCTGAGAATGGTGAAGATCAGCGCCCAATAAATCCATTCTTCGGACGGGGCGGCGAACCACAGCATCGCCGTCGCCACGCAGCAGGCGGCGGTGAAGAATGCGATCCACGGCTTGCGCCGGCCGGCCCCGTCGGCGATGGCGCCCAGAACCGGGGCCAGCACGGCGACGCCCAACCCGGCCAGCGCCATGGCGTTTCCCCAGAGCCCGGTCCCGGTCACCTCATCCGGCGCAATCGCCTTGGTGAAGTAAGTCGCGAAGACGAAGGTGCCGATCACCGTCGGCACAGCCGAGTTGGCCCAATCATAGAGGCACCAGGCCCAGACGGCCTTCTTCTCAAGCTGGGGGTCTGGAGTGGGCGCGGCGGGGTCCAGCGTGTCCGATTGCGTCATGCGGATTTCCGATCTGCTCTCTGGCCGGGCCGAGGTCGACAGGCTATCGTGCCAGCAAGATCGATTAAACCAAAATGGAGCGGGTGCGATGTTGGTCACCACCACCGACGGCGTCGAAGGGCGCCAGGTCAAGCAATATCTCGGGATCTGCAGCGGCGAAGCGATCGTCGGCACCAACATCTTCAAGGACATGTTCGCCGGCATCCGGGATGTCGTGGGCGGCCGCGCCGGGTCCTACGAGAAGACGCTGCATGACGCCAAGGATCTGGCGATCAAGGACATGCAGGAACAGGCCGCCGATTGGGGGGCCAATGCGGTCATCGGCGTCGATCTCGATTACGAGGTGTTGGGCAAGGATAACGGCATGCTGATGGTCACCGCCAACGGCACAGCGGTCATCCTGGAATAGCGCGCGCCGGCGGGTCGGTGCGAAATGAACCCTAACCAAAAAAGAGCGAAAGCGCCGCCGTCTTGTTGATCGATGCTGGATCATCAACGGCTATGCGTGGTTGGCCGAGGCGTCGCCCCGGACTTGATCCGGGGCCCATGGCAACCATGTGCTGGACGCCGGATCAAGTCCACTATTGTCCGCAGGATGAGGATTGCAGGAAGGCCGTAGGGCGTTGACCCGCCGTGGATTTTCGCCATCCGCTTCTGTTTGGACAGAAAAGCAGGCCGTCTCTAACCGTCTCGCCGGATTTGTGATCCGGCGTCCACCGGACGGGACCATGGGCCCCGGCTCTGGGGCCGGGGCGACGCCTTGCCGATACCGGCTTGTCCGGGCGCCAAGCCACCGTCTGTAGGCGAAGCCGGTCGCGTTCGACGCTCCAGTCAAGCCAGCTATGGCCCACAGGCGCCCGCAGGTCAGCGACCGCCGATCTAACTTTCGAGGATCACCTCGAACCCTTCATAGATCAGGCGTTTGCCGTCGAACGGCATCGGGAAAGAGGTCACCTCGCCCGGCGGCGCGTCATCGCCCCAGGTTTCGACGACGCCAAGCGCGCCATGTTCCTTGAAAACCACAGCGGCAATCTTCGCATGCTCTAGGAATGCGTCCTTCTTCGCTGTCGGCGCCGCCGCCACAAATCCATCGATATAGGCTATGCGCCCTCTCCCTGTCGTTCAGGTCAGGGCCATCATATCACGCCCGCGCTTGGATTCAGAGCGGACCCAGTCCGATCAGGACCCTCCAGGGCGCAGCAAGGCGTTGGCGATGATCGGACCATAGCCCTTTTCCTGAACCAGCACCGCCAGACCGTCCGCCTGCATAGCGCCGTCCAAGGCGACCGTTTGTTCCGCAGGGCCGCCGATCCAGTCGCCCAGTTTCCGGAAGCCGCGCACCACATGGCGACTGATAAGCACTTTGCCGGCGTTCTCGCCACGCAGCACTTCCGTCGAATGCCGGTCGTCGAACGCGGCCAGGATGATCTCGTATTCCTTGCCGTCAGGGGCGCCTGCCAAGCGTACGGTCACCGCGCCATCCGGCGCGCGCGACAGCGAGACGGTCGGCGCGGGGCGGGCGTGCTTGGCGTCATAGGCGGCGCGGATTTTCTTTTCGACCGCCATACGGCGCGAACCGACCTCGTCCATCCGTCCATCGATGACCATCTGCGGCGTATAGACATAGCGCGCGTTCAACGCGCCGCGATAGGCGCGCTGCCGCTCGGTGAAGGCGGCCGAAGCGAACGGGTCCTTCCAGCCGATATAGTCCCAATAGTCGACATGAAATTCGAGCGCGAGCACATCGTCCCGATCCGCTAACTCGCCCAGGATCGCCTCGGCAGGCGGACAGGAATAGCAGCCTTGGCTGGTGAATAGCTCTACGACCACCCGCGGCATGCCGCCCGGTTCGGCGGCGGCGGGACCCGCGTGCGATCCGGCGGCCAATAGGGGCAGGAGTACGAATGCGGCGAGCGCCGTGTTGCGCCGGATGAACGACATGAGTGTGTACCCGCGATCTTGACCAATCGACGACAACACTACGCCAGTCTGCAGACATGGAGCGAGTCACATCCGAGTGACCGCAGTGATTGTCAGGACTTTGCAGCGCCGCCCAACATCATCGATGGGCCGCAGACTTCTCCAAGGATCGATTCGGCCGGCCACAGTGAACAGGGCGGCGGGCCTGTCGACCGCGCCGCCCTTTATTTTGACGCTCTGCTTAAGCGGTCAGGCCGCCAACTACGCCGCTTGTGCGATGTTCCGCAACACATACTGCAGGATGCCGCCGTTACGGTAGTACTCGACCTCATCCAGCGTATCGATCCGGCAGAGCGCGGTGATCGTCTCGCTCGAGCCGTCGGCGCGGGTGATCACCATCGTCACGTCCTGGCGCGGCGTGATCCCGTCGGCGATACCGCTGATTGAGTAGGTTTCCGACCCGTCCAGCTTCAGGCTCTGCCGGCTCTGCCCATCCTTGAATTGCAGCGGCAGGACGCCCATCCCGACCAGATTCGAGCGGTGGATGCGCTCGAAGCTTTCTGCGATCACCGCCTTGACGCCCAACAGGCGCGTGCCCTTGGCCGCCCAGTCGCGCGACGAGCCGGTGCCGTACTCCTTGCCGCCGATGACGATCAGCGGCGTGCCTTCCGCCTGATATTTCATCGCCACGTCATAGACAGGCCCTTGCTCACCCGAGGGCATGTGCTTCGAGAAACCGCCTTCGACGCCGGGCACCATTTCGTTCTTGATGCGGATATTGGCGAAGGTCCCGCGCATCATGATCTCATGGTTGCCCCGGCGCGAACCGTAAGAGTTGAAATCCTGCGGCCGGACCTGACGCTCGAGCAGGTAGTTGCCCGCCGGCGTATCCTTCTTGAACGAGCCCGCCGGGGAGATGTGATCGGTGGTAATCGAGTCGGCCAGGATCAGAAGCGGCCGCGCACCCTCGATGTCCGAGAAACCGCCCGGCTCCGGCGCCAGATCCTGGAAGAAGGGCGGATGCTGGACATAGGTCGAGCCGGCGTCCCAATCATAAGTCTCGCCGCCCACTACATCGATCTTGCGCCATTCTTCCGGCCCCTGGAACACGTTGGAATAACGCTCGCGATACATCTCCGGCGAGAGCGAGGATTTCATCAACGCGTCGATCTCGTGATTGCTCGGCCAGATGTCTTTCAAGAAGACGTCATTGCCGTCCGCGTCCTGGCCTAGCGGATCGCTGGTCAGGTTGATCTTGGTGCTGCCGGCCAGCGCATAAGCCACGACCAGCGGCGGTGAGGCGAGATAATTGCCGCGCGTCTGCGGGCTGACCCGGCCCTCGAAATTCCGGTTGCCGGACAGGACGGCGGCGGTCGCCAGATCGCCCTCGTCGATCGCCTTGGCGATCGCGTCCGGCAGAGGCCCCGAATTCCCGATGCAGGTGGTGCAGCCATAACCGACAAGATCGAAGCCCAGCGCGTCGAGATCGTCCTGGACACCGGCCTTGATCAGATAGTCGGTCACGACCTGGGAGCCCGGCGCCAGCGAGGTCTTGACCCACGGCTTGACGCTGAGCCCCTTGGCCCGCGCCTTCTGCGCCACCAGCCCGGCGGCCAGCAGGACCGAGGGGTTCGAGGTGTTGGTGCAGCTGGTGATCGCGGCGATCACCACATCGCCGTCATCCAGCGAATAGTCGGTCCCTTCGATCGGAACCGAGGCGTCGCTGTGCCCGCGTTCGGCGAAGACGGTCGCGATCGACTCGGGCATGGCGCTGAGCGGCACCCGGTCCTGCGGCCGTTTCGGACCGGCCAGCGAGGGCTCGACGGCCGAGATGTCGAGCTCCAGCGTGTCGGTGAAGACCGGCTCGACCGAGCCCGGCTCACGCCACATGCCCTGTGCTTTCGCATAAGCCTCGACCAGCTTCACCCGCGACTCGTCGCGGCCGGTGAAGCGCAGATAGTTGAGCGTCTCCGCATCGACCGGGAAGATGCCGCAGGTCGCGCCATATTCCGGCGCCATATTGGCGATGGTCGCGCGGTCGGCCAGGGTCAGACTGTCGAGCCCGTCGCCGAAGAACTCGACGAACTTGCCGACCACGCCCTTGGCGCGCAGCATCTGGGTGACGGTCAGGACCAGATCGGTCGCGGTCAGGCCTTCGCTCATCGCGCCGGTCAGTTTGAAGCCGACCACTTCCGGCACCAACATCGAGATCGGCTGGCCCAGCATCGCGGCCTCGGCCTCGATCCCGCCGACGCCCCAGCCCAAGACGCCCAACCCGTTCACCATGGTCGTATGGCTGTCGGTGCCGACCAAAGTGTCCGGATAGGCGACCGACTTGCCCGGATTGGCGCGGTCTTCCGAGACCCAGACGGTCTGGGCGAGATATTCGACATTGACCTGGTGGCAGATGCCGGTGCCCGGCGGCACGACGCGGAAATTGTCGAACGCGTCCTGACCCCAGCGCAGGAAGCTATACCGCTCGCCATTGCGCTCGAATTCCAGATCCATGTTCTTCTTGAAGGAATCCTTGCCGCCGAAATGATCGACCATGACCGAGTGATCGATCACCAGATCGACCGGCGAGAGCGGGTTGATCTTCTGCGGATCGCCGCCCATCGAGACCATCGCCGCGCGCATCGCCGCCAGATCGGCGACGGCGGGGACGCCGGTGAAATCCTGCATCAACACGCGGGCCGGGCGATAGGCGATCTCGCGGGTCGATTTGCGCTCCTTGAGCCACTCGGCCAGCGCCTTCACATCCTCGGTCGAGACCGTGCGCTCATCCTGAAAGCGCAGCAGATTCTCCAGCAGGACTTTCATCGAAAAAGGCAGGGTCGAGACATCGCCGATCACCTCCTGCGCCGCCTCAATCGAGAAATAGTCAAACGCGTCGCCGTCCACTGTCAGGGTGCGGCGGGTGTTCAAGGCGTCCTGCCCGGTCATGGTCATCGAGACACACTCCTTCGCTCATCGTGATTGCTCACGGCGTTCAAGCGCCCGGGGAGGAAGCGGTAAGAGACGCAGCGGCCGACGCCGCCCCAAACCACTCTGGCCCCCCGGACGGCCCCCAACGCCGCCACGCGCTGTGTTTAGGCGGAAACTAGGCCTCTGTCACGCCCCACCAAGAGGCGATAAGCGCGGGATATCAGCGCAGCGGCGGGGTTCGTGCGAGACGAGAAAAGGCGCGGCGGGTCGCAAGCGTGACTCGCCGCGGAATCGCCGCCATGTTTGCGCGTATGGAAGGGTTTCCGGAAAATCTGAAAGCGTTTTGGGATGCTCTTGCGACGCATGCGGGGCCGATTGGCGCACTGGCGGCGTTGGTCGCCATCGTCGCGACGGTTGTCGGAGGCATGGCATGGCTTTTGGGGAAGCTTCTCCTCCGAAAAACCCCGCCAACTACGCAAAACGTATCGCCGGAAATGCTCGACCGCGTTGAGGAGCTTGGCGCCACCAAGAACGCGCTGACCGAGGAACAGAGAAAGTCAGACGGAAAGGACAAGGTTATCGCCGCGCTCGAGGTGCAAAACGCCGCACTGCTCGCCGATAGGGAACAGCGCAAACAGGTCGAAGAAGCGGTCGATGCGCTACAATCCGACGCGACACGCGAGTCGGAAGGCGCAGAGAACGTGGAGGAGGCGCTAGCTTTGCTGGAACAAGGCGACACAGCGGAAGCCGAAACCCTGTTCGCACGCATCGAAGCACGGGAAACCGCGCAAGGCGCCGCGCACAACGTCCAAGCCGCTGAGGCCGCGAAACATATCGGCGCGCTCGCCTTTCTGCACGACACCGACAAGGCGCTCAACGCCTACGACCGCGCCACGACCCTCAACCCAGACGACGCCGAGGCCTGGAACCAACTGGGTCACCTGCATTTCCGCAAAGGCAATCTCGATCCGGCGGAACACGCGTATCTCCGGGTCGAGGCTTTGGGAAACAAGCTCGACGACAAGACGCTTCTCGCCATCGCAGCAGGAAATCTAGGGATCATCGCTCAAACGCGCGGTGATCTCGACGAAGCCGAGCGGTTCCATCGAAAATCCCTCGCCCTCAATGAGGCCGTTGGCCGCGTAAAGGGCATGGCGAATGCGTACGGCAATCTTGGCATCATTGCCCAAGTTCGGGGTGATCTTGAGGACGCCAATGAACTCCATCGCAAAGCCCTCTCAATCGAAAAAGTACTAAGCGACAAAGAAGGCATGGCGAGCGAATACAGCAATCTCGGGCTCATCGCCCAAACACGCGGTGATCTAAACGTCGCCGAGGCCTACCATCGCAGGTCCCTAGCCATCGAAGAGGCACTAGGCAGCACGGAAGGCATAGCCAGCCAATGCGGCAATCTAGGACTCATTGCTCAAATACGAGGCGATCTCGACGCTGCCGAAGAACTTTTTTGCAAGTCCCTCGCTCTCAACAAAGAGCTGGGCCGCAAAGAAGGCATAGCGAACGCGTGCGGCAATCTTGGACTCATTGCCCTAGAGCGTGGCCACCTCGACAATGCCGAAGATCTAATCCGTAAAGCCCTTGCCATCGATGAGGTGTTGGGAATCCGAGAAGGCACGGCGAAATGCTACAGTAATCTCGGATTCATCGCTCAGACGCGTGGCGATCTCGTGAACGCCGAAGAGTACCATCGGCAAGCACTAGCGATTGGGAGAGCGCTAGGCAGCAAAGAAAGTGCTGCAATCTCCATTGGCAATCTTGGTATCATTGCTCGAAAGCGGGGCAATCTCGACGCCGCCGAGGAGTTCTTTCGTGAATCGCTCGCCTTCAGCGAGGAGCTGAACCACAAGGAAGGCATGGAAAAATCCTATGGAAATCTTGGTACCGTCGCTGAAACACGCGGGAATCTCGAGGTCGCGCGGGAACATTGGGAGCGGGCCTATGCGCTGTTTGCGGAAATTGGCGCGTCGCCAGAAGCGGCACAGACGGCGGCTATGTTGAAAGGATTGGCTGAAGAGGACGGTCGCTGATCAAAGCCTCCTTTGCCGTCACGCCGGCCCGCGAGCCGGCGTCCATCGGGCGGCCCCATGGGCCCCGGATCAAGTCCGGGGCGACACGTTAGCGAAGGGTGCTACGCTTGGGTCGCGTCATCGCCTTTCCGCATGCGGGCTAAGAACGCGTCCCTATCAAAAGGGCGCGGCGGGCCGCTGGCGAGGCCTTCATCGACCAGCGACTGCAGTTCGGTGATAGCGGTCTGGCGGTCTTGATCGCGGCGGATCAGGTCGCGGATATAGTCGCTGACATTGCTGTAGCGACCGCCTTTGGTCTGGCCCTCGACCCAGTCTTTCATCGGATCGGGCAGCGATACGTTCATCGTCGCCATGGGCGCCTCCTTGCACAGGGACAATGACGGATATTGCCAAAGACTGTCAAACAGTCGCCGCGCCGCCCTTACTGTCACGCCGGCCTCCGAGCCGGCGTCCATCGGGTGGCGCCATGGGCCCCGGATCAGGTCCGGGGCGACGGTTTTGTCGGTGGCCGCCTACGTCACCGCGCTGCGCTGTTTGAAGGCTTCGGTGTCCCAAGCGCAGGTCTCGAGGATGATCCGCAGCCGTTCGACCGCGTCCCAGATATCGGCGTAACCGATATAGAGCGGGGTGAAGCCGAAGCGCATCAGGTTGGGGGCGCGGAAATCGCCGATCACGTCCTGGGCGATCAGGGCCTGCATGATCGGATAGCCGTTGTCGGACCCAAAGGAGACCTGGCTGCCGCGTTGCGCGGCGTCGCGCGGGCTGGCGAGGGTCAGGCCGTGGCCGGCGCAGCGGCTCTCGACCAATTGGATGAACAGGTCGCTCAGCGCTTTCGACTTCTCCCGCACCAAGCCCATATCGACCGTGTCGAAGACCGACAGCGCCTGATCGAAGGCGGCGAAGCTGAGCACCGGCGGCGTGCCCACCAAATGCCGCGCGATCCCCGGCGCCGGCCGGTAGTCGCCGTCAAACGCGAAGGGCGCTTCATGCCCGAGCCAACCGCTCAAGGCTGGATTTATGGCGTCCTGCAGCCGCTCGGCCACATAGAGAAAAGCGGCCGCGCCCGGCCCGCCATTGAGATATTTATAGCCGCAGCCGACCGCGAAATCCGCATCGCTTCCGTTCAGATCGACCGGGAAGGCGCCGGCGCTATGCGCCAAATCCCAGAGCACGAGCGCGCCCGTCTGATGCGCCGCTTGGGTGGTCGCCGCCATGTCAAGCATCCGGCCAGTCCGGTAATCGACCTGGGTCAGCATCACGACCGCGACATCCTGGTCGAGCGCGCCAGACAGATCGGCGCCGTCCTCGACCAACCGCAGCTCATACGTCCCGCCTAGGAGGTCGATAAGGCCCTGCGCCATATAGAGGTCGGTCGGGAAATTGCCTTTCTCCGACAGGATCACGCGTCGGCTCGGCCGTAATTTCAGGGCGGCGGTCAGAAGCTTGAAGATATTGATCGAGGTGGAATCGGCGGCGATCACTTCCCCAGGCGCGGCCCCGATCAGACGCGCAAGTTTCGCGCCGATCCGGGGCGCCAGACCCATCCAGTCATTCTTATTCCAACTGGTGATCAGGTCGCAGCCCCATTCGCGGCAGACCACATCCGCCACCCGCTCCGCCACGCCATGCGGCAAGACGCCCAGCGAGTTGCCGTCTAGATAAATCAGCCCCTCGCGCAATTCGAAGAACGAGCGATACGCCCGCAAGGGGTCAGCTAGGTCGCGCGCCTCCAAATCGGCGCGGGTCAGGTCCGTCATGATATCCTCGGGTTCCAGGCGATGCGGTCGGCTAGAAGACAAAGCCTCAAGCGACCAGGGTGCGCAACTCCCGCCCGACCACCGCCAGCATGGCGAGATCGAGCTGCGGCAATTGCTGCAACTCGCCGAGCAGCAGATCGACCCGCTCGACCGCCTCCGCCCGCCGCGCGGTCCAGGCCTCGACGGCGCCGGCCTGCGCGCCGCCCGCCGCCAGGACTCGGCTTGTGATCTCCGATTGCAGGCTCCATAGATCGTCGATCATCGCCGCCAGCGCCATCCGATGCCATTGCGTGTCCGCCGGGATCTTGTTGGCCGAGGAGCGCAGCCAGTCGAGCCCAAAGCGCCCGCCTAGCGAGGAATAGACGATGCCGACATCCTTGACCGGCTGCGACGTCGCGTTGGCCAGCCGCACCACATCGCAGGCCGAGGACAGCACCTTCAGCTCGCCGACCGCCCGGGCCAGATCGTCGGGCACGCCCTCGGCGCGGAACCGTTGGCTGCGTTTGGCGAGCGCCGCATGCGCGTGATCGCCCAGCACTTCACCCAACGCCGGGGCGAGAATATCGACGCCGCATTTATAGGTCTCCACATTGCCGGCGATATCCAGCGGATGTTCGCCATTGCGCAGGAACCATTCGGTCATCCGTTCGATCGTGCGGCTGGTCTCATGCAGCATCGCGGTCTGGGCCGCGCTGTCCGCCTGGCTGTCCAACCCCTCGATCCGGGCCCACAGGGCGCGCAGATCGAAAACCTCGCGGACGATCGTATAGGCCCGCGCGATATCGGGCGCGGACAGGCCGGTCCTGATCTTCAACTCATTGACGAAGCTGGGACCGGTCCGGTTGATCATCGAGTTGGTGACCGAGGTCGCGATGATCTCGCGCCGAAGCCGATGATTGGCGACGCTGTCGGGGAACCTCTTGATCAAGACCGGCGGGAAATAGCGCTCCAGATCGATCGACAGTTGCGGGTCGTCCGGCAAGTCGCTGTCCAGCAGTTCCTGGTAGCTGATGTTCTTGGCGTAGGCCAGCAACACGGACAGCTCCGGCCTGGTCAGACCTTTACGCGCCTGAAGTCGGTCGGCGATTTCCTCGTCGTCCGGCAGGAATTCCAGCGCGCGATCCAAGGCGCCGCCGCGCTCCATCGCCCGCATCAGCCTTTGGTGGCGGTCGAGCACGCCGGACGCCCGGCTCTCGGTCACCGAGATCGATTGAGTCTGCTGGTAATTGTCGCGCAGGACATGCTCGGCGACCGCATCGGTCATCTGCTCGAGCAACTTGTTGCGCTGCTTTTCCGTCATATCGCCGCGGGCGACGACATCGCCAAGCAGGATCTTGATATTCACCTCATGATCCGAGCAATCGACCCCGGCGGAATTGTCGATCGCGTCCGTGTTGCAGCGCCCGCCGCGAGAAGCGAACTCGATCCGGCCGCGCTGGGTGATGCCCAGATTGGCGCCCTCGCCCAAAACCTTGCAGCCCAGCTCATCGCCATTGACGCGCACCGCATCATTGGCGCGATCCCCCGCCTCGGCGTGGCTCTCGTCGCTGTGTTTCACATAAGTGCCGATGCCGCCGAACCAGAGCAAATCGACCTGCGCCTTCAACAGCGCGTTGATCAGCACCGTGGGCGCCACCGCGTCCTCGGTCAGGCCTGTGATCTTCTGGATCTCCGGCGACAGGGGCAGCGACTTCTGTTTGCGCTCGAAAATCGCGCCGCCCTTGGATAGCAGGGATTGATCATAGTCGCCCCAACCCTTGACCGCATCGAACAGCCGCTTGCGTTCGGCGAAACTCTTGGCTGCGTCAGGATTTGGATCAACGAAGATATGCAGATGATTGAAGGCCGCAACCAGCCTTATATGCTCGCTTAGCAGCATGCCGTTGCCGAAGACGTCGCCGCCCATATCGCCGACGCCGACCACAGTAAAATCCTCTGACTGGGTATTGACACCCATCTCCCGGAAGTGGCGCTTCACCGATTCCCAGGCGCCGCGGGCAGTAATTCCCATTTTCTTGTGATCGTATCCGGCCGACCCGCCGGAAGCGAAGGCGTCGCCCAACCAATGACAACGCTGAACCGACACCGCGTTGGCGTAGTCGGAGAATGTCGCCGTGCCCTTATCCGCCGCGACCACAAGATAGGGGTCGGCCGCATCCTTGGCGACCACCCGCTTAGGCGCGATGATCTCGTCGCCTGACAGGTTGTCGGTGATGTCCAACATGCTGCCGATGAAGGTCTTGTAGCAGGCGACGCCCTCTTCCATGAAGGCGGCGCGGTCGCTCATCGGCGGCGGGCGTTTGAGCACAAAACCGCCCTTCGACCCGACCGGCACGATCACGGCGTTCTTGACCTGCTGCGCCTTGACCAAGCCCAGCACCTCGGTCCGGAAATCCTCGCGCCGGTCCGACCAGCGCAAGCCGCCGCGCGCGACCATGCCGAAACGCAGATGCACGGCTTCGAAGCGCGGCGCATAGACGAAAATCTCGCGCAAGGGCGCCGGTTGCGGCAGCTCGTCGATATTGCGGGCGTCGAATTTCAGCGACAGAGCCGGCTTCGCGCAACCGTCCGCGTCGAGCTGGTAGAAATTGGTCCGCAACGTCGATTGAACGATATTCAGGAAGCGCCGGATGATCCGGTCTTCGTCCAGATTATCGACCGCGTCCAAGGCGGCCTCGATCTCGGCGGTGATCTCGCCCTCCCGGCCGTCCCGGTCGCCTTCGAAATCCGGGTCGAACCGGGTGCGGAACAGGGCGGCGAGCGATCGGGTCAGACCAGCGTTCTTGGAAAGGGTCTGCTCCATATAGTCCTGGCTGAAAGGGATCGAGGCCTGGCGCAGATATTTCGAATAGGCGCGCAGCACCACGACATCCTGCCAGGACAGACCGCCGAACAGCACCAGTTGGTTGAACCCGTCATTTTCGATCTCGCCAGTCCAAGTCCGCGCGAAGCTCTCGTGAAACGGTTCGCGCACGACGGTCGGATCCACGCCGCGCCCGTCCAGGGTCTCTAGGCCGAAATCATGGATATAGACGGACCCCGCGGACCCGGTCCCGCCGTCTGCCTCGTCGGACGGTGTGACTTGGAAGGGTTGCTCCTCCATGACCTTCACGCCCATATTCTCCATCATCGGCATGACGGTGGAGAGCACCACAGGCCCGCCGACATGATACAGTTTGAAGCGCAGTTGATGCGGCTCCGCTTCGATCGGGTGATAGAGGTTGACCCGGATCTGGCCGTCTTTTCGCGCCGCCTCGATCTGGTTGATGTCGAACAGCGCGGTCTGCACGTTGAACCGGTCGCAATAGGAGACAGGAAACGCGCCCTTATAGCGGCGGAACAGGTCGAGGCCGCGTTCCTCGCCCAAACTCTCGACCAAGGCTTGGCGCAGCTTGTCGGCCCAAGTCCGGCCGGCGTCGCGCAAACGCGCCTCGATCTGGCGCTGGTCATAAGCGGGCACCGCGCCAGGCGTCGTCTTCACGATGAACAGGACGCGGCTCAGGACCTCGTCGGTCATAAAGGTATAGTAGGCGGCGATCGCCCCGGCGAAGCTCTTGGCCAGGATCTCGCCCAGCCTTTCGCGCAGGCTGGAGGAGAAACGGTCGCGCGGCACATATACGATCGCCGAAATATAGCGTTGGAACATGTCCGGGCGCAGGAAGACCGAGATACGGGCGCGCTCCTGAAGATTGTGGATGCCCGCGGCGATTTCCGACAGCAGCGCCTCGTCGATCTGGAACAGCTCGTCGCGCGGATAGGTCTCGAGAATGTGGGTCAGCGCTTTGCCGCTATGGCTGTGAGGCCGGTGGCCGGAGCGGGTCATCACGGCGTCCACCTTGCGCCGCAGGAAGGGAATTTCGCGCGGACTCTGGTTATAGGCGCTGCTAGTCAAGAGGCCGACGAAGAGATGCTCGCCAATCGGCTTGCCCTTGGCGTTGAATTTTCGGACGGCGATCGTGTCCATATGGACGCGGCGATGCACGGTCGAGCGGTTGTTGGCCTTGGTCACCCGGATCAATTCGGGCTGCAGCATCGCCTCCTGAACCGCCGGCGGTGATTTGCCGAGATCGCGCAGCCCTTCGAAGACAGCGCGCGCCGGGTCGCGCAAGACGCCGAGCCCAGCGCCTTCAATCATTTGCATCTTCGCCGTGGCGCCCGATCCCTTATAGGCGGCTTCGCGATACCCCATGAAGGTGAAATGGTCGTCATGCAGCCACTGGACGAAAGCGGCCATTTCGGCGACCGCCTTTTTGTCCATATGCACCGGCGGCGAGACTTTCAGGTCCTTGGCGATCGCCTGGGCGTGCGCCCGCATCGGCCGCCAATCCTCGACGCAGGCGCGCACATCCTGCAAGACGTGACGTAGGCCGGCCTCAATTTCGGCGAGAGCCTCGGCGGAGGTCTCCTCGTCGATTTCGACATGCATGAAACTTTCGTTCGGTAGGTCCTTCGGTCGTTTCGCCGCCAACGGGAAATCGACGGCGGCGCCGGCCGCGTCCCGTTCGACGCCGAAGACCGGATGGATGACGAGATGCACGGTGGTGTCCTGGCGCGCCAACTCCATGGTGACGCTGTCGACCAGGAAAGGCATGTCGTCATTGACGATCTCGATGACCGTGTGGGTGGAGTGCCAGCCATGCTCTTCGAAGCGCGGATTGTAGACCCGAATCTTGGCTTCGCCGGGCGCGCGTTTCCGCCCGTAGTTCCACATCGAGATCGCGGCGCCGTAAAGATCTTCGATCTCCAGCTCCGCCATGTCGTGGACCGGGGCGTAACGGTAGAAATGATCGACGAAATTCCGCGCGCAGACCGCCTTGTCGCCGCTCTGCCGCTTTTCGATGAGACCGTGAATCTTCTCAAGCAGGTCCTGCTTAAGCGCTTCCGATCGTGGCGCCATCTCTCTTCCCCAAAGATTGCCGAGACCGTCGCGACCTGTCGCACGCAGCGCCGTCGGGCCTTCGTCCAGGTCCCCATCCCGCATCCGTCGCCTCCGGCGGGGCCTTTCGACCGGGGCGGCGGTTTAGTCTTTCTTTATGCAGGGACATTAGTGTCTTTCCGTGAAAAGACAAAGGGTTAGCCTGAGCGATTTTAAGAGGTAACGGCGCGGTCCCGCCTCGTCCATAAAGGCGGATTGTCACTCTTTAGGCTAGACGGATTCGCCCAAAGCAGTCGGGTCCATCCCAAAGGCGGCGCGGCTAGGCCGAATAGGCGGTGCGGATCTCGCGCGCCAGGGCGTCCTTGACCTCGGCCGGCGCGAAACTGGCGGCCAGAGCGGCCAGATTGGCGTCGCGAAACGCCTCTCGGCCCCAACCGAAAGTGCGTTCGAGCGCCAGATACTCCGCCGAGAGCGTCGTATTGGTCACGGTGCGCCCATCGGTGTTGATCCCGATCGACAGTCCGGCGTCGCGCAGCGCCTGCACCGAATGGTCCGCGAAATCAGCGAAGACGGCGGTTTGGATATTTGAGGTCGGACAGACCTCCAGATGCACGCCGCGCTCGCCAAGCATATCGACCACCGCCGGGTCCTCGATGCTGCGCACGCCGTGACCGATTCGGCTGACGCCAAGCTTCTCCAACGTCTCATGAACGCTGTCCGCGCCTTTGGCCTCGCCAGCATGGGCGATCACGTCCAAGCCTTCGGCCCGCAGTTTGGCGTAACCGGCTATATGCGCGTCCAGCGGGTGGCTGTTCTCGTCAGCGGCCAGATCCATTGCGACCACGCCCTGATCGGCGTAGCGCAAGGCCAGGTCGGCGGTCAGAAGCGTCTCCGCCTCGGTATAGTGCCGCAAGGTGCAGAGGATCATGCGGCAGGTGATCCCGTCCCGCTCGGCGGCCTTATGCATCGCCTCCAGCGCGGTTTCGACCACCAGTTCCGGGGCCAAGCCTTCGCGCGTGTGCAGCAAGGGGGCGAAACGCAGCTCCGCATAACGCACATTGTCGGCGGCCAACTGATCGACCATATCGTCGACCGCCAGCGCCACCGCTTGTTTCGTCTGCATCAGGGCGATCGCCGGATCGACGCAGACCAGAAACTCAACCAGGTCCTCACAGCGTGTCGGCCCGATGAACGTATTGCGCCAATCAGCTAGCCTTGTGCCGGGCGACAGATCACGCACCGCGCGATAACTCAGGGAACAATCGATATGGACATGCAGTTCGACCTTGGGGAAGTTCCGCCAGGTTTCCTGCGCCTCAAACATCGGCATGGCGCTGCTCTCTTTTTCTTCTTCTTATGATGTGGCGCGTGTTCTAGACCCGCGCCAGTCCAGCGCAAAGAGAAATCTGCTCATTGTCCCGAGTCCCTGACAAACGCTCAAAAATGCTCGGGCCGCAGGACCTCGACATCGGACAGCGAGACGATCCCCATCTGGCGCTCCACCACGCCGCGCACCGCGCGCAGGATTTCCGGCACGCGCTCTTCATCAAGCACGATCAGGACCTGAACCATCCGGCCGGCGTCGGACGACAGCGCGTCGCGCCGCCACGACCCGCTCCTGCCGCGCCCGGCCAGGGCGGGCAGCACCGTGTAGCCAGGCGCATCCAAGTCATCCAACAGGGTCAGCAGACGGTTGAGGAACGGCGCCTCGATGATGATCGAGAGACGCTTTTTCGGGAATGTCGGCAGCTTTTCCATGGCGTTTCCTTGCTTCCCGTCCCTGTTATGTCAGCCAATCGGCATAGGTGATATACAAAGGAATCCCGATCGTCAGATTGAAGGGGAAGGTGATCGCCAGCGACAGGGTCAGATAGAGCGACGGCCGCGCCTCCGGAAGCGCCAGACGCATCGCCGCCGGCACCGCGATATAGGAGGCGCTGGCGGCCAGCACCGTCAGCAGCGCGACCCCGCCCGTATCCATGCCGATCAAGGCCCCCGCCGCGCCGCCCAGCAACCCGCCGACAGGCGGCATATAGAGCCCGAATCCGAGCAAGGCGGGCGTCAGGTTCTTGCGCGCCTGGCGCAGTTCGCCGCCCGCCACCAGGCCCATATCCAGCAGGAACAGGCATAGCACGCCGGTAAACGGCGCGACGATGAAGGGCGCGATGTCGTTATAGCCCTGCTCTCCGGTGATCAGCCCGACGATGAAGGCGCCGACCAGCAGCAGGACCGAGCCGTTCAGCGCCGCCTCGCGCCATGGGGTCTCACCCTGGACCGGGCCCCCCGCCTTCGACCGGGCGAGGAAGAGCGCCGTGGCGATCGCCGGCACTTCCATCGCCGCCGCCGCCGCCACCATGATGCCCGGATAGGACAGGCCCGCCGCCTCGATCGCCGAGGTCGCCGCGATGAAGGTGACGATCGAGATCGAGCCGTAATGGGCTGAAATCGCCGCCATATCGACCTGCGGCAAGGCGGTGGTCAGCTTCAGGAAACCGAAGGCGATGAACGGGATCAGGAAACTCAGCACGACCGCGGCGGCGATCACCGCGACCAGATCGAACCCCAAACCATGCGCGCCGGCCGCGACCCCACCCTTGAAGCCGATCGACAGCATCAAATAGAGCGACAGGCCCTTGGCGATGGCTTCCGGGATCGACAGGTCCGAGCGCATCAGCGCCGCTGCGACGCCCAACGCGAAAAAGAGCACCGGCGGAGAAATCAGATTCTGCGCCGCAAGCTGCCAGTCCATACTTTGCAGGTCCCCTTATTGACCCGGCCCCCGACGAGACCGGAGCGCTGTGTAGGCGGCGCGACGGATCAATGCAATGGCGCAGGTCCGAGGGTGCAGAGGCGGGCCGGGCGCCGGCTCAGCTTGGGAAGGTCGGGTTGACGACGCCGGACTGGGCCAGGGCGACAGCGTGATAGATACCGAAAATCGGCAGCCCGAGCGCGGATTGCGCCGCCGCCGCATAGGGCTGCAGGTTCGTGCATTCCAACACCAAGGCGGCGGTGTCGGGCTCGTCCTCGACGAGCCGGCGGCACACGTTCGTGAAATCCGCAGCGATCTTTTCGGCGTCGAAGGCGTTTTCCGAGCCGGCCGCCGTATCGAGTATCGCCTTGGTGAAGGCGGGGCTGTCTTCCATGCCGCGGACATAGACCCTATGCGATGAGGCGACGCCGGCCGCCTCGAGATGCCAGCGCGACAGATGTTCGGCTTGGGCCGTGATCACGCCGACCGGTCGGCCGCCAACCATCTGTGAGACGAGCGGGATCAGGGTCAGGCTGGACAGGACGACCGGGATGTCGACCGACGCCGCCAGCGCATCCTGAAACGGCGAGAGGAAGCCGCAGCTTGATGTGATGGCGCCGACCCCTTCGCGCTCTAATTCCTGCGCGGCGTCGATGAAAGCCGGCAGGAACGGGCGGGCGCGGGCGACATCGCCGACAATGACGTCCTGCGTCGCCCCCGCAACCGTCTTCAGCCGCACCGGAAATCCGAACGTCCGCGCGCTGGCGATGTCGCCGGGCACGCGCGGAAATCGGGTGTCCAACACAAGCACGCCGACGGCGTCCCGCCCTGCTTTGGCCATGGCGCGACGCTCTATTTGCTCAGGACTTCAGGCAGCCAGGTCGCGATTTCCGGAACCATGACCAGGAAGACGATGAAGACGCACATCACCAGGAACATCGGGAAGGACGCGCGGGAGATGAAGCCCATATCCCGGCCGGTCATGCCCTGAAGCACGAACAGATTGAACCCGATCGGCGGCGTGATCTGGGCCATCTCGACGACGATCATCACATAGACGCCGAACCACAGCATGTCGAACCCAGCGGCGCGCACCATCGGCTCGATCACCGCCATGGTCAGCACGATCGAGGACAGCCCGTCCAAGAAACAGCCAAGGATAATGTAAAAGATGGTCAGAATGGCGATCAGGGCGAGCGGCGACAGGTTCCAAGCCTCGATACCCTCGGCCAACGCTTTGGGGATCCCGGTGAAGCCCATGGCGAGCGAGAGGAATCCGGCCCCCATCAGGATCAGCATGATCATGGCGGTGGTCCGCACCGCGCCGATCACGCTCTCGGTGACGCTTTGCCAGGTCAGGCTGCGTTGCAAGGCGGACAGGATGAAGGCGCCGAGGACGCCCAGCGCCGCCGCCTCCGTCGCCGTGGCCACGCCGGTATAGATCGACCCGATCACAGAGCCGATCAGCAGCAGGACCGGCAACAGATCCAACAAGCGCCCAAAAATACCGGAGACATTGACGTCGATCTGCGGCTTGAAGGTGCCGCGCTTCACCAGCGACCACAGGATCACATAGATCATGAAGAAGAGCGCCAACCCCAGACCCGGCAGCATCGCCGCCATGAAGAGCTTCGAGATGCTCTCATTCACGGTCACGCCATAGATGATCATCGAAATCGACGGCGGGATCAGAAGGCCCAGCGTGCCGGCCCCGGACAGGGTGCCGATGATCATATGCTCCGGATACTCGCGGCGCCGCAGTTCCGGGATCGACATCTTGCCGACGGTCGCCACCGTCGCCGCCGAGGAACCGGAGATCGCCGCGAAGACGGCGGAGGCGCCGATATTCACATGCAGCAACCCGCCGGGCAGGCGCTGAAGAAACGGCGCCAGCCCGCGAAACAGCGTCTCGCTAAGCTTTGTCCGGAACAGGATTTCGCCCATCCAGATGAAGAGCGGCAGGGCGGTCAGGGTCCAGGAAGACTGTTCGCCCCAGACCGTGACCGCCATGGACAGGCCGATCGGCGTCGAGGTGAACAGGAACATGCCGACTATGGCGGTGGCCAACAAAGCCGCGCCGACCCAGACGCCCATGCCGAGCAGGACGAACAGCGTCGCCACGAAGACGATGATGGAGAGAGTTTCGCTCATCCGACCGTCACCCGTCCGACTGATCCAGATCAGGCTTGATCGCGTCGTAGTCGAATAGGGCCTGCAGGAAGGTGTGGATCACCGAAACAGCCAGCAGGGCGGCCCCGATCGCCACCGGCGTCTGCGGAATCCACAAGAGGATCGCGTCGGCGCCCTCGCTCCGCTCGCCCCATTGGTAACTTTCGATCGCCAGGAACGCCATGTAGTAGGCGAGGAAGAGGCTGATCAGCGTCGCAAAACCGAGGCAGAATATCTCGATCCCCCGCCGCTTTGACCCGCCCGCGCGCTGAATGAACAGCGCAACCCGAATATGGCCGTTCGACCGGAACGTATAGGCGAGGGCGAGAAAGGTGCTGGTCGCCATGACGTAGCCGGCCATGTCACTGGCGCCGCCAGCGTAAAGCCCGATCAGCCGCGCCAGGATGCTGTACAGGATCAGCAAGGCGAGCAGCACCAAGAGGGCGCCGGCCATGAAGGCCGCGATATTATAGACCCGGTCGAGTGCGTCGGATATCGCCCGCACAGAGATCCCCTTGCGCGGCGCGTTGGGCGGCCCTTCCCCAAGAGCCGCCCGCGCCGCATGTTCCGCCCGAGACTATTGGGCGTAGGCTTCCAGAACGGCCTTGCCGGCGTCGCCGGCCCGCTCAAGCCACGCGTCGCGCAGCTCGGCGCCGACGGTTTCAAAAGCCGCCGTCATGTCCGCGTTCAGCGTTCCGACATTCATGCCGTTCTCTTTGAACTGCTCGACGTACCAGCTGTCGAGTTCTTCGGCCTTGGCCCAGCAGTTCTGCTCAGCCGTGGCGGCGGCTTCGGTGATCACGGCGCGCGTGGCGTCGTCCAGGCCAGACCAGGCCCCCTGGTTGACGATGACCATGTTGCGCGGCAGCCAGGCCTTCACGTCATAGTAATAGTCGACATGTTCCCAGAGCTTGCGGTCGAAACCGGTCGAGCCCGACGAGATCATCGACTGCGCAACGCCGGTGGCGAAAGCCTGCGAGAGCTCCGCGGCCTCGATCTTCGTCGGCAGCATGCCCAGCCCTTCGGCCATTTTCGACGTCGTGGCGTTGTAGGCGCGGAATTTCAGACCTTCGATCGCCTCCAGACTGTCCGCCGCGCGCACCGAATAGAAGCCTTGGGGCGGCCAGGGGCAGGAATACAGGAAATGCACGCCCGCCTCATCCAGGGTTGAGACCAGGGTCGGCTTCGACGCGTCATAGAGCTTCTTCGCGTCGGCGAAGCTGGTCGCCAGGAAAGGCACGGAATCCAGCTCATAGAGCGCGTTTTCATTGCCGAGCGCGGAAATCAGACGCTCGCCGATCGGGGCCAGCCCGCGGCGCACCGCGCCGAAAATCTCCGACCCGCCGAACAGCGAGCCGCTGGGATGCGTGACGATCTCCAAATCCGATTTGGCCGTAACCTCGGCGGCGAATTCGGCGGCGATCTCCGAATGATAGTTGGTCGCCGAATAGGCCAGCGCCATGTCCCATTTCTGGGCCAGGGCCGGCGCACCGGACAGCGCAAAGGCGGCGCCGGCGATCAGCAGTGACTTCAAACGCATTACTATCTCCTCTGTTCAGGTCGTCTTGTTGATTCTTGGAATTCAACCGGTCGAATCAGCCCTTCCCCCGAAAAGCTCACTGTGTCTCATAAGCCATTAGGACAGATATCTCTCCGGGAGAAAAGGGCCAGGATCGAACGGGGACGGGGCCCCCTCCATCAGGTCCGCCAAGAGGCGCGCGGTGCCAGGGCCGGTGCTGAATCCGATATGCTGATGGCCGAAGGCGAGCCAAAGACCCGGTCGGCGCGGCGCGGGTCCGATCATAGGCCGGCTGTCGGGTAGGGTCGGGCGGCGGCCGAGCCACGGCGTCTCGGAAAGCGGCGCGCCCAGTGGGAAGGCCTGTTTCGCCGCCCGGATCGCTGCATTCAGTTGCTCGGACCGCGCCGGCGCGTCGCGGCGGCTCAGTTCGACGCCCGAGGTCAGGCGCAGCCCGTGCGCCATCGGCGCCAGGACATAGCCGCCGGCGATGTCATAGGCGGGACGGCGCAGCCGGTTGTTGCCCGCGACCGAAAACTCCTGGTGATAGCCGCGCTCATAGATCATCGGGATCTCGAGCCCAAGCGGCGCCAGGAAGTCTTTGGACCAAGGCCCCAAGGCTACAACGAGACGATCGACCTCGTTTCGGGTCCCATCCGCGTCGATCAGGGACCAAACGTCGCCATGCGGCCCGACCCGGACGATCTCCGCCTGCCGGATGACGCCGCCGCGGTCGGCGAACAGGCGGGCGTAGTCCTTGACCAGACCGCCCGGATCGCTGACCGACCAGGCGTCCTTGATCCAGAGCGCCTTGGCGAAAATCGGGGCCAGCGACGGCTCATGCTCGCGCAAAGCGTCTCGGTCGAGCGCTTCGGTCGCCACGCCATAGGCGTCGAACAACCGCCGCAGCCCGGCGCCGGACTCATAGGCCGCCTCGGTGCGATGCAGATAGGTCCAACCGTCCTCTGAAAACCGCGCCGACGCGCCGGCCTCGTCGCGCAACCGGCCATGCTCTTCGATCGAACAGGCGATCAACGCGTCCAAGGCGCGGCAGGTTTCGGCGAACCGCGCCGGAGTCGCATTGCGCAGAAAGGCTGACAAGGATCGAACATCCCGCAGCAGATAGGGCAGGCTATAGCGCATCGCCGGGGCCCGGTTCGTCGCCAGACGCGGCAGGTTCTTCCAAAGCCCCGGACCATTGAGCGGGGCAAGCGACGACCGCGCGATGACCCCCGCATTGCCATAAGACGTTTCTTCCCCCGGCCCCCGCCGATCCAACAGCGTCACCGACGCCCCACGCCGCAACAGCGCCAGTGCGCAACACACCCCGACCATCCCGGCCCCAAGAACGGCGATGTTTGCTTTCATCGGAACCAAGACAGACGCAATTGGCGGACCCACGACGGTACGCTTCGGCATTCAACTGCGGATTGCATGTCGGAAAAGGAAAAACTGGAGCGGGCGATGAGATTCGAACTCACGACATCAACCTTGGCAAGGTTGCGCTCTACCCCTGAGCTACGCCCGCGTTTCCAGTCTGTGGGCCGATGCTTGGGTGACGCATCGGCGGGCTCCTGGCGGAGCCGCGCGGTTATGTCCCATCCGACGCGGCTTGGCAAGCGGCTTTCGCCCGCATCCTGAGCCTCGGCCCCCTGTCTCGGATTTGCGCAGCCTTGGCCCACGCGCTACATCGCGGGCTGGTTTTGACTCTCATCTTTTCTCTGGGGCGGCGAGGGCGCAGGCGATGCAGGACGCAATCGGTGAAGACGGACTGTATCAGCGTTTGGACGCTCTGAGGATTGCGCATCGCACGATCGAACACGATCCAGCCTTCACGGTGGCGGAATCGCAGGCGATCCTGGAACGAATCGATGCGGATCTCGGCGGCGCCTCGATCAAAAATCTTTTCCTGCGCGACAAGAAGAAGAGCGTCTGGCTGGCGGTGGTGCTGGAGGACCGCAAGGTCGATCTGAAGGCGCTGAAAACCGCCCTCGGCGCAAAGGGCAATCTGAGCTTCGGGTCGCCGGAATTACTGATAGAGTTGATGGGAGTGATTCCCGGCGCCGTCACGCCCTTCGGCGTGATCAACGATCGTGAGAACCGGATCGCCGTTGTGCTGGACAAAGCGATTTTCGATCAGTCCGAAGTCAACGCGCACCCGCTGCGCAACGACCGCACCACCCAAATCGCTTGCGCCGACCTGTTGACCTTCTTGAAAGCCGAAGGCAAGGACCCGACGATCCTGGATTTCGATGCGCTAAAGCCGTTGGGAGCGACCGAGGCGGCCGGCTGATCGGCCCGGCCGTGCGCCTCTAGCACCTTGCCATCTTCAGCGCGAACGGCCACATAACAGCCGTTGACCGCAAGCGACGCGCCAGCGCGGCAGGGACCGACCGCGCCAGAGACGCCAGAGACTAGGAACCCGCCCCGATGGAATTGAACCTCTCCGCCGCGCCCGGCGCCGAGACTTTGATCAAGGATTCGAGCACCGCCCAATTCGCGGTCGACGTGATCGACGCCAGCATGCAGACGCCGATCATCGTCGATTTTTGGGCCCCCTGGTGCGGACCCTGCAAGACGCTCGGCCCAGCGATCGAGCGGGTGGTCAAGAACGCCGGCGGTGCGGTGAAGCTGGTCAAGATCGATATCGACCAGAGCCCGGAGATCGCGCAGCAGATGCGGATCCAATCGATTCCGGCGGTCTATGCCTTCCATCAGGGCCGCCCGGTCGACGGCTTCGTCGGGGCCTTGCCGGAAAGCCAGATCAAGAGCTTCGTCGACCGCGTCTTGGCGGCGGCCGGCGGCGCCGCGGGTGAGAACCCGATCGAAGCGGCGCACGCCCAGGCGGCCGAATTGGCGGAGGCGGGCGACCACGCGGCCGCGGCCGACATCTTCCGACAATTGATCGATCACGATCCGACCGATGTGAAGGCCTTGGCCGGGTTCGCAACGGCGCTGATCAAGATCGGCCAGACCGACGACGCCCAGGCCTTCATCGAACAGCTCCCGGACGAGGTGACAAAGAGCCAGGAGATGGTCTCGGTCCTGGCGGCGCTCGAACTCGCGGCGCAAGGCGATCAGGCGCGCAATGAACTGGCGGCGCTGCAGGCCCGGGCGGACGCCGAGCCGGACAACCTTCACGCGCTCTACGACCTGGCCGTCGCCCAATCGGCGACCGGCGACAACGAACCGGCGATCGAGAACCTGCTGACGATCTTCAAGAAAGATCGGAACTGGAACGAGGAGGCGGCGCGGCTGCAGCTTCTGAAGATTTTCGAGGCCTTGGGCTTCAGCGATCCTTTGGCCCAGGACGGCCGGCGCCGGATGTCATCGATCATGTTCTCTTGATCGGGCGGCGCGGCGGATGAGCATCTTCGACCCCAGCTTCGACGATCTACCGGCGATCCTGCCGGTCTTCCCCCTATCGGGCGCGCTGTTGCTGCCGCACGGCATGCTGCCTCTGAATATTTTCGAGACCCGCTATCTGAACATGACCGCCGACGCGTTGAGCGGCGAACGCTTGATCGGCATGATCCAGCCTCGCCCGCGCGTGGAGACCGCCGCCCCGTCGAACGACAATGACCAAATGTCTGACAGCGGAGACGACGACTCCGACGACGCGGATGAGGAGGCTGGGCAGCCCGACCTGTTCGACATCGGCTGCGCCGGGCGGATTGTTCGGTTCGAGGAAACCGATGACGGCCGCTATCTGATCAATCTGAAAGGCGTGGCGCGATTTCGGGTCGGCGACGAGTTGGCGCTTAAGGACGGTTTCCGCCGCGTGCGCCCGGATTGGTCCGGCTTCGAGGCCGATTTGCGGGAAGATGACGGCGCCGAACTGAGCAAGGAGCGCTTGCTGAAATCCCTGCGCCCTTATTTCACCGGCCGCGGCATCGAAGCCAACTGGGACGTGGTCAACGACACGCCGGGCGGCCGCCTGGTGAATTCGCTGTCGATGATCTGCCCGTTTGAAGCGTCGGAGAAACAGGCGCTGCTGGAAGCGGCGACTCTTTCGGACCGGTTGGATGTTCTGACCTCGCTGATTGAGATGGCGGTTCTGGAGACCAGCCACGAGGAGCATGGACGGCAATGAGCGATGGTTCGGAAGAAGCCGGCGCGGCGCCCGAGAGCAAACAATCGAAAGACCCCGGACGGCAGGTCGATCCGAAACTACTGGAATTCCTCGTCTGCCCAGTGACCCATGGGCCGCTGAAATACGATCGCGCCGCGCAGGAGCTGATCAGCGAGCAGGCCGGCCTGGCCTATCCGATCCGCGACGGCATCCCGATCATGCTGGCCTATGAGGCGCGGGAGCTGGGTTCCTGACCCGGCGCACATGCTTCTCTGATGACCGACTCGTCCGACGATCGCCACTCGACCCAACATTGGCCGACCGAGATCAAACTGAAGAAGGCTGAAAAGCGCCTGATCGTCAGTTTTGACGACGGCGCGGTCTTCGATCTGCCGGCGGAATATCTCCGGGTCGAGAGCCCGTCGGCCGAAGTGCAGGGCCACGCGCCTTCCGAGAAAAAGACCGTGCCCGGTCGACGCCATGTCGGGATCATCGGCGTCGAGACGGTCGGCCATTACGCGATCCGCATCGATTTCGACGACCTGCATGACACCGGGATCTATACCTGGCGCTATCTATACCAGCTTGGCCAGGAACAGGAGTCGCGCTGGGCCGCCTATCTCGACGCCCTCGCCCGCGAAGGCCTGAGCCGCGATCCCTAGGGAGGGCTAACTGTCGTCGCGGCCAATACCCATAATGGCCGAGCCGACGGCGCAGGAACCGAAGGTCGTCGCGAAACCGGTGAAGAACAGGATGGCGGCGGCCAACGATTCCTCGCTCGCCAGCAACAAGCCGCCCAGCCCGCCGATATCGAGCTTCAGGATCACGGCCGCGCAGACGCAGCCCAGCGCCGCGCCGGAGACCGCGTTCACCGTCAGGACTCGGATCAGCCGTGTGTCGTTTTTGGCGCGCCGTCTCTGCATGGTTCCAGAGAGATAAGCGCCGCGCCTCACGCGGCAAGGCGGAAAGCGTCGCACCCGGCCGGCGCCAGGGATGTCGGGTTAGGAAGAATCCGGGCGTGACTTGCAAATCCGTCGCCCCGGACCTGATCCGGGGCCCATGTCTCCGCCCGATGGACGCCGGATCAAAGTCCGGCGTGACGGTTAGGCATGATGTTACCGCGTATCCCAATTAGGGAGGGCGCGCAGCTACAACGCCTCGCCGCGGATTAGGCGGGGGAGGTCGCCGACGACGCCCATCGCGTGGCGCATCAAGAGCTTCTTGACCGGCGGCATTCGGTCGACGGCGGCGAGGCCGAGATCGCGGGCCAGGCGCAGCGGTGGGATATCATTGGAGAACAGACGGGTGAGGCCGTCCGTGACCCCCGCCAGCAGGATATTGTCGAAGCGCCGCCATTGCTCATAGTGCCGCAGAACGGTCGGCGCGCCGATATCGAGGCCCAACCGCTTAGCGTCGACCAGCACCTCGGCCAAGGCGGCGACGTCTCGCAGCCCCATATTCAGCCCTTGGCCGGCGATCGGATGGATCGCGTGGCCCGCGTCGCCAACCAGGGCCAGACGGTCGCCGATATAAGTCTCCGCATGCTGCAGCGACAGCGGATAGGAGAAGCGCGGCCCCACCAATTCGATCTCGCCCAACCAATCGCCGAACCGCGTCTGGAGCTCGGCGAGAAAGGCCCCGTCCGCCAGGTCGGCGTAGCCGCGCGCCAAGTCTGACCGCTCCGACCAGACGACGTTGGAGCGGTTCTCGGTCATCGGCAGCATGGCGAAGGGCCCGCCGCGCAGAAACAGCTCGACCGCGACGCCGTGATGCGGCTCTTCATGCCGCACGGTGCAGACAAGCGAGGTCTGATCATAGGCCCAGCCCGTCAGTTTGATTCCGGCCCAGTCGCGCAGCGTCGAGAACTTACCATCCGCCGCCAGGCAGAGCGGCGCGCGCAGGGTCAGCGCCTCACCCGACTCCGTGTGCGCTGCCGTCAGTTCGGTATAACCAGCCTCGGTCTTCAGGTCGGTGGCGGCGTACGGCGCATACAGGGCGATCCGGTCGTCCCGCGCCATCGCGGCCCCCAGCGTGATCCGCGTGCGCCGGTTTTCGACGATATAGCCGAACGGGTCCGCGCCGATCTCGCGATGATCGTAATGCAGGAACAGCGGCGAGACGCCGTCGAGGATGTGGCCGTCCGCGACACGAATATCCCAAATCGGCGAGGCGTGCGGCGCCAGCCCATCCGGCCCGTCCCAGAGCCCGACGCCGGCCAGCGCCTGTTTCGAGCCATGCGCAATGGCTGAGGCGCGGCCGTCATACTGCGGCAGGGTCTGATCGGCGGGCCTCTCGCGATCGATGACGGCGACCGACAGGCCGCCTTTCGCCAAAGCCGCGGCCAATGCGCCGCCGACCATGCCGCCGCCGACAATGATGACATCCGCCTGTTCCATACGCGCTCCCGATCCATGACCGCCGCCGCTCGGCGACGGCCGCACTGTGGCCAAGCCCAGGCGCGAAGTCCATGCGCCGAACGGCCGCTCGACGCGTCACCTGTCCGAATTGAGGGCGCCTAAATTATGTGCAATTCGCCCTTCTTGTTTAAATTTACGGCGCCAAAATTTGGGCGATGCAGACATTTCGCATCTGCAACATCACTGTAATATATTGGTTTTTATTAGTTTTTCGCGAAAAAGCGATTCCGGCACGCTTCTTGTTATCCCCGGTTCGGTGCAGTGCACATGCGTGCCTGCGGACACAACAGGAGGGAGCCGACGATGAAACTCGTTATGGCTATTGTGAAACCCTTCAAGCTGGACGAGGTCAGAGAAGCTCTCACGGGGTTAGGCGTGCAGGGTTTGACGATTTCCGAAGTGAAGGGGTTTGGTCGACAGAAAGGGCAGACGGAAGTCTACCGCGGCGCCGAGTACTCGGTGAGCTTTCTGCCAAAAGTGAAAATTGAGGTTGCCGTCTCCGACGATCAGGCGGACGGCGTTGTCGAAGCGATCCAGAAGTCCGGTGCGACCGGCCGGATCGGCGACGGCAAGATCTTCGTTCTGGACATCGCGAAAGCCGTGCGCATCCGCACCGGCGAATCCGGCGACGAAGCGCTTTAAGGAGCATCAGCACAATGAAACTCGGAACAAAATCCCTCTTTGTGGGAGCGGTCCTTGGCGCGTTGGGCATCGCCACCGTCGGCCCCGCGGCCGCGGCGGTCAGCGACGAGACCGCCTACGTCTTCAACACGTTCTCGTTCTTGGTCAGCGGCTTCCTGGTTATGTGGATGGCCGCCGGCTTCGCCATGCTGGAAAGCGGGCTGGTCCGGACCAAGAACACGGCGACGATCTGCCTAAAGAACATCACGCTCTATTCCACCGCCGGCATCATGTATTACCTGATCGGCTACGGTCTGATGTACACCGACGTCAGCGGCTATATCGGTTCGCTGGCGGGCGCCTTCTACAATCCGTCGGAAGCCGAACTGGCGCTCTTGGGCGCGGATGAAGCGACCGACGAGATGGTCGCCGAAGTGGTCGGCAACGGCTATTCGGTCGCGTCGGACTGGTTCTTCCAGATGGTCTTTGTCGCCACCGCGGCCTCGATCGTTTCCGGCACGGTCGCCGAGCGCATCAAGTTCTGGCCGTTCATCATCTTCACCGTCATCCTGACCGGCATCATCTACCCGATCCAGGGCTCCTGGACCTGGGGCGGCGGCTGGTTGGCCGAAATGGGCTTCTCGGACTTCGCCGGGTCGACCATCGTGCACTCGGTCGGCGGTTGGGCCGCGCTTGTCGGCGCCATCCTGCTGGGTCCGCGGAAAGGCAAATACGCCGCGGACGGCTCCGTGAACCCGATCCCGGGCGCGAACCTGCCGCTCGCCACGCTGGGCACCTTCATCCTGTGGCTCGGCTGGTTCGGCTTCAACGGCGGTTCTGTGCTGGCCTTGGGCAGCGCGGCGGACGCCACCTGGATGGCCATCGTCTACACGAACACCAACCTGGCTGCGGCCGGCGGCGTCGTGGCGGCGGTGATCCTGACCCAGATCATGTACGGCAAGATCGATCTGACGATGGCGCTGAACGGCGCGATCGCTGGCCTGGTCTCCATCACGGCGGGTCCGGACCTGACCAACCACTTCATGTCGATCATCGTCGGCGCGATCGGCGGCGTGCTTGTCGTCCTGGCGGTGCCGCTGCTCGACAAGCTGAAAATCGACGACGTGGTCGGCGCCATCTCGGCCCACCTTGTCGCAGGCATCTGGGGCACGCTTGCAGTCGCGATCTTCGGCGGCGCTGACTTCGTGGTCCAAGTGATCGGCATCGTCGCAGTCGGCGCCTTCACCGTCATCGCCAGCCTTGTGGTCTGGCTGATCCTGAAAGTCTCCATCGGCATCCGCGCCGATGAAGAAGCCGAAGTCGACGGTTTGGACAAATCCGAGCTCGGGCTGGAAGCCTATCCCGAATTCGGCAGCGGTTCGCAGCGCATCTAAGCGATCCGGAAAACGGACGAGAGATGCAGAAACCATAGCGACAGCGTTGTTCCGCCCGCCGGCCTTCACATCCTGAGGGTCGGCGGGAGGACCTCCACGGCGCCGCCTTTTGTTGTTTTTTCGGCGCGCGTCGTTTCCACCCGCTAAACTGACCCGGAGCATCCCTCCGGGTCTTTTTTTGTCCGGACGCCAGACGACGGGTCGTGACGCCTTTATTTTGCGAGCGCTCTGTGTACAATAGTAAAGAGTGGATATTATTTGTTTTATTTGACTTTGACTTGATCTCTACTTGACGAGGCTCGGAATGCGCGAGAGCGGCGCTGACAAGCTGTTCAACTATCCGTACCGCCGGCTGGCCGATCTGCTGGACGCGACGAAGCCGGGCGACCGGTTCGGCGCGCCGATCCTGACCCATATCGGCGAGCCGCAGGGCGCGCCGCCGGATTTCGTACCCTCGCTGATCGCCGAAAACGCCGGCGGCTGGTCGAAATACCCCAGCCCGAAAGGCAAGGCGGACTATCGGCGGGCCGTGGCGGATTGGCTGACAAAGCGCTACGGCCTGCCGGACGGCATGGTCGATCCGGACCGCCATATCGCCCCGGCGCCGGGCACGCGCGAGCAACTGTTCATGGCCGGCCTGATCGCGGTCTCGAAAAAGCGTGCGCGGTCGCCGCTGTCGGACAAGCCCATCGTCGGCCTGCCGAACCCTGCCTATCACGTCTATTACGGCGCGGCCTTGATGGCCGAGGCGGAGCCGCTGCCGGTTCCCGCCGCCAGTCCCGAGACCAACTTCCTGCCGCATTACGCGGCCTTGCCGGAACCGACCCTGGCGCGGATGGCGATCGCCTATTACTGCACGCCGTCAAACCCGACCGGCGGCGTCGCCACGCTGGACCAGATCGCGCTGGAATTGGCCAGCGCCCGGCGGCACGGCTATGTCCTGGCCTTGGATGAATGCTATTCGGAAATCTACAACGAGACGCCGCCGCCGGGCGGGGCCGACGCGGTTCTGCAAGCGGCCCACGATAGTGCTGATGCAGGCGATCCGTTCCGCAACATCCTGATTTTCAATTCCCTCTCGAAACGGTCTGGCGCGCCCGGCCTGCGGGCGGGGTTCGTCGCCGGCGACCCTGAACTGATCGAGAAGCTGATCATGCTGAGCGGCTATGGCGGTTCGCAGATTCCCGATCCGCTGGCGCCGGCGGCGACCGAACTGTGGCGCAGCGAAACCCATGTCGAGAAGAACCGCGCCCTCTATCAGGCGCTGTTCAAGATCGCTGACGAAGAGCTCGGCGGCTATCCCGGCTATACCAGGCCGGCGGCGGGGTTCTTCCTGTGGCTGGATGTCGGCGACGGCGTGGCGGCGGCCCGGCGGCTCTGGGCCGAAGCCGGGGTCAAGGCGCTGCCCGGCGCCTTCATGTCCCATCCCGACGCCGGCGGAACTGAGACGCCCAGCGACCGCTATATCCGCATCGCTTTGGTGCATGCGCCCGACGTGACCCGGGACGCTCTGCGCCGGGTGCGCCGAGTTCTGGAGGATCAAGCATGACGGACGTTTTTCAGGAGATGTGCGCATGAACGCCCGAACGGCCGGACCGACAATGAAGGCTGGGGGCCGACGGCCGCTGCTGCCCGATTGGATGAGCGCTCTGATCCGTCAGCGAGCGATCGAGGGCTTGGGGATCGGCCTAATCCTGCTGGCCTTGGCGATTTTCGCCGCCCTTTTCTCCTTCGATCCGAACGATCCCTCGCTCAACACCGCGATCAACCGTACGCCCAGCAACCTGTTGGGCGGCGCCGGCGCCGCCTTCGCCGATGCGGCGCTGCAATCGGTCGGGGCCTCGGCCTTCCTCGCAGCGCCGATCCTGGCGGCCTGGGGCTGGCGCATCCTGGTCGATCATACCCTGCGGCATCGGGCCGTGCGCCTGATCAGCGCGATCGTGGTGCTGGTGCTGGCCTCGGGCGCCTTGGCCGGGCTGACCCCGGCGCCGGGCTGGCCGTTTGATGTCGGACTGGGCGGGCTGCTGGGCGAAACGCTCTTGGGCGCGCTCCAGTCGGGTCTGGCAGCGCTTTCAATCGCCGCGCCGGGCGATTGGGTCCTGGTCGCGGGCTTTGGCCTGGCCGCCGCGTTGTTGGGGATCCCGGTGCTGGGCTTCACCTGGGGCGAATGGGTCACCGCCTTCTTGACGGTGCGCGCGTCCGCCGGCGCGGCGCGGCGAGCGGCCGACCCGGACACGCTGCGCGGCGCCGTCGCCAAGGCCAAACGAGCCGTCGCGGACAGCCCGATCGCCGAGCATTTGCCCGGCGCCTGGGGCGGCCGCGCCGAGCCGGTGCTGATCCCCCGCGTCAAACCGGAAGGTCCGCCGCGCGAAACGCCGGACCCGACGCGCCCGTCGCGGCCGGGCCGGGTCGCGGAACGCGCGGATAAGAACGACCCCAAGGCGCGTCCGAAGAAAGCGCGGCAGATCGCGCTCGACCTGTCCTCAGTCGACGGCGCCTTCCACCTGCCGACCCTGTCTCTGCTCGACCAGAGACCGACGACTGGCGCGGCGCATCAGAACCAAGACGCGCTCGAGCAGAACGCACGGCTGCTGGAAGGCGTGCTGGAGGATTTCGGGGTCAATGGCGAGATTGTCAAAGTGCGCCCCGGCCCCGTCGTCACGCTTTATGAACTGGAGCCGGCGCCGGGCACCAAGAGCAGCCGCGTCATCGGCCTGGCCGACGATATCGCCCGCTCAATGAGCGCGATTTCGGTGCGAATCGCGACCGTCCCCGGCCGCAACGTCATCGGGATCGAGTTGCCGAACGCGTCGCGCGAAGTGGTCGGGTTCCGCGATCTGGTCGCGGCGCCGGCCTTCGCGGACGCCAAGGCGAAACTGCCGATGATCCTGGGCAAGGATATCAGCGGCGCGCCGGAAATCGCCGATCTGGCCACCATGCCGCATCTGTTGATCGCCGGCACCACGGGTTCGGGCAAATCGGTCGGGCTGAACGCGATGATCCTGTCGCTTCTCTATCGGCTGCCGCCGGAACGCTGCAAATTCATCATGATCGACCCGAAAATGCTGGAACTGTCGGTCTATGACGACATTCCGCATTTGCTCTCGCCCGTCGTGACCGACCCGAAAAAGGCGGTCGTGGCGCTGAAATGGGCGGTTCGCGAGATGGAGGACCGCTACCGCGCGATGTCCAAGCTGGGTGTGCGCAATATCGAAGGCTACAACAAGCGGGTCTCGGAGGCGGCGCGGCGCGGCGAGGAAATCACCCGGCGGGTGCAGACCGGCTTCGATTCCGAGACCGGCCGGCCGATCTTCGAGGAAGAGCCGCTCGACCTCACCCCCTTCCCCTATATCGTCGTCGTGGTCGACGAGATGGCCGATCTGATGCTGGTCGCCGGCAAAGAGATCGAAGCCAGCATCCAGCGCCTGGCCCAGATGGCGCGCGCCGCCGGCATCCACATCATCATGGCGACGCAGCGCCCCTCGGTTGATGTGATCACCGGCACGATCAAGGCCAATTTCCCGGTGCGGATCAGCTTCATGGTGACCTCGAAGATCGACAGCCGCACGATCCTGGGCGAGCAGGGGGCGGAGCAGTTGCTCGGCAAGGGCGACATGCTGTTCATGGCCGGCGGCGGCCGGATCAAGCGGCTGCACGGGCCCTTCGTCGACGATTCCGAGGTCGAAGCGGTCTGCGACTTCCTGCGCGAGCAAGCGGCCCCGGACTATGTCGAGGCGGTGACCGACGAGACCGACATGTCCGGCGGTTTCGACACCGATGTCAGCGGCGCGACGGGTTTCGGCGACGGCTTGCCGGGCGAGGGCGGCTCGGCGGAAGACGCGCTCTACGATCAGGCGGTGGCCCTGGTCGCACGCGAAGGAAAAGCGTCAACAAGTTTCGTGCAACGCCATCTTCAGATCGGCTATAACCGCGCGGCGCGGATCATCGAGCGGATGGAGAAAGAAGGCGTTGTCAGCACAGCCAACCATGTCGGGAAACGGGAAGTTCTGGTCGGCGACCACAGCCGTTAGCCGCGCTCTCGCCTGTTTCGCACTCACATTGACGATCGCAATCATGGTCGCGGCCGCTCAGCTGACCTCGGCGTGCGCGCAATCGCCCGGTTTCGAGCTTCGTTCGCCCGAGGAAGTCGCCGCGATCAACCGGATCGAGGCCTATCTGAACGACATCACCACAATGCAAGCGCGCTTCGTTCAGCTTGACCCGAACGGCGAGTTTTCCGAAGGCGACATGTATCTCAGCCGGCCCGGCAAGATGCGTTTCCAATTCGACCCGCCGAACCCGATCCTGCTGGTGGCGGACGGGTTCTGGTTCATCTATGTCGACCAGCAGTTGGAGCAGGCGACGCACATCCCGCTGGGCAGCACGCCCGCCTCTTTCCTGCTGGATGAAGAACTGACCTTCGGCGAGGAATATACCGTCATCGCGCTGTCGCAGGCGAACGGGCTGGTGGTCGCCGAGATCATCAATCGCGAAGAGCCGGGCCTGGGCTCGGTTCAGCTTGTCTTCAACGACCAGCCGTTTGAATTGACGCAATGGACCATCACGGACGCGCAAGGCCTGCAAACGCGGGTGACCTTCACCGAAACCCGGTTCGGCCATGAACTGGCGCGCAACCTGTTCTTCTTCGACACCAATAGGTTTAGGCGTCGCGATTAAGCGCGTTCGGGGTTTCGCCCGGCTCGAAAGGGCCGGCCAGGATCCGCGCGAAGTTCCTGTCTTCCTCGCCTTCGACACCGATCGGCATCGCATCCCAGCGTTGCGTCCGTGACCGGCTGCCGAACAGAACATCCCAGAAGCTGAAAAACGATCCGTAGTTCGAATCCGTATCGGCGCGCAACGCGTGGTGATGGACCCAATGAATCGACGGGGTGATGATCAGACGCGACAGGGCCGCCTCGACCCGAACCGGCAGACGCGCGTTGGAATGATGGAACAGGCTGGAAGCCAAGAGGACGATTTCAAAGACCAAGACCGAACTGAGCGGAACGTCGATCAGGATCATGAACCCGCCCCGCACCAACGCCGACAGCAAGACCTCGCCGATATGAAAACGCACGGCGGTGGTGACGTCCAAGTCCTGATCCCAATGATGCGCCCGATGAAAACGCCAGAGAAACGGAACCTCGTGGTTGGCGCGGTGCCACCAATAGATGAAACAATCCAGAATGATCAAATCGATCGCCAAACCTATGGCCCCCGACCACCAATCCGGTCGCCATCCGAGCCCATGGCTCGCGGCCCAAGCGGTCAGAGGCACGACCATCAACGGCGAAGCGAGGGTGTTTATCGCGAAAAGTCCGAGATTCTTCGCCCAGCGTCCCCAGGCGGCGCCGGCCTCAAACCGGCGCGTTGCACGCGGAGCGACACGCTCCCAGATCAGCCAGAGGACAAGCCAGCCGCCAATCACGCCGACCTTCAGCGCCAACACCTGTTCGACCCAAGGCTCCATTCGTCACCTGACCCCTCGAAGCGCCGGCCGCCCCGTGACCGGATTGGAAAATACGCTCGACTGTCAGATAGTCGGTTAAGACGCGCCCGCCAAGCGGCGCATGGACGCAAAAGACAGGCGCGCAGGCCGCGGCTAAGGCGCCAACCATGGGAAACCCAGGATGAGACCCTTTATTGGCGTATCGGGCTGCGCACGCGAAGACGACACCGGCCGGGTCACCTATACGGTCGGGGATAAATATATTCACTCATTGGCCGACGCGATTGGCGCGACGCCGGTGATGATCCCGCCGATCGGCGCCCGCCTGGATGCGGACGCGTTGCTGGACAGGATCGACGGCCTGTTCCTGACCGGCAGCCCTTCCAACATCCATCCGACCCACTACAACACGGATGTCCACGGGCCTGAAGACCCGCGCGACCCTTATCGCGACAGCACGACGCTGCCGCTGATCCGGCGCGCCATCGACCGTGGAACGCCGGTCTTCGCCGTCTGCCGAGGGCATCAGGAACTGAATGTCGCCTTGGGCGGGACTTTGCATCAGATGGTGCAGGAGCTTCACGGCAAGCGCGACCATCGCGCCGATAAAGCGCTGGACTACAACGACCAGTATGATCAGCGGCATTCTGTTCAGTTGAGCGAGGGGGGTTTGCTGGCCGGCCTGAACGGCGGGGCGGGCGCGGTGATGGTGAATTCCCTACACGCCCAGGCCATCGATGCGCCTGCCGAGGGCCTGAGCGTCGAGGCGGTCAGCGACGACGGGGTGATCGAGGCGGTCAGCATGCCCGGCGCGCCGGGTTTCGTGCTGGGCGTGCAATGGCATCCCGAACACCCCATGGCGCTGAATTGGCCCCTGAGCCAGGCGATGTTCCAAGCCTTCGGCCGGGCCTGCCGAAACGCGTCCAAGGCGCCGGCCGCCGCGATGCGAGCCGCAGCGACTCGGACAGACACCGCCGCCTAAGGAGCCTGGGATGCGAATCGTCACCTGGAATATCAACTCGGTCCGCCTGCGCCTGCCGATCGTCGAGCGTTTCATCGCGGAATACAGCCCGGACGTGCTCTGCCTGCAGGAAACAAAATCGCCGGACGACAAGTTCCCGGCCGAGGCGCTGGCCGCCGCCGGCCTGCCGCATCAGATCTTCCGCGGCATGAAGAGTTATAATGGCGTCGCCGTGCTGTCTCGGCTGCCTTTGACGGAAACCGACAGCCGCGACTGGGTCGGCAAGCAGGATTGCCGCCACATCGCGGCGCAGGTCGATGGCGGGGTTGAGGTTCATAATTTCTACGTCCCGGCGGGCGGCGACGAGCCGGACCCCGCTTTGAATGAGAAATTCGATCACAAGCTTCGTTTTGTTGACGAAATGACCGCCTGGTTCGGCGAAAACCGGCGCGCCGAGGACCCGATGGTGCTGGTCGGCGATCTGAATATCGCGCCGCTCGAGCATGATGTCTGGTCGCACAAGCAGCTCTTGAAAATCGTCAGCCATACGCCGGTTGAGACCGAAAAGCTCGGCCAAGCCTATGGCGCGGTCGGGTGGGTCGACGCCGTGCGCCACCTCATCCCGGAGCCCGAGAAACTCTATAGCTGGTGGAGCTACCGGGCGCGCGACTGGGCGGCGTCTGACAAAGGCCGCCGCCTGGACCATGTCTGGGTCACCCCGCCGCTCAAGGCCGGAATCAAGGCGGCGCGGGTGGTGAAGGACGCGCGCGGCTGGGAAAAACCGTCGGATCACGCCCCGGTCATGGTCGATTTGGACCTCTGACCGCCGCCGCCGCGTCGTCGATAGGGCGCGCGTAGTGATGCTTTAGTGCAACAGGTCATGGAAACTTCACGGCGCACGCCGCTGATGGTGAACGAGCCCCTTGCGCGGCGCGCGAAACACTGTGTAGAACCATCATAACAAAAGGTTAGACAGGATCCTTGAGATGCAACCGAGAAAATTCGCGTTCGGTGGTAAGCGTAGCTTGAAAGTCGCGAGCGTGGCCCTCGCCACGACGCTTTTGAGCTCTCCGGTCTTTGCGACCGATTTCACGATCGGGCTGGGCGTTGGCGTCGCGCCGGATTATCAGGGTTCTGATGATTATGAGGCCGTGCCGCTCTGGCTGCTCCGCGCCGACGATCTGTATGATCCGAGCACCTACGTCGCGATCGAAGGTCTGCGCCTAAGCTCGAATTTCCTGGCGCATGAGAATTTCCGGGTCGGCGTCTCCGGTCAGTATGTGCCGAAACGGGACGATCCGGATGATGACGCGGTCGATCGGTTGAGCAACACCGACGACGGGGTCTTGGTCGGCGTTCTGTTGGGTTACGATTTCCAACTCTCCGACGACACCGTGTTGGGCTTCGAATTCGACCCACGCTGGGACGTCAATGATGATATCGGCGGGCTCGCGACGGGTCGGGTGAACTATATGCGGCCGATCAACGAAACCTGGACGATTTCTGGCGGGCTCGAGGCGACCTACGCCAGCACCGAATATATGGACGAGTTCTTCAGCATCGATGCGGCCGACTCGGCCCGCAGCGGGTTGAGAGAGTATGACGCAGAGTCCGGCTTCCTGGACGCGGGAATCAATTTGGCGGCGACCTACAAATTCACTCAGAATTGGAGCACCACCGGGACAGTTGCGTACAAACGCCTGTTTTCGGACGCCAAAGACAGCCCTGTCACCGACGACCGTGGTGACGAGAACCAATATTTCGCGGGCATCATCGCCGCATACCGGTTCTAGGCGCGGCTCGCCTAGTGGGGCGCGGTTCGTAAGAAATACCGTCCTGGGCTGACGCCGTCGGGCAAAGACATGTCCGTTGCGCCCGAAATGCGAATATCCTGATCACAGATCATGACTGCGCCCGGCCCTAACAGGCCGGGCAGCAATCTTGATAGCATATCGGCGAGCGCCGCGTTTGCGTCCGCATCACCCGACCCAACATCGCAATGGGCCAAGACCGCGGTGGGTCCCAGACTTCGCGCCGCTTCGGGCAAGGTCGTCGTAAAGTCCCCTAAGAACATATGCGCCTCGTCCGGGATACAGTCGGGATGGGCCGCGATCTGACGGTCGAAGGCGTAGATGTCTCGACCCGGCAAACGCGCGCGCAGATGATCGTAGGTGCGGCCATTTCCGAGACCCAGTTCGATCACCGGCCCCGGCCGATCGGCGATCAGGCGGCAGGCATAGTCCAAACAGGCCCGCTGCGCCTGCAGACGGCGGATCGCCGAATCGAGCCGTGTCATGATGGGTCCTTGTCGTTCGCCGAGGCGGTCGCCTCGCGTAGCTTTCCGGTGGTCGCCGCCAAACGCCGCGCCAATTCAGCCACCAGCGCCGCCGCCAGATCGGGGAGTTCGCGCAAGAGCTGAAGAAAGCGGTCCTTGCCGATCCGCAACGCTTCGACCTCGCCGACGGCGCGAACGGTCGCGGTCCGGGGCACATCGCAGAGGATGGCGATTTCACCAACGCTCTCGCCCGGTCCCAGTGTCGAAACATGCATTGCGCCGTCCGGCGTGTCCACGACGACATCCGCCGCGCCCGATAGCAGGACGAAGGCGGAGTCGCCCGGCTCGCCCTCTACGCAGAGCGTCTGACCGTCATTGAAGGTCAGTCTTTCGCTGGTGAAGGCGATCAGTTTCAGCTGCGCCGCGTCGATCCGGCTGAACAGGGGCAGCCGCCGCAACACATCCACTTCATCGAATAAGCTCACCCATCATCTCCGTTCGAGGCGGCGCATACCAGCGCACCGGTCAATGCCGCGGCGCTCCATACCTGCTGGAAGAGAACCGAGAGCGCCCCTAAGCGCAATCGCGCGACGGACGCACACAGTCCGCGACTCATCCTTGACTATCAGTTTTTTGCTTCGAAAAGGTAAACAGTTTCAGCGATTTGCCGACAGGGGCGCAGGATTTCCTCAGTAGAACGGCGGTTTTTTGTTGTTTGGCGCAGACAGGTCGCGTTTGATGATTGAAGCGGCGCGCGCGGCCGATCGGCCAAGCAAGCGGCGCTGGAATGGGTTCGGGGCCGACGCTGCTTTCGGCCCTATTTGCCGCCGGTCCGATCGGTTTGGTCGCCCTTTGGACCCGAAATTGGCGGGCGTTAGGCCGGGCGCCTTAATTTAGCGGCGTTTTATAAGAGGGCTTTTTAGGGGGCGTTTCAGTAGGGGCCGATGAAAGCGGATCGATCAGGACAGTTCCGTGTCTTGATGTATAGTCATGACACGTTCGGGTTGGGCCATCTTCGGCGCACCCGCGCCATCGCGCACGCCTTGGTCGAGGCTAACAAAGACGTATCCGTTCTGATCCTGACCGGCTCATCGATTATCGGGAATTTCGACTTCAAGACCCGCGTCGATTTCGTCCGCGTCCCAGGCGTCATCAAGCTGAGAAACGGCGATTACACACCGTTGAAGCTGCATATGAATATCGAGGACACGCTGGCGATCCGCGCCTCGATCATCCGCCACACGGCCGAAGCGTTCGATCCGGACCTCTTCATCGTCGACAAGGAGCCGCTCGGCCTGCATGGCGAGGTGGAAAGCACGCTCGACTATCTCACCGAGCTTGGCGTGCCCTGCGTTCTGGGGCTGCGCGACGTGATGGACGAGCCGGCCCTGCTGGAGCCGGAATGGGAACGAAAGCAGGTCCTGCCGGCGCTGGAGAAATACTACGATCAGATCTGGGTCTATGGCCTGCCGCAATTCCACGATCCGCTCGAGGGCCTGCAAATCAGCCCGGCCATCCGACGGAAGATGGTTTATACCGGCTATTTGCGGCGCGCCGAGTTGGAGGAACCAACCGGCTGGTTCATTCCGCAAAAAATCGACGGACCGTATGTCCTGGTGACCGCCGGGGGCGGGGGCGACGGCGACGAAGTCGTCGATTGGGTGCTGCGCGCCTATGAGACGAACTGCGCTATGCCCTATCCCGCCCTGATCGTTACGGGTCCTTTCATGCAGGGCGAAAGCCAGGCGGCGTTCCGGGCGCGCGCCGAAGGTCTCGAGAATGTCGAGATCCTGACCTTCGACGCGCATCTGGAAACGCTGTTTAGCGACGCGGTCGGCGTTGTGGCCATGGGCGGCTACAACACATTCTGTGAGATCTTGTCCTTCGACAAACCGTCGCTGATCATCCCGCGCCGTTTTCCACGCCGCGAACAGTTGATCCGAACCCGCCGGGCGCAAGAACTCGGGCTTGTGCGGATGCTGGATCCGGTGGACGGGGCCGATGTGGGCGCGATGGCGACCGCCTTGCGCACTCTGGCGCAACAGAACCCGCCGTCCGACATTGTGATCCCCGGCCTTTTGAGCGGGCTGGAGAATGTCAACCGTCTGGCCCGGCGCCTGATCGATCAGCCCAGACCGTCCGTGCGGCTGGCCTCGGCGCATCCATAGGCTTGGACGCTCCGCCGCCGCTTCCCGCATGGCCGACCCCAACACCCCCTTTTCCGGCCCTGTCGGCTTCGTCCTGAAAGGCTATCCACGCCTGTCGGAGACCTTCATTGCTCAGGAAATCCACGCGCTCGAGCAGCGCGGCCTCAGAATCCAAATTTTCTCGCTGCGCCACCCGACCGACAAGGCGCGCCATCCGATCCACGATGAGATTGCGGCGCCGGTGACCTATCTGCCGGAATATCTGCATGACGAGCCCGGGCGGGTTTGGCGCGGCTGGCGGGTCGCGCGGCGGCTCGACGGCTATGACAGGGCGTTTCAGCAATGGCGCCGCGATCTGCTGCGGGACCCAACGCCGAACCGGATACGCCGGTTCGGCCAGGCCATGGTGCTGGCGGCGGAACTGCCGGCGTCGATCCGGCGGCTGCATTTCCATTTCCTGCACACGCCGGCGTCGGTCACGCGCTATGCGGCGCTGATGCGGGAAATCCCTTTCTCCGGATCCGCTCATGCGAAGGACATTTACACGATCCCCGATTGGGAAAAGGCGGAGAAACTGCGGGACATCGACTGGCTGACCACCTGCACCAGGGCCGGCGCCGCCTATCTGCACGCCCTGAATGACGGGATGACGGCGCACAAGGTACATCTCGACTATCATGGCTTGGATTTCTCGCGATTTCCGGCCGACCCAACGCGCGCCCCCAGCGATATCCTACAGATCCTGTCAGTCGGCCGGGCGGTCGAGAAGAAAGGCTATGACGACCTGCTGACCGCCCTTTCGCTGCTGCCCGAAACGTTGAATTGGCGCTTCATTCATATTGGCGGCGGCGCGCTGACCAAGGCTCTGAAACGGCAGGCCGGCGGGCTTGGGCTGACCGATCGGATCGAATGGCGCGGCGCGCTGCCGCAAGGCGCAGTCCTCAAAGCGCTGCGCCAGTCCGATCTTTTCGTCTTGTCCAACAAGATCGCGTCGGACGGCGATCGCGACGGCCTGCCGAATGTGTTGATGGAGGCGCAAAGCCAATCTTTGCCAGTGATCGCGACGCGGGTTTCGGCGACGCCGGAACTGATCCTGGACGGCGAAACCGGCCTGTTGGTCCCGCCCGGCGACCCGGCCGCCCTCGCCAACGCGATCGAGTCCCTGGCGCAAGACTCGGAACGCCGTCGCCGCCTCGGCGCGGCCGGGGCTACGCGGGTGCGCGGGCGTTTCACCGTCGACGCCTGCATCGCGGGTCTGGCGCAGCGCTTCGGGCTTCCAGCGGACGCGGCGCCGGCCCAGAAACGCGCCGGATAAGGTCAGGTCGCGGACGCCGATGCGGATCGCTTTCTACGCGCCGATGAAGCCGCCCCACCACCCGACGCCATCCGGCGACCGGCGCATGGCCCGTCTGCTCATGCAGGCGCTGCGCGACGCGGAACATACGGTTGATCTCGCCTCGTCTTTGCGCAGTTGGCGCGCCGAACCCGATACGGGGCGCTCCGTCGCAGACGCCGCGGCGCGAGAAATCGGCCTGCTGCAAGAGGCCTATGCGCGGGGTCCGACGCCGGATCTTTGGTTCACCTATCATCTCTATCACAAGGCGCCGGATTGGATCGGACCGACCATCGCGGACGCGCGATCCATCCCCTATTGCGTCGCCGAAGCCAGCTTCGCCCCGAAACAGGCGGCCGGGCCCTGGGCCGAGGGGCATGACCAGGTTCAGAAAGCTCTGAAGCGCTGCGACTCGGTCTTTTTCCTCAATCCGAACGACCACGCTTGCGTGACGCCGGTTTTGAAACCGGGATGCCCATGCATCGATCTGAAGCCATTTCTGGACTTGGCGCCGTTCCTGGCCGCGCGGAGAACCGCGGCGCGGGTCCGACACGCGCTCGCAGATCGCCTTGAGATCGATCCTGGACAATGCTGGCTGGCGGCGGTCGGTATGATGCGGCCAGGCGCCAAGCGCGCCTCCTATGCGGTTTTGGCGAAGGCGCTGAAGCGCGTCGAGATAGCGGATTTTCGACTTCTGTTGATCGGCGACGGACCGGATCGGGAGTCGATCGAGCAAGAGTTCGCCGGCGATCCCAGGGTCCGGTTCCTCGGCGCCTTGGCGCCGGAGGGGCTGATCGAAACCCTGTCCGCCTGCGACGCAGCGGTCTGGCCGAGTATCGACGAGGCCTTCGGACTTGGCCTTCTCGAAGCGCAGGCCGCCGGCCTGCCGGTGGTTTCCGGCGAGAATCAAGGCGTCGCCAATATGGTCATGCATGGCGAGACCGGTCTGCTGACCCCGCCGGGCGACGCGGAAGCTCTGGCGGACGGGTTGGCGAGACTGATCGCCGATCCAGGCCGCCGTGCGGCGATGGGCGAGGCGGCGCGGGCCCATGTGGCCGCAAAGCACGGCCTCGCCGCCGCTTCGAGGCGGCTGGACGACGCGCTCCGGGACTGTCTGACGCGGTTCCATGCTGTGCGCGGCCGGGATGAAGGCGCGCTTCAATGACGGGGGACCCCGTGACCGGCGCTTCGGCGGCGCTCTTTTGTTTGCGTCATGGGCCGACGGCCTGGACCGCCAAGAAGCGCTTGCAGGGACGGGCCGACATCCCGCTTTCCCCAGAAGGCCGGCGGACGGTGGCGACCTGGCGGGTTCCCATCGAATTCCAGAACGCCCGCTGGATTTCCTCGCCGCTGAGCCGGGCGACGGAAACCGCGGAGATCATGCGAAAGGCGCGGTCAGACCCACCGCCGATGGAGACGGACCCTCGTTTGATCGAACTGGATTTCGGCGGGTGGGAAGGCCGCACGATCGCGGAGCTCGCCGCCGAACACGGCGAGTCTTTTCGAACGAACGAAGCCCGCGGCCTGGATATGCGGCCGGAGGGCGGCGAGACGCCACGCGAGCTGCAGGACCGGCTGCGGCCCTTCCTGGCGGACTGCGGCCGACGCGGGGCGCCGGCTGTAATCATTGCCCACAAGGGCGTGCTGCGCGCTCTGCTTGCCCTAGCGACTGGATGGGATATGAAACAGGACCCGCCCGAGAGGCTTCGCGACGGCGTCGGGCATCTGTTCACCGCCTTCGCAAATGGCGCTGCGGCGCTTGAGACGCTGAATATCGCGCTCACGTTCGGGGGCGACGAGGACAAACGCCGATGACCGTCAAAGTTATGTTTCATGTGCAATCGGTGCTGGGCGGCGGCCATACCAAGCGCATCCAGGCGTTGGCGCGCGGCTGCGAGGCGGCCGGCATGACGGTCCTTGTCGCAACCGGCGAAAAACAAGGCGCGCTGGGGCCGACGATTCCGCATTGCGCTCTCGATATCGTTCGAACGCGCGACGCCCAATTCAAGCGCTATGTCACCGACGGCGGCGCGCCGGCGGATGACGCCGTCTGGAGCCGACGCCGGACCCAATTACTCCAGGCTTTCAACGAGTTGAAGCCGGATGTTCTGGTAATCGAAGGCTATCCCTTCGCCCGGAGCCGGTTCGTCAACGAACTGACGCCGCTGATCGCCGCGTCTAAAGACGCGGGAACCGCGCTCTTATGTTCGATCCGGGACATTCTTCAGCCGATTCCCAAGCCCGAGCGACGGGAGCGCAGCCTTGCCTGGGCGAACGCCGATTTCGACGCCATCCTGGTGCATGGCGAGGAATCCCTGACCCCCCTCTCGATGTCGTTTCCATTGGCGGACGCGATCGCGCCGCCGCTCATCTACACAGGCTATGTCGACAATCCCGACTGGGTCGAACCGGCGCGCGACGAGGATCGAAGCGGAGCGGGGGAAATCGTCGTGTCCGCCGGCGCCGGCGCCATCGGCGCGACGATTTATCGAGCCGCGGTCGCGAGCGCCGATCGTAGTCCCGGTTGGCGATGGCGCGTGCTTCTCGGCGCGGACCTCGACCCGCAGATCGCCGAGGAACTGCGTCAGTCTGCGTCGGAAAATTGTATTGTCGAAGCGGCGCGTTCGGACTTCCGGACAGTTCTGACCACCGCCCAGGCGTCGGTCAGCCTTTGCGGCTACAATACGGCGGTGGACCTGATGGCGGTTGCGCCGCCCGCCCTGGTCATTCCGTTTGAAGGCGGCGGCGAGCGGGAGCAGCTGATGCGCGCCGAGTGTTTCGAACCTTTAGGCCTATGGCGCGTGCTGCGCGAATGCGACCTGACGCCGGACAAATTGATTGCCGCGCTGAAGCAAATACTCGCCGCCGACGCGCCGGCGCGGAGTACGATCCCGCGCGACGGGATCGCGCGGAGCGTGGCCGCGATCGCGCGCATCGCCTCGGAGGAGCGCCGTCGTTGAGCAGCGCGCCGACGCAGGATGAATGGGCCTCGCTGCAGGCCGAACTGGCGCTTTGGCGGACGGCCGGCCGACGCGCGCGGTTGTGGCTGCGGGACGACGACGCGACACGGCCAAGCTCGGCGCTCGATCGCCTGCTGCGGATCACCGCGTCTCAGCCCATCCTCCTGGCGGTCATTCCGGAGCAGGCTACCGAGGCTTTGGCGGCGCGCTTGAGGCGGACGCCGTCCGTATCGGTGATCCAGCATGGCTGGCTCCACCGGATGGACGCCCGAGACGGCGAAAAGAAAAGCGAATTTCCGCCCTCGCGCGATCCGGCCGAAGGCGTCGCCGCGCTGCGCCGCGGCCGTGAAAAGCTGGAAGCGCTGTTCGGCGCGCAGTTCCAACCGATTCTGGCGCCGCCTTGGAATCGCCTGAGCGACAAACTGGCGGCGCGCCTGCCGGAAGCGGGGATTGCGGGCCTGAGCCGCTTTCATGCGGCGCCGGCGCAGCGGCCGAACGGCGCGCCGGGCCTGACGCGGATTGATGTCGATATCGATATCATCGATTGGCGCGGCGGCCGCGGCGGCAAGCCGGCGACGGCGCTTGTCGGCGAGATTGTCGCTAAGCTGGCTTGGGCGCGCAAAAACGACCCCGCCATCCCCGTCGGCGTCATGACGCACCATCTCGTTCATGACGAAACCGCCTGGCGATTTCTGGAACGGCTGTTCGAGCAAACGCGCGACGATCCAGGTGCGGTCTGGGTCAATCCTTTTCACCCGGCCGCTGACACCACAGAGGCCCGCGCCGCCGAGAGCCTTCATGACGCCTGAACCCAGCCCAGCACCATTACGCTACGATCGCGGCGCCTTATTGGCGGATTACGCGCGCGCCATGATCGGCCTTGTCCTCTGCGCGGGGATTCTCCTGTTCCTCGATCCGATCGCCTGGGTGGCCTGGCCGCTAATGGCGGGACTCGGCCTGTTCGCCGCCTTTCTGCTGCAGACCTTGGCGAAAGACAGGACGCGGATCGCCGCCGACGCGGACGGCCTTCAGGCGGTTGTGGATCTCGGCCCGCTCTCTATCCGCAATTCGATCCAATGGGAGGACTTGCAGACGGTCAAGCTGCGCTTTTACGCGACCAAACGAAAGTCGCGCGAAGGCTGGATGCAACTGACCCTGAAGGACGGCGCCACGACGGTGAAGCTGGAATCGACGCTGGACGGGTTCGCGGCGATCGCCAAGACCGCCGGAACCGTCGCCGGGCGGCGGGACCTGCCGCTCGACACGCCGACGCGCGAGAATTTTTTAGAGGTCGGGGTTCGCCTGATCGAGCAGACTTGATCCCGGCGGCGCGGACAGCCCCGATGCGGTGGAAAAAAGGCCTCGCCGCCCGGGTCAAAGGCGCTATAGTTCGCCAAACGAGTGAGAAAGCGCCGCGGCCCATCGTTCTTAGGCGGCGGGCGAAGAACGGCGCCATCGCGGTTTAGTCGGGTTCCAGGGAGAGTCGGTTTTCATGTATGGCGGTCTGACGAAGGGTCCCTCAGTGCAGCTCAAGGCGCACGCGATGCCGGGTTGCACGCCGCGGCGAGGGCCGCGCCGCCAGAGGGACGCGGATCAGTGACCGGCAATTTGATCGATGTGCGCGACCTAAAGGTTCGCTTCACCCTCCCCGAAGGTCATATCGACGCGGTCAAGGGCGTGTCGTTCAGGATTCCCGAAGGCAAAACCGTCGCTTTGGTCGGCGAGTCCGGCTCCGGCAAATCGGTCATTAGTCAGGCGATCATGGGCATCTTGCCCAAGGTTGGGTCGATCCCGAGCGGTGAAATCCTGTTCCGCGACCCAGCGGCCCCGGGAACGGTGGTCGATATCGCAGCCTTGGACCGCGACGGGGCGCATATGCGCAAGCTGCGCGGCGGCCGCATGTCAATTATCTTCCAGGAGCCGATGACGTCGCTGTCGCCGCTCCACACGGTCGGCAATCAGATCTGCGAGGCGCTGGAGCTGCATCGCGCGGTCAAGGGGCCCGAAGCGACGGCCATGGCCGAAGAAATGCTTGACCGCGTCGGCTTTCCGGACCCGGCCAGGGCGATCCGCACCTATCCGTTCGAACTTTCCGGCGGGCTGCGGCAGCGCGCGATGATCGCCATGGCGCTGGTCTGCAATCCGGCGCTGTTGATCGCCGACGAGCCGACAACGGCCCTGGATGTCACGATCCAGGCGCAAATCCTGAAACTCTGCCGCGACCTGCAAGACGATCTCGGCATGGCGATCCTGATGATCACCCACGATCTGGGCGTCGTCGCGAATATGGCCGACGAAGTCGTGGTCATGTATCACGGCGAAGTCATGGAGTCGGGCGTCTTGAGTGACATTTACGACCGGCCTGGACATCCTTATCTGCAAGCGCTTCTGAAAGCGGTGCCGCGGTTCGATATGGAGCCGGGCGAACGCTTGGTGCCGATCCGCGAGATCAAGCCGCGTTTGGACGGACAACTGATCAAACCGCGTTCAATCCCGCAGAATGGCGGCGGCGGCGCGCCGATCCTCACAGTGGAAAATGTCACCAAATCCTTCACGATCAGGAAAGGGAGCTTTTTCGGGGCCCGGACGGAGAACCAGATCGTAGCGGTCGATCGGGTCAATTTCGACGTGCGGCGCGGCGAATGCCTCGGCCTGGTCGGCGAGTCCGGCTGCGGCAAGACGACCTTGAGCAAAATCCTGATGCGCGCGCTAAGCCCGGACGAAGGCTCTGTCACGTTCAACGACCAAGGCGAGGATATCGACGTCTTAGGCCTTGAGGGCGACGCGTTGCTGGAATTCCGCAAGAAGATGCAGTTCATCTTCCAGGACCCGTTTTCGTCCCTGAACCCGCGGATGACGGTGCTGGATCTGATCTCCGAACCTTTGGAGATCCACGCGAAAGGCACGCATCATGATCGGCAGGAGTTGGTCAAAGAACTGATGGAGCTTGTCGGCCTGGATATCCGGCACCTGAAACGCTATCCGCATTCTTTCTCCGGCGGGCAGCGGCAGCGGATCGGCATCGCCCGCGCGCTGGCGTTGCGCCCCGAGCTGCTGATATGCGACGAGCCGGTCTCTGCGCTCGACGTCTCGATCCAGGCGCAGATCCTGAACCTATTGAAGGATCTGAAGGACCAGTTGGGCCTGACCTATATTTTTATTTCGCACAATTTGGCGGTGGTCGATTATATCGCCGACCGGATCATGGTTATGTGCCGCGGCCGGCTGGTCGAATTGGCCCCGCGCGACATGCTGTTTCGCAATCCGATGCATCCCTACACCAAGGGGTTGCTGACCGCGGTGCCGGAACCGAATCCAAATCGACCCCTGAACTTTGCGCATCTGATGTCTGAAAAGGCGTCGGACCCGACCCTCTGGCCCGAGCCGTTCGCCGAACGCGATGGGATCCGCCCTGTTCTGCGCGATCTTGGCGACGGTCATTTCGTGCGTGCGATGCCGGACGCCCCGCTGACCGAAGCCGCCGCCTGACCGAGAGCCCAACCCATAGACTGACCAATAGATTGAGTTTGGAATTCACGAGGATGGAAACAGAAATGACCGTTACACTCCGCCGCCGCCCTGTCCCTGGATGTTTGCGCGCAGCGCTGGTTGCGCTGGCGATGACTGGGCTCGCAAGCGGCTCGGCGACGGCGCTGGACATCACCGGCGCGCCGTCGCTTGACGCGGCCGTGGCCAGCGGGGACCTGCCGCCGGCCGCCGAACGCGTGCCGGAACGCCCGCTGATCGTCAGTTTCGACCAGGATTACAAGTCCGCGGGCACGCATGGCGGCCAAATCAAGATGCTGATGCGGCGCGCCAAAGATACGCGCCAAATGACGGTGTATGGCTATGCGCGGCTGGTGCGTTACAGCGAGTCCTTGGAAATCGTTCCCGACATTCTTGAAAAAGTGGATGTCGAGGATGGCGGAAGGCAATTCACGCTGCATTTGCGGCCGGGCCACAAATGGTCGGACGGCGATGACTTCACGACCGAGGATTTCCGCTATTGGTGGGAGGATGTCGCGAACAATGAAGCGCTCTTCCCGGTCGGTCCGCCCGCCTACATGAAGGCCGGCGGCTCGTATCCTTCGGTCGAGATCCTTGACGCCCATACAATCCGCTATTCCTGGCCGGTCCCGCACCCGGATTTCCTGCCGGGCCTGGCGCAGGCCTCGCCGCGATACATCTACGCCCCGTCCCACTATCTGCGCCAGTTCCATGAGAACTATGCAGACGCCGAGGCGCTGGCGGCCTTGGTCGAGGCGGAAGGCCGACGCAATTGGGGCTCGCTGCACACCAACAAGGGAAGGCTCTATCGCAACGACAATCCGGATCTCCCGGTCCTGCAGCCTTTCCATGTCGAGACCGAATCCCCGTCGGAGCGGTTTGTTTTCGAACGGAACCCCTTTTTCCACAGGGTCGATCCGAACGGGCTGCAACTGCCTTATCTCGACCGGGTGATTGTCAATATCTCCGAGAAGAAGCTGATCGCCGCCAAGACGGCGACCGGCGAAGTGGATCTTCAAGCGCGTTATCTTCGGTTCGACGATTTCACCCTGTTGAAGCAGAATGAGCAGAAAGAGGGCTACCAGACCCATCTCTGGAAAATCGCCAAGGGCGCGCATCTGGCGCTTTACCCCAATATGAACCAGATCGATCCGGTCTGGCGCGACTTGATGCGCGAGCCTGATTTCCGCCGCGCCCTGTCCCTCGGGGTCAACCGGTACGAGATCAATCGGGCGATCTATTTCGGTCTGGCGACGGAGGGGCAGAACACAATGCTGCCCGGCTCGCCGCTGTACGCTGCCGATCTGCGCGAGAATTGGGCGACATTCGATGTCGAGAAAGCCAATGCGCTGCTGGACGGGTTGGGCCTGGAACGCGGTCTGCTGGACGGCGTGCGGCGGCTGCCGAACGGCGAGAAGTTGGAGATCATTGTCGAGACCGGCGGCGCCACGACAGAGGAAACGGACGTCCTGCAACTGATCACCGACACCTGGCGGGAAATCGGCGTCAGCACGTTCATCAAGCCGCTCAGCACCGAGAATCTTCGGAATCGGGTCTTTGCGGGAGAAAGTCAGTTCGTGATCGCGCCGGGGTGGGAGAACGGTCTGGCGACGGCGGACATGTCGCCGCGTGAACTCGCGCCCACCGCGCAGATCCAGTATCAATGGCCGATGTGGGGCCAGTATTTCGAGACCAACGGCAACGCCGGCGAACCGATTGATCTGCCGGAAGCTCAGCGTCTGAAAGACCTGCTGAACGAATGGTACGGCGCACCGGATCATGAGGCGCGCAAGCGGGCCTGGGATGAAATGCTGGCGATCCATAGCGATCAGGTCTTCGTCATCGGCCTCATCGCCGGGGTCTCACAGCCGGTCGTGGTCAAGAACGGGCTACGGAACATGCCGAAAGAGGGTTTGTGGAACTGGGATCCGGGCGCGCATTTCGGCCTTTACGGGATCGATACGCTTTGGTGGGACCTCTAGCCGCGGGCTCGCGCGCGAGTCGGGGACGCGGTCTGGGTCTGGGGAGACGGGTTTAGCGAACGATGCTGGGCTATATCATCCATCGACTGCTGGTGATGATACCGACGCTGCTGGTGATCAGCGTTTTCGTCTTCATCATCATTCAGCTGCCGCCCGGCGACTATCTAACGACGATGGTCGCCGAGCTGCAGTCCCAGGGCGAGGAGATCAGCCGCGAGAGACTCGAATATCTGCGCCGCGAATTCGGCATCGGCGAGCCGCTGGTGAAACAGTATTTCGTCTGGCTCGCCGGTTTGCTGCAAGGCAATCTCGGCTATTCCTTCGAATACGAGTTGCCGGTCTCGGACGTGATCGGCGACCGCGCCTTCCTCACGATTGTCGTCTCTTTCAGCACAATCGTGTTTGTCTATATCGTCGCCTTCCCGATCGGCGTCTACTCGGCGGTGCGGCAATACAGTCCCGGCGATTACGCCCTGACCTTTCTGGGATTCATCGGTCTGGCGACGCCAAACTTCTTGCTGGCCCTGATCCTGATGTATCTGGCCAACGTCTATTTCGGGACCTCGATCGGCGGGCTGGTTGATGACGAGTTCCGCAACGCGCCCATGTCCTGGGACAAGTTCCTGAATGTACTGGAGAATCTCTGGGTGCCGGTCGTCGTCATCGGCACGTCCGGCACGGCGGGGATGATCCGGCGGCTGCGCGCGAACCTGCTGGACGAACTGCACAAGCAATATGTCGTCACCGCCCGCGCTAAGGGCGTGCCGCCGAAAAAGGCGCTGATCAAATACCCGCTGCGCATGGCGCTGAACCCGTTCATCGCCGATATCGGCAACCTCTTGCCGGAAATCATTTCCGGCTCGGCCATCGTCTCGATCGTCCTGAGCCTGGAGACGACCGGCCCCATGCTGCTCCGGTCTCTGCAGAGCCAGGACATGTTCCTGGCCGGCAGCTTCCTGATGTTTCTGGCGATGTTGACGGTGATCGGCACCTTGATTTCCGATCTGGCGCTCGCCGTTCTGGACCCGCGTATCCGCCTCGGCGCGGAAGTGGCGAAATAGGGTCGAGGCGGGAGGGAGCCGATGGTCGACACGACGCAATCGCAACCTGACGCGGCCCGACCGGGCGCGTCCCAGACCGCGTCTGAAGCCTCCGAAACCACGCGAGCGTCGGAACCTCTGAAGCATTACGTCAACAAAGGCCCATTCGACCCGAACGCCGCGGTCACCCTGACGCCGGAGCAGGAAGAGTATTACCTCGCCTCGCAATGGGTGCTGATGTGGATGAAGTTCAAGCGCCACAAGCTGGCGGTCATCAGCGGCGTCTATCTGGTCCTGGTCTATCTCTCCATCGCCATTTCGGAGATTCTGGCGCCATATAATTTCAGCCATCGCCATACCGATTTTCTCTACGCGCCGCCGCAGGAGGTCTATTGGTTCCACGAAGGATCGTTCGTCGGGCCGTTTGTCTATGACTATGAAGTCACCCTGAACATGGAGTTCTTGCGGTCTGAATATACCGAGGACCGGTCGGAGCCGAGGCCGCTGCGGTTCTTCTGCACGACCAGCGACTATGCTGGATCGGATTACAAATTCTGGGGCGTTTGGGACGCCAATTTCCGGATCGTGTGCCCCGCGCAAAACAGTCATTTCTTCTATCTCGGCACAGACCGGCTGGGACGAGACATCCAGTCACGGATCATCCAGGGCGCGCGCATCTCGCTTACCGTCGGCTTGGTGGGGGTGATCATCAGTTTCGTACTGGGCATGGTGATCGGCGGGGTCGCCGGCTACTACGGAGGCTGGGTGGATTCGATCGTCCAGAGGGTGATCGAGGTCATCCGATCCTTCCCCGCCTTACCTCTTTGGATGGCGTTGAGCGCCGCGATGCCGGTAACCTGGTCGCCGATCCTCGTCTTCATGGGGATCACGGTTATTCTCGGACTGCTGGATTGGCCGGGACTGGCGCGCGCGGTCCGATCTAAACTTCTGGCGCTGCGCGAGGAGGATTTCGCCGTTGCGGCGCAATTGATGGGGGCGAAACCGAAACGGATCATCGGACGCCACCTGATGCCGAGCTTCATGAGCCACCTAATCGCCTCGGCTACCCTGGCGATCCCCAGCATGATCCTCGGCGAGACGGCGCTCAGTTTCCTCGGCCTTGGCCTGCGGCCGCCGATCACCAGTTGGGGCGTGCTGCTGAACGAAGCGCAGAACTTTAACGCTGTCGCGCTCTATCCCTGGCTGCTCTATCCGGCCATCCCGGTGATTATGGTGGTGTTGGCCTTCCAATTCCTCGGCGACGGGCTGCGGGACGCGGCGGACCCGTACAAATAACGCGCAAGCTCAGCGTTTCCGCAGCCACAGGCTGGATTCAAAGCCGCCCTTGGGCATGACGATGTCAGAAATCCAATCGCCGCCGCCCTCGGCTGCGACCAAGCCTTTGCGCAACGCCCACTGGCTGGACCAAAGAATCTCATAGAGGCCGCCGGACAGCAGCGCCGCCACGCCCGACTGCTCATTATAGCCGCGCCAGGCCCAAGCGGCCGGATAGTCCCAGGGCAGAAACATATCGTGGATATGCAGGACGACGCCGCTCGGCAGGCGCGGCAAAATCGAGTTGAGCAGCAGGTCTACATCGCTGGCCGGCATCAGGATGTGGCTGCTGTCGATACAGAGAAAATCCCCGCGGCCCAGCGCGTCGAACAGCGCCAAGTCTGCACTCTGAACGACCGAACGCACCAGGGAGACGCCGTCGAGGCCGGACAGATCAGCGCGCGGCGCCGGATCGATCGCCGTGATCCGGGTCGGCAGGCCGCCATCCAATACGGCGCGGCGATAGAACCGGGTTGAATGGCCGGAACCAATCTCGACCAGCCGGCGCGGTTCGAACCGGCGGACCATGGCGTAGCCGGCGGCGCCATCGAGGCGCGGAAACCAGTCTTGAGCCCAACGCGGCTCCGGGGGCGAAGCGTCGATTTCGATCTGCTGCAGCGTTGCGCGATGCCGATCAATTTCAGCCCGATGCGCCGCCATCGCGTCATTGGCGGCGTCGAACGCCGCCGCCAATTCCGGATACGCGACGGCGGCCGGATCATAAGGCCGGATCTGCGCGGCGTAGCGATAGGGAATGAAGTAGCCGGCGGGCGCGGCCCCGAAAAGAGTTTGGAGCCCCAGCCTCGCGCGGCGCCAGCGCAGCCGCCATGGCAGGCCGGTCTTTTCCGGAACTTCCGTCATCCGGGTCGGCCGCGCGCCCGCGTCAGGGCGTCAGCGTCATGCCTTCGCGCGCCACGAGCGTGCCGGGGCGTGCGGCCGAGGCTTCTTCGGCAATGACGTCCATCGCCTCGTCATTGTGGCTGGGATCGTGATGAAACAGAACCAACGTATCGACCTCGGCGGCGTCGGCGACCTTGATCGCTTCCTGCCAGGTCGAATGCCCGAACCCGACGAAGCGCGGATACTCCTCGTCGGTATAGGTGGCGTCATAGACCATGATGTCGGCCCCGCGCACCAAAGACACCACCTGCTCATCCAGACGGTCCGGATAGTGCTCGGTATCGGTGATGTAGCAGATCGACTTGCCGCCATAGTCGATCCGGTATCCTGTCGCGCTGTTCGGATGATGCAACGGCGCGGTGCGCAAAGTGACGCCCTCGCGCGGCGTGAGGGTCTCGCCCGCCTCAAAATCGACGAAATCGACATTCGCCGCGAAGACCTCCGGCGGCACCGGGAATAACGGCGCCTTCATCATCGCCGATAGGACATTGTGCAGCGCCTCGCCCTGCGCCTTGAGATGACCGGCATGCATCGTGATCGGCAGGCCGGGTATGTGAAACAAGGCGAAAAAGGGCAGGCCGATAATATGGTCGAGATGGGTATGGGTCAAAAAAATGTCGGTGTCTGTGGGCGAGGCGGTCTCCGGCGAAACCTCTTCCGCGCCGGGCTCGTCGCCATTGGCGACCTGCCGCATGATGTGGCGACCGAGCATGGGCAAACCGGATCCGGCGTCGAACACCATGCGGTAGGCGCCGCACATGATTTCGACACAGGAGGTGTTGCCGCCATATCGGACAGTATCCGGTCCCGCGCAGGCGATGCTCCCGCGCGTTCCCCAGAATCGAATCGAAAATTTGGACTGATTGGCCACGATCTGGGCGCCACCCGATATCCGATTTCCCCTGTTCCGGTTCGACCGGCCCCCAACGCACGACCCGAACCAAACCCGATCAGGGAACTAAACGATACCCGCCCGGTTCTGTCACGAGTAGTTCGGCGTTAGAGGGGTCTTTCTCAATTTTTTGCCGCAGCCGGTAGACATGAGTCTCCAGCGTGTGTGTCGTTACGCCAGCGTTATAACCCCAAACCTCACCGAGCAGCGTGTCCCGCGCGATGACCTTGTCGCCGGCGCGATAAAGATATTTCAGGATGGAGGTCTCTTTTTCGGTCAAGCGCACCTTGGCGTTCGCCGCCTCGTCCAGCAGGATTTTGGCCGAGGGTTTGAAGGTGAACCGGCCGATCGTGAAGATCGCGTCTTCGCTCTGCTCATGCTGTCGCAGCTGGGCGCGCAGCCGCGCCAACAGCACATTCAGGCGAAAGGGCTTGGTGACATAGTCGTTGGCCCCAGCGTCGAGGCCCAGAATCGTGTCGGAATCGGTGTCATGCGCGGTGAGCATGATGATCGGACAAGTCACGCCGTTGCGCCGCAGGAGCCGGCACCCTTCGCGTCCATCCATATCCGGCAGACCGACATCCAACAGAATTGCATCATAGTGGTCTGTTTTGGCCGCTTCCAACGCCGCCGCGGCGTCACCAACGCCGACGGTCTGGAATTCGCCGTGGACCTGCAATTGTTCCTGCAAGGAGCTGCGCAATTCACCATCGTCGTCGACCAGCAGAATCTTCTTGCCAACCATGCCCACTCCTCTCGTTCGCCCCGCGATTTTGGCGCCAACTGGCGGCCGAGCCGCTTCCTACGGGTGCGTGCGCGCCCCGATGTCTAACCCAAGCGCGGCCCAGTCTGCAACGAATCGCAAGCGAGTCGCTCGGCTGCGGCCGCGCGCCGTGGCGGCCGACGGAGTCTGGCGCCATTCCTGCTACAACGATGGAGGAGAGTGAGAGGAGTAAGAGGATGATGCCGGATTCCGGATCGGCGGCGGGCCCAGGTCCCCGATTTGCGCCATGGTCGCTCATGGTTCCCGACGCCGCCCGCGCCCGCGTCACATCCGATTCGAGCCGGCCGGAGCGTCTTTCGGACGACGCGCGCGTCGCCTTGCGCAACGGAGGCGACGAGGCGTTGGCGGATGAGATGAGGATCGCGCGGTCCGACGACCCGGCGTTTTTCGGATCGGACGGTTTCGGCTTCGACGACTTCCTCGATATCGTCAACCCGCTGCAGCATTTGCCGGTCGTCAGTCACCTGTATCGGGCCATCACAGGAGACCAAATCGAGCATGGGGCGCGGTTGATCGGCGGCGCGGTTTTCGGCGGTCCGGTCGGTTTTGGCAGCGCTCTTGGGAACGTCATCCTGAAAGATCATAGCGGCCGCGATGTCGGCGAGCATGTCACCGCCTTTCTCATCGAAGACAGTCCGGAAAGCGACGAACCAGGAATCGACGATCCAGAATTCGACAGCACCGACAGCGGACCGACGGTGCTGGCCGGCGGCGCCTCATGGTCGGCGTCTGATGAATCCACAGAGACCCTTCCGCCTTTTGCGGCGGGACCCGTGAGCGCCGCAACCCTCGGCCCGCCGAGCGTAGCCGCCGCGCAGGTTGACGGAAATCAAACGACCGCGCGGCTCACAAGCGCGACGCTTGACACTAAATCGCAAGAACCGTCAGACGCTGAGATTTTCTCAAGCTTTTCTGCACCGCCACGACGCCGGGTCGCGCCGGAAACGGCGCGCCTGCTCGACGCGCTGGCGGAGAATCAGGCGGCGCCAAGTACGCTTGATCGTGTGCTGTTGGCCGCCGACCGATTCACCAGCGGCGCGACGCGCGCCAACACAACAGCAGTCGGCGCGGCGACGACGCCCGCGCGTTTGCCGGACCGGATGGACGGGACGCCGACTATGGAAAACCCGTTCGTTGCGTATCAGACAAGCGGGCGCCGGGTTGATATCGCGACCTCGCCGTTAGTCGAGGAGGCGATTCAGATCGCAAAGAGCAATTACAGCCGTAGCGCTGGTCGGATAGAAAGCGTCGACGTCGAACAGCCGGCGGGCATAGAGACAGCGCGCGCCGATTTGGCGCCTGAACCGTCCATGTCGGCGGCGGCGTCCGGCGCAATCGCGACCGCCAATCCTGCTGTGGTCGCCCAAGCGGCGCGCGCCTATGCGGCGTCGGCCGCCGCGACCGCTTCCAGCGCCGAACGTCCTGTCCAGCCGGCGCGGTCCATTGCGACGGCCCAGGCGATTCCCCAGAGCGGCCAGAACGCCCAGACGACCCGCCCAGGCCTGGCCGCGGCGCCGCTGCACGCCATTCCGGACGCCATGATTTCGGCGCTTGAACGCTATGACGCGTTGAAGGCCGAGGCTGGCTGAGCATACCGATGGCGCTCTATCGGTTTGAAAAGCCCTGGCTGATAACACCGGACGGCGCACGCCACCGCTGCGCCAGCGGCAAGGGTGGTCTGCGCACCGATAAGAGAGAAGGCGACGGCGCCACACCGATCGGGCGTTGGCCGTTGCGCGAAGTCTTCTATCGACCCGATCGGATCGCTCGGCCGGCGTCGCGGCTGAAGGTCACGGCCCTAAGCCCGGATATGGGTTGGTGCGACGATCCGCGGGAAGGCTCTTACAACCGGCGCGTCGCCCTGCCCTTTTCCGGCGGGCATGAGGTCTTATGGCGCGAGGACGGGGTCTATGATCTGATCGCGCCGCTTGGTTATAATGACGATCCGCCAAGACCCGGCGCCGGAAGCGCCATCTTCCTGCATGTCGCGCGCGCGGACTTCGCTCCCACAGAGGGCTGCCTCGCCGTTTCCCTGCCCGTGCTAACCGCTCTGGTCTCCGCGTTTCAACCGGGCGACGCGGTCGAGGCGGTCGATGACGCTTAGCGTCGAGCGCCGAATATGGCGGAGCCGACGCGGATATCGGTCGCGCCCATCCGCACCGCCGTTTCGTAATCGCCGCTCATACCCATGCTCAGGCGCGGCAGATTATTGCGCGCGGCGATCTTGGCCAGAAGCGCGAAGTACGGGGCCGGCGGCTCTTCGGCGGGCGGAATGCACATCAGCCCGACAAGATTCAGGTTCAACTCGTCCCGGCACAAGGCGGCCAACGCATCGGTCTCAGACGGCGCCACGCCGGCCTTTTGCGGTTCTTCGCCGATATTCACCTGGATATAACAGGCCGGATTGACCTGCCGCGCCGTAAACGCGCGCGCCAAAGCCCGGGCGAGTTTTTCTCGGTCGACCGTGTGAAAGACATCAAACAGACCGACCGCCTGATTGACCTTGTTGGTCTGAAGCGGGCCGATGAGATGCAGTACGACATCCGGGTGCTCGGCCTTGAGCGACGGCCATTTTTCCAGCGATTCCTGGACGCGGTTCTCGCCGAAATGCCGCTGGCCGGCCGCAATCGCGGGGCGGATTGCGTCCGCGTCGAAGGTCTTGCTGACGGCGATGAGGCGCGCCGAGCCCGCTGGACGGCCTGCCTCCGCTTCGGCCTGACCTATCGCAGCGCGGACAGAAGCTAAATTATCCGGTAGGGTCATGGTCGCTCCACATTTTGGATGAAGCCTCAACAGCCGACCATCCAGTAAATTGGCCGCCAGACCTGTCGGGTCCAGCGAATTTCCGGCCATCGCGTCCGCTCTGAGACGCCCAACAAACGCCCGAAAAGTCCCTCAGAATCGTCATTTGTTGCATTTCGGCAACGCGCTCGCACGAAAGATCATGCGAAAGACCGATCATTCTTGCTGCATAGCGGCTGCTCTCGCTACACAAATGCATCGGTCGGAAGGCGCCGTAGGGGTCCTAGTGTCCGATTTATTAAGAACCTCTCTTGGAGATCACGGTTATGAGAAAAACGCTTTTGGCCACTTCGGCCATCGCCGGCGCCTCGCTCTTCGCGACAGCCGCTCACGCCGCCAGCCCGGAACTGTCGATTACGGGCTCGCTGGAATATCAGTACCACTTCTTTGATGTGAACACGACGGACGCCGGCAGCGATGTGCAGAAGAACGGGAACGGTCATGCGCTCTCGGCTGACAACTCGTCCTCCGAAATTCAGTTCGACTTCTCGGCGACCGCTGACAACGGCCTCACCTATGGCGGCCGTTACGACATGCGGATGATCAACGGCGGCAGCACCACGGCTGACGAAGCGTACATCTACTTCACCGGCGGCTGGGGCCGTGTCCATATCGGTGATGACGACACCTACTCGGACAACGCCGTGATCGGCGGTTACGCCGCGTTGACGGCGACCGGCGGTTATGACGGTGACGCGACCCGCTATTGGGACACCAACGGTTTGGTGTCGCGCACGGGCCCCGGCACCGGCGGTCTGGCCGACGATGAATCGCGGATCGTTTACTACTCGCCGAATTTCAGCGGCTTCGAGTTCGGTGCGTCCTTCACGCCGGATGACTCGGAATTCACCTCCACCACAAACCCGGGCGGCTACGACAACCAAGTTGATGTCGGCGTTCAGTGGGGCGGCACCTTCGGCGACAATGTCGCGGTGAAACTGACCGCTGGCGCGCGCTACGCGGAAGGCGGCGAAAACCAGGAAGACCTGGGCGCGTTTGAAACGGGCGGCACCGTCGGTTTCGGCGGCTTCACGGTCGGCGCCGGCTTCGGCTGGGAAGGCGACAGCGGGTCGAACGAAAACCTGATCGACGCCGGTGATGCGAAAATCGACGACAAGTACTATATGGATTTCGCTGTCGGCTATTCTGCGGGCCCGCTCGCTGTGGGCGCCGGTGTCTTCTACTCGGAAGCGGATGGTGAAACGACTGCCGGGAGCGCCACGCACGAAACCATCATTTACTCGTTGACCAGCCAGTACACCCTGGCGGAAGGTTTGGCGGCGTTCGCCGAACTGAACTATGGCGAGTTTGACAATGACGGGCTCAACACGAACAGTGACGGTGTTGACAGAGGCTCCAAAGTCGACAACACCGGCATCCTGGTCGGTACGAAGATCAGCTTCTAATCTTCGACCAACATGTCGTATGAATTTGGGGGAAGGTGCGCCTTCCCCCTTTTTCTTTGCGCACGATCGTTCAGAAAAGGACGAACTTTAGTCTTGTTCCAGCCGCTGGATTGGCCGATTTTGCGGCTGTCTTAGATCAGCCGACATTTGGATGGCGTTTAGTCGCTATGCTCATCGCCCGAATTCTCGCACCCGCCGCATTCTTGAGCCTGTTCCTCGCCGCCTGCACAAGCGGAACGGAGAGCACGATCCAAGACAGAGAAGAGCGTGAACGTGACGAAATCGGGCAACTCTTCGGCGATGATTTCCTAGAATTCGGCGGTGACGGTGACGGTGGAGCGGATACCAGCGGCGGCGGCGTCGCCGTGAACGGTTTCCTCTGGCGCGCCTCGTTGGACACGATTTCCTTCTTTCCGCTTACCCAGGCGGATCCGTTCGGCGGGGTGATCATCACCGATTGGTATACGCCGCCGGAGACACCCAACAGCCGGTTCAAATTGAACGTCTTCATTCTGGGGCGTCAGCTGCGCGCGGACGGTCTTCGGGTCAGCGCCTTCAAGCAAGAGCGCAACGCGCGCGGCGAATGGGTGGACACCCCGATCGCCAACGACACGGTCGTCTCGCTCGAGAACGCAATCTTGACCCGGGCCCGCGAAATCCGCATCAGTTCTCTTGCGCAGCCGGACTAAGGCGGGCTTCAGCCCTCGGCGGTAACGGCGCTGATCAGCGCCGGCGTTCCGGATGACCCTGTGAGCAGGATATGACAGAAACCGATCGCTACAATTTCGCCGAAGTCGAGACGCGCTGGCGCGCGCGGTGGGATGAAGCGCGCGTTTTTGAGGCGGAGACTGGCGGCGATAAGCCAAAATTCTACGTGCTGGAAATGTTCCCCTACCCGTCCGGTCGCATCCACATGGGCCATGTGCGGAACTATACGCTGGGCGATGTCGTCGCCCGGTACCGGAAGTCCCAGGGCTATAATGTGCTGCACCCGATGGGTTGGGACGCGTTCGGGCTGCCGGCCGAAAACGCCGCGATTGAGAACAAGACCCATCCGGCGAAATGGACGCGCGAGAATATCGCAACGATGCGCAGGCAATTGAAAACGCTGGGCCTGTCACTCGACTGGTCGCGCGAGATCGCGACATGCGAGCCGGACTATTACCGCCACGAACAGAAGATGTTCATCGATTTTGTAAAGGCGGACCTGGCCTATCGCCGGGAATCCTGGGTGAACTGGGACCCGGTCGAGAATACGGTTTTAGCGAATGAACAGGTCGTTGACGGCAAGGGGTGGCGGTCCGGCGCGCCGGTTGAAAAACGCAAATTGGCGCAGTGGTTCCTGAAGATCACGGCCTACGCGGACGCGCTGCTGGACGCGATCGCGGGGCTCGAACGTTGGCCGGACAAGGTTCGCCTGATGCAGACGAACTGGATCAACCGATCCGAGGGCGCGCGAATCGATTTCCATTTCTCTGAATCTGCGCAGGCGGATGCGCCGGCGCCGTCTTTCGATGTCTTCACCACGCGCCCGGACACATTGTTCGGCGCCTCTTTCTGCGCGTTGTCCGCCCATCACCCGATCGTTGCGGCGCTGGCGAAAGACAATGCGGGTTTAGCGGATTTCATCGCCGAATGCGACCGGATGGGAACCAGCGAAGAAGAGATTGAGCGCGCAGAGAAGCTCGGTTTCGATACGGGCCTTACCGTGACCCATCCGTTCGACGGCACCATCGAACTGCCGGTCTTCGCGGCGAATTTCGTGCTGATGGATTATGGAACCGGGGCCATCTTCGGTTGCCCGGCGCACGACCAGCGCGACTTGGATTTCGCTCGGAAATACAATCTTTCCGTGACGCCGGTGATCCTGCCGGATGATGCAGATGCGGCGGTTTTCGAGATCGTTGCGGAGGCCTATGTCGGGCCGGGGAAGGTCTACAACTCCGGTTTTCTGGACGGATTGAGCGTCGAAAACGGGAAACGGAAGGCGATCGAACGGCTCGAAACGCTGGGATGCGGCTCTGGCGAAGTCACGTTCCGACTGCGCGATTGGGGCGTCAGCCGGCAACGCTATTGGGGCTGTCCGATCCCCATGGTTCATTGCGAGTCCTGCGGTGTCGTACCCGTAAAAGAAGAAGACCTGCCGGTGCTCTTGCCGGAAGATGTCGATTTGGACGGCGGCGGCAACCCGCTGGAGCGACATCCCACCTGGAAGCACACGACCTGCCCGGTTTGCGGCGGGCCGGCCGTGCGCGAAACCGATACATTCGACACGTTTTTCGAATCGTCCTGGTACTTCGCGCGTTTCGCCGACCCGCACAATGCTGTGCGCGGCTTCGATAAAGACGTGGCTGAACACTGGTTGCCGGTCGACCAATATATCGGCGGGATTGAGCATGCGGTTCTGCATCTGCTCTATTCGCGTTTCTTCACCCGCGCCTTAAGCCAATGCGGCTATCTGGACCTGGCGGAACCGTTCGATGGGCTGTTCACGCAAGGCATGGTTTGCCACGAGACCTACCGCGCCGAGAATGGACGATGGCTCGAGCCGAGCGCTGTCGAAAAACGGGGACCCGATCATGCGATTGAACGCGCGACAGGCGGGCCCGTCACGATCGGCCGCTCGGAAAAGATGAGTAAGTCGAAGAAAAATGTCGTCGACCCGGAGCATATCGTGGCGAGTTATGGCGCTGATACGGCGCGCCTGTTCATGCTGTCCGATAGCCCGCCGGATCGCGACTTGGAGTGGACCGAAGCCGGCGTTGAGGGCGCTTGGCGTTACCTGAACCGGATGTGGCGCTTGATCCAGTCGGCGCTGGATGAAGTTGGATCGGACTACTCTCCGGACACGCCGCCGGCGGAAATGTCTAAGGCGGCGTCAGCGCTGCGCCGGCGCGTGCATCAGACAATCGATGGCGTCAGCCGCGATATAGAGCGATTTCACTTTAACCGGGCAGTTGCTCGGGTGCGCGAATTGTCCAATCATATCAGCGAGTTCGAGGCAAAGAACTCCGGAGATCGCTGGGCGTTGGGCGAGGCGGTTCGGAGTCTCACCCAATTGCTCGGCCCGATGACCCCACATTTCGCGGAAGAGGTTTGGTCGCTCCAAGGCGGTGAAGGGCTGCTGGTGACCGCGCCCTGGCCGACGGCGGACCCCGCGCTGCTGCAGGACGAGCTGGTCACGATCGCGGTCCAAGTGAATGGCAAGATGCGCGGCAAAATCCAGATGCCGCGCGACGCAGCCAATGAGGATGTACAGGCGGCGGCTTTTGCAGAGAACAATGTGGCGAAGGCCATGGGGGGCTCGGAAGCGAAGAAAGTGATCGTCGTGCCCAACCGCATCGTCAATGTGGTGGTATAGACCATGGCGCGGCTGATCCTGGCGATTGCTCTGCTGACGCTCACGGCCTGTGAATTTCGTCCGCTTTACGGATCGACAAACGCGGTGGACGAGCCCGATGTCACCGCCCTCCTCTCGCAGGTTTCCGTGCGGCGGATCCCGGATCGCGAAGGTCAGATTCTGCATAATTTCCTCCTCGACCGGTTGGGCGGCGGACGCTCCGGAAATTTCGATCTGACCACCAGCATGTCGATCTCTCAAAGAGACCTCGGGACGGCCGCCGACAGCACGACCACCCGCTCGCGCGTGTCGGTTACCGCGAATTTCACGCTCTCCATCGGCGAAGAGACCTATCGATTCACCGAGCGCAGCGCGTCGAGCTTCAGCACGGTGCAATCCGACTACGCGTCGCTGGTCGCGCGCGAGGACGCGGTGCGCCGTAGTTTGCGTGACGTCGCCGATGCGGCCCGGCAACGCATCGCCGCCATTCTCAAACGCCGCTTTAACGTGTAGAGGGCGGCATGCGTGTTCAGCCACGCGCCGTGTCCCGATTTCTCGAGGCGCCTGACGCCGAATGTCGGGTGATGTTGATTTATGGCGGCGATGACAGTCTGGTGCGCGAGCGCGCCGAGACAATCCTGAAGGCGCGCGGCGTTCAGATCGGCGACGCGTTCCAACATGACGATCTGACGAACGACCTCGTAAACGCTGAGCCCGAACAGTTTTTCGAAGCCGCCCTGGCGCGGTCCTTGATAGGCGGGCCGCGTGGCCTGCGTGTGACGGGGGCAAGCGACAAGATCACGAAACATATCGAAAGCTACCTAAGCGCGCCGAATCCGGAATGCACAATCGTGCTGTGCGCCGGCGCCCTGGCGCGGAACCGAAGCAGCCTGGTGAAGCTCTGCGAAAAGGATCCGGCCGCAGCCGCCATCGCCTGCTATGAGGATAGCGCGAGCGACCGGGAGGGCGTCATTCTCTCCGAATTGAAAAAGCGGGATGTCACGATCGAGGCCGAAGCGCTCGACTGGGCGGCGGAAGCGCTCAGCGTCGATCGCGGCGTCGCCCGCAGCGAAGCTCGGAAACTGGCGCTTTACGCAACGCCGGGCGCACGCCTTTCCCTCGACGACACGCGCGCGGCGCTGGATGCGCAAGGCGCTGTCGGGCTCGACGATCTGGCCTTTGACGCCGCCTCAGGTCTGGTCGGAGCGGCGGACCTGGATCTGGAGCGGGCTGCGCGGGAGGATATTTCCGGCGTCGCCATCATCCGGGTGCTGATCGGCCATTTCACCCGCTTGCTGTCGCTGCGCCGGCGGGTCGATGCCGGGGAGCCGTTGGAGGACGTGATCAAGCGCGCTCGGCCGCCGATTTTTTTCAAGCGCACAGACGCCATGCGCCGGCAAATCCGGCTTTGGCGCGCGTCGATGATCGAAACGCAGCTGCTTGAATTCGCCCGGGTGGAAAGCGCGCTGAAGACAACCGGCGCATCGGAAACCGCCCTGATCCAACGTGCGGTGCTTCAGACCGCCGTCATCGCCCAACGGGCGCAGAGAACCGCGCGCTAATCCACGCCACCCAGCGGAGACACTATTCCGTGTTCAGACGCGCCAGGAGCGCGTCCAGTTGATCCAGCGTCTTATATTGAATCGTGACGCTGCCGGCCTCGCCTTTCGATTTCAGTTGTACGGTCAGGCCCAGCCTGTCTGACAGGCTGCGCTCCAAGGCGATCGTGTCCGGATCACGCTGATCAACTGCGCGTCCGATCCTCTCAACCGTCACGCCGACCGTTGATTTCTTTGCTTCCTGCGCCAGACGTTCGGTCTCGCGCACGGTCAGGTCTTTTTTGATCACCTGATGCGCCAACTCGCCCGGATCGTTGGCGCCGATCAAGGCGCGGGCATGGCCGGCTGAAATCAGCCCGTCATCGACCATGCTCTTGACCTCTTCCGGTAGCGTCAGCAGCCGCAGCATATTGGCGATATGGCTGCGGCTCTTACCAATGGCGTTGGCGAGGGCTTCCTGAGTGTAATTAAAATCATCCATCAGGTTCTGATAGCCTTCCGCCTCTTCCAACGGAGTCAGGTCTTCACGATGGATATTTTCGATCAGGGCGATTTCGAGCGTATCTCGATCGCCTAAATCCTTAATTAAAACAGGCACTTCATAGAGTTTTGCGCGCTGGGCGGCGCGCCAGCGGCGTTCCCCGGCGACAATCTGATAACTGTTCGGATCGTCCGGATGCGGCCGCACGAGGATCGGCTGCAGCACCCCTTTTTCCCGGATGGAATCGACGAGCCCGTCGATCGCGGCCTCATCGAACCGTTTGCGCGGTTGAGCTGGATTAGGACTCACGAACTCGATCGGCACGGTCTTGCCTCCGCGTCCAGGTTCCGCAGCCGGCGCCATCTGCGGCTCGTCGCCAAGAAGAGCCGACAAACCGCGACCCAGGTTCTTTTTTTTGCTATCCATGGCGGCTACCGCGCTGTCTGTCGTGATGATGAGAAGGCTAAAAACCGAGTTGCGATCGGCAAACCCCGAACCTTAATTGGGACCGGGAGCGGAACGATCGGACGTCTCCGTGATGCGGGCGGCGGCGTCTGCGAGGCCGGGCGCAACGGCGGAAGCCGCAAGGTCGTTCTCCCGCTCGCGACGCAAAACCTCGCCCGCCAGCGTGATATAGGCCTTTGAGCCTCGACAATGCATGTCATAGATCAGCACCGGCAAACCGTGAGACGGCGCTTCCGAAACGCGAACATTGCGCGGGATGATTGTGTCATAGACCTTGTCGCCGAAATGCTCGCGGACATCCGTGGCGACCATATCGGACAAGTTGTTGCGTTTGTCATACATGGTTAACACAACACCTTGTATTTCGAGGCTTGGATTGAACGCTTTGCGCACCCGTTCGATCGTCTTTGTCAGCAGGCTGAGACCTTCGAGCGCGTAGAACTCGCACTGTAGCGGCACGAGGATCGAGTCGGCGGCGCAGAGCGCGTTCAAGGTCAGCAATTGCAAAGAAGGCGGACAATCAATCAATACGTAGTCGTAATGGGCGGACATACGGCGAAGCGCGTCGCGCAGGCGAAACTCTCGCCGATCCAAATCGATCAGTTCAATCTCCGCGCCGGCAAGATCGATCGCGGACGGCACAATATCAAGCCGCGGGACGGCCGTGGCCATGGCCGCCTCCTCGATGGTGCGCCGGTCGATCAGCACGTCATAGGCGGACACGGCGCGGGCGCGGCGATCGATCCCAAGACCCGTGCTGGCGTTGCCTTGGGCGTCGATATCGATGATCAACACCGACTTTCCGCACGCCGCCAGGCCCGTCGCTAGGTTGATCGCGGTCGTGGTCTTGCCGACGCCCCCTTTCTGGTTCGCGATGGCGATGACCCGCCCCGCCCCCGACAAGATAGCGGTCTTGGCGGGGGCGGCATGGCGGTCGGGGTCGAGATCAGTGCTCATCAGGCATCCTCTAGGTCGAAGAGGTCGACGAAACGCAGGCCTTAGCGTATTCGGTCGAACCGATCGATGCGCAACACCCGGCCATCCGGATGGGTTACGCTTTGAAGTTCCTGCGAATCTATATGCCACACCTTTTTGGCTTCCGTCAATTCGGCGCCAAGCGTATTTCCTTTTAGGAAAAGGCAGAAGCCATCCGGCTTTAAGATGTTCTCGGCGAAGCTTAAGAGCTGTGAAACCGGCGCGAGGGCGCGGGCGGTGACGATATCGGCGCCGTCAGGCGCGGCGCTTTCGATACGTTCCGTCAGGACAGACACATGCTTGCACGCGGTCTCGCGAGCCACCTGCCGCAGAAATTCACACTTTCGCCGATCGGACTCGATCAAAGTCACACGACACGGGGTGAGAACGCCAAGGACAAGTCCTGGAAACCCGGCGCCCGATCCGAGATCGACAATATGCAGGGCGTTGAGGTGGTCGCCGCGCGGCAGATATCGGATAAGTTGCGCGGAATCGAGAAAATGTCGGCGCGCCATATCATCGAGACTCTTGGGGCTGACCAGATTGATCGCCCCATTCCACCGGCGCAGAAGCGCAGCGTAGGCGGCCAGACGCGCCGATGTTTCACGTGAAACAGGGGTCCAGGCTTGGATTTGCTCGAGGACTGGGCCTGGGATTTCCGAAGCGCCGTCCATTCAGAATGCCGCCTAAGCGGCCTTAGCGCGCTTTTTGACGAAGCGCAGCAGCGCCATGACCGCAGCGGGCGTCACACCCTGGATACGGCTTGCAGCCCCAATCGTCTCCGGCGCCGCATCTTGGAACTTCTGCCGCGCCTCGGCGGACAGGCCGCCAATCTCGGCGTAGTCCAAGTCGACTGGGAGCGACAGGCCTTCGTCTCGGCGATAGGCGGCGATATCCGCTTCCTGGCGTTTGGCGTAGGCCTCATAGACCGCATCGGTGGCCAGCCGTTCATGCAGCGCAGCCGGTACGGCCCGCAATTCGGGCCAGATGCGCATCAGAGTGTCCCAATCGGCGCGCCGTTGCGCCAAAAGATCATGAGCGGTCCGACGAACCCCATCTCTCGTTAAGGCGACGCCATGCGCGGCCAAGGCGTTCGGCGACTCGGCGCTGGTCTGGAGCAAGGCGCGCGCCTTCTCCAACTGCGTTGACTTGGCGCGCCAATGCGCGCGGCGCCGCGTACTTGCGAGCCCGACCGACGCGCCCAGATCCGTCAGCCGCTCATCGGCGTTGTCAGCGCGAAGGCGAATGCGATATTCGGCCCGTGACGTGAACATGCGATAGGGCTCGTCAGCTCCGCGCGTGACAAGATCGTCAATCAAGACTCCAAGATATCCGTCGGCCCGATCCGGCAGGAAGACAGATTCCGACGCATCGCCGGAGCTGTCGGCCCCTGCGCTCGCCGCCCGCAGCGCCGCGTTCGCTCCCGCGATCAGACCTTGCGCCGCCGCCTCCTCATAACCGGTCGTGCCGTTAATTTGGCCCGCCAGATAGAGACCGCTCAGTTTCTTGGTTTCCAGACTATGCTTCACCTGCCTCGGATCGACATAATCATATTCAATCGCATAACCGGGCCGAATCACCCGCGCCTTCTCAAGGCCGGGTATGGTCTTGAGAAAAGCGTGCTGCGCGGCCTCGCTGAGCGAGGTCGAAATCCCATTGGGATAAACCGTGTCATCCTCCAGACCTTCCGGTTCCAGGAAGATCTGGTGGCGCGGCCGGTCAGCGAAACGCACCACCTTATCCTCGATCGAGGGGCAATAGCGCGGGCCGCGGCCTTCGATCCGCCCCGCATACATGGCGGAGCTGCCGAGATTCTCTTCGATGATCCGATGCGTATCCGCATTGGTGTAGGTCATGAAGCAGCGGATTTGCGGCACCGTGATCGCGTCGGTAAGGCTCGAAAAAGGCTCCGGCACAGGGTCCGCGTCTTGCGATTCCAGGCCGGTCCAATCGATGGTCCGGCCATCCAGCCTTGGCGGCGTGCCCGTCTTCAAACGACCGAGCGCAAAGCCATATCGATCGAGAGTCGCCGACAGTCCATAGGACGCCGCATCGCCCACCCGGCCGGCCGCCGCCGTTTTCTCGCCGATATGAATGACGCCGCCGAGGAAGGTGCCTGTCGTCAGAACGACCGAGCCTGCGCGCAACACTGCGCCGTCGGACAGGACAACGCCGCCGACCCGATCTCCCGGATCGATGAGCAAGTCTTCAACCGCGCCCGCCAGGATTTCCAGGTTCGCCGTCTCCGCCAACTCACGCTGCATGGCGGCCCGGTACAGGGCCCGGTCCGCCTGGGCGCGCGGACCCTGAACGGCCGGGCCTTTGCTGCGATTCAGCATTTTGAACTGGATGCCGGACTGATCGATGACCCGCCCCATCACGCCGTCCAGCGCGTCGATCTCGCGCACCAGATGACCTTTGCCCAACCCGCCGATCGCCGGGTTGCAGGACATCTCGCCGATCGTCTCCAGCTTATGGGTGACCAAAGCCGTACGCGCGCCGATCCGCGCCGCAGCGGCCGCCGCTTCGCAGCCCGCATGGCCGCCGCCCACGACAATCACGTCCCAGCTTTTCGTCATGTCGGTCATGGGCGCGACCATAAGGCCCCGCCCCTCCTTTCTCAATGTCCAACGATGGTCGGCATACGATCTCAGCCGCTCATCAGACGCTGGCGCAAACTCTGTTTGAAGTTTGCCCGGCCCCGACGGTCTCGATGTTTCACGTGAAACACCGATATGCGAACGGCGCCGCTATTTGCCAATGCAGAATTGCGAGAAGATCCGATCTAAGAGCTGCTCCACATCAAGCCGTCCAACGACGCGGGCGAGGTCCGTCAGCGATCTCCGCAGCCTTTCTGCAGCCAGAACCGGATCCTGCTCCAGCAATACCGCTTTCAACCCATCCTGCGCTGACGTAACCGCCAACCGATGACGTTCCCGCGTAATCACCGGCGTCTCCGATGCGGAAAGCGCGCCAACCTTCTCCGCCAAAGCCGCCTCCAACCGATCAATACCAGCACCGGTATGCGCCGAGACGACTAGATCAATATCCTCCGTTAAATCCAGCTTTTGCTCGGGCAACAGATCCCCTTTGTTCAACACCCTTAGTATTGGCGCATTATGGTCAAACCCCGCGCCCAGCGGGTCAGATCCAACAGCGCGGACATCTAGAACCAGGTCCGCCTCTTGAGCAGACCGTAGGGACCGTCGAACACCCTCTTGCTCCACCGGATCCGCCGTCTCGCGGAGGCCAGCCGTATCAACCAAATGCACCGGGAATCCGGCAATATCGAGCGCCACCTCAATCCGATCGCGCGTGGTGCCGGCGAACTCCGACACAATCGCCGCATCCCGTTTGGCCAGAGAGTTCAACAGGCTCGATTTGCCGACATTCGGCGCGCCCACAATAGCCACCCGCAGACCGGTTCGAAGAATTTCACCTTGCCGGCTATCCGCCAGATGCCGATCCATCTCATCGATTAGCGCTTCAATCGCCGCACCATCGAGGCTCCGGAGGGTCTCGACGACATCCCCCTCATCGCCAAAATCGATTTCCGCCTCCAGCTGAGCCAACCAATCCGCGATCCGGTGCTGCCAAGCCTCATAGAGCGCGCTGAGCGCGCCGCCATATTGGCGCAAAGCCTGACGCCGTTGGGCCTGGGTTTCCGCATCGATCAGGTCAAGCAGCCCCTCCGCCTCGACCAAATCGATTTTGCCATGATCGAAGGCGCGACGCGCGAACTCCCCAGGCTCAGCCAGCCGAAATCCTGACGCAGCCCCCAGCGCGTCCAACACCGCCTGGATCACCGCCAGACCGCTATGGGTGTGGAGTTCGACGCTGTCTTCGCCGGTAAAACTCTTCGGGCCGGGAAACCACAAGACCAGCGCATCGTCGATCGGCTCACGCACATCAGTGCGCAACGTGGCCCGCGACGCGACCCGCGGCGCCGGCTGTTTCACGTGAAACAAGCCAAACGCGGTCCGCGCGTCCGGACCTGAAACGCGGAACACCGCCACCCCGCCACGGCCGGGCGGACTGGACAAGGCGAAGATCGTATCGCCGGCGCTCATCCCATTCACCTCAACATGTTGAGTTTCGAACCCAAGCGGCCTCTAAATCCAGAGATCGATAACGTCTCAAAACGACTGCCCCGCCACAACACGCACCACTTTGCAAGAGCGGTGGAAGCCACGGACCGTTTCGAGGATGACAGAACGCCCGGCGCCCTTATAACTCAGCGCGCGCCCCCGACTTCCGCCAATCCAATCCTGCCAGCCAGAAGACGCGCCGTGACAGAAAACATCTTGCACCGGGAAACAAGCCCTTATCTGCTCCAGCACAAGGACAATCCCGTCCATTGGCGGCCCTGGGGCGACACGGCCCTCGCCGAAGCGCGCGATAGCGGCCGGCCTATCCTGCTCTCGGTCGGCTACGCCGCCTGTCACTGGTGCCATGTCATGGCGCATGAGAGTTTCGAAAACGCCGATATCGCCGCGCTGATGAACGACCTGTTCATCAACATCAAGGTCGATCGCGAGGAACGCCCGGATATCGACGCAATCTATCAATCCGCCTTGGCCATGATGGGCGAACAAGGCGGCTGGCCGCTGACCATGTTTCTCACCCCCGCCGGCGAACCTTTCTGGGGCGGCACCTACTACCCGCCCGAACCGCGTTACGGACGGCCGGGCTTTCCTGACGTTCTACAGAGCATCGCCGAGACCTACCGTAAGAATCCGAGTGGTGTGCGCAGCAACGCCGACGCCTTGCGCAAAGGCCTGCGCCGCCTGGAGCAGAGCGAACCGGGCGCGGTTCCAGGACCCGAACTTCAGGACCGTATCGCCGAACGCCTGTTGCAGGAATTCGACCCCATCGACGGCGGCATCGGCGGCGCGCCGAAATTCCCGCAAGGCCCAACCCTGGCCCTGGTCTGGCGCGCGGCGCAGCGCGCCGACCCGACTTTGCGACACAACCGCCTCGCCGACGCGATACGCAAGACCCTGCTGCATATCTGCCAGGGCGGGATTTACGACCATCTGGGCGGCGGCATGGCGCGCTATTCCGTCGACCAGCACTGGCTCGTGCCGCATTTCGAGAAAATGCTCTATGACAACGCCCAATTGGTCGATCTGGCGGTCGATGTCTGGAAGGCGGAGGCGACCACGCCCGATGCGCAGTTCCGCGACCTGCTGGCGCGGCGGATCGAGGAGACGATCGGTTGGGTGGTCTCGGATCTCGCCGCCGACCAGCCCGCCTTCGCCAGCGCCCGAGACGCCGACTCCGAAGGCGTCGAAGGCAAATTCTATGTCTGGACCAAGTCCGACGTGGATGCGCTGCTTGGGGAGGACGCCGCGCTCTTCAATGCGGTCTATGGCGTCACAGACGGGGGCAATTGGGAAGGCGTGACCATCCTCAACAGGCTGAACTCCCTGGACACGATACTGGCGCCCGAGGATGAGGCGATATTGGCGCGTTGCCGGTCGGTCTTGCTTGAGGCCCGCGCCAAACGACCGCCGCCGGAGAAGGACACAAAAGTGCTGGCCGATTGGAACGGTCTGGCCATCCACGCCATCGCCAAGGCCGCCGCCGCGTTCGATCGGTCGGACTGGCTCGAAAGCGCCCGCGCCGCCTTCGCCTTCATCCAAGACTCCCTCGCTGGCCCGGATGGCCGATTGTTTCATTCCTGGGCCCGCGGCCGGGCGCAGCATGCCGGTATGCTGGCGGACTACGCCGCCATGGCGCGCGCCGCCATGACGCTTCACGAAGCGACGGGCGATGGCGCCTATCTTTCTCAAGCCGCAACCTGGATCGCGGTCTTGGATCGTCATTTTCTCGACGCCGACAGCGGCGGCTATCACAACACGGCGGACGACGCTTCGGACCTTCTGCTGCGGTTGAGAACGGCGACCGATACGGCGGAGCCGGCCGGGAACGGGATGGCGGCTGAAACCTGCGTGCGCCTCTGGCTTTTGACCGGCGACGATACCTATCGTCAGCGTGCGGAAGCGGTGATTATGGCGTTCGCCGGCGAACTTCAGCGCAATTTCTTCCCCTATGCAACGCTGCTGGCCGCGGCCGATTTCCTAAGCGACCCGGTGCAACTCGTGCTGCATGAAGGCGCCGATGCGCGCGCCGCTGAAGACCTTTGGCGCCTGGCGCGAACCGCGCCCTTGCGCAACGCCGTCCTCACCCGGCTGCCCGCCAACGCCGAGCTGCCAGAGGACCATCCCGCTCAGGCGCAACTCGCCAGCCGCGCGGCCGGTTCTCCGGCAGCCCTATTCATTTGCCGCGCCGGGACATGCTCGCTGCCGATCAGCGATCCCGGCGAGCTGGAAGAACAGTTATTTCAATAAAGAAGCAGTCCGAATTCGGGTCGCGGCTATAGTGACGACCCTACGCTGATACGGTGCTGACTACGACGATAAGGGAGAGAAGACATGGCGACCGTGATTCAATTCGCAGAAACCGGCGGACCAGAAGTCCTGACCGTCCAAGAGGCCGAGATCGGCAATCCGGGCCCCGGCGAGATCCGCGTGACCCATGACGCGGTTGGACTGAATTATATCGACACCTATCACCGCAGCGGCCTGTATCCGCTCCCCTTGCCCTCCGGCATCGGCCTGGAGGCGGCGGGCGTTGTCGACGCTGTCGGCCCCTCGGTAAGCGACTTTCAGCCCGGCGACAGGATCGCCTATGGAGTCGGTCCGATCGGCGCCTATGCCGAGGCACGGGTCATGCCAGCGGAGAAAGCGGTGAAGCTGCCCGATGGGATCGACACGCGCCAAGCCGCCGGAATGATGCTGAAAGGCATGACCGTGGAATATCTGATCCGTCGCACCTATGCGGTGCAGCCCGGCGATGTCGTGCTGTTTCACGCAGCCGCGGGCGGCGTCGGCCTGATCGCCTGCCAATGGCTGAAACAGATCGGCGCGACCGTGATCGGCACGGCCGGATCGCCGGAGAAGGCGGACCTGGCCAAGGCGCATGGCTGTGATCATGTACTTCACTACGACGATGACGTGATCGGGGCGGTGAAAGACCTCACCGACGGCGCCGGGGTTCCCGTTGCCTATGACGGGGTCGGCGCCGCCACTTGGGATCTGTCGCTCGATTGTCTGAGACCGCGGGGCATGCTCGTCAGTTTCGGCAACGCTTCCGGACCCGTTCCGCCGGTCAATCTGGGTGTGCTCTCGCAGAAAGGTTCGCTCTATGTCACGCGACCGACCTTGATGAGCTATACGGCGACCCGCGCCGACCTCACCCTATCGGCCTCCTCGCTCTTCGAGGCGGTTCAGAAAGGTCTGAAAATCGAAGTGAACCAGACCTACCCGCTGACCGAGGCGGCCCAAGCGCATGCCGATCTGGAAGCCCGCAAAACCACAGGCTCGACCATCCTCATCCCATAGGCCTCGTCGGCGCAAAAAGTCGAGCATCCAGCACCCCAACAAGGGCGCACCGAACTTGATCAGCGCGTCAAAGGAGCGCACTGTGAAAGCTCAAAAATGGGACATGCTAGCCTATTGGTAGGAGATAGTAATGGACCGGGGACCTCTAGAATACGTCGCGTTGGGCTTGATCGTATTCGTCGCGCTGTTTCTGATCTACGCCATCATCTTCATCCACGACATTCCCTATAAGATCGCGCAGAAGCGCAATCATCCGCATCAGGAAGCGATCCACTATGGCGGCTGGGTGAGCATGTTCACGCTGCACGCCATCTGGCCATTTCTTTGGATCTGGGCGACGCTCTACGACGCTGACCGCGGCTATCAGTTCTCCTCTGAATCGAGCGCCAGCAACCAACAGATGCTCGATAAATTGGCCGCTCTCGAGAAGCGCGTAGCGGCGTTTGAGAGCGGCCAGACCGACAAATCATCGAAGCAGTCGGTGTCCGGAGAAGCACCGACGTCGTAAGGAGTCTAACGTCATGGAACTGATGTTGCTCCTGACATACGCCGCGATCGCCTGCGTAATCTTCAAGATATTCAGAATTCCGCTCAACAGTTTCACGGTGCCAACCGCGATCCTCGGCGCGGTTTTCATGATTGGCGGTCTGATCATCGTGATGAACTACCACCACCCTTTCACGAACGTTGCGCGGACTGTGACCGTGACGACGCCGATCGTACCGCTCGTGAATGGGCGCGTTATCGAGGTTCCAATCACGCCGAACACGCCGCTGAAGCAAGGCGATGTCCTGTTCAAGATCGATCCAACACCGTATCAGGCCGAGGTTGACGAGCAGGAAGCCAACCTGGCGCAGGCGAAAAAAGCGGTGAAGATATTGCAGCAGGAGTTCGCCGAAACTCAGGCCGAGGTGGAGAACGAGCGGGCTGAGCGGGACCGCGCGAAAGACCGGTACGATCGCCTGGCCACAGCGAATGAAAACGCCAGAACGGAAGGCCGCGCCTTGCCATTTCCGGAGGCCCGGGTGGTCGAGGCCAGGGAAACCTACGAAGCCGCGGAGGCCAATCTCAGGGTTGCAACCGCCGATTCGCAGAGCGCCAGGTTAAGGCTCGACTCAGAAATAGGCGGCGTCAACACCGTAATCGCACAGGCCAAGGCCAGGTTGAGCGCCGCCAAGTTCGATCTCGAACAGACCGTGATGCACGCCCCGACTGACGGTCAGGTCACACAACTTCTCCTACGGCCAGGCATGATTGCCGTTCCCATGGTGCTACGGCCGACTATGGTCTTTGTCCACGACGAGCAAACCCGCCTTATTGGGTCCTTCCTGCAAAATTCGCTGAAGCGAATAGAGCCGGGAAACGACGCCGAGGTAATCTTTCCGTCGATTCCAGGCCGCGTCTTCAAAGGCAAGGTTGACTTCATTCAGCCTGTTCTCGCCCAGGGCGAAATACAGGCGACCGGCGCCTTGGTTGGATTCGGCGATGTCTCGCAAGGCCGCGTGCCTGTTGGCATTCTGCTTGACGCGGGAAACCGCGCATTGTCACTACCGACCGGCGTTTCGGCGGAGGTCGCCGTGTATAACGACGACACATTCCTGATCCATGAAATCTCACTCTTGCGCAGAATTCTTCTGCGTATGACGAGCTGGACGCACTACGTTTTCGGCCCGATTCACTAGCTTCTGACGATACAATTACATGTCGCCTTGAGCCGTTGATCGGCATTGAGGCTCTCACCCTCGAACCGGCTCCGCCAGATGACACGGCGCAGGTTCAAAGTGATCTTATCACTGGTTCATGGAATCGAAGAAGTCGTTGTTGTTCTTCGTGTCCTTCAGCTTGTCGAGCAGGAACTCCATCGCATCGACGACGCCCATCGGCATCAGGATACGGCGCAGCACCCACATTTTGCTCAAGACCGCTTTGTCGACCAGCAACTCCTCTTTCCGGGTGCCGGACTTCGTAATGTCGATCGCCGGGAAGGTCCGCTTGTCGCTGAGTTTGCGGTCGAGGATGATCTCGGAATTGCCGGTGCCTTTGAACTCTTCGAAGATCACCTCATCCATCCGGCTGCCGGTATCGATCAGCGCGGTCGAGATGATGGTCAGCGAACCGCCTTCCTCGATATTCCGCGCCGCGCCGAAAAAGCGTTTCGGGCGCTGCAGGGCGTTGGCGTCCACACCGCCGGTCAGCACCTTGCCGGAGCTCGGAACGACTGTGTTATAGGCGCGCGCCAGACGCGTAATGGAATCGAGCAGGATCACCACATCGCGCTTGTGCTCGACCAGGCGCTTGGCCTTTTCGATCACCATTTCCGCGACCTGCACATGCCGGTTGGCCGGTTCGTCGAAAGTCGAGCTGACGACCTCGCCATTCACCGAGCGCTGCATGTCGGTGACTTCTTCCGGCCGCTCGTCGATCAGCAGAACCAAAAGATAAGCCTCCGGGTGACTGTGCGAGATGGCGTGCGCGATATGCTGCATCAGCATGGTCTTACCGGTGCGCGGCGGGGCGACGATCAATGCACGCTGGCCCTTACCCAGCGGCGAGATCAAATCGATCACACGCGTCGAGCGATCCGAGACTTTGCCGTCCGTCGTCTCGACCTCGAGATTCAGTTTCTCGTCCGGATAGAGCGGCGTCAAATTGTCGAAATTGATCCGATGGCGGACGCGTTCGGGCTCGTCAAAATTGACCGTATTCACTTTCAGAAGCGCGAAGTACCGCTCGCCATCCTTCGGCGCGCGGATCTGGCCCTCGACCGTGTCGCCGGTGCGCAGTCCGAAGCGCCGGATCTGGCTGGGGCTGACATAGATGTCGTCCGGTCCGGCAAGATAGTTGGCCTCCGGCGAGCGCAGGAAACCGAAGCCGTCCTGCAGCACCTCCAAAACGCCTTCGCCATAGATCGCCACGTTATTATTCGCCAGTTGCTTGAGGCAGGCGAACATCAGTTCCTGCTTCCGCATGGTGCTGGCGTTCTCGATCTCCAGCTCTTCCGCGAAGGACAGCAGTTCCGGCGGCGACTTGGTCTTCAACTCTTTAAGATGCATGGCGGGCGCTCAAATGAGGATGGAAAATCACAGATTTTCAAGAGGTTGGGGTATCGCAGGCGCGAACCAACGGACGTGGCTCGAAAAACGGGAATCGCGATAACGGGAAATCTCCCGACCGGGAGTAGAACTTAAGTAACGGAAGGCGGTTTTACTGTCAAACGACGATTACGTCGCGCGGGCTCAAAACAGTCGCACGCCCGTTCACATCATCCAAAGGCGCTATGGACGCGGCTTAGGGCGACGCCGCGGCGCATAAACGCGCTATTCCGGCGTCGCGCCAAGCTGATACAGAGCCTGAAGCGCCGCCGGCGCGCTTTGCTTGAAGCTGCCGAACCATCTCTGATAAATCGCCCGAATCTGGCCGGTGCGGCTGAGCTGCGCCAGGGCGCTATTGGCCACAAGCTCAAAATCCGGGTCCCCACGGGCCAGCGCCAACGCAAAGGGCTCGAACGAGAACAGCTCTTCCGCAAGGAAATATTTTGAGTCGGTGTTGCGGGAAACAACCTGCCCGACCAGTACGACCTGGTCGGCAGAGAACGCGTCTATTTCGCCGGCGTCGAGCATTTCCATGCCCTGAACCGAGGATTCCAAAGGCACAATCTCCGCATCGACCAACATTTCACTGATGGCGTTATCCAAAGCCACAATGGTTGTCGTGTTCGACACAACGCCGACGCGCCGACCGTTCAACGCATCCACGCCAAGCACCCGGTTGTCATCTCGGCTCAGCAGCGCGCCGCCGGTCACAAACGTCAGTTGAGTGAAGCCAACACGTTCGGACCGCCCTAGAGTCTTGGTCGTCGCGCCACACAGCAAGTCGATATCGCCGGCGATAATGGAATCGAACCGGTTCTCCGCCGTCACGGGTATGTAATTCACCGTGATGTCGCTGCGGTCCAGCCTCTGCTTCACCGCGACGGCGATGCGATCACAGAGGTCGATAGAATAGCCGACCGGTTTGCCGGTCTCGTCCTGGAAAGACATCGGCGGTTGAGAGGCCCGATAGCCGAGATTGATTTGCCCGGTATCGCTGATCCGTTTCAACGTGCCCGCAAGGTCAGCCGCCGTGGCGGCCGAGACCTGAAGGCCGATCGCCGCCGCTAGCGCAATAACCAAAAACCGCATGTTTCCGTCCCCTCCCGGACCGATCCCATCGACAATCCAAACCGTAGCCGGACCGCGATCAAAAAGCCAGCGCAGCGCGCACGCCCGGCTCATTCTTTGTAGCCAGCGCCGAGTGAAGCACGTGCTAGAACGGCTTCACAATCACCAGAATCACGATTGCGATCATCAAGACGGTCGGGATCTCATTCAGCACGCGGAAATATCGATCCGACTTCAGATTTTCACCGGCCAGAAAACGCTTCCGATGGGACGCCATCACCATGTGCGAAATCGTCAGGCCGACAACGAGGGTCAGCTTGATGTGAAACCAACCGTCCGCCCAAGCGTTAAGCTCATAGGCGGCCCAAAGGCCCAACACCCAACTGACCAGCATCGACGGGTTCATAATCGCTCGAAGCAACCGCCGCTCCATCACTTTTAGCGTCTCATCCAGCGACGATCCGGGCTCGGCGCCACAGTGGTAAACATACAGCCGCGGCAGATAGAGGAGCCCCGCCATCCAGGCGATGATGGCGATGACATGCAGGGCCTTGATCCACTCATACATGATGTTCCCCTCCCCCTGACAGCGCTTGAATTTGGCGCTGTAACGTTAGGCGGCCTTCATCGGACAGCGTCGACAGACGCCGGGACACACGCGTCCACCAGCGCCGCTGTCCAACTTGTGTCCGCGCGCCACCGCGCCGCGCACCACAGAGGCGAGACCGTCAATAAAAGGCTGCTCGACCGACACCGTCGGCACACGGCGGTAATGCGGCACCCCGACCTCCTCGGCCAGTTCGCCATATTCGATGTCCAGTTCGACGAGGGTTTCCGAATGTTCCGACACGAAGGCGACCGGCACGATGATCAGCGGAACCTTGTCGGCCCCGGCCTGGCGTATTTCTTCTTCGGTATAGGGTTTGACCCATTCCAGCGGTCCCACGCGGCTCTGATAAGTGACGCGCCAATCCAGGTCAGGATCGTCCACCGCCTTCGCCATCGCCTCCGAACTACGCTCAACCTGCCACTGATACGGGTCGCCGCCATCGACCACTTTCTTCGGCAGACCGTGCGCGGAGAAAAAGACCCGCGGGTTTTCGCCGGTCGCGGCGCGCACCTCAGCCACCGCCTCTTTGAGCAGTGCGGCGCCGGCTGCGACAAATCCCGGCTCTTCGGGATAGCAGCACACCGTCACCGTCTCGCTGGTCAGACCCGCTTTCTTACGCGCGCGCTCCCAATCCTGAATTGAGGATTCCGAGGTCGCCGTCGAGAATTGCGGATAGAGCGGCAGGAGAACCTCACGGTCCGGACCCCAAGCCTTGACCTCACGCGCCGTGTCCAACGCAAAGGGATGCCAGTAACGCATGACGGGGAAGCATCGCACCTCGCCCAAATCCGGATCGCCGTCCAAAGCCTTTCGCAAGGCGTCGGCCTGCGCCTCAGTATTGGGCAAGAGCGGCGATGCGCCGCCCAGATGGGCGTAGATTTCCTTGGCGATCGGCGCACGGCGGGCGGAAATCAGTTTCGCCAACAGCCAACGGATCGGAGTCGGCACGCCAATAATCGCCGGATCGTTGAACAGATTAAACAAAAACGGCTGCACCGCTTCGGGCGAATCCGGTCCTCCCAGATTGAATAGCAAAACGGCTGTCTTCACCGAAATCGCTCCGAGTCTTTTTCGGCCCGTTCCGGATCAAATCCAGATGCTCGGCCCGCTTCTAATAGGTGAATCAACCGACGCCGGTTACCGACCGCGCACCCGCTCAACCAGAGCCTCAACATGCTCTGGAGGCGTTTCCTTGATCACGCCGTGACCCAAATTGAAGATGAAAGGGCCGTCGGAGAAAGCAGTCAGAATACGGTCCGCCGCCGCGTTCAGACCATCGCCGCCGACCAACAGACGCTGTGGGTCAAGATTCCCTTGCACCGCGCCTTTCGGCTGCAAGGTCTTGGCCGCCCAGTCTAGATCGACCGCGACATCGATCGAGACGCCGTTAACGCCGGTCTGATCCAAGTAGCGCGCATAGCCGACGCCGGCCCCGCGTGGAAAACCGATCATCGGGATGTCTGGATGTTTAGCGCGAACGCCAGCGACGATTTTCCGCGCCGGCTCAGTCACATACGCGGCGAAGGCGTCGTCCGGGAGCACGCCGGCCCAGGTGTCGAACAGTTGCAGCGCGTCGGCACCAGCCTCGACCTGGGCGCAAAGATAATCGATCGTGCCGTCGACCAGCACATCGATCACGTCCTGAAAGCTTTTCGGATCCTGATAGGCGAAGCGTTTCACTTCGGTGAAGTCGCGACTGCCGCCGCCTTCCACCATATAGCAGGCCACCGTCCAAGGCGCCCCGGCGAAACCGATCAAGGCGGTTTCGTCGGGCAGCTTCGACCGCACCGACTCGACTGTCTCAAAGACTGGGGCCAGTCGTTGCCGAATCCAATCCGCGGAAAGCGTGCGCGCTTCGGCCGCGCTCCGGATCGGCGCCAGTTTCGGCCCCTCGCCTTCGACAAAGGTGACCTCCTGGCCCAGAGCGTCGGGCACCACGAGAATGTCGGAAAACAGGATCGCCGCGTCGAAACCATAGCGGCGGATGGGTTGAAGCGTCACTTCGGTCGCAAGTTCGGGCGTGTAGCAAAGCTCCAGAAAGCCGCTGACCGTGGCGCGAATGGCGCGATATTCCGGCAAATAGCGGCCCGCCTGACGCATCAGCCACATCGGCGGACGGTCCGAAGCCTCACCAGCCAACGCCTTCAAGAAGGGTTTCTCGGCGCCCCTAACAGCGCTGTTTCCCTTACCGTTCATCGAACTCCCCAACTCTGCGCCCACCCCAATCGGCGCGCCCGACACGCCCTACCCGGTCATCGCCTTTGAGACCGTGTTAGTCAATCGATGATCCAACCGAAAGACCCTATTCAACCCGTTGATCGACCGTTCTTTTTCAAGACAAGCGCGAGATTGGCCGATCGGAGATTCAACAAAGAGAAAAGATAAAAAGAAGGATGAGGAAGTGGTATTTGGCGGCGGGAACAACGGGGATTAAATTTGATCCCGGATTCGGTCCCCGGTCCTTCCTATCTTTGCAGTCTGGGCGCCAAGCTGTGAAAAGAGTGCGACAATTTGGACCAATTGGCGCGAGACCGGGGCAATGGACCGGTCTGTGAGTCGCGGGCGTAACACGGCCGCCTAACGCTTGTCCCCGAAAGTCGGCTTGCTATACGGGGTCGAACAAGCTGGATATAGTCTAGTTCGAAAGCGGGTGCAGAAGAGTTGAAACCTGGGCGTCTTTTGGCGTTTTGGTCTGATCCATAGGCAATGCACGCTGTTGTCCACGGTTTCATGCCCAGCGGGTGATACCCGTCGTCCCGCGCAAGTCTGACCCGAGTCACCAGGCTTCACTGATTTGGAGTTCACCGTGTCCGTCACCCATGTTCATCTTGTCTCGGACTCCACCGGAGAGACCGTCCATAATCTGGCGCGCGCCTGTCTGGTGCAATTCGAAGAAATGCAGATTCAGGAACATACCTGGCCGTTGATCCGCACCGTGGGACAGGTCGACAAGATCGTTCAGACCCTGCGCGAGAATCCGGGCGTCGTTTTTTACACTTTGGTGAACAGCGAAATCCGGGATCGCTTGGACGCCGCTTGCCGGGCGATGAATGTGCCGGCCATCTCGGTGCTCGACCCGATCATCAATACTCTGCGGGAGCATTTCGGGGCCGAAACCCGGAATATGCCGGGCCGCCAACATTTGCTGGATGATGAATATTTCGAGCGGATCGACGCGATGCAGTTCGCCCTGAACCATGATGACGGGCAAGGGCTCTGGAATCTCGGTTCCGCGGATGTGGTGCTGACCGGCGTTAGCCGGACCTCGAAATCGCCGACATGCCTCTATCTGGCCAATCGCGGTCTCAAGGCTGCGAATGTGCCGATCGTGCCCGGCGTGCCGCTGCCTGACGAATTGCTGCAATTCAAGGGCGGCGATCCCGGGCCTTTGGTGATCGGATTGACCAAGGACCCGGCCCGATTGGTGCAGGTCCGCCGCAACCGACTGCGGATGATCGCCGAGGACAAGGACACCGACTATGTCGATCTTCAGACTGTCCGGGCGGAAGTGACCGCGGCGCGGCGGCTGTTCACCGATCAGGGTTGGCCGGTGATCGATGTCTCCCGGCGATCGATCGAAGAGACGGCGGCGACCATCCTGCAGCATCTTGAGGCGCGCGACCATGCGCGGCCGGCGGCCAAGGCGGCGCCCGTCTCCGCGAGCGAGGCGCCCGCTTGAACCAAACACGCCCGATCCTGTTGGCGAGCGCCAGCGCGGCCCGTCTCGCATTGCTGCAAAACGCCGGCCTCACCGTCGACGCAATCCCGGCCGGGATCGATGAGGATTCGGCCAAACATTCGCTCCAAGCCGAGCAGGCCGACCCCAGTGATGCGGCCGTGTTTCTGGCTGAGATGAAGGCGACCAAGATTTCAGGACGCCATCCCGACGCGTTGGTAATCGGCGCTGATCAGATCCTGACTTGTGGCGATGTCTGGTTCGATAAGGCGCCGGACATGGATCATTTGCGCGCCCATCTGACGGCGCTGCGCGGCAAGACCCATCGTCTCCATAGCGGCGCGTGCGTCGCGCTGGCCGGCTCTCGTATCTGGGGACATGTCGAGACCGCGGACTTGACCATGCGCCCGTTCAGCGATGATTTTCTAACCGCCTATCTGGATGCAGATGGCGAAGACGCGATAAAGTCAGTGGGCGGTTATCGGTTGGAGGGGTCGGGCGCGCAGCTCTTTGACCGGATAGAGGGCGACTATTTCACAATACTGGGATTGCCATTAACGCCTTTGCTCGGATTCTTGCGCCAGACCGGCGCGTTGATGGTCTGAGCGGGATCCAGCGATGAACGCGCCGTTGGAACGGGTCACATTGCCGACGGGCGCCGCCCGTGTCGCCGGTGTCATCGGCTGGCCTGTTTCGCATTCCAAGTCTCCTGCATTGCACACTTATTGGCTGCGCCATTACGGCCTGGACGGCGCCTACGTGCCGCTCCCGGTTGCGCCAGGCGATCTCGATGCCGCGCTTCTGGGACTCAAGGCGGCCGGCTTTCGCGGCGTCAACGTCACCATTCCGCATAAGGAAGAGGCCTTGCGGCTGGCCGACACAGTCAGCGACGCCGCCCGGCGGATCGGGGCTGCGAACACGCTGACCTTCCAGCCGGACGGCTGCATCCAGGCGGATAATACAGACAGCTATGGCTTTATCGCCAACCTCCAGCAATCGGCGCCAACTTGGTCCGCCGCTTCCGGCCCGGCCGTGGTGCTTGGCGCTGGCGGAGCGGCGCGCGCGGTCTTGGACGGGCTGCTGCGCGCCGGCGCGCCGAAAATCTACCTGGCGAACCGGACTCGCGATCGGGCGGAAGCGGTTCAGAGCGCATTCGGCGATCGGGTCTCTGTCGTCCCGTTCAAGGGTGTTTCGGCGCTGCTGGCCGACGTTGCGCTGCTGGTGAACACGACCAGCCTGGGGATGACCGGCAAACCCCACCTGGACCTGTCGCTCGACGGTCTGACCCACCATGCGCTGGTGACGGATATTGTCTATACGCCGCTCAAAACGCCGTTGCTGGAAGACGCTGCGGCGACCGGCGTTCAGACGGTCGATGGGCTGGGCATGCTGCTGCATCAGGCGGCGCCGGGTTTCGAGCGTTGGTTCGGGGTGAAGCCGACCGTGACCGACGCGCTCCGCAACGCCGTACTCGCGCTCGACGCTGGCTGATCCAATGCACGGGGACCTTTTCCAAAAAGGCGGTCCGGCATGATTGTCATCGGTCTGACCGGATCGATCGGTATGGGCAAATCGACCGCCGTCGAGATGCTGCGGCGGATTCGCGTCCCCGTGCATGACGCCGACGCGACGGTTCATCGCCTGCTCGGTCCGGGCGGCGCAGCGGTGGCGCGGGTCGCAGCCGCCTTCCCCGACTGCTTGTGCAACGGAGGAATCGATCGGAAACGGCTCGGCGCCCGCGTTTTCGAAGATCCGCCGGCGCTGCGAAGGCTTGAAGCGATCCTGCATCCGCTGGTCGCCGCCGACCGGGATCGGTTTCTGCGTGAAGCCGCGCGCCGACGCGCCTCCGCCGTCGTACTGGACGTGCCGCTGCTTTTTGAGACGGGCGGCGACGCGCTATGCGACATCACCGTGCTGATGACCGCGCCCGAATTCGTTCAGCGCTCCCGCGTCTTAGTGCGGTCGGGTCAAGACCCTGCCCGTCTGGCTGCAATCCTCGACGCCCAGACGCCTGATTTTGCGAAACGACGGCTCGCCTCGCTGGTGGTGCAGACCGGACTAGGGAAACGCCCGGTGCGGGAGCGGTTGGCGGCGCTGATCGCTGAATGCGCCGGGCGAAAGGGCGCGCACTGGCCGCCGCGCGCGGGGGGATGGCGCCGACGCTCGAACCGGCCGATAATCCTCCGTCATTTGAAAAAGCCGCTGCCGCTCGGCCCACGCGCCTAGATCGGTCGACACGAAAATCCGCCAGAAAGACACGCCTATGAGAGAAATCGTCCTCGATACGGAAACCACCGGTCTCGACCCGAAATCCGGCCATCGCATCGTCGAGATTGGCTGTATCGAGCTGCTGCACCACGCGCCGACCGGCAAAGAGTTCCATGCCTATATCAATCCAGAACGCGATATGCCGCAGGAGGCGTTCAACGTTCATGGCCTGTCCGAGGCGTTTCTGTCCGGCCATCCGGTCTTCGCCGATGTCGCCGACCGGTTTCTGACTTTCATCGGCGAAGCGCAGCTTGTGATCCACAATGCTGAGTTCGACATGCGCTTCATCAATGCGGAGCTGGAGCGGCTGGGCCGACCGCTTCTGCCGATGAGCCGGGCGGTAGATACGGTCGCGATGGCGCGCAAACGCTTTCCCGGCGCACAGGTCAATCTCGACGCGTTGTGCAGCCGGTTCGGAGTGGACAATTCATCGCGCTCGAAACACGGGGCCTTGATTGATTCCGAGCTGCTGGCGGGTGTCTATATCGAGCTTCTTGGCGGCAAACAGATTGGTCTCGCCCTCGCCGGACAGAGCGACGCGGAGATTGTCGCGGGTCCGGCGGGCGGCGCCGAGCGACCGTTCCGACCGCCGCGCCCGCATGCGCCCAGCGCCGGCGAACTGGAAGCCCATACCGCACTGCTGGATCGGTTGGACAATCCGATTTGGCGTGGCGTCTGACCCGAACCTAGGCAGACCCGGTCTCTTCGGTGGTTGGTTTTGCGGTATCGGGGGCGCCAGCATCGTCCGCATTGGCCTTCTGCGCCTCGGCGCGCGCAGCCAGTCGGCGGCGATACAGGTCTACGAAGTCGAACGGCGCCAACAGCATCGGCGGAAAGCCGCCATCGCGGACCGCGTTGTAGATTACCGCCCGAGCGAAGGGAAACAGGGTGCGCGGCGCCTCGATCAGCAACAGCGGCTCGAGATCCTGCTGGCGCACCTGGCCGAGCCGAACCAGCCCGGCATAGACCAACTCGCCCATATAGAGCGTCTCGTTCTTGTCTTCGACCGTCTGTTCGGCGCGAAACTCGCTGTGGATCGCCACCTCGAACACGCCCTCAGCCAAGGCCGTCGCGGTGACGTCGATTTTCACATTCGCCGTCGATTCCGGCTTCGGCTGGATCCGCGGCGTCGATGGATTCTCGAAGGACAGGTCCTTCACATATTGGTGCAGGATCTGCACCGATGGTCCTGCCGGGGCTGCGGCCTCCGCCCCCGCTGGGGTCTCGGGCGCTTCCGGCTTGGCGTCGGTTGGCGCGTCGGATGTGGTTTCGTCGCTCATAAAAATCTCCGGTGGGCGCGCGGTCGCTGCCTGACATACGCGTTCGCCCTTAAGGGTGTGATTGAAGAAGGGGTGGCTAGCACGATCAAAACATCAAGACCAGCGGTTCGCTATTCATGCGCGCGGGCGACGGATCATCAGCTTGAATTCCCGCTCGATCGGTACGCTTTGAACAGGTCGTCAAGCGGGACGCCATCGATTGTCACGCCGGTCAGCCGGCAATTCTCGAATACGACCCCGGATAGATTGGCGTTTTGGATCTTTGATCCAGCCAGGTTCACATCATTGATCAACCACCCGGTCATGTTGCTGTCGTTAATCCGCGCCCCTGACCACTCAATCTGATTGTAGCTCGATGAGGACAGGTTCGCGTTGTTGAACACAGAGGATGAGAGGTCTGCGTCGTCGACGGATAGTTTTTCAGTCGTGTGGTGCAGCTTCACGAGTCGCTCCACTGGGGTTTAGGATTGATGTCCAGGCTGATCAACGCGCCTTCAGGCCGCGCCGGCTATGCAGCCTCATCGTGCAACAGCTCCCCGCCGGTCGGGTGCGGCGCGTGCGGGTCGAAAGACAGAATGCCGCAATTCGGCGTCTCGACGCCGGTGAGCGCCCGGATGAAGCCCCAATGGCTGACGATCAGCACATCACGGTAGTCGGCGAGGTCTCGGGCCTGGTCGCGGAAGCGCGCGGCGCGATCCTGAACATGGCGCTCTTCCTCCTGCGATTGCGGCCACCATTCCTCCTCCATATGCGAGAAATCGATCTCCGGCCATTGCGCGCGCAAGTCGGCCGCCGGCGAGCCGAGATCGGACGTGAAGGCGGCGTGCTCGCCGACCAGCGGGTCGACCGAAACCGGCAGGTCTAAAGCGGCGGAGACAATCTCAGCGGTTTCGAGCGTACGCCAATAGGGGCTCGCGACGATTCTGGTGACGCGATTGGGGCGCGATTCCCGCAACCGGGCCAATCGTTCCGCCGCCGCGTGCGCCTGATTGCGGCCATGATCGGTGATCCTGGGGTCGCGGATGCCCGGGTCTATGCGGGTTTTGGCGTAGATCACGTTGAATTCGGACTGCGCATGGCGGATCAGGATCACAGATGTGGATCCTTCTTGTCGCGCGGCGGTTCGATCACATCGGCCGGGCTGGAGGCGTCCTGATCGGGCTCGGCTGTTTCCGGATCGATCTCCTGGAACTCGCCATCGATAACAACGCCGCGCCGGTCTCGTCGAAAGCCGCCGGCGCCCGCCCGGCCCGCCGGCCCGCGCCGGGTCGATGTCCCGGCCGTGCGAAACCGGAAGGCGGCGCTGCGTGCGGCGATTCCGCCGACCAAGGATCGACCAAGCGCCGCCTGCACGGGCGGCAACAGCAGCGCGAAGCCAATCGCGTCCGTCAGGAATCCGGGCGTCAGCAGCAATAGGCCTGCAACCAAAAGGCAGGCGCCGCTGATCAACGCGCCGACGGGCGCCGTGCCGGCTTCGGCTTCCGCCTGAATCTGCGCCAAGACCCGCAGGCCTTGGGCGCGCACCAGCAGCGCGCCGACCGCCGCCGTCAGGACGATGAATCCCAGAGTCGCCCAAAGGCCGATGGCGTCGCCGATCTGAATGAACAGGGCGATCTCGGCGACGGGCACGCCGAACAGGATAAGAAACAGAATGAGTGCGGGCACCGGCCCTTTCCTCACATTTGCGTTTGGTCGCGGCGGCGACCGCCCCTATGTAAGGTTTGCGGTTGGTTTACGCCAGATTTCTCGGTTCAGGGGCGCCGCTTCCGCGACTGTCCGGGTTGAGGAATCTCTGGAAATGCGGTCTAACTGCGCGCAACAACTATGTTCGGCGCAGCGACCGCGGCGGGTCGGGCCATCCGAGGAAGTGATCCAAGGACGAGGATCGAGAGTAGCTCGAGTAATGAGGCCACGGGCGATCGCCAGGGCCAACAGCGTGCAGCACCGGTTTGGAAGGCGTTATGGACGGCGGGTTTGGCATTTTCGACATCATTATTTTCGCCGGGGTCGCGCTGTTTCTGATCATGCGCCTCGGCTCGGTGCTCGGAAAGCGGACCGGGCATCAAAAGCCGCCGCCGGATGCGGCCGATCTGTTTGGCGGCGGGACAGGGTCGGACCGGTCTAAAGCGGCGAATGACGCGGACGATGTCGATAGCGGCGGCGATGGCAATGTCGTCCATCTGCCGCACAACCAGCGGCCCGACACCGGCGATCAGGCGGCCTTTGCAGAAAGTGACACACCTCTGGGCGCCGGCCTAATGGCGATCCGAGACGCCGACGCGCATTTCGATCCGAACGGGTTCGTGAATGGCGCCAAGGCGGCTTTCGAGATGATCCTGACCGCCTATGCCGATGGCGACGAGAAGACGCTTCAAGGCCTGTTGGCGCCGGACGTATTCGAGAATTTCAGCGCCGCGATCCGTTCCCGGATCAACGCCGGCCAGCGGCTGGAAGAAGTGCTGGTCGGGATCGACAGCGCCGATATCCTGGAAGCGAAGATGGACGGCAAGAACGCGCTGGTGACGATGAAGTTCGTCAGTCAGCAAGCGCACGCGCTTTATGATGTCGATGGCAATGTCGTGGAAGGCGATCCGAACACGATCACGACGGTGACGGACATATGGACCTTTCAGCGCGACACGCGGAAAAGCGATCCGAACTGGGCCCTGGTCGCCACACGCAGCAGCAATTGACCGAAAAGGTCGGCGGCTGGTCGCGCCCCGGTCGGCTCCTTTCGTTTTTGCCAATCTTAGCGGCGGTCGCGTTGGGTCTCGCCGCCTGCGAGGAAGAGCCGCCAAAACCGGTCCTGTCCCCCGACAACCTGTATTTGACGGAAGTTGATTACGACGCGCTGCCGGGTTGGCGCGCGGATTCCGTGCTTCAGGTCGGACCCGCGCTCAAGCGTTCCTGTGAACGTCTGCTCCGCGGCGACGCCGATCGGACCATCACAGCCGGGCCGCTGGAGACCTCGGCCGCGCAATGGCGCCCTGCTTGCCAGGCCGCTCTGGATGGGATTGAGAGCGGCGCTGAAGAGACCTTTCGGCGCGCCATCGAAACCCATTTCACGCCTTTCGCCGCCGCCGCCGGGGAAGATCCGGACGGGCTGATCACAGGTTATTTCGAGGCCGAGCTGCTTGGCGCGGCCGCACCGGACGCGCAATACGCCTATCCGATCTATGCGCGGCCGGACGACCATATCATCGCCGATCTCGGGATCTTCGACCCGGATTTGAAAGGCCAGCGCGCGGTCGGCCGGGTTCAGGACGGTCGATTTGTGCCCTATCCGGCCCGCGCCGATCTGGAGCGGACCCATCTGCCTGGCCGCGGCCTGGAGCTTTTTTGGGCCCGCGACCCGATCGACGTCTTCCTCTTGCAGGTTCAGGGCTCCGGCCGGGTGGTGTTGCCGGACGGGACGGTCGCTCGGATCGGCTTCGACGGTCATAACGGTCGGCCCTACAAATCGGTCGGCCGGGTCCTGATCGATCGCGGGGATTTGCAGGCCCATGAAGCGTCCTGGAACGGCATTCGCGGCTGGATCGAGAAAAACCCGGAGCGCGCCAACGAACTGCTCTGGGAGAATCCGCGCTTTGTCTTTTTCCGCGAACTAGAAGGCGACGGGCCGATTGGGGCTGAAGGCCTGCCCTTGACCCCGGGTCGCAGCCTGGCTGTGGATCGCGCCCATATCGCCATGGGGACTTTGATCTGGCTGGATACGACCTGGCCTTCGGCGCCGGACCGGCCGCTTCAGCGCTTGATGGTGGCGCAGGATACGGGCGGCGCGATTAAGGGTCCGGTGCGCGGAGATTTCTTCTGGGGGTTCGGCGCCGAGGCGCTGGCGGAAGCCGGTAAGATGAAGAGCACGGGCCGCTATTACCTTCTCCTGCCCAACGACGTTGCGGCGACGATCAGACCGTCCGGCTAAAGCGGCCTCTCTGTCTCTGACCCAGTCTGCGCCCATTGCCATCGGGCGGCGGCCCGGATATCACTAATGTCAAATTGGTATTACCAAATCGGGAGCCGCCGGGATGCCGCCGGATCAATCGACCCACCAGGAACCCGAAAGGCCGCGCGTGGGCCTGTTCGTGACCTGTCTGGTCGATTTTTTTCGACCTCAGGTCGGATTCGCCGCCGTGAAACTTCTGGAGGACGCGGGCTGCGAGGTCAGTGCGCCGCTGAACCAGACCTGTTGCGGTCAGCCGGCCTATAACTCAGGCGACAGCAAGAGCGCGGCGGCGGTGGCCGAAGGGGTGGTGCGCGCCTTCGCCGAGTTCGACTATGTGGTGGCGCCGTCCGGTTCCTGCGCCGGCATGATCCATGAGCATTATCCGCGCCTGTTTCAGGAAGACCCGGTATTGGGGCCGATGGCCGCCGATCTCGCCGGCAAGACCCATGAGTTGATCTCTTTCCTGGTCGATATCCTCGGGGTCGATCGGGTCGAGGCGGCCTATGAGGGCGTGGTCACCTATCACGATAGCTGCTCGGGCTTGCGAGAATTGAAGATCAAGGCGCAACCGCGCCAATTGCTGGCGTCGGTCGCGGGCGCGCATCTGCGGGAATTGCCCTCGGCGGAAACCTGCTGCGGCTTTGGCGGCGCCTTCTGTGTCAAATATCCGGAAATCTCGAACAAAATGGTCTCGGACAAAGCGGACGACATCACCGCCACCGGCGCCGATACGCTGCTGGCGGGCGATCTGGGCTGCCTGCTGAACATGGCCGGTAAGCTGAGCCGTGAAGGAAGCGGTATTCAGGTGCGGCATGTCGCCGAAGTGCTGGCCGGCATGGGCGACGCGCCGGCGATTGGCCAGATTGACGAGCCTATGCGCAAGGAAGGCTGAGATGGACCCGACATCGCATCAGTTTAAAGAGAACGCGAAACAGGCGCTCTCGAACGACAATCTGCAATCGGCGCTGGCGCAGATGAAGGTCGGTTTCGTCGAACGGCGGCGCGAAGCGGCGGAGAAAATTCCTGAATTCGATCGGCTGCGCGATCAGGCCCGCGATCTGAAAAACCATACGCTGGCCAATCTCGACCGCTATCTCGAACGCTATGAGAGGAAGGCGATCGAGGCCGGCGCCCATGTCCATTGGGCTGAGACCGCCGCCGAGGCGCGCAAGATCATCCTCGACATCTGTCGCCAGAAACAGGCCAAGCTGGTGACCAAGGGCAAGAGCATGATCGCCGAGGAGATCGCGCTGAACGAGGCCTTGGAGGCGGATGGAATCTCGCGGGTTGAGACCGACCTGGGCGAGTATATCGTGCAGCTGCGCAACGAGCCGCCGAGCCACATTATCGCGCCGGCGGTCCATGTCTTGCGGGAGGAGGTTGAGGAGGCTTTCCGCGAAGAGCACACCCATCTCGACGATGCGCGCCGGTTGAGCGAACCGTCGGACCTGTTGAACGAGGCCCGCGCAATCTTGCGTGAGAAATACAGCGAGGCCGATGTCGGGATCACCGGCGCGAATTTCCTGATCGCCGAAACCGGCTCCAGCGTCATCGTCACGAACGAGGGCAATGGCGATTTGACCCAGACGCTCGCCAAGACCCATATCGTCATCGCCTCGATCGAGAAGGTCGTCCCGACGCTGGAGGACGCGTCCTCGATCCTGCGGGTGCTGGCGCGCTCGGCGACGGGTCAGGAATTCACCGCCTACACCACCTTCACCACCGGGCCGCGCCGGCCGGAGGATACGGACGGGCCGGAAGACTATCACGTCGTCATTCTCGATAACGGCCGATCGGATCTGCTCGGAACCGAGTTCCAGGACGCGCTGCGCTGTATCCGCTGCGGCGCCTGTATGAACCATTGTCCCGTCTATCACGCGGTCGGCGGTCATAGTTACGGCTGGGTCTATCCGGGGCCGATCGGCTCGGTGCTGACGCCGACCTTCCTCGGCGTCGCCGAGGCCGGTCATCTGCCGAACGCTTCGACCTTCTGCGGCCGCTGCGAAGATGTCTGCCCGATGCGAATCCCACTGCCGAAAATGATGCGTCATTACCGGCAGGAAGAATTTGATAAGGGCCTGGCGCCGCCGGCGGCTCGGTTCGGTCTCGACCTGTGGCGCTTCGCGGCGACCAAACCAAGGCTCTATCGGTTGGGAACCCGGGTCGCCTCCTGGGCGATGCGGCTGGCGGCGCGCGGCGGGAGCCTTCGAAAAGCGCCTCTGGCCTCAGGTTGGACCGATCACCGCGATATGGCCGCGCCGACAGGGGCGTCGTTCCAGGATCAATGGTCGGCGCGCGGCGGACGCCGGCGCCCTTCGGCGCGGTGAGTGCGCTGACGATATGAGTGAAGCCCGATCTAGAATTTTCGGCCGCGTCCGCGCCGCGCTCGACGAAGCGGCGCCGGAGGAACGAGAAGACGACGCGCAGTTGGACGCGCGGATCGCGGCTCATGAACGCGGCATCCGACCCGAGCGGGTCGATCTCGATCCGCCGGCTTTGGTCGATTTGTTTGTCGATCAGGCAACCAAGGTGAATGCGACGGTGGATCGATTGGCGGACGCCTCCGCGATCCCGGACGCGCTGGCCCGCTATCTTGCGTCGGAGAATCTGCCGGCGGCTTTCCGCATGGCCCCGCATCCCGATCTCGAAGCGTTGCCATGGGCCGAGCGACCGGCGCTGGAGATCAAGACAGGGTCGAGCGATGGGGCGGATGTGGTCGGCCTGTCGCGCGCTTTGTCGGCGGCGGCGGAGACCGGCTCGGTGATGCTGTGCTCCGGGCCGGACAGCCCCGTGACCCTTAACTTTCTGCCCGAAACCCATGTCATCGTCCTCCGCGCCGATGAGGTTGGCGGGACCTATGAGGAGTGCTGGGACGTCTTGCGCGCCAAGCTGGGCGTGGGGGCGATGCCGCGCGCGGTGACGTTCGTCACCGGCCCGTCCCGCACCGGCGATATCGAGCAGACGATCTATCTCGGCGCGCATGGGCCGCGCCGGCTGCATATCCTGCTGGTCGACGCTGCGTGAGGCGGCGGGCGCGCACCCATGGCCGGCAAGAAACCGCCCCGCGATGACGACGCCGCCCTCTGGCAAGCGATCACCGATTCTGTCACGCCGCTGAAGGATCGAAACTCCGCGCGGCGCTTCGCCCCTGAATCGCAGGTGGACCCGACAGCGAAACCGCGGTTGAAAGCGGAGATGAAGGCGCATGCCGCCTTCAACGCGCCGCCCATCAAAGCTCCGCCGATACCGCGACCGCCGCCCCCGGACCTATCGATTGGCGCTGCGCCGGGGCTCGACAAGCGCACCGCCGGCCGTCTGAAACGCGGAAAACTGCCGATCGAGGCGCGGTTCGACCTGCATGGCCATACGCAACAGACCGGCGAGCGGGCGCTGAAATCTTTTATTGCTCGGTCTTATGAGCGCGAGCTGCGCTGCGTCCTGGTGATCACCGGCAAGGGAAGCGGCGTGTTGCAGGCCGCCGCGCCGCGTTGGCTCAATCAGGCGGACATCCGGTCCAAGATCGTCTCGATCCAGCACGCCCAGCCGCGCGACGGCGGGACCGGCGCCCTCTATGTGCTGCTGAAGCGGAAGCGCTGAGGGCCGTTAGTACCCCGCCGCATGGTCGACGACGCCCTCGAAATCGCTGATCGGGGCGCCGGCGTCGAGGCGGCGGATATTGTCGATGATGACTTGGCTGGCCGATGAAATCCGGGTCTCGGCGGCGACATGCGGCGTCACGGTGATTTTCGGGTGCCGCCAGAAAGGGTGATCTTCCGGCAAAGGCTCGGTCTTGAAAACATCGAGCGTCGCGCCGCCGAGCGCGCCGGCATCGAGCGCTGCGATCAGCGCCGGCTCGTCGATCAGGGTCCCGCGCCCGGCGTTGATGATCGCGGCCCCTTCGGGCAGGTGCGCCAGCGTCTCCGCATTGAGGATATCCGCCGTATCCGCCGTGTTCGGGAGCAGTAGGACCAGGATCTCGCTCGCCGCCAGGAAGGTCGGCAACGTTTCATCACCGGCGTAGCAGGTGACGCCCGGAACGCTTTTCTGTGATCGCGACCAGCCGCTGACTTGAAAGCCGAGGGTAGCAAGCTGCTGTGCGATGGGCGCGCCCAAGGTTCCGATCCCCATGATCCCGACTCGGCGTTCCTCGACCAACGGCGGGACCTCCTGTCGCCATTCGATGCGTTTCTGCAGCGCCTCGAATTTCGGCATCTGCAGATGCCAGCGATAGACATGCCCGGTGACGTAATCGAGCATGCCTTGGCTGAGGCTGTGATCGACCATACGGATCAAGGGGACGGATTTCGGCAGATCCGGGTCCTTGGTGACATGATCGATCCCCGCCCAAAGCGAATGGATCGCCGCCAGGTTCGGGAGGCGCTTTAAGACCCCGATTTCCGGATGACAGACGATCGCGTGGCGGATGTCGGTCAGATCGCCCGCCTCTTCCGGCCAGACGCGCAGGCTGATGTCCGGCGCGGCATTGCGGATGGCGGCCGCCCAGTCGTCACGGTGATGCAGGCTGTTCAACAGCAGGACGGCCATGGCGCGCTTCCAAAGAGATCGAGTGACGGGTCAGAGAATGAACTTGCTGAGATCGGCGTTCTTGGCCAGTTCCTTGACCTGAAGATCGACATATTCCGCGGTGATCTCGATCGTCTCGCCGCCCCTGTCCGATGCGGTGAAAGAGATTTCCTCGAGCAGTTTCTCCAAGACCGTGTGCAGGCGCCGGGCCCCGATATTCTCGACCGTTTCGTTGATCTCCGCTGACAGCGCCGCCAGCCGATCGATCGCCTCTTCGGTGAAATTCAAGGTCACGTGCTCGGTCGCTAAGAGCGCGACATATTGCTTGATCAGGCTGTTTTCCGGCTCGCGCAGGATGCGGCCGAAATCCGCCTCGACCAAGGCCTGCAGGCTGACCCGGATGGGCAGCCGCCCCTGCAATTCCGGCAACAGGTCCGCCGGTTTCGACTGGTGGAAGGCGCCCGAGGCGACGAACAGGATATGGTCGGTCTTCACCGCCCCATGTTTGGTGGCGACGGTGGTGCCCTCGATCAACGGCAACAGGTCGCGTTGCACCCCTTCCCGGCTGACATCGCCGCCCTGGCGTTCGGAACGCACGGTGATCTTGTCGATCTCGTCGATGAAGGCGATGCCGTTCTGCTCGACCATCTCGATCGCCTGTTCGGTGATCTTCTCCTGATCAATCAGCTTATCCGCCTCTTCCGCCAGCAACACCTGGTAGGACTCGGTGACGGAGTATTTGCGGGTCTTGGTGCGCTGGCCCAAAGCCTTGCCGAGCATCTCGTTCAGATTGATTGCGCCCATCTGGCCGCCGGGCATGCCCGGAATTTCCATCATCGGCATGCCGAAACCGCCCGCGTCGCGAACCTGAATCTCGATCTCGCGCTCGTCCAACTCGCCTTCCCGCAGTTTCTTGCGAAAGCTCTGACGCGTCGCCTCGCCGGCGTTCTCGCCGACCAGCGCGTCGAGCACCCGGTCCTCGGCGGCCAGTTCCGCCTTGGCGCGCACTTCCTTGCGCTGGGTTTCGGTCGCCATCTGGATCGCTACTTCGACCAGGTCGCGGACGATCTGTTCGACATCGCGGCCGACATAGCCGACCTCGGTGAACTTGGTCGCCTCGACCTTGATGAAGGGCGCCTTGGCCAGCCGCGCCAGACGGCGCGCAATCTCGGTCTTGCCGCACCCGGTCGGGCCGATCATCAGGATGTTTTTCGGCAGCACCTCTTCCTTCATCGCGTCGTCCAATTGCTGACGGCGCCACCGGTTGCGCAGGGCGATGGCGACGGCGCGCTTGGCGTCGTTTTGGCCGACAATGAAGCGATCCAGCTCGGAGACGATTTCCCTGGGGCTGAAACTGGTCATGCGTTGAGGGTCTCCACGCTGATATTCTGGTTGGTGTAGATGCAGATATCGCCGGCGATCTTCATCGCCCGGCGGGCCACCGCCTCCGCGTCCAAATCATCGCGATCGACCAGCGCGCGGGCGGCGGCCAAGGCGTAGGACCCGCCGGACCCAATGCCGATCAACCCGTCCTCCGGCTCGATCACGTCGCCGGTGCCCGAGAGGATCAGAGAGACATCCTTGTCGGCGACCGCCATCATCGCCTCCAGCCGCCGCAGATAGCGGTCGGTCCGCCAATCTTTGGCGAGCTCGACGCAGGCGCGGGTGAGCTGGTTGGGATATTGCTCCAGCTTCGCCTCCAGCCGCTCGAAAAGGGTGAAGGCGTCGGCGGTGGCGCCGGCGAAGCCGACCAGAACGCCGCCATCGGCCAGCGACCGCACCTTGCGCGCGTTCGACTTGAAGACGGTGTCGCCGAGGGAGACCTGCCCGTCCCCGGCGACCACGACGGCGCCGCCTTTTCGGACAGACAGGATGGTGGTCGCATGCATCGCCGCGGACCCCTGGGATGAGCTGTTGTTCATCGCCCCGATATGCGGATCGCGACCCGGCGCGTCAATGGGGCGCGACGGCGCTGCGTGGGACGGTTGTCTCAGCTTTCCGGATTCTTTTCACGCACCGGCCCGACCCAATCGTCTGGCAGCTTTGGCATGATCTCTTCGCCGCGATCGATCAGATCCTGGATTTCGCGCGCGGTCCGCCTTAAGGCGAGCGCGCGCTCGGGCGTTGGCGGGTGAGTGGATACAGCATAGATCGAATCCGGGTTGTGAGTCGCCATGAAGCGCCAGAGGCTGGCGGCGTCGTGGAATTCGTAACCGGCGCGCGCCAGGAAATACATGCCGATATAGTCGGCCTCATTCTCGAATTCGACGCTCTTATAGTTTCGCGCCTGATCCATCAGGTAACGGGTTGCGCCCCGGTTGGTGTCGACGCCGACGACCAGCAAGGCGATATCGATCACCGTGCCGGCGACAATGGCCATGTCCAGGTTCTCTTCCGTCTTTTGGATATGCAGCATCGCATTGTGGGCCAGTTCGTGCCCGAAAATGATCGCCAGATGATAGTCGCTCGCGTCTCTCAACATGCCCGTTGTGAAGACGATATGCCTACCGTCAGCGAACGCGTTTTGCTCCGGGCTGATTTGGACGATCAGCGGGAAGTCGCATTGCAGTTCGAGCGCGACGTCAAAGCTAATCTCTCGCTCGTTGCGCTCGACCACGATACGGATCGAGTCCTTGCCTTTGAGGTCGATTTTCGGAGCTTCCCTATAGAACGCGTTTACCGCAGTCGGTCCTTTCAACATCGTGTAGTCGCCGACTTTCACTACGATATCGCCTGCTTTGATCCCGGCTTTCTCCGCGGGTCCGCCCGGGACGGTGAACTTGACCATAGGCCGGTAGGTGTTGAACGCGGCGCCGCCATAGTACTCGGCGACGGCTTCAATTTGCACGCTGCTGCCTTTGTAGTCGCCAAGTCCGTGAAGCCGCCACCCAAGGCTCACACCAACCGCCTCTCCGCATAGGGGCACGCCTTCCCTCAGGATCGGGCTGGCGACGGCCCAAAGCCGCTCTTCATCGGCATGGCTTTTGGCGATCACCGCTTTAACATGCTCGATCATCTCGCGCCGCATGAGCTGATCGTCAAACTCATAGCGTTTGACCACAGGCTCGGCGCATCCGGCCAGGGTCACAAGCACGGTAAGCAGAGCGAATCTTTGGAGCGCCGGCACGGCCCAAGTTTGTTTTTTCATTCTTTTTGCTACCATATCACTTGTTACGGCCGCAACGGTGCGGTCGCAGCGCATCCTCGCGAACCGGCGCATGGTTGGCTTCGCGCCTATCGCCTGCTATCACCCGCGCGCGGCGGTGTGGCGTTGAATTCTGCAGGCCGCGATGGTGGAGGCAATCTGATGCGTATGGCCACAGTGACCCGCGCGACTCGCGAGACGAATATCTCGGCGAGCGTCAATTTGGACGGGACCGGCGTTTATGACGTCGCGACCGGGATCGGCTTCCTCGATCATATGCTCGAGCAGTTGAGCCGGCACAGTCTGATGGACCTGACGCTTCGGGCCGAGGGCGACACGCATATCGATTTCCATCACACGACCGAGGATTCCGGCTATGTCGTGGGCGAGGCGGTCAGCCAGGCGCTGGGCGCGCGCAAAGGGATCGAACGCTACGGCCACGCTTATATCCCGATGGACGAAACGCTTAGCCGGGTGGCGATCGACTTTTCGAACCGGCCTTACTTGATTTGGAAAGTGAATTTCACGCGCGACAAGCTCGGCGAGTTCGATACGGAGCTGTTCAAGGAATGGTTCCAAGCCTTCGCCCAGTCGGCCGGGGCGACGCTGCATGTCGAAAACCTCTATGGCGAGAACAACCACCATATCGTGGAGTCGTGCTACAAGGGGCTTGCGCGGGCGCTGAAAGCGGCGACGGCGATCGACGCGCGTCAGGCGGACAGCACGCCGTCGACAAAGGGCGTTTTGGGCGGCTCGCTCTAATTCGGTTTCAACAGGGGGCGGTCATGGGCGACCATGTGGCCATCGTCGACTACGGTTCGGGCAATCTGCGTTCGGCGGCTAAAGCGTTCGAGCATTGCGGCGCGCGCGACGTGCGTGTCACCAGCGACCCGGCCGATGTGCTGAGTGCGGCGCATGTTGTCCTGCCCGGCGTCGGCGCCTTTGGCGATTGCCGGCGCGGGCTGTTCGCGGTGGACGGCATGGTCGAGGCGATGACCGAGACGGTGCTGGGTCGCGGAACGCCTTTTCTCGGCATTTGCGTCGGCATGCAGCTGATGGCCGATATTGGCGAAGAGCACGGAACGCATGAAGGGCTCGGCTGGATCCCCGGCCATGTGAAGGCCGTTCAGCCTGACGACCCGATGCTCAAAATCCCGCATATGGGCTGGAACCAACTGACGCGGCGGGCCGACCATCCGGTCTTGGAGGGGCTGATCGACGGCGCCTACGCCTATTTCGTGCACAGCTTCCACTTCGTCTGCGACCGTCCTGAGCATCTGTTGGCGACGGTCGCGTATGGCGTGCCGATCACCGCGATGGTCGGTCGGGACAATATGGTCGGCGTGCAGTTCCATCCGGAGAAGAGCCAGGCGACGGGCCTGCGCCTGATCGAGAATTTTCTGCGCTGGACGCCGCAGACGGCCAGTCAGGCGGCGTGAGGGTCAGTCTTGGCGTCTCTTGAGATTTACCCTGCGATTGACCTGAAAGGCGGCCAATGCGTGCGCCTTTATAAGGGCGACATGGATCAGGCGACGGTCTTCAATGACAGCCCCGGCGACCAGGCTGGGTCTTTCGTCGCGGCCGGCGCGCGGTGGCTTCATGTGGTCGATCTCGACGGCGCCTTCGCCGGCGAAGCGGTGAACGCCGCCGCGGTCGAGGCCATCATCGCGTCTTCCGGCGCGGCGCGGGTGCAGCTTGGCGGCGGCGTGCGCAGTGTTGCGGCGGCGGGCGCCTGGCTCGAAAAGGGCCTGTCGCGCGTCATTCTCGGGACTGTGGCCGTGCGCGAGCCGCAGGTGGTGCGTGAGGCCTGCAAGGCCTTTCCGGGCCAGGTTGCGGTCGGCGTCGACGCCCGTGGCGGCAAGGTTGCGGTGGAAGGTTGGGCCGAAACCTCCGAGCTCGAGGCGGTCGATCTGGCGCGCCGGTTCGAAGATTGCGGCGTCGCGGCGGTGATCTATACCGATATCGACCGCGACGGCGCCATGACCGGCGTGAATGTCCAGGCGACGGAAGCATTGGCGCGAGCGGTCTCCATGCCGGTGATCGCCAGCGGCGGCGTCGCTTCTTTGGCCGATCTTCAAGCGCTCGGCGCGACCGGCGTGATCGCC